>Ga0325404_1000215_pt1 | contig 55544 bp, 33 predicted proteins | sample PopdelMetagenome_18_FD_205664 | JGI IMG/M metagenome (GOLD analysis project Ga0325404, IMG submission 205664) | Populus deltoides microbial communities from Bellville, Georgia, United States - Xylem-Control-R1 | ecosystem: Host-associated > Plants > Phyllosphere > Stem > Wood/Secondary xylem...
TTTGGCTCGGTTTTTTTCCGGTTTGGCTTGGTTTTTTTCCGGTTTTTTTTGTTGGGTTCGGTTTGTTTTTTTGGTTTTAGGCTTATAAAACTGAAACCAAACCGAACCAGCCAGTTTTTTTAAAATTTTACTCGATTTAATCAGTTTTTTTTCACGGTTTGATTTTTTCGGTTATTGTTTTTTCTGATTTTCTCGGTTTTTCAGTTTTTTTGCTCACCCCTAGCTAATCTCTTAGTTCAAACAATATAATTCATTCTCCCTAGCCATGGTATCTGGCAGCTTGATTTGGAAATCCCAGGTTGTTGGTAGTAGTAAGTGATGCCTGGTAACCTAAGATGGTTGGCAGGTGAGGTAGTAGTAGGTGGTACCTGGTAAGTCAATATGGTTGGTACTTATAAAAGGTCCCCTTTGATGGTCATAGAAACTATATATAGAGAGAAAGTGCAATGATATTTTAAAGAAATAGACTCTAAAAATATGTTAGCTGAAAATATTAAGAATGAAGAGATTATGAACATTAAGTTTGAAGGATTCATAATGTATTCATAGCCCATGAATCTTGTTTTATGGAGAGTATGAGCTGAAGTGTAATTTTACTCTTGTGATATTTTGAGTTATATTCTACTCAAAATAATATGTGTAGGATTAATAAAAAAAAAATACTAAGAGACTCGTGTAGAGTCCTAAAAAAATCTCAAAGGAGTGTTAAGCTCAGGCAAGGTGTTTGAGCCCATTAAAAGTGAAAAATAGATCCAAGCACGCTACCTGAGCCCAAATATATTGTTTTTAGGGGGCACACCTTAGCCAAACATCACACCCATGATAGGCATAATAACACACCTAGTGAAATGGAAGTGTAGACGTGCACTTATGCTCCTTACCCAGCCAGATGTATGCCAAGTGTATGGGCTGGGGCATACGCCCAGTGCATGGGAACCATGGGTGTATGACTTGGGATTCTTACCCGACCTATGCCTTTGGGGAGCGGTGCTCAAGCTCGTTGCCTGAGCCCATGCTTTTTGTGTGTGTTTTGGGATCTTTGATGTTTTTAGGTCCATTTTATTTGGACCCATCAGCAACCCCCAAGTCTTTATAGTATTAATCAGTAAAGACTTGTAAAACTTTCTAGTTACCATAATGAGTTTATTGAATTTTCTTCATATAAGAAGAGGGGTTAAAGACCAAGGTAATAAATCGAAGAGCCTATATGTTGCGATGTGCACCATGTTTGAAAAAGTTTTAAAGTATGTAGAGGGGAACCATGAAGGAATCCATACTTGGAAAAATTCTTAGGAGAGTAAAGTGAGATATAAAGAACTCCATACATAGAAGGTCACGAGGAACTTATGGAGAAAAAGCTTATATATAGAAAAGTTTCTAAGTGGCTGGTGGAAACCTATGAATGGTGAGTATATACCAAGAAAATATTCGAAAAGGCTGAGGGGAACCTAAAAAGGGTGATCTATGTTGACACTCATACTCAAAAACACTTGTAAAGGGTTGTAGGGAGTGAATTCATGTTGACGCCTATATTTAGAAAAAATTCTAAGTGGCGAAGGGGATGGATCTATGAAGGGTGGTTCTATTGTATCAGGGAAACCAAGTCCATTACTTAGAGAGTGGTTGCATGGGAGTGTGAGAGGCATACGACCTCTCTAGAATGGAATAAAGCATGAAATCCCTTAATTAAAGAAAGATATCATTGAAGAGTAGGAGGTCTGTAACCTCTTTGATGATGCTATGGGGGTTTGGAAGCCCTAAGAAGGTCTGTAGCCTCCCTAGTGAAGGTGTGAAGGCTTAGGAGAACCCCACTAAAGAATGGTTAATAGTGTGTGACAGTTATGTGACCTTCCTAGAATGACATGGAATATGAGAACCCCCCATTATAGAGTGATGTTAGTTTGAGACTACATTGAAAAGGCATGAGATCCAAAATCAATCCCTAGTAAATTTGGAGAGGCTTTTAGACACCACTTGAAGAATAAGAGATCCTAGATCAACCCCTGATGAATTTGTGAAAGGCCTTTAGGCATCACTTGAAGAATATGTCAGACCGAGACTGCACTAGAGATTTGTGGATAGGAAATACATGCCAAATATACAATATTTTTATTTTAAAAATAAACATGTATTCTCTTTGAGGTTGTGTATCCTGAGGTGATGCAAGTGCTAAATATAGGGGAGATTTTTCCAAACATGTCATAGAGTTGGTAAGTGTTCACCTTGACTACCCTAATAACATTGAATGGGTGATCCTATTTTGATTCAAAGGGGTGGTAAATCCTTAGAATACATCAAGCACTCATGGTTTAGTCCATCATAGTTCTTCATCAAGCTTTCATTTCCACTAGGAGAATCATTTCACTTGGAATTTATTTTATGCTAGTTTTTCTTATAAGAATAAGGAGACTTGTGTCGTAGCAAACTAGCCTCTTACATCCATATTGATTTTCTATTACTTGCTTCACCTTGAGCAAGCTTCTGTCTAGTAAGGCATAAAGTTTTCTATAAAGGGCATGTTCCCTTACCCCTCTTATCAAGGCCTCTAAGGCTACTGGGTCAAGCAATTCTTCTACCTTGAGCATCTCATAATTGAACCTTTTCAAATATGTACATGTAGACTCACCCTCTTATTGGGTAACATAAAATAGTTCTATAAAGCTTTTCTTGGTGAGTATACTGGTGCTGAAGCATACAACTTCCTTAACACAGAGGTAACTAAACCCATCAATGAAGCTTGGCTCCAAATTATTATACCATGCACGCATAGACCCCGAGAAGGTTATGGGAATGATTTTTCACATTAAGTCATTGTCTTAAATGACCAACTCCAAGCTCCTGTATACATTATGTATATGCTCCATCTGATCGACTAAGCCAACATAGTTGTCCATACTTATTTTTATGGAAATGTAGTCCTTAGAGAGTCAAGTGTTCAATACTCATTTGGACAAAGGAGAACCCCTCCACTTATAGGGGTTGTAGTCATTCTCATGGGTATGCTTATGTATAAACCTTCTTTTAGTCTTTTATATGTTAGACTCTTATGAGCTCAAGAAGTTTGACATGGAATGATAGTTATGATAATTGTTATCCATCTCACAGTAGCTAAAGGAGGACGTTAAGAGTACTAGCTCTATACATAAGCATCGCAATGGCGCAAACGACCCCTTAAGGGACTCTTAGAATTTTCATTATGTTTTATCTTCTTTGGGTAATGTAATCATCTACGGGTGCTTGGTGCGGCCGGTGGTAATGGTGTTGCGGTGTTGTGTGATGTTAAGAGTGTTAAGACTTGTCAGGGTGATAAAGTTTAATTTTTTCCTTAGGTTTCCAACACAGTCTGAGTAAGGAGTTATACCTAACTGGTGAGTTTTTGAAGGTCTCGTTAGGTAGAAGTGTTCATGGTAACAAGTAGATTTGTCTTGGGTCCTAACCAGGAGTGTCTTAGTTGTGTGCCATGGAATGGCTCGACATGTCAAAAACAAGTTTTAGAAACTAATGGATTTTTTTTATCAATTTCTCACACATAACGCCAATTGATAAGTCCTAAAATCCAAAATGCTTAGGAAAAAGGTTGATATGTTAGATAATTGGTTAATCTCTTAGTTCAAGCAATATGATTCGTTCTCCTTAGACAAGGTGTTTGACAGTTTGATATAGAAAGCACAAATGGTTGGTAGTAGCGGGTGATGTCTGGTAAGCCAAGATGGCTGGTAGTTATAGTAGTATGAGAAGGTGTCTGGTAAGTCAAGATGTATAGTACCTATAAAAGGTCCCCTTTGATGAACGTGGGGACTCACCGATAGTAGTTAGTAACTTTATAGAAAAAGAAAGTGCAATTATATTTTAGATAAATAGACTTTAAAAATATGTATGTTGAAAATGTTAAGAATGAAAAGATTGTGAACCTTGAGTTTGAAGGATTCATTGATGTATTTATAGCCCATGAGTCTTGTCCTTCTATGAAGAGGATGGGCTGAAGTGTAATTTCATCCTTGTGATATTTTAAGTTATATTCTACTTAAAATAATATGTAAAGGACCAGTAAAAAATATAGAGGGACTAGCGAGCAATCATGAAAAAATCCCAAGTACATGTTGGGCTCGGGCAAGGTGCTTAATCTTATTTTAGATGAATAATATGTTCAGACACGTTGTATCGACCCAAACATGTTGGGCTTAAAGTGTGCGCCCAAAAAGGAGATGAGGTGTATGCCTAGTACCCCGATTGGGTGTTCGACTAGCACCTTGCATACTGGGCAGCACTCCCAGCTAAGTGTTGGGCATGTCCAAAGCCAATTGGGCATAACATCTAGAAGATAGGGTGTGTCACACCTAATAGGCTAGGCGTACACCTAATGCATGGGAAGCATATGCATATGTATATGCTTTTGCTAGTTGGGTATACACCTGGCTTAGACGCATGTCCTTGCTGGGTGCATAGGCTCGAGATTCTTGCTCGAGCCCATGCCCTTTTGAGTGTCTTGGTTGTGTGCCATGAAATGATGTGGATATGTCAAAAACAAGTTTTAGAAACTAATGGATTTTTTATTAGTTTCTTACAGATAACACCAATTGATGAGTCCTAAAATTCAAGATGCTTAGGAATAAGGTTGATGTGTTAGATAATTAGTTAATCTCTTAGTTCAAGCAATATGATTTGTTCTCTTTAGCCAAGGTGTTTGACGGCTTGATATGGAAAGCACAAGTGGTTGGTAGTAGTAGGTGATGTCTGGTAAGCCAAGATGGTTGGTAGCTATGGTAGTTGTGGAAAATGCCTAGTAAGTCAAGGTGTATGGTACCTACAAAAGGTTTCATTTGATGGACATGGAGACTCACCGATAGTAAAGCTAGTAACTTTATAGAAAGAGAAAGTGCAATGATATTTTAGATAGATGGACTCTAAAGATATATATGTTGTAAAGGTTAAGAATAAAGAGATTGTGAACCTTGAGTTTGAATGATCCATAATGTATTTATAGCCCATGAGTCTTGTCCTTTTATGAAAAGAATGGTCTGAAGTGTAATTTCACCCTTGTGATATTTTAAGTTGTATTCTACTTAAAATAATATGTAAAGGATCAATGAAAATACAGAGTGACCAACGAGCAGTCATAGAAAAATCTCAAGTACGTGTTGGGCTTGAGCAAGGTGACTAGTCCTATTATAGATGAATAATACGTCCAAACACGTTGTATCGACCTAAGCATATTGGGCTTAGAGCGTGCGCCCAAAGGGGAGCTAGGGTGCATACCTAGCACCCATACTGGGTGTCCGACTAGCACCTTGCATGTTGGGCAACACTCTCAGCCAAGTGTTGGGCATGTCCAGCACCAATTAGACATAACATCTAAAAAGATAAGGCGTGTCACACTCAATAGGGTAGGCGTATACCTAATACATGGGAAGCATGACATATGCATATGCTTTTGCCAGTTGGACATGCACCGAGCTTGGACGCATGTCCTTGTTGGGTGCATGGGCTCGAGATTCTTGCTAAAGCCCATGCCTTTGGGAGCTGGGTCCGGGCTCTGATTAGTACTTAAAAGTGCATTCTCACTAAGGCTTTATATTATCATATTGCACTTAAAGCATCATTAAATTCCCTAATTAAACATGTTTTATAATAACAAGTCTGATAATATAAGATAACTTTAATTTATGATAAATGCTTATTTTAAATGCAGGCCTATCACATAAATCAAAAGATTAATTGATAAGTTCAATTACTGAAATTAAAAAGACAAAGAGAGGGTTAAGCTTATAAAGGAAATGATGGTTCAGTCCAAACTGGAACACTGTTCAGTCATTGGGTCATATCTGGAGCTATAGATCTTGGATTTCAATTTGGTTTATATGGCTAGAAAGCTAAGACATAGGCCTAAAATATTCATGGGAGTCCAAGACTCAATTCTGTTGTTTGGAAGTCCAAATCTTAGCAACAACGGAGAAGTTAGAATCTGTCCTACAGCCCAGACATTGTTCAGTGTTCAGCCCATATCTCGAGTTCTAGAAGTCCAAATGCATCGATTCTTTTTTTATTGGAAAGCTGAGATAATTTCCTAAAATGTTTATGGGGGCAATCTATTCCAATTTTGATGTTAGCAATGACGTTTTGTTTAGACAAGAAGATAAGGATTGTCACCAAATCAAGATGTGGCCACCTAGTTATCAAATCAATAGTTTCAAATTTTGGCCTATAAAAGAAGGCATTTGTCATGCATTTAGGCATCTTGATTTTCAGATCAAGATCATGTTCTTGCTCTCTCTCTTTATATTTTTGTAATGCTTAAGTTTTGTTTATATTAATCTTTTGTTTATGCTTTTCATTTCCTTTCATTTACTTAGTTAACTTATATCTTATTTATGTTCTTATCTTATTTATTTATGTTTCTCTCTTTCATTATGTTTAGCTAAGTTTATTATGTCAATGTGAAAAGGTTACACCAATAGTGTAAGAATAAGTAACATGTTTCATTATAAACTCAACATGGACTTTAATGTTTGATACTAACATGTTTTGTATTTGTTATCTTGTTCACTTTTAATACTTTGCTTGTTAAATAGTTAATTTAGATTTATGTTGTATAACCCTTGGTACAACAAATACTTGGCACTTTCATAGCCCAACTGTATGGTATAACCGACACTTGTGCTATGAAAGGAACTTGATTTATTGTTAACATAAGTTATAATCATGAATACCTGACAACATTTATAAGTATTAGCATTATTCGAATAAGATAACTAATGTAATCATGTTAACAATTTATAATCCGATTGGAACCTCCTTTGTGTGTGGTTTCCAGTGGAGTAATAAAAAAAGTTTATATTGTACTTGTTTGAAATATCATTAGTGGATCCTCTAACCTTGACAATTATTTTATCCTTGTTTAATCATTATATCAATATCACATCTTAAAGCTCTCTTCTACTCCTTTTCTATTACTACCTATTTCTTTATTTGTAGTTTATACAATTAACCCCCATGTGTTTCGACCCTGGTCTTGCCAGGTTATTTATTACTTCAACACTCCTACACTTGGGAGAAGATATCAACTTTGTGGTCGTGTCAGGCTCCTTGCCTGAGCCTATGCTTATTAAGAGTTTGGGTCGGGCCACCATGCCCAAACCCATGCTCCTTATGTGTTTTTTAGGCTTTTTGATGCTTTTACGTCTATTTTTATTAGAGGTTTTTTAGTTCATTTTATTTGGATTCATCATTAAACCATTTTCCTCATGTGGTTTAAAAAGTCAATAAAACATGGAGATAATTGTACTATTTGACACTAATTTTATATATTTTCTCAATTGAGTTAATTTTTTTACTACACCAATTTTTTTTTTCAATCAAGTACTTCCATCAATCTTTTGTCAAATTTTTCTTTATTTGATGACATGTTATTTTTTCCTTAAATATCTATTGGTACTTCAACTTTTATTATATCAATGGAGTAAATAAACTTTAATAATTTTCATTTTGATACACTAATGTTTTTTTTATTATTTTTATTGTGATCAAATACTTTTGTCAATTTTTTATTTTCTATGTAAGAATTAAGAAATATTTTATAATTAATAAAAAATAAATTATTAATACAATTAAAATATATATTATTTTAATGTTGACTTTTACTTTTTTCATTGACTAGGTTCTTTTACTCATGTAATTTTTTTTAATGTGGTCTCTCCATCATGATCCCATCAGCTTTTCATTTATATCGCAATCACATGATATTCGTACATATAGTTAAAATAATAAATATTTTAAATATATTAGTAATTTATTTTTTATTTTTAATTAATTATAAAATATTTTTTAGTCTTTATGTATAAGACTTACTATTGATGAAAAGTGTTTGTCTTAAAGGGATTTATTTCAATTTTTTTCCAGAGAAACCATCTATGAAGAAGTATGTTGAGCTTCACGCCGCATTATCAATTAGGACATCGAGGTGTGACAAATGAAAGTTGTCTTTTAGGCTTGTTTTATTTAAATCCATGTAGTCTACATATACTCTGATTTTGTCACCTTTATTTGGAACTACTATATTAGATACCTATTGTGGGTACCTAACCTCCTTCAAAAAACCAGCATCCCATTATCTTTCTATCTCGGCTTTCATCTTGAGCACCATATCAAGACGAGTTCTTTGTGATTTCTACTTCATAGGTATACTTCATTCATTTAATGGCATCTTATGTAGTACAATATTAGTATTTAAACCATGTATATCCACGTAGTACCAAGCAAACACATCAAAATACTCGCATAGTAGTGAGACTAAGTTTCTCCTTTTACTAGTAGTGATTAGAGTCCCTATGTTTAATTCTTTTTTATCTTGCCCTATACCGACATTAATTGTCTCTAACTCTTCTTTTGCCAATTTCCAAGTTTACTCTAATTATTCTATTAGCCTAGCAAATTCTTTTACATCATCCTTTTCTCATTCATTTTCTTCCATTACAATTATGTACCAATCAAAATTTGGTCATTCATTCTTAGTGTAAAGTGCTTGTGATTTCGTGGATAATCCTCTTTCAAATTTCATGAAAGCATAAGGTGTTTCAGTGTAAGTGTGTATTTTGCAAAGATAAAGAGATGGAGAAATTTCCGAAAATGCATGATCTCATTGATAAAAAGGATAGGCTCAACTATAATAAAAACCATATATTGACATCTTGAGTCAAAGATTGCCAACTTTGTATGAAAACAAAGACAAACACATAAAAAAAACATAGAAAGCACAAAAAGCACACTAGAACAACATTGTCATTTACTTTTTCAAAACTATAGGAGTCTCTTAGGTCACCAAATTTTGAAACCTTTCACCACTTGCCAGTTTTTACATGAAGGTCTTTGCAGATGTTTATTCCATGGTGTCGATAGTTAGTTGTGACAGCAACTCTTTTCCTTCCACAACTTTTCCTTTCTCACTACAACTCTTGACTTTACTATCATTGCGTTCCAATATGTTAATGCCCATAATAGTCAAGCCTTGGGTTGGGACATCCGTTATATCTTAAGAGTGCATTATATAAGTAGCCTTGGGAAATGATACCTAGATCGGGGGGATGACAATCGTTTCCTCTTCTAGTTCCTTTTCTTTCCAGCCTGACCAACCTTTTTTCTCGTTTGATATTAGTAGCTCTTTTATAGTCTTTTATTTCAAGCTTAAAATCGAGCCTAAATCTTTGATTTACAGTTTTCAACCTTATCAGACTTATCCTCTAAAGATTCCTAGAGATATGATAATAAAGAAATTTGCGTTAATAAATATTTGGTCGCTATCCTTGCGACTTTAAATTTACTAGTTTTCTAAATACCTTGTTTTTTGATACCCATTATGCATTAACAATTTTAAAAGTATAGAGATTTCCATCTTTACTCCCTTCGGCTTCTATATAGAGAACTGTCATATTTTATACCATTGTCAAGGTCTCTTCAGCCTTAACTGTCACCAATGTTCCATTCACAATATACTTTAAAAACTAATGCAAGGATGATGCTATGGTGCCAACAGCGTGTATCCAAGGCATTCCTAATAACGTGTTGTATGACGAGTGGATGTCCATAACTTGTAAGGTTACTAAAAAAACTTGTAGGCCAATGAATATCTCTATTTTAATGGTCCTCACCATTTTCCTTAAGGAACCATCATAAGCCTTAGCTGTCATAGTGCTTGACAGCATATGCGTTGAATCAACTGACATTTCATCCAGCATATGTTTTGGGAGTACATTGAAAGTTGAACCATTATCCACCAATACTTTGCCAATGGTACAATCATTTCTCGTGGGATCGACCCCTTATTTGCTCTATATTATCTTGTTTGTTTATGTTAAGGTAATTAATTTATGTGATCACGACATCGCAACATATACCATTGTAAAAATGGTAAAACCATCACTCTTGTACCTCTTACACCCAAACAAGTGTATGATGATCAAAAAAAGCTAAAAGGTGAATATGAGGCTATGTGAAGAGAAAATCAAGGTGAGGAACAAGAGGAGAGAAGACCATCAAAGTTGGCGAGAACCCAAAACATTATAAAGATATTATCAGTCATCCTTCTTCTACCTAGAAAAGCATTTTGCATGGGACTAATGATATCTGCAAATGCATAGGCTAATCGCCCTGATAGGATCTTAGATATCACCTTATAGATCACATTACAATAAGAAATGGGTTTGAAATCCGAAGCTAAGGTGATATTGGCAGACTTGGGAACTAGAGCAATAATAGAGTGGTTGATTTGTTTCAAAAGCTGCCCCAGGATAAAGAAATCCTGAGCAGCTGCACAAAAATCTGCCCTAACAACATCCCAGGATTGCTTAAAAAAGAAAGAAGACTAACCATCAGGATCAGGGGCTTTATCATTGCCAATACCAAACAACACCTTTTTTTATCTCAGTAATAGTCACAAGAGCTAATAGAAGTTCATGAGCACTGGTAGCTAAGCACAACCCACTTTGAATGACTTCCAAATCAATAGGAATCGTATCCTTTAAGCTGCCAATAAGCTGTTGATAGTAGTTAACAAATTCTTCCCCCACAACCTCCAAAGAAGTTCTAAAGAGACCATTACTATTTTAGATTGCGGGGATAAAGTTCATTCTATGCTTCTGACTCATAAAGGCATGAAAGAACTTACAGCCTCTGTCATAATTTTTTCAACGGACTTAAGATTCATTAATTACAATTTAAACTACTTATACTATTACAAGAGGAGAGGATGATCCCTATTAGCCTGAAGAGTTGTCTGAAGATTCTCCAAAGTTGCTTCTGCTCTAGAAACTTGCTTAGAGATGTGGTTGAAATGGAGTTTGTTAAGATCTTTTAGGGGCCTCTTCAAGAGCTTTAACTTCCTGCAAAGAATAAACATGGGAGAGCCAACCAAATGGGAGTGCCAAATATTAGAAACAAGATCTAAGAACTGATCATGTGATGCCCACATGTTGAAAAATTTAAAGCTTCTCCGACCTTTATAGAGTTGAGCCCCAGGATTCCCAAAGTGAACATGAGTTAAGGAGGACCAAGAAGAATTCACCAAAACTCGATCAATTTTACTCTAAATGTTCCCATTAGTCCAAGTGAAGTGACAACCCATATAATTAATATCATGAAGCCCAAGATCTGAACAACAAGCTCTAAAATAAGAGATTTTATAATTAGAGACCTCCCCATTGTACTTATCTGTAGAATTGAGAATAAAATTGAAATCACCTAATATCATCCAAAGACCAATAGGGAACCATCTGTGCAAATCTACCTATAGGGATCACCTAGCAATAATAGTATTGAAGCCATAAATAAAAGTTGCCATGAATCTGGATTGAGAGATTAAACTAGTGATACGAACAGGAAGACCTTGAGCAGAAGAATCAATGAGATCAACCAAAACTGTAGAAGGATTCTAGAAAAGAACTATTCTGGCATTGGGGCAAGCCTTTGCATTTGAAAAACCTTCCAATACTTGAACCGAAACTGGTGCATGAAAGCAACCTTAGGAGAAGACATTTTGGTCTCAAGTAGACCACACACATCCATTTTATGTTTCTTCATGAGGTGAACAACCTCATACTGCTTCAGAGGACTGTTAAGGAGTGTCGAAGATAGGAGAGGTAAGTGACATGATCAAAAGATTGATGTCTTATCCCAAGTGTAAGAGTGTCGAAGTAATAAATAACCCGATAAGATCGGGGTCGAACCACAGGGAGGTTAACTGTATAAACTACAAATAAAGAAATAGATAATAACAGAAAAGGAGTTAAAGAGAGCTTTGAGATGTGATATTGATGTAAGGATTTAAATAAATATAAAACAATTGTCAAGGTTAGAGGATCTACTAATGGTATTTCAAATAAGTATAATATAAACTCTTTTTATTATTCAACTGGAAACCACACACAAAGGAGGTTCCAATCGGATTATAATTTATTAACATGATTATATTAATTATGTTATTTGAGTAATGTCAATACTTGTAAATGTTGTCAGGTATTCATAGTGATAACTTACATTAACAACAAATCAAGTTCCTTTCATAGTACAGGTGTCGGTTATACCATATAGTTGGGCTATGAAAGTGTCAAGTATTTGTTGTACCAAGGGTTTTTCAACATAAATCTAGATTAACCATTTAGCAAGCAAGGTATTAAGAGTGAGTAAGATAATAAATACAAAACATGTTATTATTATCAAACATTAAAGTCCATGTTGAGTTTATACTATACTTATTCTTACACCATTAGTGTAACCTTTTCACATTGATATAATAAACTTAGCTGAACATTATGAATAAAAGAAATAAAGATAAACAAGATAAGAACATAGTTATATAAGTATAGTAAAGGAAATGAAAAGCATAAACAAGAGATTGAGGAATATATAACATGAAATAAAACTTGAACATTACAAAATACAAAGAAAGAGAGTGATCTTGATTTGAACACCAAGATGCCTAAATGCATGGCAAATGCCTCCTTTTATAGGCTAAAATTTCAAACTATTGATTTGATGACTAATTGTTGAGTGGGTGGTCACCTCTTGACTTGGTAACAATCCTTATCTTCTTGTTTGCAGAAAACGTCATTGCTAATATCAGAATTTGAATAGATAGTCTTCATGAAAGTTCTGGGACATTGTCTCAACTTTCCAACAACATAAGAATGAGGTCATTTTGACTTCTAGAACTCGAGATATGGACTGAACCCTGAATAGTTTCTAGGCTGCAGGACAGATTCTGACTTCTCTGTTGTTGCTATAATTTGAACTTGAAAACGGTCCTTTTGAATCTTGGACTCTCATGAAAGTTTTAGGCATATGTCTTAGCTTTCTATCCATATAAACCAAACCTAAATCCAAGTTCTATAGCTTCAGTTATGATTCAATAATCAAATGGTGTTCTAATTTGAATTCAATCAGCATCTCTTTTCTAAGCTTAACCCTCTCTTTGTCTTCTCAATTTCAATAGTTAAACTTATCAATCAATCATTTGATTTATGTGATAGGCCTGCATTTAAAATGAATATCTACCATAAATTAAAGGTATCTTATATTATCAGACTTGTTATTATAAAACATGATATAGTTGAGGAGTTATTGATACTTCAAGTGCAAAATAATGATATAAAACCTTGATAAAAATGCACTTTTAAGTACTAATCAGTAAGCAACTGCATACCTCCTCTGTCAACTCGTCTATTCCCATTTCTTGTAGTCACCCAATGAGATGACATTGTATGAGCTCTTGCCCCACCCCTGGAGGCGATTCTTACTTATTTACCATCACAGATAAATTCCATGCAACCAAAATTCATATCAGTAGTCTCTATATGTGTGGGAACTGTATTTGCAACTACCTTACCCTTACTACTATTACCAACCTCAACCACCACCTTTGAACTCTTATTCTATTATTTGCCCTTGGTGTTGGCAGCAACAGCCTGAGGGGTAGCCACAGCCTACTCCTTTTTATTACTGTTGTGATGCTTGCGAGAATTTTTTTGCCCTGGACTACTTTCCAATCACTAGTGGAAGCCTCAGGTTGCCTTGGGTTATAAGCCTGCTCAACCGGTAGATTCTCAATATTTCTCACAACCTAATCTCTTGTAAGACACAATCTTTGAAGAGCACTCCCCCGACTCCTGTTCTCCATTTCACCACTATCTTGAGGAGCCGACTTACTACCAGCTGAAGGACATACTACAGTAGTATGGCTAAGAACTCTATAGATTTTGCAGAATTTTGGCATAGTTTTATAAACAACTTCTTGTATTATAGTGGATCTATTTGGCAGTAAAACTTTAAAAGAAAAGGGCAGGTTATCCATTAAGTTTACCTCTATAAGGACTCTAGCATAGGAAAGTTGTGTCATAGTTGAGGTTAATCTATCACTCTGTAAAGGTATTCCAAACATGCTGACAATCTTTGATAAGCAGTTGGGTGTCTAGCATTCTAGGGGAAGGTTAGGGAATTTCATCCAAACAGGCACCCTAGACATCTCCTTGGCAGAAAAATTAAAGAATTAGGGCATAAGCCTCAATATAAATGGCCTTCCAAACACTAAATAAAGACCTCCACTGAGAACAACAAGTTTGTCCTCCACCTTATTGAAATGATGTATCAGCCACCTAGAGTCGTGAACAAATAATGTGGCTTCACATTTCTAAGTATTACTAATGATATTGTTTAGGGCTCTAAAACCTAGGAACTTGCCTACAACATACCCAACAATACAAGATTTCCATACATCACAATTAGAGCCCAAGTTCGTAGATAACAAAGTACAAGTTTCAGAGCAATTAATACTAGAAAAGTGAGTAAGCTTAGAACAACAATCAGAGTTACGGTTACTAGCAAATAAATATCTCCATTTGCCTACTATGGTGAGTCACTTGTTTCATGGGGATTAGAGGCAGTTGGAGCTTGAGGACCAACTAGGTGGGCACTGTAGAGATAACATTTACATCCAAGTCAGAAGGCGGAGGAGCAATACCAACAACATTGCGAGTAGCATTAGATGAGTCACCCATTATCCGGTCTGAGAAGGTGGCTGAAGTTCCTCCCTTTTGAGAGCAGTCCTCTGAAAGTAGTTCTTCTATTCTATTATAGATTACTTTTGTTATTACTAGCGATGGTAGACTTTAATGTTGAATTTAGGAATATCATACTTTTGTTATATAATGTAATTCCAGTAATGTCTTTCGAGATGTAATTAAATATATTATCAAACATGCATTCATTAACTTAATTTCTCTCGTTCATTATAGTATTTGCCTAATCTTGCTTTTTTATATCTTATATATATATGTTTGAGACTTAATTTATTAATCTTTTATAACTTGTTTAAGTTAAGTTTTATAAGATACATTTATAGTGATTATTATGTAGAATGTAAAATGGAAAGTCGAAAGGATAGATGTAATCTATTGTGATCTTGTTGAATATTGAAATGATCTAAGATGTTAGATCTTGTGTGAAATTGAGATTTTTGTAGATGAATAACGATATAGACACTTGGAAATGTTAAAATTTAGGGGAAACTTTATTGAAAATTCCAGTAGAGAAATTATATATATATATCGAATTCCTTAGTTTTACATTATCTAAGACTTTGAATATATTAATTTGTCTTAAATATAAGGTCGTTAAAGTTGGTACTCGAGCCCTAGCTTTAATTCAGTAGACTTTAAATATAAAATGACTCGCGTTAAAATGTTCCAACATGGTACGTACCTGATAAAAATGTTGATATAGTTAAGAGATAGGGGGAAGACCCATTAGTTGATACCACATCATATATACCAGCAATATCGGTACAATCAAGGTAGGAATAGTCAATAAGACACAAGAATGTTTTTGCCTCCTTGCATCAGAAATAAAAAGAGACAGAGATAAAGAATAAGACATCCACTCATAACACCTGCGGGAACCCCTGCACCCCATATTGATTCTTCTTTTTTAGAGCAGTTTTAGCAGCCCTAATATCCTTAAAACCCATAAATAATATGGTTGGATTAGTTTGTTTAATAAAGATTATGAGGGAGATAGGTTGTGAACCTTTCTTGGGAGAGCAAGATGCAAAGATTGCAGCGAGATGGATCTAGAAAATGGAAAAGATTCTAAATCATATTATAGTGCTTAAAGAACTACATGTGGATTGTGCCACTTAACTACTTTCAAATAGGGCACAAACTTGGTGGGATACTATATAGATGAGGAGAGTCATCGAAGAGATATCTTAGGATGAATTTAAGATGGAGTTTGAGAATAAGTTTTACTTTATTTATCATTGTAAGGCAAAAGAACATGAGTTTTTGGCCTTAAAGTAAGAAAATATAATGATGATTGAGCATAAAAGGAGTTTTCATGATCTCTAAATGTTCATCTTACACTACATTCCCACTAAACAACATGTGATTGGTAGGCTGCAGGATGGATTCAAGCATGACTTGAAACATCGGTTGATTGCATGATAGTTCAAGACTATGAGAAGTTGATAAAAGTAACTCTCAGGCCTTAGAAACATGTATTAGTAAGGGTTAACAAGGCCAATTTAAAGTTTTTTGGTAGGCCACTTTTTCCCAAAAGGGGCAAAACAAGATAATTCAGCTAGTTTAAGAAAAAAAAAAATAGGGAAATCTTGGTCAGGGAAATGTGACAGATGAATGGTAAAGGGTCAACTAAGGGATAGTCAAATTTAAATGCCAATTCAGTCGAAGGAACTACAAAAGAGAAAACCGTCACTTATCCTCAGTGTGCCCGATACAAGTAAAGACATCTAGGGGATTACTCGGCATTGCTAAGTCGATATTATGTTTATAAGCAAGAGGTACACAAATGGAGAGATTGTTTTTACTTAGGTTGAGGATGTCACTATTATAGAGAGAAATGACATCTCGAAAGGGAATGCCCTAGAAGGACTCTTCATTATGCACAATAAAAAAGACAGCTAACACATAGTCAATAATAGTTTGTCATAGTGGATAGACCTACCAAACCAACACAGTTAGGGCCATCAGTAATATGGGATGTCTAAGAGCTTAGGGAAAAAAAACATAGGGGAGAGTGTTCCACATGATCTAAAAAGAGGTAAGAGTTGCTTCTTATATTGCGGCAAGTATGCACGGTTGAATTCCTTATATGTTTGTGCTTTGATTGGTCCTATAAAAATGCACTTATTTATAGCTAGGAAAATTATGGGAAAACATAGGGAAAAACCTAGTAAAACATATAAGAGATTTATAAATAGCACCCTTTTAGAAGAAGATGAAAACGTTAATCATGTATATAAAGGATTAAGGGTTAGTATTGGTGGGTGTGAGATGAAAATAGATTTAATACCCTTAAAGTTGCATAACTTCGATTTGATTCTAGAAATGGATTGGTTAAGTAGGTATAGGGCTCGAATGGATTGTTTTGCAAAAATGGTGACTCTCTAAGAACTGAATGGTAAGAGAGTGGTATTTAGATAAGAGATGAATGTCATATCGAATTGCATAACTTCGATTTGATTCTAGAAATGGATTGGTTAAGTAGGTATAGGGCTCGAATGAATTGTTTTGCAAAAATGTTGACTCTCTAAGAATTGAATGGTAAGAGAGTGGTATTTAGATAAGAGATGAATGTCATATCGAATTGCATAACTTCGATGATGACAATGGATTGGTTAAGTAGGTATAGGGCTCAAATGGATTGTTTTGCAAAAATGGTGACTCTCTAAGAACTAAATGGTAAGAGAGTGGTATTTATATAAGAGATGAATGTCATATCGAATTGCATTACTTCGATGATGACCACTAGAAAGTTGATGAGGAAAGGGTGTATGGCATACCTTGCCTATGTGAAAGATTCAAAAAGGATAAAACTGAATTATCCCAACTCTCTATAGTGAGGGAGTTCTCGGACACATTTCCGGATGTGTTACAAAGATTACCTTTGGAAAGGGAAGTATAGGTTTTTATTGACGTACTACTAGGAACATCTCCTATAACCCATCTACCTTATAGAATGACATCTGCAAAACTAACTTAGTTGAAGATCCAATTTCAAGAACTACTAAATAAAAGGTTTATATGCTCGAGCAATTCATTATGGGAAGCCCTAGTACTATTTGTGAAAAAGAATTATGGCACACTTGGACTCTAAATTGATTACCAATAGTTAAATAGAGTGAGGTTGAAGAATAAATATCCATTTCCGAGGATAAATGACTTATTCGATCAATTTGAGGGAGCTAAAGTATTTTTTTAAAATAGATTTAAGGTCGAGATATTACCAATTAAGGATTAAAGAGTAGGATGTGCTAAAGATTGCATTTAGGACTTGTTATGGACATTACAAGTTCTTGCTAATGCCATTTGGGCTAACAAATACTCCAATAGTTTTTATGAATTTGATGAATATTGTCTTTTAGCTCTACATGGATAAGTATATTCTAATGTTTATAGATGATATTCTGATTTATTCTAGCTCATACTTAGAGCATGAACAACATTTGAGGTGTGTATTATAGACATTAGAGGGCCATTAGTTCTAAGCCTAGCTGAGTAAGTGTGAATTTTGACTGAAGGAAGTGATCTTTCTTAGGCATGTGATATTAAAAGAAGGGATATTTATGGATTTGAAGAGGATGAAAGCTACTTTAAAGTAGGAAAGGCCTATTAATGTAACAAAAATACAGAATTATCTTTCCTTGATTTAACAAGATATTATAAAAGGTTTATTAAGGAGTTTTCCATAATAGTGACCTCTCTAACTCGATTAACTTGGAATGAAGTTAAGTAGGAATGGTCTAAGGATTGTAAAGAAAGCTTAAAGGAACTCAAAGAAAGGCTTACCACTGCCCTAATATTAACCCTTCTTTCAGGATATGAAGGGTTTGTAGTCTATAATGATGCATCTAATAAGAGACTTGGGTGTGTTTTGATGTAGCATAAGAAGATGATTGCCTATGCCTTCATGCAACTAAAACCTTACAAAGTTGATTATCGAGTTCATGATCAAGAGTTAGCTATTTAATTTGACAATAATAAAATTCAAATAACTTTTTTTTGTATTATACCGTTGTAGTTTTTAGATCGAAGGAAACACTAAAAATAACATGGAAACTTAAAGAAAAAGGGATATAACTTGATTTTAGAGTCTAGTTTTGATACCAACTTATGTGAATTTAGAGGTTAAGAACCCTTGAACTCACATGCAATAAAGAACAAATCCTAGAAAGCTAAAATCAAATTTAAGGATAACAAAAACTCGACACAATGATTACTTAAACTAAGGTACCAAAATTATTAGAATAAGACCTAACCCAACAAATTATAAGGAATCATGAACTAAGAGTATATGAAAGGACACCACAAAGACAATTGATTTTTGATAAGTTTAAGATAATTTAATAAAGAGTCAATAGGTAAGAGCAACACAAGCACACAAAATATTATTATGAAATCAAAGTCTGTAAAAAAATAAAATATAAATAAACACAACTTAAACAACCCTATTTATAATAGATAAAAACGTCTTGAACAAGGATAAAAAAAACTAATAAAAAATTACCAATCCAAATAGAAAAAAGAATCCTAAATCAACTAGGAAAATAATGTAAATCCTGCACAATAACTTCTAAACCTTATTGCAAAATCTTCTAGAAGTCCAATCACTACAAGATTTTAACCCTATATAAAACAAAGCATTTAGAATCTTTTGGAAAACTTTTGGTGTGATCCAATAGTCAGATTGAAAATTATATGTATTAGTGTAAAACTGTGCATTAGAAAAATACAACCCAAAACCGACTTAAGCTTGTCCAACTCCTGCATGGATCACATTAATTACAGCCTGATCATTCCTTGTTGAAATCTGAAAGCTTGACTTGGTCCAAATATTCTGAATAATCTCATTGAATACCACTTCAATTTTTTTAATCCATGACCCTATAATTGACCCAATTAACACCTTTAATATGTAATTTCATGTAGCTAGCCGATTCTCATCAAAACACCTAGTCATCGACTAATGATATTGAATTCTTCCATTATCATCACTCAATCAAGACTGTTTGTCAAACTTAAAAAAAAACATTATCACTACAAAGGAGATTATTAATTGATTAAACAAAATGAAAGAGCGAACCTTAAAAAAGAAAATCCTTTAAGTATGTATGTAATTTATATTAAGTCTTCAAATAATTTTCTACCTCATTTAAATGCCAAAAATTTTAAAAATTCTTAATTGAGTATTTCCATACTTATACTCATGTATAAATTATACTTTATTTTTTTTCTTTTTTTAAAAGAAAAAAATTTGTTTTATAGTAACTTAATGGATTCAATTGGTGATTAAATAGATGTGCTTATTTTTTTATATTTTGTATTAAAATATTTAGGAGAATTTATTAAATTTGCCATGTAGATATGGGAAAGACATCCTTAAGTTCATATTAGAAGGAAGTTTAGTTTTCAATTGATATATAAGTTTGCGCGAAAACACAAAGAATCATTTTATAGTATATCTAATATTTTCAATTAATTTATAGTGTTTGGATGAGAACTTAATGAAAATAAAATCTGAAGTTGGAAGACTTTTTTAAAGGTTTTACCCTGTAAAGAAAAACACAACAAAACAAAAGCCTATTATTTGAGAGAGAGAGAAGTAATTGTTTATAGATAATATATAGTGTTTATGTGTGTTTTTTCCATTTCTCTTTCTTTATTTCTTTCTCTTTGTTTAAAGTAGAACAATGATTATAAAACCTGGCATGACCTGACGAGTTGACCTAGGATCTAGGCGACCCGAGGCCTTATACAGGTTTTAAATTGGCAAAACCTGGGCTTACAATTGACTTGGTCATACTAGACAACCTGTTAGGTCAACCCGGAACCCAGGTGATTTGGCGTAACTCAGGTGAGAGCTGATTTTTTTTTTTTACATTTTTTCAGCCAACTTTGCTAAAACATTATTGACAACAATCAAAACAACACTAGACCCAACAATGATTCCGATGACAACACCTGTAATCCCCAAAACCTTCCCAAAAAAAGGCCATTCTATCTCTTGAATCTCCTTTGCCACTCCGCTCCACAAATTCCCTTTGTATTTGCCCTTCTTCTCTATTGCTTTTTTTATCTCCTCTCCCAACTCTTCACTCACCGAAGACTTCGACTTTGATTCTGATTTCTCCACTACCTATGATTCCTTTTCAATTGCCTTGGTTACAAAACAAGTTTGGTGGTTTTTTAGTCGGTAAATGTGAGTGTTTTTGGGTGAGATTGAGAGATAGTATTGACATGTGGAGATTTGAATTGTAATGTAGGGTTTAACTTAGTAGATTTTGATGAAGACTGTTTGTGTGGAAGCTTTAGTAAGAAACAAAAAGAATGTCTTTTTTGTATTTGATTAATAAATGTTTTTTAAGGTGGGTGGATAAGAAAGAGAAAGATATTAGCATCTAAGGAGATTGTGTGGGTTGGGCTTCACAATGTGAGTCTTATAATGTTTTCATAGTTTGTGAATTATGAATATTAATATATGGTTCAGGTTGCACGATTATTAATTGGTACTTTATTAATAGCTTAAATAAATTATTTTTTTAGATTTATTCGAATCAACTCGTAAGAGTTAGAATTTGATCTCTTGACTAAATTAACCCATGTAATTTAAAACCAAGTTTTTAACCGGAACAAATCCAAGTTTAGTTTAATGACCATGAGAGAGTAACTTTTTTTAAACAACTAAATGTTGTGTTCTCCATGCTCCTTTTCCTCAATAGTCAATTTTTAAAAAAAAAAATGTAGAAGAAAAAGCCATTAAAATCCCCATTTTCTACTTTTAAGTAAACATTGTGTTCTCGGGTTTTCCTTTTTCCCAAGAGAGAGAAAGTGGAATTTTATTTTTCTCATTTGGCCTGCAGAGAAATACAAAGTGAAAAAAAAAGGAAAAGGAAAAGACCAAACCAAAAACACAAAAGGGAAAGGCAAGAAGAGAAGAGAACTGTCTCAAATCTCAATGGTTGAATTATTTTTATTTTTATTATAATAATAAATAATATAACAATATATCTCTCATTTAAGATATGAAAATGTTGAGGATAGGCTTTGGTGGGTTTCTGATATTAAGCTGAAAGAAAGATGCGATCTTTTTTAATTGACTCACTGACTCACTGATTCATTGGTTTGATTGAGTTTGAGATTTAATCTGGGCCTGACATTTGATTTCTGATCGTCAAAACAAAATGAACGGTGGAGATGAAGCTGCTGAAGCTCCGCCTGTTCCACCACAGCCTCTGGAGTGGAAATTCTCTCAGGTCTTCGGTGAACGAACCGCCGGTGAAGAAGTGCAAGAAGGTAACATGTTATTCATTTGGATCCACTTGATATTCGATATGGTTTTTGCAAATTAGGGTTGGTTTTTTGGTTTTGGATCCGAAATAGATTGTGTGCCGGATCAGATATTGTGTTTTGGTTTTTGGCTCAATCAGTATTTTGTGTTTTGATTTGAACGAGTTACTGATTCCCATATTTTTTTTTGATACAGTAATTAATTAATCAAGTAGTAGTAGCAGCAGTGTTCTAGTGAGAGCTTGGTGAGTGAGTGGAGAGTGGTTTTTTTTTTAATTTAATTTTTATGATGTTGCATGCAATGGGTGTTTTATTTAAGTTGCAGATTACTTGAACTTGATGGCTATAGTTTGGATCTTAATGATTTTGTATAACCCATCAGTAGTTTGGAGTTTGTTACGTAGTTGATATGTTTGATTTAGTGAAGTGTAATTAGACTTGTTTGTGTTTCTGTGGATAATTATTTTTTCTTCGGTTTATAGTTGAATACATTTTACATATGTATATAAGTGATTAGGGTAGGGCAGGTTCAGTGGGAGACCCAAGTTTTGTTCTATTTTTCTTGTTATTCGTTGTTCAAGAACAATGCACACGGAGAATAGGAGAAACTTCTTTCGAGTTGAATAGTGCTTTAGAGTTTTACTTCTATTTTTTCCTTTTCTATATCTCTGGATGTTGCTTGATTTATATTGGTTTGAAAATCAACCAAATGGTTTTTTCTGCATCATTTCCAAACTTGTGTAAATTAAATGAGAGGTTTCTCCGACTTGGAGGAGGGTTACAATAAAGAAACCCCATGGAAGAAATGTCATTGGTGGTTTATCTATAGATGTACAACATAAAGAGTTACTGTATTTGGATCCAGAATGAGGATGGTGAGGTAGGTGGCATTCCAGAAAAAAGGGACATGCATGTATTTTTAAAGCTTTGAGAGGGTATGGAAAGAGGTAAGTTGAAGGGATACTGTGTCCCATTCATTACTGAAGTGGAATGAAAACTGTGAACATGAAGAAGGATTATAAGAAGTTATTTAAACTAAAGTAGAAATGAAGGAGCGATCCACTTATGTTCCTGTTGGAGCAGGATTTTGGGAAATAACATCTGGAACAGTCTAGACCTGCATCTATGCATAAACTGTAGCTTTGAACAGTGCAATATTTTTCCTGAAGGTTGCACATCTAAAACTTACAACATTGCAGATGAGATGATGGATTAATATGAATAAACATAGTGACAAGTAGTAAGTGCCAACACTGTCTGCCAGTAGTTGAGATGCCAAGGTTTATGACTTTGAGGTGGTTTGGTAAAGAGTGACCTTGAGAAATGAATGTTTCCATTCGATGGTTTCTTCTATCGAGGACTTGATGTTAGAAGATTGAATCTCTAGATAGATAGGAGCGAATATCCTTAATATTTAAAACAAGGGACATAAAGTTTTGCTCTGTTCTGTGTGTGTATGGACTTATGCTGACTATTTGTTGCTGAAATTATATATTTCTACATCAAAGGAATCACTATAATTTCTCTAGGAGGATTGTGGTACAGAGTGGCATTAGAAGTTACATTCTTTCATTTGGAAAAGATTGTTATAATTTCTCTAGGAGGATTGTAGTACAGAATGTTCTTTGAAGCTATTTTCTTTCATTTGGAAAAGATAGTTGTGGATATCAGACAAGTTTTTATCGAGAAACTTATCTTGAAAGTCTTCTTTTGGTTCAAGAAGGGTGGGGTTGCAAAATTGTGCCATCACTGCTATGAAACCGAGTATTTGATTGTTATTGCCCTGGCAAATCTTTTTTTTATTGGTGCACAGGGAATTAGAATGGCTGCTTGTTTGGTCGGCAAGTACAACTGTATATATAGTGGAATCTTGAGTTCGGTAATCTGTATCTGTAAAAAACTACTTTTTGCTAAAGATCTAGCATCATGTGGGAGAAAAGAGCAAACTGTTTATTAGATTATATTTTGTTTATGCAAGACCCTGCTTACCTTACTATGTACCTCCAGCAAGTACAAAGGACATTCTGTTTTAGGAGCTGTGTTGGTGTCCTATTGGATACTCTCACAATGTGCTGCTGCTCATTGAGAGCCAGTAGCTTCTTTCTTTGTTTGGGAATCACTGATAATGATGTTTTGGTTTGTATTGTTCTTATTTTCACACTGTATATGTTATTTGTTTATGTGTTTATTTATTTTTTTGCTATGCTTTTCAACAAGTTCTTATATTTTGTTTGTGCTACAATAATATTATTTGCAACTTTATGGCAGAACATATAATAAAATTCCTTAATCTTATTGTGTTTCTTTCTGCAGTTGATATTATTTCAGCAATTGAATTTGATAGAAGTGGTGATCATCTTGCTACTGGTGACCGTGGAGGCCGTGTGGTTCTCTTTGAGAGAACTGACACTAAGGATGTATGCTCTTTCTTCTTTTTCTAGCTTTGTTAGCAAAATGCAATATTAATATTTTTGCTAATAGTTTCTTGTTAGTGGATTATTGTCATGTTACTGGTAGTATTATGACGAACCTTTTCTGTAATGTGTAGCATGGTGGATCCAGAAGGGATCTGGAGAGGATGGGTTACCCAATTAGTAGGCATCCTGAGTTTCGATATAAAACAGAATTTCAGAGCCATGAACCTGAGGTCTTCTTTTCTGTCATTTTTTCAGATGCATTTTGGCTTACCAAGCTTCTAACATTCACACTTGCATGTTCATTTCTTTTTTCAGTTTGACTATCTCAAGAGTTTGGAAATAGAGGAGAAAATTAACAAAATCAGATGGTGCCAAACAACCAATGGTGCTCTTTTTCTCCTATCAACTAATGATAAAACCATCAAGTATTGGAAGGTAGGAAAGGAACGTTATCTTGAAGCATGATGAAAGGCTAAATACTTTTCATTTATCATGTCTGCTAGTGAGCTTCAACTACCTAGTTTGTTATTATGCTACCTGGCCAGTGGCCAGCATGCTTCTGTTCACATGGCATAAAAATGAGAATAAATATAATCATTTTCTTATTGATCTGCTTTGAGGCCATTTTTTATCAAAAATCTTAATTAGGTCTTTTTCTGTCTTTGAATTTGTCCAATCAAATAGTCTTGCGTACAAGGATCTAGTCATAGTTTAAATGAGAGGTTGTAAATGAAACTGTGTATAGCATGTTATGGTGTTTACTTGATGTGTCAAAAGCATACAGGATGTTACTGATTTGCTGCTTTACAGAAACACTGCAACTTAGTGCATAACAAAGGGCTACATCATTGGCCCTGTAATTAATCAGAATTTGTTCAAGAGAGCTTGAATGCATAGTAGTGTTTTAGAGAGGTTGAATGTGTAGTAGTGTTTTAGAGAGGTTGAATGGGTAGCACGTATCCCCAGAAATATATGCATGATGAATTTTATTATCTGTGCTCAAATGTCGGCTTATACTCATAATGTCCAAGTGTATCTTATAATCAAATTGTCTAGGTGTATCTTAAAATCATAATGTCTAGGTTTATCAAAAGTGGAACACCTCATATATCAACTCCTTGTCCTGACTGCTTCAAGTGATATTATTATTGATTTTTTGGTCCATGGTTGCTACATTTTAAGCCCACTTATTTTTTTGATATTTCATTATGAGAATTGTACAGGTCCAAGAGAAGAAGGTGAAGAAAATTTCTGAAATGAATGTGGACCCTTCTAAAGCTATAGGAAATGGTAGCATTGCCAGTTCAAGCAATTCAAGTATTGGTAAACAATATCTTGCAAATGGAGGAGACAAGTACGATTTACCAAGCAATGACTTCAGCATTCCTCCTGGGGGCTTTCCATCATTGCGTTTACCAGTGGTAGTTGTACTTAAACCATTCCATTTCTTTTCCTTTTCCATTTGTGAATTGGTTATGTTTTTGAAATAAGTAAAACTAACTCCAGTTTTCACATTAAAAAAAAGAAAAAAATCTAAAATAGACGTGCTCATGTCTGAAAGAGTATGAAGTACAATTTTCCTTGAATTGATTCCTCCAATGTAACTTTATGACTACAGAATCTTTTGCTATTTAAAAACTTCCTCAATTGATTTGCTAATGTACTCTTGGAAGTCAAGCCTTGTTTTTCTCTCCATTCAAATGTACCATAGGAAAGGGCCATCCATGAAAAATCACAGGATGGAAAAGAAGTAATAGGCCTTACATTAAAATGGAAAGATGATAACACAATGGAACAGGCCATACAAAATAAAGCTTGTCATCTTACGAAACAGACTGTTGTTCAATTATAACCATAATCCATAATGCAAGAGCTCAAAAAACTGAAGGAAATCCCAACAACTGGATCGCTTAACAGCTGAATAAGTCACCAAATGAAATTTAAAGCAACCAAACACTCTGAAAGAATTTTCTCTTATCTCCACTTTTCACTCACCCTCATAAGCAGTAGTGCATTTTTTAAAGGCCTCCTTGTTCAAGGAACAATGCTTTCAATTGATTTTGTAACCTTTCTAAGTTACTGGTGTAGCGTTTGATGCTATGGTTACTAAAACAAATAATGAGTAAGTTGGTTTCCCTTTGCACCCTCTATTTGTGTTTTTTTTTCTCCTTTTTTTAATGCTAGATATATGAGGTATGAATCAAATTCTGGAAGTCTTTTATTTTCCCTTTTAGGGCTGGAGTGGGGTGTGGGTGTGGGTGGTGTTGATAAATGGAAACAGTTGTTTTTTGATGAGGTTGATTTGTTATTTGAACTCCTTGCATTATCTTTTGTGGATCTAACTCTTAGGTGACGTGCGATGAGACAAGCTTGATGGCTAGTTGTCGAAGGGTATATGCTCATGCTCATGATTATCATATTAATTCAATTTCAAACAACAGGTCATTCCTTTTCTTTTGTGGTTGTTTTGAGCATGTAGTGGCATCTGTTTTTTATTAGTTTTGTTCTTTTAAGATTTTCATTATTGTTTAGTTCTTGGGTTCATTCTTGGACAATGATTAGACTTTAAAACAGTCTACAATGTATGTTTCAATTTTTCCCTTTTTTTTTGTTGATGATGGAAATCTGTCACTACTACTTGGCATTCATGAATTTTTTTCTTAAGAAAAACTGACATTGTGATAAAAGAGCAGCATTGCTACTGATGTTGTGTTGTATATTTTATTGCTATGTGCTTGTAGCATGGTTTGTTTCTAAGGTGCTCTTTTGTAATGTTATTGAGTCCCATGGGCTTTAAAATTGGGGAGGAAGACAGAGATGATAAGATTTTGTGCTACTTATTTTTTATTTGGAATGTTTCTACAAATGAAAAGAACCGTGTTTTGGCCTGTCGTAATTCTTAACATAGACAATATAAGAAAGAGAATAGCAAAGAGGAACAAACAGGAGCACATCTTGTCCCCTGAAGTTGAAGAAACAAAATAAAGAAAACTCAGGATGAGATTGCACTCAATCTTTTCTGAATATAGCCAAAAGAAATCATTCTAAGCCGCCTGATATGCCATAAAAGAAATGAAAACCATTATTCTATCCCATTACAGTTGCCTCAAAATGGAATGATTGAAGATTCTAGGAACTCTTCTCCAGGCTTGTAAAGTTGGTTTTTATTTCTTAAAGTGGCAAGCTAAAAATCTCACACATTAAAACAGCGTACATTTGAGCTACAAATGTTATTGAGTTTAAGTGTCTCTATAGTCACTGACCTTAGTTTTTTTCTTTCTCAATTTTTTCTTGCCCTTTTCATTTGTTCAATTTGTCCTTTTTGAAGAACAAAATTGCACTGTGCATACAAATCGGATGGTATTGGCTTGTTCTTTGCATTATCTTTGGCTCTATCGTGCTAGACATTGCATAGTGAGGGTTTCTAGACATCCTAGTTTTGCTCATTGCTTCTATATGGAACACATAATGAAAGATTATTGTCATTGGACTAGCATCTCTGTGTTTGTTCAAGCTTGCCTGGTACTGTTATGATTTTATTGAAATTTCTCAAATCTTTCCATCCTGTGTCATATATTCCAGTGATGGTGAAACTTTTATATCCGCCGATGACCTACGAATAAATCTTTGGAATTTGGAAATTAGCAATCAAAGTTTCAATATTGTTGATGTCAAACCTGCAAATATGGAGGATCTTACTGGTAAGCTCTTTGTTCACTGATGCTGATTGTATTAAGGATGTAAATTTAAGCATTAATGCACTTGTGATCAAATTTTGAGGATTCTGGCTTTGTATATTTCACCTTTTGGAATTCAGTTGGTTTTCCTGGTGCACATGAACTGTTTTTTCAATACTGTCCTTCGCCTTCCCATATGAATTTCTGAATAGATACTGGACAATGTTTGCCATCCTCTGTCCCCCCTTTGGTTGAGTAATTGATTATTTCAACCGCGAAGCATCTGTATTACCTATATTCTTTTGAGGTCTCAACCTGTACACCTATCCTTGCAGAGGTTATAACATCAGCAGAATTCCACCCCGGCCATTGCAATACGTTAGCATACAGCAGTTCAAAAGGCTCAATCCGACTCATTGATTTGCGACAATCAGCTTTGTGTGACTCTCATGCCAAATTGTAAGTGTTATTTTATATCGCTCATTTACTTCCAGTACTATAAACAGCCCACCAGTAACATCCTCTGCATACAGGTTTGAGGAAACAGAGGCACCAGGCTCGAGATCATTTTTTACAGAAATAATTGCCTCAATCTCTGATATTAAATTTGCAAGGGATGGAAGACATATACTCAGTCGTGATTACATGACTCTTAAGGTTTGGGCTTATATAATTGCAAGATTTTGGTTCATAATTTTTCATTGAATTTGCTGCAAGTCTTTTGGATACATATATTCATAGGAGTCAAGGTTTATTACATAAAACTGACCTCCTAAGCATGCTATGTTGTGGCTTATAAGCACAGAAGAAATGTCCATCTCTGCAATCCATAGGATGCCCAAACAGTATGATTCCAACAAATGCAATATTCATCAAGCAAAATGTCTAGAGATAGAATTTGACTTTTCCTGCAAATTGTTTTTATCTATGACCTGTTATGGGAAGCAAGAAACAGGAGGTTATGTCTGTAACAAGGTTCCAAGACATTGGACAGTAAGTTCATAATAGGACTCATCGTGCTATTAATTTGAAAACCATAAAGGTAAAAAGAATGTTGGTATTCTGTTTTTTTTTTTTTTTCTTAACTTGATCAAGTGTTTCAATTTATGCTATGGTGTCAAAGATGAGATGATTCAGGGAAAATGAGTTCTGTATGAAATTTCATGACAAGTAACTGGCTCAGGGAAATTGAGTGCTTCATGAAATTTTATATTACAATAAGCATCTAAGCAAAAACCTAAGCATTTTTGCTAGCTGGTCAACACTAGTACTTTGTTTCCCTTGAAGCCATTTTGGGCAAAGAACAACGGCAGGTTTACCTTATATGAACTTGTAGAAATGCAAACTACTGGATGATGGCAAGAGTTTTGGATTGATGATGCATGCCATGTTAGTTTGTAACTTTCAGATATTTTAAAACAAAAATAAATACAAGGAATGAAATTTACAAATTTTACACAAATAGACATGAAATAATTGACTTAGAAGTTTAATAGATTTACAACTCTTGCCCTTTTGTCTGTTCGTGTAAAATTTGTTTTAAGTTTTGTTTGTGATGTGTAGCTTATCCAAATTTTTATTCTAGTTGATTTGTTAATTTTGCATGTATGGAGTGCATGAGCAATTTATAGCATAGTTATTAAACCCGGCTCGGAGATTGACCCGGTCAAAGGGCTGGGTCCCGGGTTTTATGGGTCAACCCGGGTTAACCCGGGTCAACCCATAAAACCCGGGTTATTTTGTGGAACCCAATGTGAAGGGCGTGGGAGAGGGATGAACATGATATTGTGGTTGTTCTGTGCAGAGAGAGAAAGGACTTTTAATTTCATCACCATCACCGCACAAAGTTCATCTACTCTCTCTACTCGTTGACTCCCCCATGCTTTAAAGCTTAAAAACATCACACAAACCCTCTCTCTCTTACATCTTGCCCCTGCAAATTCCCGTGGTTCATCTACCCTTTCTCTTTTACATCTTTCCCCTCACAAAGTTAAAGACTTGTTGATGGTAATAAAGCCTGTGGTGTTGGCACTGCTACATTGCTACCTATTGCCTCTCTCTCTGTGTTAATAAAGCCTGCTAGATGTTAAACATGGATTCTAGAAAGTGGAGCCGACTTAGGATCCAAAGACGTTCAAATCCAGTTCCAATCTGGATAAAAGAGAGGATAAGAATCACGGCAGAGGGCTACTACCACTGGGAAGAAGAAAGCCTTTAGTACCTGATTCCCCCCTCTTAATCATCGCTCTGTGAAGGAGTGGGTGAATAAATATACGACAAAGGCTCGTCGATCCACCACAAAGGGACGTATTCGACCCTGTTTTGAAGCAAAGCAAGGAAAGGCCTCAAGATCTCCAAACCCAGATCGACTTGCAAATTGCAATCATCTCAAGCGGATCCAACTTCAAAACGCCGGGTCTTGTCTGGGTTCACCCGGGTTGCCCAGTCATGGGTCGACCTGCCGGGTTGACCGGGTTTTGCCGGGTTATTGCACCGGCTGGTCTTTTAATAAACCCGAACCGGTCCAGCCACCGGGTCCCGGGTCAACCCGCCGGGCCGGTCCGGGTTTAATAACTATGCTTTATAGGTTGTGTTTACTTCAAGACTAATTTGCTCTGTGTTTCTTTTAATTCATCTGTTTGAAAAATGTATTTGACTGTTGAAATAAGAATCTCTCTTTTTCATAATTGCAAAATGTTTGGTAAACTATATTTGCCGATTGAAATATGGGAATTAGTAGTAAAATGGAGAACTCATTTTTCTAAACTTGGTAAATTTAGAAACCAAGTCTTCCAAGAAAACAGTACGCTGGTAAAAGCAATCTGCCTGAGTTTTCTATTTTCTTGAAAAGATTTCTCAAGCAACTATTACTTCTGGTTCTGCTTTGTGCTGATGTTTCAAAAAACTACAATCTAGTATTTAAGCTGATTTTGTTTTCATGGCACCTAAAGAAGATATGCATGCATGCACTTGAAGTTAAGTAGCAATTTCAATTTCATGATTCTCAGTTGTCTATTTTCTTTATTATAGTTGTGGGATATCAATATGGATTCTGGTCCAGTTGCAACCTTCCAAGTTCATGAACATTTAAGACCAAAGGTGAGATTCCTTTCTTTAGACAAAATCGGACCAGGGAATTTTCTTTGTTAGGCTGTGTCCATTCTAATTATATTCATTGAATTTACCCAGTTGTGTGATTTATATGAAAACGATTCAATCTTTGATAAATTCGAGTGTTGTTTGAGTGGTGATGGATTGCGAGTTGCGACAGGCTCCTACAGGTCAGTGGTTTTTTTTGTCCTTACATCTGGTCATTGTATAATTGTTATTGAAACCACAATTCCATGTGCCTTAGTTTGGTATTTTTTTCATGTCCCCAGCAATCTGTTTCGGGTATTTGGTTGTAACCTAGAAAGTACTGAGGCAACAACTTTGGAAGCCAGCAAAAATCCAATGAGGTAGTTTCTGTTTGATATATGAATGAGATTGATACTATGATTTTGATAGTTGAGATGGGACATCTTATAAATAATGAATTATAATATTAGGAGACAAGTCCAGACCCCTTCAAGGCCTTCAAGATCCCTAAGCAGCATAACACGTGTTGTAAGACGGGGTCAGTGCTTTCACTTTGCCTCTTCTTCCTTCCTCCCTACCTTGCACCCCTTTCCATGTTCTTTTGTCATCTTAACAACTTGTTTTTATTATATTAATCTGGAGATCACTCGATAGCAGGAGCAGAAGGCCCAGGAGTTGATGCAACTGGAAATTCTTTTGATTTCTCCACAAAGTTGTTGCACTTAGCATGGCATCCTACTGAAAATTCCATTGCCTGTGCTGCCGCAAACAGCTTGTACATGTACTATGCATAAAGATGATCCCAGGAAGAAATGTATTTGCTTGGTGAAGTTCTGGGGTAGCTGTTGGAGAAGATTTCTTGTCCATTCCCACCAATGAGCTAGGCGGAGGCTACTTTGAGTTTTGCATTTAAAATGTCCTTCAATCTGCAGCACCTGCTATGTTATAGAATGTTCCTGAAATGGCTATTGCAGAATCCATTTGGAAGCAGCTTGTTATCATTCTCCAGGGAGCTAGCTAGATATCAATTTTCTTCCCTCTTCTCCTAACCCCAAAATTCCTTTCCTTTCCCCTCCTTTTCCTGATATCTTCTAAAATAGAAGATGCAATTATGTTCGAAGTTGTGATGGGTTGAAGTCATTAGAAAATGTGATTGTAGTTCTTCTACAGCAAAACGTAAAAGATGTTAAGTAAATTTGCCACTAAGTCCAAGGTGAATGTAGTTACGTAGATCTTGGTGGGAAGGAGCTGTTGAAACTTGCAATGCAATTTTTCTGTTTATTCTTTATTATTCTTGAAACGTATATCCTGTAGTTATTTCCGCTCTGGATTACTGATTTCCCCTTCCTTTCTGGATTACTGATTCTTGTCCCTAGGATCACCAAGTAAACTACTGACTCGAATTGCCAGTTACCCGCTTCATACTATCTTGTTGCGAGGATATTCAGTATTTGCCTCAAGCATGAAGGTTATTGTATTTTTTTTTACTTGAAAAAGCAATTAAATGTTTGCATCGAACCTCTGCAAGCTTTTCTTCTAGAATTTTTTTCACCGTTGTTTCAATGTTTAAAATGATGCCTTCATGTATCTTACAATCTTCAAGTGTGACTGTGATCTTGCTTTCATCACTATACACATTCCAAACGTGGATCTTACCTTCAGAATTGAAGAAATTAACGAATGATCACTCAAGCTCTCAGGGAAGTCTGTCCCCGAAAAATTTAATAATTTGAAGTCATGCATGCATGTAATAATGTACGTGGGCAAAGACGCAACATTTTAGAGACGGAGAATTGGTGTCTGAGCAATGGCTGGACGAAGAATTGGAATAAGAATAACCTCATAAAACTGTTCCTGATGAGAATATTACGTATGTGGATTGGATCTCATTTAATACAAGCTCATGGGTTGATTAATGATATCTGGGTTGAGTAAGTTTTGAGAATCTCTACATGACATCAAATATGAAGTTAGATAGTTATGTTGTTTTAATCTCATTTAATAGAAACATGAATTTGTAATGGGTTAACATGTACTATATACGGATTTGGCCTTAGTAATTAAAAGTATGACTTTTGTACTCTATTCTTATTCAGTTTTTTTATTTAAGTTAGATAATTATGTGGATTTAATTTAGATTTATTATCTAATTAATGTTTATTATATAAGTAGCTGGAAAAAACTTTGGAAAGTGGAATTTTATAGTCATTAAAAACTGAACAGTGTAAGAGTATTTCTTCTTTGGGTTCTTTATTGAACTTCTAGAGTTTATCAAGGACATAATCTTTGTAGTGTTTTAACTGTATACCTTTGGTTTTTGATTCTATAAATCATGGGGTCGGGGTTTTCCAATTTGATTTTAGCCTTTTAAGGTGAGTTTCAATTCTTGATTATGAGTTTCAAGGTTTACTCTTTCGGGTTTACATAAGTTTGGAATCAAAACTTGGCTCTAAAATCAAGTTCATTATCTTTAATTTATTGTTCTGATATTTTTTTTATTGTTCAGATTTTGTTTTCTTTTTGTTTCAAGATTACATCATAGATAATTGTTCTTTGAATCAAATCACACCATATAAATTTCAAATTCACCTTATGCACATTAATCAAAACAGTTAATGCAAATTACTCAAACTTATGTTCTTAATTTTTAGGTTTTCTCGTTTCCAATTGTGTTTTGTAGTGATTAAAAAAAGAAAGTCTTTTAGTTAATTCCATTTTGCAGTGAAAAAAAATCATAAATGCAAGTTAAGAAGTTCAATCTTGAATATGTTTTGTTGAATTATTCTTTGAGAAAGTGTTCATTTGTTGATCTTTAGTGTTTATTTTGCCTTTTAAAATAGTTCTTGGTGCTAATTTTTTTTCTTTACATATTCCATTTAATTTAGACCAGACATTATTGCTTCCTAATCTCATTTCTTTTGCTTTCTCTTCCTAAATTTCTTTATCATTTCTTGTTTGTCTTTTTTTGTTTTTCTTTGAATTCTATAGTTTGAACACTACAATTAAGTTTTATTTTTTTATTGAATTCGTTTAGTTCAATAAAGAACTAAAAGGATAAGAATGGAAAAAGATGAGAGTTTGAGATTAACATCGAGAAAAGCCAAGTCAAGAGTGAAACACAATTGAGTTATCTTTGAGTGCAAATATGTAATGGAGTGTATGAGGTTTATTACTAACATCTTTCATAACTATCGAATATATCTTCTAAAATCGAGTCATCATCTATAAAGAAAAAGGAGAACACATTCTTTGTGTTGCAAGTAATGCAATAAAAATTTAAGTGTATATATATGGTGTTTGGTGATATGAAAGATCAAATAGTTAGACAAGACGTTGCAATTGCTAACTTTAAAAAAGAATAACTCGAAAAGGTCCCTAATGCTAGAAGGCAAGTGAGACGTGCTCCCATACCCAAAACTGGATTTGATGTTAAGAATGATGATGAAGATGTGGATGAAGGTGATTAAACATCCATGATTGATATAGTCAAATTTAAGCATAATAGTGATACGCATATGATAAAGGATTTAGAAGGGATAATAGAGGCCATGATGGTATAGATAAGAACCTTGAGAGTATTAAAATGAAGATTACCTCATTCTAGTGAACAAATGATCCAAGAACTTACCTATGTCAGAAAGGTCTATTGAAAGGAGAAATCATGAAAGGTCTATTGAAACTTGGGATTAAATGAAGGTTGTCATGAAAAGAAGATTCAGCTAGCCATTACTAAAGGGACCTATGTCAGAAGTTATAGAGTCTTACTCAAGGTTCTAAGAGTGTGGAAGATTACCTGAAAGAGATTAAGATAGCTATGATTTATGAAAATATTAATGTGAACCCTGTGGATATAAAGGTCCCGAGACCCACAGTTAAATCAACTCTTCCAAGAAAGCTAAGATCAGGTTTGGAATTAAGTTAGGCACAACGATAACTTGTACCGAAGCACCAAGATTATAAGTATGAGCAAAACCTTACACACAATAATAATTGTTCAAATTAAATTTAATCAAAAAAACCTAAATACAAGCTAAATAAACCTATTTATAATAGGTAAAAACTTCCTAAATAATACTAAAAAATAATAAAAGAATTTTAAATCAACTAGGAAATTGATACAATTCTTGTATTATAGCTTCTAAATCTTTTTACAAGGCCTTTCTGATGTCTGGTTGCTCTAAAATTTTAACCTAATATATATAAATATCTATGGAAATTTTTGGTGAAATTTTAGCTAGAACCAATAGTTGGACAAAAAATTATGCTTGTTAGAGTAAAACTGTGCATTAAAAAAAATAAGTCCAAAACTACCTCTAATGCCAAAATTAATTACCCTGCCATTGTGAAATAATTAGGCTTACATTGTAGATGGACCAGGCTCCTTTTGTATATAGATTAGATTGACTAAGTTCTGATTATCACTTATTAAAGTTGTAGCTTTCTTGAAATTTATCTTGATCTAAATACTTTGAATAAGTCCATTGAATTCATCTTTGAGCTTTTTTACCCTTGGTCTTATAATTAGCTTAATTGAAACTTATAAAGAATCTTTTGATAGTCTTGATTGTATTAAATATAAAGAAAGACAAGGAAGTTATTATGGCAAGATTATAAGATCATGTTATGGAGTTATAACACTATGTAAAATTAGAAGATATGGTGCATATGGTTATAAAGCTGGAAAGACAACTCAAGAGAAAAGACAATTCAAAACCAAGCCAAAATTCTGGTTCGTTTTTATCATGGAGACTGAATTAGAAAAAGGATGGCATATTACTCCTAAAGGAAAACCAAACTACCTAAGGGTAAGAAAAATGTCTCCACTAATATTAGAGGTAACTCTGACCACCAACCATACCATAATCATGATATAAAATATTTTTAATGCTTAGGGGTAGGACAAATAGTTTCTCAGTATCCAAAATAAAGAGTTATAATTATGCATGATAATGAAGAAGTGGGACCTGGAAATGATAATGAGGAGGATCAAATGAGGCCACTTAAGGATGCTAGTAATGATGGAGTCGAGTATCCAGTTGACAGTGAGTGCTCAAATCAAGGTGGATGAGTTGTAGCGGCAATGAGATAATCTTTTATAAAAGATAATAAATCCTACCTTTGACCTCAAAACAAGTATACAAAGAACAATTAAAGTTAAAAGGAGGATGAGACCTAGAAGAGTGTAAAGAAAAAGGTGGCCGAGAGGAGTGGAAAGAAAAAGGTGACCCAGAGAAGAAAAAAGAGAGGGTCCATATGAGAAGAAACAAAAAGAGGTTATATATATATATATATATATATATATATATATATAAGTGATGTCAAAAGCGCTTTCAACACTAATTAACCTATGTTTGTAATTTTATACAAAGAAGCATATCTTAAGGCTAACGATTTAGACACATCTTTTTTCTAGTGTTGCTATTTCTTTGTTGTAGGAATATGAAGATGTATTTCTTGATGTTGTTCCTAGTGGTTTACTGCCCATTAAAGGAATAAAACATCAATTTAATTTCATACTTGAAACGACAAGTCCTAACCAAACAACCTATAAAAATAATCTAGATGAAATAAAGGAATTTTAAAGACAAGTTAAGAAGATTCTGGTTAAAAGGTACTTAAAGGAGAGCATAAGTCCATGTGCGATTCTAGTACTACTTGTGCCTAATAGAAAGAGGTCTAATTGGTATCTTAACTCCACCTTTGCTTGTTGGAAAACTCTACATTTGGCTACAAACTTAGTGATTTCTTTCTTCATTTTGGTGCTTTTTAAATGTGCCATGAATTTCGATTCATGAGCCTCTCTTAATACTTTCTCTTTTAAAGTTTTATCTTTAGGCAAATACATCTATCTAACCATCACTACCATCTCATCCTCCAGAATCTGAAAAGGTTTCTCAACTCCTCATTTCACCTTGTTCCTCACTTTATCCACTTCGATGTTCCTTCGTTGAACTTCCAAAACTCTATCTTGAAGTAAGAATCATACTTTTAACTAAGCCAAACAATGAGCCTTCAGGCCCTATCTCTATCTTGGCATTAATCTTTTTCAATTCCATTAACTCTTTTTCACCCTCCTCCTTCAATGTCTCCATTATTGCCTTATTCTTATGACTGGGGGCATTAATAATAACATTTGTTTTTCCTAGGTGATAATCTATTACATAGTTAAAATGTTTTATCAATTATATTTATCTCCTATTTTTTATAATTTAATTCCTTTTATGTCATCAAATACCTCAAACTCTTATGATCCATAAAGATCTGAACTCAAGATCCATACAAGTAATATCTCCACACTTGTAATGTAAACACCACTGCAACTAACTCCAAATCATGAACAAGATAATTGCCTTGATGCATAAGCTATGACCTTTTTATGTTGCCTTAAGACATAACCAAGCCTTTTTTTAGATTCATCATTATAGACCACAAATCCCTTAGTTCCTGAAAGAAGTGTCAACACTAGGGTGGTAGTTAACATTTTCTTCAACTCTTGAAAGCTTTCTTCACACCCTCTCTTATTTTGCCTCCTTTCTAGTCAATCAAGTCAATGGAGTTGCCATGGTTGAAAATCCCTTAATAAACCTTCTATAATACCCTCCTGCTAACCCTAAAAAACTGTGGATCTCTATTACATTTGTAGGTTTTTCCCATTTTAACACTACTTAAACTTTTATTAGATCTATAATTATTCTCTCTGCAAATATAATGTGTTCTAGAAAAACCACTTCTTTCATCTAAAACTCATATTTACTCAATTTGGCATACATTTGATGATCTCTTAAGGTTTGCAGTACTTGCCTCAAATGTTGCTTGTGCTTTAAATATAAGTTAGAATAGACCAAAATATTGTCTGTAAACACTACCATAAATTTAGCCAAATAAGGTTGGAAGACTCAATTCATCAAATCTATAAATAATGTAGGTGTATTGGTCAACATAAAGGGCATTACCGGGAACTCGTAATGCCCATAATGAGTCATAAATATAGTCTTTGGCACATCCTGCTCCTTGATTCTTAATTGGTAGTACCTCGATCTCGGGTCTATTTTTAAAAATACCCTGAACCTTTTTAGTTGGTTAAACAAATAATCTATCTGTAAAAGCAGATACTTGTTCTTTATTGTTGCCTTATGATACTTGTTCTTTATTGTTGCCTTATACAAAGCCTAAAGGTCCTATTTGAACTTTCAATTCACCTAGTTTTGTTGGTGCCATCCTATACAGTGCTTGAGCTATAGGAGAGGTACCGGGCATATATCAATTGAAACTTTTACTTTTCTTTCTGGAGGTAGTCCTAGCAATTCTTCTGGAAATACATTCGGGAATTCTCTCATGATGGGAAGGTTATTCAACTCTACCCTACCTTTTTCAGAATCTATTACATAAGTAAGATAAGCCACACACCATTTTCTTATAAGCTTACTAGCTATCGTAACCGAAATCACATAATTCAGTATGACATTTCTCTTTCCCCTAAAAGTCACTCTCTTCCCATCTATTCCATGAAAGGTCACTATTTTTTTTTAAAATCCATTTGATGTTTGTGGTTACTTAACCAATCTATTTCTAGAATTAAGTCAAAATCATGCAATTCTAATTGCATTACATTTACTTCCATACCATATCCCTCAATAGTAACCTTAACACTTTTATACATATGTTCTACAAGTACGACATCAACTAAAGATGTGTTGATGAAGAACCCCTTTTCTAATTTAATTGGTTGTTTTTTTTAGTATATTCTCAATTTTTCTTGCCATAAAAGAATACGTAGCATCCAGATCCATCAACATATTGATTTTCTAACAATGAAGTACCTACTACTACATCCGTGGCAGCCCACACATCCTCTTGGGTCATATGAAATATTCTATCATAGGTCCCCTTCCTCTATCCTCAAGGTCAGCCTCAATTTCCACCAGTCCCAGACTGCACTGATTTGGTGGGTCTATCCATAGTGACTGACTGCTAGTAGCTCTATGTTTACTGTCTCTGTTACTGAACATACACGGTTGTCCTAGGATAATATTTCTTAAAATATCCCTGCCCACCACAATAGTAACATCCTCAACCTAAATAGAGGCAGTCCCGTCATCTATGTCCATCGTGCCTACAGATGTAGCATCGCCCCAACAATGCAGAGTAATCTTTAGGATGTTACTGCTCATACCTGCAACAATGAGGATAAGTAATGTTCTTCTACTCTAAAGACCCTCTAGTAGGATTACCTTTAACGTTCAATTATCCTCCAACTAACCCTTCACATGTACTCTAATAAGACCTAGTAACTGATTTACTTATTCCCTCCTTTTCATTTAAATTGATTGTATTATCCTTTTGTCCCTTCTTAAAAAGAGAGAGCTTAAAGGGTTTACCTAAAGAGCAATCAACCTTCTTTCTTTTGCCAACACCAGATTGACCTTGTTAACCCTCAACCCTCTACTATACATACTAATAGAGCTTGGGCTACCATTGTCAGGCCTCTCATCATCCCAAATTACAAAGCTATTAACCATTGTTTTAATTATTGTCTTAAACCATCTCAAAATCTCTCTATCATATGCTACTATGTAAGACCATGATGTGGGGAGAACATAGAAAGGTCATGAAACCTCCCCTCATACTCTAGCACTGACATATTACCTTGCTTTAATGCTTGAAACTCCTGTTTTTTCATCTTATGGTGATACTTGAAATAAAACTGATTATCAAACTCCTGTCTATTTTTCACTTTCTTAACCATAAACAACATGCATTTGACTTAAGCAATCCCAACCAACCACTAATAATGGTCTAAGATCAACATAAACAAACAACAACCAACTTTCAACATGTTATGTCATAATAACTTCATTGATTATCTCGAACATCAAAAACATGCTGGAATGTATTATAAATTGACATTTATCACTTAAAAAACAATGTTAAGCATCCAACTAAACCTTAAACAACATTTAAACATACATATACATATTAAATCATGGCATGGCTAAACATCTAAAGTAATTAAAAAAAACAAATAAACATTCATTGCATTTAAACTAACATATGGCCTTAAGAGAATGCATAATGAACACCAAATGAAAAAAAAATAAAAGAACAAAATGGAAAGGGAGATGGTGTACGTATTGAGCTAAACCCCCTCATCAAAATTAAATGATTACCTTATCTAATAACATTATCTCCTTAGTATCTTTGCTTAAGTTGCGATGGTTATTATTAGTTAGTGGAGGGGGGAAAAGATGGTAGTATAGATGAGAGGTTGTTGGCAGGACTAATGTTGGTGCTGCTATAGTGACAATGGAAATGAATATAGGATTGATGCAGGAGCTTCGAGAAGGGTACAGAGATGAAAGTTCAACTTACAGGTGAATGGCAGTGTAGGAGTGTATCTAAGAGTGGGTAGAGAGATGGTAATAATGGTGAGGATATGTGGTTCTGAGGCCCATGTCTCTTGAAGGTCCAATGTCTATTTGTTTTAAAAGCAATGGGAATAATCCAAAGAACATGAGCTGGTCAATCCTCACCATTTGATGTTAGAGAATGAATCTCAACCATCCATTGAAGTTGAAGATCAGCCTTTGTAGTGTTTTTAGAGGTGACAAGGGGAGTACATTGGCTAGTTTTTGTTGTTTTTGACAAGCATGGCTAGTCAGGATGTGGGTTTTGGACTCTTGTAGTAGCGCTTTCAGAGCTTAAAAAGAGCCTTTGTCTTGTTTAGGTAGGAGTACAAAATGCTAGGTGTGAGGTCTTGTCATATTTGAGAAAGAGATTAGGGAGAAACAAGTTTTGCAAGGTGGCATCGTAACCAGGCTCTTTTCAAGGCTTTTAGGGAAGAAGATCAGTAGCGGCCACATGATAAGTCGTTTAGTTCCCCCCGCCCCTTTTTTTTTGTCTAAGAGTGTTCAAAATGGCATTGGTTTGAACCAAAACAAATTGTTTTAGTCAAAACACATTGTTTCATTTAAATAAAACAAAGTCATTTTTATAACCCTGCGTAATTAAGGTTTTATTATGGGATTTGATTAAAATTCAATATAGTCCCTAATCTCTTGATTTCTTTTAAATGCACATGTAATTGCCTTCTAGCTTTTAATTTCGTATAATTTTACCATTGCCAAACTCAATTACCAATCCCAAAGTTTATCGTCTTTTTTATTTTTGTTCTTAGTTTCTGATTTATACAAATTGACCCTTAATTGAACATTTAACTTGGCCCTTAATTTCACTGATTCCAGTCCCTCCATCCACATGCCTTTTACACTTTGGTCCTTGATTTTGAATTTCTTCAATGAAGTCCCTAATTACCCATTAAACTTTAATATTTATGCAATTAAGTCTTTGATGTGATCAAATTAGCTTTCAAAATTGTAATTGAATTCAATCTCCAGACTTCAATTTCCTCCAATTAAAACCTAAATTGAACTCAAATACCAGTATTTCTTGCAATTAATCCCCCAATAAATTCAATTAAACCCTGTAAAATTCCAATGGATTTCTTAAATATCTAATTTTGAATTTTTCTTTTCAAATTGATTTTTCTTGTAAATAGGGCCTTTATCGGTCAAAATTGAATTATGAATTTTTTCAACCATGTATATCTTGATCCTCCCCAACTAGTCTTTGGTGATTTTTTGGGCATTATTCACGGTCCCTCTACTAGTGTATTTATTTCTTTTTTTTCAAAATTTTCAATTTTTTTTTCATTTTTTTTGTTTTCCTCTTTTCTAATTTGTTTGCATATTATTGTGTGGCCCAAGAATAGGTAACAACAACGTGTACGGAAAATATTTTCCCTTTGCTGATCATTGTTATTTTCCTTAACTTGAACCTGAAGTGCTTTATAACCAAGGACTTCTTAATAGGTAATGCCGATTCATTCTTAGTACAATCCTTCAATGGTGGCATGTCATCGCAATCTAATTTTATCATTTTCAGATCCCACATCACCCTTGTATCTCATCACTATTATCCTCTTGTTTGGACATTCTAAAGCATAATGTCCGCCTCTAACACCTGAAATATTTATCATTATGAGTACATTTAGGTTAAGTGTCATATTCACCTTTATAACTCGTAGAGGCTTCAACTTTAGCTTTAGGTTGTTCGAATTTGGTAAAGATAAAAGTTTATGCTTGGGCAACCCCCTCTCTCTTCAAATTCAGCTTCCATGATAATGAAGAACCTGAATTGAATGCTAGTCGAACATGTCTTTTCCTTCTAAGTTATCTCTCCATTTTCATATCCATATGAATCACGTCCTCTAACACAATAAAGTGTTGTAACTCAACAACATTAGTTATCTCTCCATTCAACCCATTAAGAAACCTAGTCATAGTAGCTTTCATACCTTCAACCACTTTATCCCTTATCATTGCAATCTTCATCTCTTTATGGTAATCTTCCATACTTTTTAAACCTTGATACGAACTCTATAATTTTTGAAAAAGCTCTCTATAATAAAAGTTTGGAACAAATTGTTTTCTAATTATAACTTTTATGTCATCTCATGACTCAATAGGCCTTTTATCATTCCTCTTTCTTCTTAAAAAAAGTTGATCCCACCATATTATTAGTGGATAATTTGTAAACTCAATGACATCGAGTTTTACCTTTTTATATTATATGTAGTGATGACAATCAAAGATCCAATCAACCTTCTTTTCCCACTCTATGTATGCCTCTGGATCAATTTTTCCTTGGAAATAAGGTATTTTCAACTTAATGGTGCCTAACTCTCCATCTAAATCATTACGATGCCTAAAATCTCAAGAACTCTCCCTCTGGCTGAAAACTCCACCATGACCAAAACTCACATTTCTTCTTCCTTTGTTTAGCCCAAATTTGTTTCCTTGACCCACGAATGCAAAGTCATATTCATCATCACCCATATCTGTATTAACATCAATAAACTCATCAATGTAAGTGTTAACATTTCGTACAGCCTTTCAAACATTATTTCTTCGATGATTAGCCCCAAAAATCTATTGCTTCATAAAATTCGTATCATCTTTCAACTTCCTCATCAACCTAGCCAAAAGTTCAAGTTGTTGGCCAAAAGCTAGCATTTAAAAAATGTCTTCAGGCTTTGGTGTCACAAATTTGCTATTCTCAAACATATTTAAATCTATAAAAATTGATTAGTAGCATAAAATATATCCTCACAACCCTCGTATTTCACACAAATCAAGGTTTTCCACTCTCATATGCTCACTACGCCTTCCACCTTTAAACTTGTTTTCTTCTGGTTATTTAAGAACTATAAATTAACAAATCAAAGTTAGTAGCTTTTGAAATACAATCTAATTATAAATTTAGACTCAAGAATTAATAAATATATTGAGAACAAGTAAAACAAACTATGCGAGTAGTAATGCAAACTTAAACAAATTATGGATGAATCGAAGACTTGAGATAAAATAGAAGCAAGAATTGATGAAAAAAATTATTGACTCCTAATTAACCCAAATATAATAGAAACATACTAATTTGGTCAAAACTAATAATAAAGAATACATTTTGGAACTTAACGCAAATCTAACCTGTTATACAATTCTAAACACTAGAATTGAAACACAAATCTAACAATATCGAAATGGAACATATAATGGATTCTTTATACCAAAAAAACAATAGATCAAAAAGATAAGAAATTTAAACCTAGGTGTCAAAAACCCCATATATGATTAGTTAACGATAAGATTAAACCTCGAATTGAAACTTCAAGCAAACGATGTCAAAATAAGCCTAAACTTAATATACAGTGTGATTTTACCCCCAATAAATAGTATAAGAAATTTCAATTGATTCTAAGGTGGTTTTCTTAGGGTTCTCTATGATTTGTGTTTTCACGATAAATCTAAATCAGGCTTTAAATAACATATAATCATCTTCTTCTTTTTTTACTTTTGTTTACACTACTAATACGTTAGAGATAGTAACAAAATAAAATAATACTTTTTTGTACTAAACTGTTGAAAAACAAAAAGAAGAAGATAATTGATGATACACATTAAAACTTGAGGAACACTAAGAAAACAAAAAATTCAAAAAGATATGACCTGATTTTAGAACCTAACTTACTAATTGATGTGAATCTTATAGTCACACAATCCACAATCAAGACTGAAATCTGATCCTGAAAAGCCGAAAGAAGTCTGATAGAAATATGACACAATGTAAACCTGTCCCAAGGCACCATAACTATTGAAATTAAATTGAATGATGTCATGAAGCCAGTTTATCTTTAATAAGTCAGTTTAATTCTTTTAAGAACTAAATAATGCAAGAATCACTCTCACACACAAGCTGAAAATTCAGAATGATATTATTCAATGATTGTTGAATTTTAGGCTTATAAAGAGTTTAAATACTCTTAGAATAACCCTAATGAATCTATCTTTGTAGGCTAAATTGATCCATTTAAAAAATTGACCCAAAACATATACTTATAAGCCTAAAACACTTATCTAAACAAGCCTTGGATCTTGCTGGAAACCAAGTATTAATTAAGCTCAAACAAGTGTTGGGCTATAGCTGAAATAATAAAAATAAAAATAAAACTTTAAAGTTAATTCCCTATGCTTCCGTGAGAAAAGAAGAAGAAAAGAAAACAACACAAGTTTAATATAAGGCTTATTTATAATTTCCAAGATCGAAAAGGATTTTAATTGCAGTCTTGTATTTATCCTTCTTTTGGAAGGAAAACGTTTTAACCTTTATTGCTCCTTTTTGCTGCCAATTAATTATCCTTCCATCACTAGGAAAAATAATTAAAGTTTTTAAAATATTCTCCTTGCAAATCTAAGAAACTTTGTTGCCACCTTATTTCTTTTTTAAGTTTGGATTCTTTGTGTTCTTTTGTTGTGTATTCTCATCACTTGACATGGAAATAAATTAAATAAGATATCTTAATACATAAATGAATTAATTAATGTTCCCACACATAATAAAAAATTCACAATTAGTATGGAATCCATAAAGCACATGGAAATAACACAAAAACAAGTTAGCTAAAACTAGTGCAAAATTAGCATCCTTGTTGCTAAAAGTTCAAGGCCTAAATAAAGTTGGATTAGGGCCCTCTTACACATAAATTAAATGCACTAAGGCCCCCTCTTGATGAACCAATGGATCTCTAATTTCTTCCTTGGCCAAAACTTGCAAGACTAGTCCTTTTAATGCTTCTTTCAACGCTTTCATTTTGGACATTATAATTGGCCCATTTGGAACATGTAATGGATCCTTGTTGGTGTTTGTGGGCTAATTCATATATATATAAAAAAAACCATGGTACCATGACATAAAATGGTTTAGCAAAGACAAAGAATGCCTATTAGGGATATCCAAGGTAGACATGGACTTTGAGAAGGATGGCAATGAAGCACTACCTCGATGGGGAAATTTTGTATAAGAGAGCATATAATGGTACCCTACTACAGTGTTTGAATGTTAAAGAAGTCAAGAAATCCTTACAATAAATCCATGAAAGGATATGCATTACATATGCTAATTTACATATGATGGCCAAATAAATACAAAATCTCATCTTTAGATGGTGGAATAGGATGCCAAATGTTGTTTTTAACAAGCATTGAGTTATTTTCTAAAATCAAAATGTAATTTGATTTTTTTAAAAGAAATGAAACACAATTATTTAGTAAAGGCTTTTTTCTATAAAATTAAGCAAGTTTCTATAAAATTATCCTGGTGTAACCCATAACCCATTAGTTTATTTATCATATCAACAAGATCAGACAATGTGGTATTTGTAATTTTGAGGGGATAAGCAAGGAGGACCTATACTTGTGAAAAAAGAAACTAAAGTAAAGGGGTATGCAAAGAGATATTCAACTTGAATGTTTATTTTATTGATTTTGGTGAAAACAATACATTCATGCATAATATATATTTACGAATTAGATTTTACATGTTTGGAAAGATCACGCCCATCCATATTTACAAATTAGTGCTTTACTTGAAAAAACCTTTTTCATCATATACAATCCTTCATATAATTAGGTTCCTACTTGCTTTGATCTTCCCCTGGTATTGACATAATCTTTCTTAACACCAAGTCTCCCTCTTTGAATTCTCTAAGGTGAAATTTCTTATCATACACCTTGGGCATCGTTCTGTGATATAACTGGTTATGGCAAATAACAACCAACCCTTTCTTAATAATCATGTGTAGTTGTATATATTGTAACTTGGCCCATTTTGATTCTTTCAATTATGCTTTCATCAACACTCTTAAAGAAGGGATTTCAACCTCTAAAAGTATCATTGCCTTTATTCCATAAACCAACAAATATGAGGTGGCTTCTCTAGATGTTCTCACTATAGTGTAATAAACATGGAGAGCATAAAGAAGCATTTTGTTCTATACTCTATATATGACAACCATTCCTCTGCATGGTTTTCTTAATATTCTTGTTGGTTGCTTATACAAAACCTTTTATTTTTGGCATGTATAAAGAGGAATTCAAATGTTTGTTCTTTCAATTTTCACACAACTCAATAATCATCTTTTCATTGTAGCTATAATCATTATTATTTATGAATGTTTATGGTTACCCATAGAAAATGGCCAATATGACACTATATTAAATAAAGGTGTTGGAGAGGCATTGATCATGTCCCTGTATACTTGGTATTTATGACACCTTTTAACACACTTGATGCGGTTCCTTTCCATAGATATCCCAAAATATCTTGATTAATTTCTAACCATTGGTTTTTATTTGTGTGACCCATTAGACTCTCTAATAAGTGGGACCAAATATAAATTTCAATCCTAAAATAAAATAGGATTAAAGAAATTAATTTATTATCAATTCAACAATTGATTGATTTATATTTAAAGATCAAGTAAAATGTCTAGCAACTTGTCATGATTTCCCAAACAGTAGGATAGTCATACGCGGTTTGACTTAACCTTTTAGTGACCATTTTCCTAGTGTAATTATTATTCTTTTATTAACAATGTTCTGATTTAGACACTATAGCATGAAGTTTGTCTGCTCTGTCAAATCATGTTTATTCTCAACATCATAGTCGTTAATTTTTTAATAAGATCTCACCTTGCGCAAGGATTTACAATCAATATTATTAGAGCATAGATGAAATATTTTTCTTAATTCACCTGGGGTGATGAATCCTTTCTTGATTACTCAAATACCTTCATATAGTTTGTGTTACTAGGATTAAAACATAACACTCTCTATATAAATTAACTTAGTGATCTCAAGCTTAAGGATCACTTACACAACCCTCACGAGAGCCTTTCCGTAGACATAAGTGATATCTCCATATCAAATTCTCATGCGGGTTAGTATAGTGTTTATGTCATCTAACAAGCATCTACATATTAGTTCTAGGCATCTCTCATATCTTAGTTGATGAGAACAACTGCTTCCTTTTATGAAAAAAAAAGAACATAATATTTATCAGTCGCAACAACTCTAATTAATATTCAGTCTTAATAGAGCATTGACCATAAATATTTAAGAACAATATTATGATGCAATAAGAATCTTTTAACTGTAATAACTTTATAATTTCATTTGAGAAATATTTTTTTCACAACTTTATCTTTACTCTAGATTCATTAATCAAATATTTGATGAATATTAAAAATAAATAAAATTTTATTAATAAATTAATACGCACACAAAATTAATGTCATATATAACTAACCAATTCGATACATAGAATATACACTAACAGGATTTACATATACCCAAAGGTTTTTTTTTTCACGAACTCATCAAGTTGCATTTTATAACATATAAAGCATATCCACTTATCAAGGTTTCTAAATATATGTGATGATTATCCGAAAGAAATAAAGAAAATAACTTCTTGTACTCTCAAATGACACATGATCAAATCTAAATTGAGATAATGTAAGTGTTTATTTGAGGAAAGGAGCGGAGAGGGCGATATTTGTACGTCATTGTATATTACAATCTTGTCGAATTAACCTGGGCAGCTAGCGAGCTAGCAAGCCCTAGCCATGCAAACCAAAAAACCAGCGAGGTAATCATGTAGAGGCGATGAATCCGGAAATAGATTGCAACGAAGTCATCAGGGCATGAGAGGCATGCCATGTGAGCCCGTGGTGCACGCCTCCAGTTCCAGGACACGGACTTTACACACAAACACATGGAATTTCAGTGCGGTTTGGAAATAAGTTTCAAATGGTTTTTTTATAAAAATTTAAATTTTTTTATATTTTTAAATCGTTTTTTTGATAATGTTAAAAATAAAATATATATATATATATATATATTATTTTAATATTTTTTAAAAATAAAACACTTTAAAAACAACCACTACAATACTCTTAAACATTCCTTCAATCTCTCTTCTCTCTTCCCCTGCTAGGTCTGGCCAGGGGTTCACTTCACTTCTACATTTTGTTTGCATAATATATAGTTTGGACCCACCATTTCATTTCATATTCCTTGACCCACGAGCCATCATGCCTTCTCGTGCTCTTCTTCATTACTCAAAACACTACCCCAGCACGACCAGGACTAGTACTCCACTCAAGTCTGCTAGTGGAGAAAAACTCTTGATTGATTCATCTTTACTTATTGCTTTAATTATGTGCTATATTGCCATTTGCACAAGAGGATAATTCAAACTTTTATGTGGTATGCCATTGTCTTGGGTTATTATATAGTTGAAGCATAAAGAAAGATTTTTTTTTTGTGCTTTGATGTATGTTGAACTACTGTCTGGTTCTTAATTTTCTGACAATAAACAAGCTTTTTCGTACCTTTATAATGTAATTGAAAAAAAAAAGTGTTAGAAAGTGCTTTGTTCCTACAATGGTTTTGCAGTCGCCACATTATAAAAAGGTGGAGGAACCAAGAACCAACTTCTTTCCGGTTCAAATGCCATTTTTTCCGGTTGAGGTGAGCAAGAAAGTGAGCAAGAAAGAAAGAAAACGAGACCATATTATAGTGGTATTTGTTTGACTCTAGTACACACGGTGCTTGGCCGCATGCGGAAGGGCTAATCGATGGTTTCTATTGTAATCTTTGAAAATTTGGCATGGATTCAATATTACACATGCAAGATGTTAGTGTGTGTGTATATCAAATTGGTTAGTTATATGTGATAATGATTTTGATAATGTAAAATATATTTATTATTAATAAAAGTTTTTTTAATATTCATTTATGTTTGATTAATAAATTTAGAGTAAAGATAAGTCATTAAAACAAAAAATTAATATTTTGTAAATAAAATTATAAAGTGATTATAATTATAAGATTCTTATTACATCAAAGTATTGTTTCTAGATTCTCTTGGTCGATGCTCTTTCAAGACTGGATATTAATTAGAGATGTTAAGACTTGTACATATTAATATTCTTTCCTATATTTGGAAACAACTATTCTCATAAGATATCAGGTATAAGGGATACTTGAAACTAATATGTAGGTGCTTATCAGATGATATGTACACTGAACTAACCTGCATAAGAATTTCAAATAGAGAGATCATTTGTGTCTATGGAAAGATTCATATGACTATCATGTAAGTGACCTTTACATTTGAGATCACTAAATTATTTCATATAGAAAATGTTATACTTTGATCCTAACTATATGTTACCTTAATCAAGGGTAATAAACGAGCATATATTGGGTATAACATAAACTATATGAAGGTATTCGAGTGATCAAGAGAAGATTCATTTTTCTATGTTAGGAGAAATGTTCCACATATTCTCAAATAGTATTGATTGTTAAATCTTTGTGCAAGGTGGAATGATATTTAAAGAGAGTTTTGAATCTTATTCAAATAATCAATGACTATGGTGTTGAGAACAAATATGATTTGACGTAGTAGACACACTAAATGCTATAATGTCTAAATCAGAACACTGTTGATGAAGGGATAATAATTACACATAAGAAACTGGTCACTGAAAGGTTAAGTCAAAACATTTATAACTTTTATAATATTCAGGGGATCATGATAGGTTGCTAGACATTACACTTGATCTTCACATATAAATCAATCAATTATTGAATTGATAATTAATTAATTTGTTTAATCCTATTTTATTTATGATTGTGATTTATATATGGGTCAACTTATTGAGAAGTCTAATGAGTCACACACATAAGAACCAGTAGTCAAAAATTAAAATTGGATGATTAATCAGGTGTGAATTGATTGTAAATAAATTCTAGAAATTAAGGACTCCAATGTAAGTAATATACAGGATTACAATTCTAGACCTAGAACCAATCAAGGACTTGATTGAAATTTTTTTTAAAATTAGCCTAAAATAATATATGTGATATTATTTAAGGGGAAATTTATATTTTTCTATTTATAGGGTTTTTAGATTTTCCTGTAAATAGAAAGTCGTGTCTCTTATTTTCTAAGATGAGTAAAGTACAGTACAAAAATATCTAAAACACAAAAAAAAAGAGTCAGCACTAAAAGGTATAGTAATCTCTCTCTCTTAAAAGAGTTTAAGATATTTGTCATTAATGGTTCGTGTGGATTACCGTTAAAGTCTAGAAACTTGGATAGCTTGTTGTCTGTGACAACTCGGCCCTAAAACAATTATTCAAAGCCATAAAGAACATCTGATCTTTAGACAATCTTCGTATAAACCTTAAACAACCCTAGATCTATCTAACGAGATCCTTAAGACTTCTGAAAAAGTTTTAAATTTACAGTTTCCATTGCGTATATGTGTTTCAAGAAACCCAACATCATATTCAACCCATTTCTTGCTGAAGTCATCATCATACTTGTAAAGATTTTTAACACTTCAAAACTTATCACTTCCACTTGTATATTAGTCAATAACAAATGTCTTTAACTCAAAGAATATAATTACATTATGCACTCCAGATTTATGCTTTATATAGAAACTAAAAGTTAGTAGAAATCCAACTCAAGGGCATGTCTTCGGCTAAGTTTCCACTAGCTATTAAGAAACTTAAAAGCCTCATGATCAAAAAATAGCACAAATGGTTTTCGATGTAAAAGTTGAAACCAATAGTCTAAAACGCAAGCAATGACATAGAACTCATTGTTATAAAGTGAATATTTCTCTACAAATCATTAAGCTTCTCATTGATAGCTATGTGTATTTGATGAAACACAAGTTTGGATCATTTTAAAGGTTTAAAGAATTCAGTGGTGAAGTTGAAAAATAAAATGGAAAGGGAGCAATATACTTCGATCAGATCAAAGTGGTGAATATTTGAGCTAATAATTTAAGAATTATCTAGAAGAGAATGAGATTCTCTAACAATGAACACCTCTTGGAACACCACAACATAATAGAGTTTTTAAAAAGAGAAATCGCATCATATTGGATATGGAGCGGTATATGATGAGTTATGTAGAACTTCCATTTTTTTTTATAGGGCTATGCCCTAAAAACTATTTCTTACCTTTTACATTGGGTTCTAACTAAATTTATTGATAAGACATCATATAAAATATAAAAAAAGTATGAGATCAAATTTATCATACTTAAAGATTTGGGGAAGTGACGCTTATATGAAGTGTATTGTATTTGAAAAGTTAAGAGCTAAGTCAGATAAATATAAGTTTATGGGATATCTAAAAGAACCTATTGGAAATTATTCCTACCATCTTGTTAAGTAGAAAGTGTTTGTCTTAAAATATGCTACCTTATTAAAGAAAGAATTTATTCTTAAATGAGTAATGGGATGAAAATAGAACTTAAAGAAGTTTAAGAACCATAAAATAACTTCCAAATAGAACCTGGTCCCAAAGTTATAACATTGGATATTTAGCTTGAAGCTCAAGAAACATAAGAACTTTATAGATTTGGTAGGACACATCATGTATTTAGACTTCCCATAGAAGATAAAAATGATTAGTTGTTCATACTTGATGAGCCTACCAACTACATGAAAGAAATATCTAATATTAATTATAAGAAATGGTTTGAGGCCATGAAATTTAAAATGGATTCCATATACACTGTAACCCCATGTTGAATAGTAGAATTTTCAGCTAAAAAAAATAAACTAAGGGAAAAAATTTATGACTAAAGAGAAAATCACCAACATATTCGTTAAAATCTTGGGCAAGAAACTAAATATGAATTTGTACAGAAAAATACTAGCGATCTAAGTTTTGATGAAAATACCATATAGGTTATAAAATGAGTGGCATTGTCATAATTATAAAGAAAAATCCTTCTCCTCCCTCCTTAAGAACTACTTGGCCATGTCTTAAAAAAAAGCTTGGGAAATTTTATTTTTCTCATTATTTATTCTCTAAACTCTCTTGAGTTACGAGGGTATGGATGAATGATAAATTGTTTTCTACTCATTATATAAAACTATATTAGGAAAACTTGGAAAGAAAGAGGGGGGATTGAAAGTTTAGGAATTACAGAGAGAAAGTGTGCAAAAATTGAAGAGGATGAGGGAAACCTTGGGATTCTTGTGAAAAACACATTCAATTTGGTGATTAGGTTATTTTAAAAGGTTTTTATTCAATTAATTTCAATAGTTAGCTTGGTTTTGGTTAGGGGATTGAAAGTCCTTAAATTTCAAGTTTTAGGGTTTATATGAAATTTAAAGAGACATGCAAATTGTGTTAATTAATGAGTAATTGTGATGTATATAACTTGTTTAGGGACAAAATAGGAGGAATTGAAAAACCAATTATAGGGAAATCAGGGCATTAGTGGGCAGTTATGAATTGGGGTTTTGAGGAAAATAAAAATTATAAATGAGGTTAATTTATGTTGTTTTTATCATTCTAATTATGTTGAAAATGCTTATTATTGATTGTGAATGTTGTAAGGTAGATTAAAAAAGTTTAGTTAATGTTGTCATACGTGTGGAATGAACAAAATGTAAGAAATTGGATAAATTGTATTGAAATTTATGTTTCAATGATAGTATGGTAGTTATGTGTTTGATATAATAATGAAAATGTAGAAGATTGGATAAATTGTATGGAAGTTATGTGATTTGTTTAATTAAAAAAAAAAGAAACATTGAACAAATTGTATTGAAATTGATATTCTAATGATATTATAGAAATGATGTGTTTATTATAATGATAGCTTTTTGTTTACGCATGATTATATAATGTTTCGGTATTGGATTATTGTTGTAATTGTAAGAAAAAGGAGGAAAGAATGAAAATTGGTGAAATTGCATAGATGTTAATGTTTTAATGGTGTTGTGATGTTTAAAACTTGAGTTGGGAACTTGTAATCTAGATGATTATGTATATGTTGTGTTGAGTTTGACAAGTTGGTGAAATATGAAATGAGAAAATACATATTGGATGAAATATGCGGGCATTAAAACAAATTATAAAAAATTAAATGACTAAATGTTAGACGTTAAAAGATAAAGAAAAGATAATGGATGATGTAAATAAAATGAATGAAGTTAGCCGCATGAGTAGGGGTTATTGATTTAAAAAGGATTAACCCGGATATATGGGCAAGGGCTATTGATCTAAAAGGATCAAAATGTTTTGACAATAATTAAGATGTTTATGGGAATTTAGAAGAGACGTCGAAAGTAGGACTCAGAGTAGGAGGAGCATGTTTCGTGAGAGGACCAGATAGGTGCTAGTCACCTCATCTTGAAATGAAATATAGAGAATCATTTTTGAAAAGAAATAGGTCAACCACATGAGTAAGGGCAATGATTTTAGAAAAAAAATTAAGTTGGTCGCATGAGCGAAGGCCATTGATTTAAAAAGAAATAAGTTTGTTGTATTAGTGGGGGTTATTTTCTTAAGAAAATCAAATGAATTGTTTGAATAAAGTTATATTGAGAGAGGTTAAACCAATCGTAAGAGTAATGATTCATCCCTTATCTTTTGATTTACTTAAATCAATCTTGTTACGTCAGAACACGTGTTGATTTTGTGTGTGTGTGTGTGTGTAAGTGTTTTTCCAGGAGAAATAATTATATAACTTGTATACCTTCAGGGCAGGATTGTATAAATATTATTCCTTTAGGGCAAGATTATATAAATGTTATGCCTTCGAGGTAGGATTTTGTAGGTTTTATGCCTTCGGGACAGGACTATATATGAAGATACCTTTGTTGGGTTCTTGAATATCATACACGCAACAAAAACAATAAAAAATTTTATTTGGGAGTCCTTAGGATCTCGTTAGACAGATCTAGAGTTGTTTATGAATTTATTACCTGAAGATCTGATCTTCTTCGACTTTGAATTATTTTTTAAAAGTTGGGTTGTCGCAAACTATAAGTCGTCCAATTGTTCAGCCTATAACGGTAATCCACACAAACCACCAATGAAAAACTCCTAAATCCTTATTTAGAAGAGAGAGATTATTATGCCTAGAGTGCTAACTCTCTATTCTATGACTTTCATAGATTTTCTGTATAATAGACAACTGCTCCTAAAAAACAAGAGGCATAACTTATTATTTATAGGAAAATATAAAGAAGAAAAAAACCCTATAAATTGGCAAAATATTAATTTATCCTTTAAATAATATCCGTATATTATTTAAGGATAATTTTAGAAATTTAATCAATCAAGTCCTTACTTGATTATTCTAGGATTAGAATCATAATCCCTGAATTAAATACAATCTAGTGCTTAATTTCTAAAATTATTTTCAATCATGCCACACTTGATTAATTATCCCAGTTTAATTTCCGACTAATGGTTCTTAATGTATGTGACCTATTAGGTTCCTAATATATGGATCCAAATATAAATTATAATTATAATTAAATAGAATTAAATAAATTAAACAATTTAATTTATTATTAATTCAACAATTGATTAATTTATATTTAAAAATTAAAGCATGGAGTATGTCTGTCATATTAAATCATGTTTGTTCTCTACGTAATAGTCATTGATTGTTTGAATAAAATTTGAAACTCTTTTCAAATCTCATTCAACATTAGCTAAGAATTTCTCAGTCAATACTATTTGAGAACATATGGAATATTTTTTCTAATTCATCTAGGGTGATGTATCCTTTCTTGATCACTCAAGTACCTTCATATAGTTCATGTTATACCCAATATTTTCCCTGTATCATCTCGATTAAAATAAGATGTAGTAGGATCAAAGCATAACATTCTTTATATAAGATAATTTAGTGATCTCAAGTCTAAGGATTACTTACAAAACTATCACGTAAGCCTTTTCATAGACATAAGTGATCTCTCCATATAGAATTCTCATTCGGGTTAGTTTAGTGTACATGTCTTATGATAAACACCAACATATTAGTTCTATGTATTGTTTATACCTTAGCTTATAAGAATAGATGCTTCATTTCATAAAGAAAAGAACATAATATGTATAAGTCTCTACGATTCTAATAAATATCAATTATTTAAAAGAGCATCAACCAGGAACATTTTAGGAACAATGCTTTGATACAAAAGGAATCTTATAATTATAACAACTTTATAATTTTATTTGCAAAGCATTTTTATCCCATTAACTTTATCTTTACTCTAGAGTCATAAATCAAATAT
>Ga0325404_1000217_pt1 | contig 55407 bp, 26 predicted proteins | sample PopdelMetagenome_18_FD_205664 | JGI IMG/M metagenome (GOLD analysis project Ga0325404, IMG submission 205664) | Populus deltoides microbial communities from Bellville, Georgia, United States - Xylem-Control-R1 | ecosystem: Host-associated > Plants > Phyllosphere > Stem > Wood/Secondary xylem...
TCTAATCCACGTGAAGACACAACATGCCCAAGAACTATTCCTTGTTCTACCATAAAATAACACTTTTCATAGTTCAAGACAAGGTTAGTTTCAATGCACCTTTTCAAGATCAAAGATAAATTTTCTTGACATTTATCAAAAGAATCATCATACACCGTGAAATCATCCATAAAAACCTCGATTATTCTTTCAACATAGTCAGAAAAAATACTCATCATGCATCTTTGAAAAGTTGCAGGAGTATTACAGAGACCAAAAGGCATTCTCCTATATGCATATGTACCAAATGGACATGTAAATGTAGTCTTTTCTTGATCCTCGGGATTAATAACAATCTGATTGTATCCACTATATCCATCAAGAAAGCACTAAAAAGACTTACCTGCTAGGCGTTCAAGCATTTGATCCATGAATGGCAATGGGAAATGATCTTTATGTGTAGAAAGATTGAGCTTTCTGTAATCAACACACATTCTCCATTTACTCGAGATGCGAGTAGGAATGAGCTCATCATTTTTGTTTTTCACCAATGTGATTCCGGTCTTTTTGGGCACCACATGGATTGGCGCAACCCATTTACTGTCAGTGATGGGGTAAATGACTCCTTCATCTAACAGTTTTAAAATTTCAGCTTTCACTACCTCCATCATAGGCGGGTTCAACCTCCTTTGCATTTCCCTTGTTGGTTTTGTGTTGTCCTCCAGTAGTATGTGATGCATACACATTGAGGGACTAATGCCCTTGATGTCGGCTAAAGTCCATCCAATGGCCGTCTTGTGATCACACAACAACTTCACAAGTTTTTCCTCTTGCATACTTGTCAAACCTTTTGCTATGATAACGGGAAGTGTATTGTTGTCGCCAATGAATACATATTTCAAATTATCGGGCAAAGGTTTTAATTCTAACTCGGGGGCCTGTAAAATAGATGGCAAAAGCTTTTTATGTGAGAGTACTAAATCAACAAAGAGATTACCATGGGGAACGGTTTGCAAAGCTTGTAAGGCCAATACTGATTCGTGCACGTTTTGGGGAACACACACGTGCCTCTCCATCTCTTCTATCTTGGTGAAATCATAGCCATAGCTCAAAGCTATGCTTAATCCGTCTTCACAATCAAAATCACAAACTTGCTGCACACACTTATCAATTTGATCATAGCATGTGATAGAATAAACATTGCTATAAGGATATTTCATTGCATCATGAAAATTGAATTCAATTTTTTCATCTCCTACCTCCATAGACAAGGTATCCTTACCACAATCAATCTTTGCGTTGGCGGTTTTCAAGAATGGTCTCCCAAACAATATAGGAGTGCTGGTTGATGAATCACAAGAATCATGTTCCATATCAAGAATATAAAAATCACATGGAATAACCAAACTATCAATCTTGACTAGGACATCTTCTATCACACCAAGTGGGTAAACAAAACTACGATCCGCAAGTTGTATTACAATGCTAGTTTTATTCAAAGGCTCTAGACTAAGAGAATCATAAACATGTTTAGGCATAACACTAATGGATGCACCTAAATCGCATAAAGCTCTTTTAAAACTAGCATTACCAATAACACATGGGATAGTAAATGCACCTGGGTCTTTTTGTTTCAAAGGCAGATTCTTTTGAACAACGGCAGATACAACTTCACCCATACTTACCGTTTCATGACCTTTCAGTTTGAAAGCTCTCTTGGTAGTACACAACTCCTTCAAGAATTTGGCATACTTGGGAATTTGCTTGATAGCATCAAGCAAAGGAATGTTGAGTTCCACTTTCTTGAAAACCTCTAAAATCTCTTTTTCTTTGTCTTCTTTCTTTGACCTAGAAGAACTCACAGGAAAGGGTGGAATTGTTTTAAAACTAGAATTAATTGAGTGAGGAGTTACCTTTGGAGTGTTGGTCTTTATTTCAGTTTGTGGAGGAGGAGGATGTTCCTTCTTTGTACTCAATTCAGTTTCTATCTCTTCTTCATCCTCCATCTCAATCTGTTTTGACCTTTGCTCTTCAAGTTCTTTCCCACTTCGCAGCATGATTGCACTAACATTCTCTTTTGGATTTAATGCTTGGGAGGGTAACTTTCCATTCATTTGTGCTTCCAATTTCCCCACACTTGAAGCTACTTGCCCCATTTGCTTTTCCAAGTTGTGAATACTTGACCTTGTTTCCTGTTGAAAAGACATGACATTTTGTTGCAAGGTAACAGTATTAGAAGCCAAAGTTTTCATCATCTCACGAAGATCATCATTGGATGACGACCCCACAACATTGGAGTTTGTGAATGGAGGAGGTTGTCTTGCTTGATAATTCTGTTGGGATTGAAATCCATGGGGATGGAACTGTCGGCCTTGATTGCCTGGTTGGGATGGGTTGCCGTAGCGTAAGTTGGGATGATCTCTCCATCCGGGATTGTACGTGTTGGAAAAGGGATCATATTTACGCTGGGGCTGTCCGTTGAATGCTCCATCAATTGCATGAGCTTGTTCAATGTAGTCTTCTTGCATTGTTGGGCACATATCCAAAGCATGTCCTTGTAAGGAGCATATGCTACAAACTTTCACCTGCTGCACATTTCCACAAGCCAAAGAACGCACAAGAGAAGTAAGATCATTAACTTTACTTTCAAGGTTAGAAATACTTACCTCATTTACTCATTTGTTGGAGAAATCTCCACGAGTGCCAAATTGTTTTGAGTTGGCTGCCATGTTTGAGATCAATTGGCGTGCAGCCTCGGGTGTCTTATCCACCAATGCGCCTCCACTTGCAGCATCAATGATACTACGGTCAGTAGGCATCAATCCTTCATAGAAATATTGAATGAGCAGCTGATCGGGTATTTGATGATGAGGACATTGAATGCATAGTTGCTCAAATCTTTCCCAATACTCGAAGAGAGTCTCTCCATGAGATTGCTGAATCCCACATATTTCTTTCCTTATGTTGGCAACTCGAGATGCTGGGAAATAGTTCTCAGGGAAAATCTTCTTCATGGCATTCCAAGTTCCAATAGATCCTGGAAGAATAGAGAAAAGCCATGCCTTTGCTGCCCCCTTTAAAAAGAAAGGGAAAGCTTTCAACTTAACTTGTTCTTCATCAACTCCATTCGGTTTCATGCTAACACAAACCATATGGAACTCCTTGAGATGAGTATGAGGATCTTCTCCTGCAAGACCATTGAATGTTGGTAACAAATGTATAAAACCAGATTTGAGCTCAAAGTTTACATTATTTTCAATGTTTATGCACAATGGTTGATTTTCCACGTTAGGAGCATCAAGCTCCTTGAGTGTTTGTTGCCATGCAACCGCCATGGTGTTGACGCGAGCTTCCTTTCTTAACCTGCGTAAAGTGCTTTCTATTTCAAGATCAACCTGCACTTGAATTTGATTAGTAGAACGGGTCACAGGCATAAATCGCTAAGAAAACTTAAAAGAAAGCAACCACACAAGAGATAAAAAAAAAAAAAAAAACAATGCAAATTATATGAAAATCCTATGCTAGAAAACTAAAACTGCCTAAAAACCTTAGAAAACAGTGGAATTTGGCCTCGATAGCATGGGGCTAGTTGTAATCACTAGTCCTGTTCAGAACATCGTTTCCTTTTAGGAAATAAAAGGTCAAAACCTAAATCCACAAAAAATTCTGTTTTGAACAGTACCGCTACCGCAAGTGTACAGTACCGCCGCAAGAAAAAATTTTGTTTCTCTTTTTTTTTCAGAAATATAAATAACAATCACAACAACTAAAAATAATAGTACAAGCACAAGAATCAACTAAAATTACTTCCCCGGCAATGGCGCCAAAATTTTTTGCGATGTCGCGGTCGCACAAATTAATTACCCTAGCTTAAAACACACAAGATATTATAGAACAAGCAAGGGATCAATCCCATGCGAAAGTTTCAAGTCAGATTTTTATGTTGTTAGTTATGTAATTGGGGGGATTTGGTTTGTGATTAACTAAACTATGGCAGCAATTAAACTAGCAAACAAAATCAATTAAAACCGAAACTTATCAAGAAAACAAATCTTGGTCGCAAGCACACATCCACCTACGGAAATTAGAACCGATCCTTGAAATGAAAATTGCAAATTATGTTATGAAATTTTATCTTTTCTTAACGTTGATTAATTAACGGATCCACCGTATAACGAATCCTAACCAACAAACAATCAAAGTGTCCGCACTAATGATTCAATTTAATGGTAGCTTTAAGAACTAGATAATTTCATCAAGATTAACATACAAGCTATCCGCAGCTTGTGTCACTTTGTTCAAATGTTCTCTCTAAGTTCAATAACGTAGTTCTGCCACAATTATCAAGCTTAGTTGCTTCACAAGTTCATATATCACAACTCTGGTTTTGATATTAAACTTAGCAATAGATTGTTCACAACAATAACTTAGAGTCCGCTTTAGCAATCATCAACAACAATCATAGGAAATATGTATAGGAAAACAATCATACTCATTCATAACATAAACTGAAAATAGAAGGAAGAATAAATCTCACGGTTCTTGAAATTCGAAGGTTTTTGCGTCCTTGCAACCAAGAAAAGAGCTTAGCCTTGCATAACTATTGAACAACTACTTCTAAAAATTGAAGAGAGCATGATTTTTGGGTTTGTAGAGGAGAGATTTGTGTTTATTCTCTGCTGGTTGCTGCCTCCTTCTGCTCTCCCTCTTTTTCTGCTCAGAAATCCTAGTTTCTATTTTACAAAATAGTCCTTCCTTAAGTTGGCATTTACATTTAAGTACTTCAATAACTATTTTCCCTAAAAAGGAGAAATAGCCTCGTATGAAATCTTCAAGCTCTAACTTAGAGGAGCTAAATTGCTGATATAAAAACTTGGATGTCTGTTTAGATACTTCAGAATGTAATTTGGACTCGTTTCTTCACAAAACCTGTTTGCTGACAGAATTTAGTTGTCCTCTTTGAAAAATCATATCTCCCTTATATGACATCGTTTTTGGCTAAACATTGGAGAGTTGATAGATCATTGAGTTAGGAATCCAAAAAAATTGAGTTTGCATCAATTGGACTTCTATAGCTCCAGATATTAAATTTTGAATGACCAAAGGTCAACAGTGGCAGAATGCGAGATTTGACTTTGCAGGATGTGATTTCCATGATCTTTCTCTTTTTATTTTTCTTGCATTACATTTGTAGAAAGATATGGATGTTAGCTTTTTAGTGCCACTAGAATCACTTCATTTTGATTTCTAGAACTCACGCTCTGCACAAAACATCGATTGAACGTCAAATCTACCAATTACCTCCAATTTACTCCTTTTGACATCTTTCATCCAAAAGTGTCTTCAAAACATAAAACAAAGAATATCAAGGCATTTTATATATATAACATGGACAAAACATTAGGTAGATGTGGGTAAAACTATCGAATAATATGGTTACATCAAAAGGAACTTGATTTGTTGTTAACATAAGTTAAAATCATGAATACCTGACAACATTTACAAGTATTAACATTATTCGAATAAAATAACTAATGTAATCATGTTAACAATTTATAATCCGATTGAAACCTCCTTTGTGTGTGGTTTCCAATTGAGTAATAAAAAGAGTTTATACGATACTTGTTTGAAATACCATTAGTGGATCCTCTAACCTTGACAATTGTTTTATATTTGTTTAAATCCTTATATCAATATCACATCTCAAAGCTCTCTTTAACTCTTTTTTTGTTATTGTCTATTTCTTTATTTGTAATTTATACAGTTAAGCTTCATGTGGTTCGACCCCGATCTTGTTGGGTTATTTATTATTTCGACACTCCTACACTTGGGAGAAGACATTAATCTTTTGAACGTGTCAATAAGCGAGAAAAATGGTTGGCTCACATTAAAGGTAAGGATCTGAATGAAGAAGACATGGATATTCCACTAATCAAGGTGACTTTCCCACACCCGACTTATGTGATACAGTTAGAAGAAGAAGTAAAGAGGTTGAACCAGATGTTTGTTGACTCTTCAATACATAACCTGATAGATAATGAGAATGAAGGATATGATGAAGAGCTTATGCCAAAAAAACCACTCTCACTAGGATTTTGTAAAGCACAGGAAGATATCATGTCGATAAAAATAGATTGTGTGTAAATGTGTCGAGGGTTGTTCAATAATTGGAAAGCACAAGAAATCCTTCTTGTTCATCTAAAGTAATTGTCTGTTTTTACCTTATTAATTCATTCCTTATTAATTCAAGCATTTTACACAATCTCAATTAAACCTTTAATGGCTTATAATCTAGTTTAGTTAACTAATTCAACCAACCAAACAAATTTTTTTTTTCAACTTGCATGCATAATTTATTTTTCATTGTATACCTTATTTTTCGTAATATATATACCAATCTTATTTTCATATAGAATATTCAAACCTCCTAATCCTCTAACAATATTTTTATTATCCCTTTCCAAATTTCTCAATTTACACATTAACTATTTCATCAACGTGAACAAACCTAACAATTTTGCAACCTTCTTTTTACATAGCCAAGTATATTATCATAACAAACAACATTATCTACACTCACACAAATTTTCAATATTCACACATAGTCATTCTAATATATCTCACATTATCTCAGCATGCATTCAAAACAATAAAACCATTTAAATTACTAATTCTTAAATTTTTCCATTGACTTAGTTATATTTAACATTACAAAAGTATTCAACATTAAGTTCACAACTTCCCCCAAACACATATCAAACATACAATACTTATATCTAAACAAAACTCTTTTTCCAAAAAAAAAAAACAATTATTCATGCTAATATATCAATAAACATATAATATCATACAATTCAATCAATTCCCAAAACAAAGCCTATAATCAACTTAACAACATCTTGAAATTTTAGCAAAACTCTTATTAATTTGATTCTACTTTATTTCTTACCATACAAGATACCATAATTGTTTACCTCACTTCCATATTATGAAACTCATGTTCCCAAACACACATACTCAACTAACCCTTTACTTTGTAACACCTCCACTAACCAGGATGTTATAATAGAAAATTCTACACATTTCCATCGATTATGAACCTCTATTATGGATTATATATATATATATATAACAATTATTTACACACGTAGTCATGTTCCTTAATTTATTAAAAGCTTTACCAAAATTTTGACAGAATTTCCTCTATATCTAGGCGTAACAAGTTATCGACTACTTCTTTCATAGTACAAGTCATTATCTTGGACCATATCTCATATCATTACAATCAAGAATAGACGACACCTATTCTTTCAACCCTCATTATATCATATACCGTTCAATAATTGCATCATGTTCATCTTACAATAATTTGATTATAAATAAAAATTAAAAGAGTAATAGATTCAATCTTATGCACTTATATTTTGAATTATAAAAAGAGATATGATATAACCACATGTTTTAAAATTTTCTTTAAATGAATATTTTTTTCTTTTTATATTGTGCTTATCTTACTTATTCTCTATTTAATCCATTTACTAACTTATGCGTACTTTTTAGTTTTGTTAAAGGAATTTAATTGATGTTCAACATAAACTGTGATTATATATTATTAATGCATGCCATGGAAAAAGTTATGTAAAGATGCACACCAACTTGCATGATAATATTCTGCATATAGATTTCATACACAATTCCAAACACAGATAGGAAATGTCATTAAAAAAAGAGAGAGAGGGATGCTTTTAGTTAGTATAAAATTATTTACATGTACAATAAAAGTTTCAAATCTAAAGTCCAACTACAACCTAACTATTAGGTCATCGATATAAGAAGGTCTTGCAACAAAAAATTTATTAAGCATAAGTTTGTATCATAATATTATTAGTCTTCTAAACATGCAAGAAAGCGAGAGCACCCATTTTTTTTTATTCAACTCTATAGAAAGAATTTCACGAGCAATAATCATTAATTTCACAATAATAACATATCAAGATATTCATTCTCGACATGAGTAAGGCCTTACTCTCAATTTCAAGTCAATTAGTGTACTTTGATTTACATAGTTACCAAACATTTTGTAACGACTTATCATTGACCTTCGACGTATCAAAAACAACTCAATTTACCATGGTTCCTAAATAACTGGGTAATAACACAACATTGGCTGTCACATTTGCAAAAGCAACTAAAACACATTTGGTCTTTGAGCAAATTTCAGAGACTCCATAACATTGGTTTTCACCTCAGCGAAAGCAATCCAATCACATTGGTTTTCGGATAACTTCGGAAACAATCGCAACATTGGCTTTCGCCTTAGCGAAAGCAACTCAATCACAATAGTTTCTGAACAACTTTGAAACCAATCACAACATTAGCTTTCGCCTTAGCGAAAGCAACCCAATCACATTGTATTCTAAACAATTTTGAAAATAATCACAACATTGGATTTTTTCTTAGCGGAAGCAACCCAATCATATTGGTTTCCAAATAACCTCGAAAACAATCATAACATTGGCTTTCGCCTTAGCGTAAGTAACGCCATCACATCGTCATTTCATACAACTATTTACAATTCATCTTAACTCATTTAATATATAACATTTATAGTCACAACAAAAAAAAAACATTAATTGACATCGCACAGTTGTAAGTAAAACTTTGCTTACCTACTCCTCAAGTTGAGTGATATCCTCTGATAAAGATCCTACCACTAGTGTCCCCCCTGAATCATACAAATACTTTTTATTAGTATGTTATTTACAAATCCACATACTCATCTTTTGTACAAGAAATACTTTTTTAACTTCATACTTAAATTCACTACGTTTAACAACTTATAACAAGGTACTGGAACACTGTTTAGTGTTTTACTTCTCACCAGAGTTGCAAAACTTGGTTTTAAACAGGGTTTATTTATTTATAAAGCTAAGAAATAAACACACATCTTTGGTAAGGGGATTAAACCCAGTTCTGCCATTTACATACCTAAAATCATCAAAATACAATGTCATATAAATATGTCCTGTAACATAGAGCCTAATCTTCCTCTAGTGTTTTATCCATATTTAGAGTTTTATAACACCAAATAAGATACGATTTCTTCCATACGAAAGCTAACATCGCTAACCACATTTTATATGAAGACACCCGCCTCAAATTTTCTCAATTTCTAATCTTGATTTCAGTTTAAAGTTTGATGACATTTCTGTTCACTAGCTTTCAGCCTGATCTGTCTTCAGGTTTTTATCTATATCTAAAGTTTTATAATTCCGATTTGGGAAAATCTAGTTCCATTTGAAAGTTAACACCTTTATATACAACTTTCATACAGAATAACATCCCAAATTATGTCCTTAATTAGCCCAATTTCTGGCCATAAATTAGCTAGTAACATAGTCAAAATTTCCAATTTATAGGTTTTATACTCAACTAAATATTTTTATGCATTTCTTTTACTCTTTTTATCACAATTTCATACAAAACATGTCATTTCCACAACAATAATCATTCAAAAGATTTCAAACACTCACAATTAAAATCAAAAAAGCATGCACCATATGAATTTCTTTAGATGTTTAGATTTCGAAATACAATAATTACTTTAATGATCATAAACACCTGTCCTTTCAACATGCACACACATAATCAAATTGAAAAAGTTCCCCTGTTCATTTTATTATCTTGGCTGAAGATTTCATGGCCTTGGTACCCATCTTTTTCTTCAAATTCATTTTTTTAACACCACAATGCCTCAATTTCCAATTACCCTAAAATTACCTCAAGAACCCTAATTTAAAAACTTAGATTTCTGTATCAAACTTACCCAAAATGCTAGAAATAGATCTAGAAGGGTGCTCTCTTGTTCCTAGCTGTGTTTTTGCTCCCTATAAGCTCTTTCTCCCTCAAACCCTTTTTTGGTCTCCCCTCATTTTTCTTTTGCTACAACCAGCTCCAACCTTCACTCTCCCTTTAATTTGTTTTGTTTTTGGTGTTAAATCCTCACTCAAGTCTCTTAACACTCTTAAGAAATGATTGCATGTGTTTCTCTCTACAAAATCTTTGAAGGAAAGTGATAAAGAGAAGAAAATGGCTCCTTTTTTTTCGTTTTTTGTTTTCTACTGTCAGCCCCCTTTTCTTCCTATTGCAACTTACCTTAGTAGTTCAAACATCAACTGAACCCAAAGAAAATACGCCTGACGAGATGTTAGACCCAATATCATTGGGTTCAGGTGTCAGTTGAACCCAAGATAACATGAGTTTGGCTAGATGCTAGTCCCATCATGCCCTTTAACCTAGATTGGGTTGCATCTTATGTCTTGATTATCTAGAACTAAGGAATCCTACTTCTAGAACAATTACATGAATTATTTGTGTTAGAGGCAATGATCTCTTAATGCAACCATATTATTTGATAGTTTTGCTCATATTTACCTAGTATTTTTCCTATGTTATATATATAAAATACGTTGATATTCTTTATTTTATGTTTTGAAGGCACTTTTGGATGTAAGATTCAAAAAGAAGTAAATTATAGATAATTGGCAAATTTGACCTCTGATCGATGTTTTTAGCAGAGCTTGAGCTCTAGAAGTCAAAACAAAGTGATTCTAGTGGCATTAGAAAGCTAACATCCATACCTTTCTATACATATATGGCAAGAAAAAAAGTAGAGCATGAAAATCATAGCCTTCAAAGACAAATCTCGCATTTTGCTAGTGTTGACCTTTGACCATTCCGACTTGAATATCTTGAGGTAGAGAAGTCCATTTGATGCAAACTCAATTTTATTGAATTCCTGACTCGAAAACCTATCAGCCTACCAAAGTTTAGCAGAAAAGGAGCTTATATGATAGAGATATAATTTTTCTAAGATGACACATGAATTCTGCCAACATACAGGTTTTGAAAAGAAATAAGTCCAAATTACTTCCCAAAGCATCCAAACCGACATCCAAGTCTTTATTTTGGGAATTTAACTGTTCTAAGTTCAAAGTCAAAACTTGAGGATTTTATGCAAGGCTATTTCTTCTTTTTTAGAAAAAATAGTTATTGAACTACTTAAATATAAATTGTCTATTTAGGTAAGGATATTTTGTAGGAAAGAGGGATTAGGGTTTCCTATCAAATAAAAAGAGAGAGAAAGGAAGAGAGGGGGTGGCCAAAAGAGAAGAAAAACACATTATTTCCTTCAATAACCCAAAATCATGCATTCTTCTTTCCTTTTGATTAGTTGTTCAATAGAGTTGCAAGGCTAAACTCTTTTTCTTGGTTACAAGGATACAGAAACCTTCAAATTTCAAGAACTGTGAGATTTATTTTACCTTTTCTTTTTAGTTTATATGATGAATATATTTGTTTTCCTATACTTATTTAATATGATTGTTTATTTTAATTGTTGGAGTGGACTCTAAGTTATTATTGTAGATAATCTATTGCTAAGTTTGATATCAAAACCGGAGTTGTGGTTTATAAACTTATGAAGCAACTAAGTTTAATAATCGTGGCAAATCTACGTTATTAATCTTAGGGAGAACATTCGAACAAATGAAAAGGAAAGGACTTTTTTTATTTAAGGATCTACGTTATTAATCTTGTTGATGATAAAATCAATAGTTTTATGAGAAAGATAATAAATGACTTAAAAGATTCTTAAATTCCAAGAATAAATGATATTTGTTCTTATATTTTAGGGTGAAATACTCTGAAATATATATAAGCTCTTAAAAAATAAAAAAAGTTCTAAGCCTCTTACTTGGATGGTTCTAGAAAAGGAAAGGACTTTTTTTAGGCTTAGAACTTTTTTTATTTTTTAAGAGCTTATATATATTTCAGAGTATTTCACCCTAAAATATAAGAACAAATATCATTTATTCTAGGAATTTAAGAATCTTTTAAGTCATTTATTATCTTTCTCATAAAACTATTGATTTTATCATCAACAAGTCTTAAAGTCCCCCCAATTGGTTCTGTTTTTGTAAGTATTTAGGGCTTTACCATTAATTTTGTATTTCATGAGCTAGGGAAAAGAAAATTATTCACCTGGATATCTTGATTAACCACTTCTCACAAACTAAATAACTTCATATATAAATATTTTGGGTTTTGGGATATCATTAACAAGCATCAACTATTTTTTCTTTAAATGTTTTTTAGGCAATAAGAAAAGTTATTAACTTAGTAAAAGAAATAAGGGATAGATCAAGAATATATAATTGATAATCAAAAACTTAATAGTTGGCAAGAACTTCTACATGCTTACAAATTTGAAAAGAAAAATAAAAAAATGAAGCCCATATATATATATATATATATATATATATATATATAGACAAGATGAAGAATAAGTGGTTACCACATCTATTAATAAGTTAGACAAAACTAGAGTTATTTAGGGTTAGTATTAATTTATAAAAAGGATATAAGATTTGACAAATAAATATTATATTATTAAAAAGAAAAAGGATTTAAAGAATGATTGATGGGTGTTTATTTATGAAAGTGGAGAAGTGAAAGCCAAAATGAAGGTTGATGACTAGGATCTTAAAAGCTTAAAGAAAATGATATAAAATTATGTTGTATTGGGTTTTTTTTTTTCTTAATTTAACCTAACAAACCATTCAAATCACTCAATTCTTTTGATTTTAAGAAAAACTAGCCGAGTCAACTAGTTCATATTAGTTTAATCACAAAAATATTCTTTGTTTAAAACTCAATTCGGACTAAGTCTCAATTAATTGTTTGATCAGACACAATTCTAATAAATACTGGTTAAGAAAAATGAAAGAGAGGATGTGAGAGAAAATAATGGTAGAATGGAGAGGGAATGAATTATTTGGTGTTATAAAGATGGAAATTTGAGAGGAAGGATTTTTTTTTAATTTTCTTTGGTAATTCGATCAATAATTAGTGTCAAAAATTGTGTTAGTGATGGAATTAACTATAATATCCTTTTTGTAGCTTTTATCACTAATTATATGTTTTAACAATGTGGTAATTTTTATTGTTGTTGTTTGAAAAACTATATTTAAAAAAAGTTATAAATTATAAATTTTTTTATAACCAAGATTTCAAGAGAGTTTTCAATAAGGACCTATGCAAAACTTTTGTTTGTGTTGATGTCAGGTTTTTTAAAATACATATACACAGCGAAAATAATAAATTTAATAATTTTTCAAGAGTCTTAAGGGTCTCATTAGATAGATTTAGAGTTGTTTAAGTTTTATATGAAGATCAGATTTTTTTTTAGCTTTGAATAATTGCTTCAATGCTAGGTTATCGCAAATCGCAAGCCGTCTAAGTGTCCGACCTCTAACGTTAATCCACACAAACCATCATAAAAATATCTCTTAAACCCTTTTAGGGGAGACATTGTTATGTCTTTGAGTGCTAATTTGTTTTCTTTTGTGTTTTCAAGTATTTTGTAACTTACATAGTTTTTCTCTTTATTTAGAAAATAAGAGGTAAATGATTTTATTTATAGGAAAACTTGAAAACCTTATAAATGATAAAATATTAATTTATCCCATGAATTACATATATTATTTTAAGACAATTATAGAAATTTATGCAATCAAGTACTTGATTTTTTTTCTATATCTAGAATTGTAATCTTTTTTAATTACAACATTCTAAAACCTATTTACAATCAAGTTACATTTGATTAATCATCTCAGTTTGATTTATAATCAATGTTTCTTGTGTGTGTGACCCATTAGATTATCTAATAAGTTAGCATAAATATAAATTATAATTCTAAATAAAACATGATTAAATTAATTAATTAAATTAATTTATTATCAATTAAATAATTAATTTATTTATATTTAAAAATCAAGTACAATATCTAGCAACGTGTTATGATCTTTAAATATTAGAAAAGTCATAAATAGTTTGATTTAACCTTTTATTGACTAGTTTATCAATGTAATTATTATCCATTTATCAACAATGTTCCGATTTAAATATTATAGCATGAAATATTTTTACTACTTGTCAAATCAAGTTTATACTCAACACCATAGTCATTTATTCTTAAATCAGATTTGAAACTCTTTTCAAATCTCATTTTATCTTGTTCAATGATTTATAATCAATACTATTTAAGAACACATGAAATATTTATTTTTTTTAATTCACTTAGGATGATGAATCCATTTGTTAATGTTATACTCAATATTACATCTAAATTGAGTGCTAATGTGATACTAAATATTTGTCTATTTGGTATGATTGATTAGAACATGTAATAGGATCAAAACATAATGGTTTCTATATAAAATAACTTAATGATATCAAATTTAAGGATATTTATATAACATCACATATGCCTTTCTGTAAACACTTATAATTATATAAAATTTTTATGTGAGTCAGTTTAATACACATATCATTTGATAAGCACCAACATATTAGTTCTAGGTACCTTTCATACCTCAATTTATGAGAACAATTACTTTTTTTATATAAAAAAAGAACATAATATAAATCTCATAATTATAACAATTTTATAATTTATTTTTTGCAAAGCACTTTTATCTCAACATCTTTACTCTATATTCATTAATTAAATATTAAATTTATTAATAAAATATTTGATGAATATTAAAGATAATAAAATTTTTATTAAAAATCAAATATATTTACATAAACAAAATCAATATCACGTGCAACCAACTAATTAACTACATTATATATAAATTAACAATTAATTAATCAAATACTTTTAAAATCGTGATTAAAACAAAATACTATTTAAACTATACATCATACTTCCAAATGAACCCTAACTTTTTATTGCTAATTAGCAGAAAAAATGGTCCCGTCCATAAAACCATTTTTGGTAGTATATACCATATAAATAATACAATGAAATAATACAACTAAAAATAATTATATTAATTAGCATGATATTTCAATAAGAACACGGTAAAAAATATTAATACCGTAAAAGAATTGTTTATTTAAAATATAGACTTTGAAAAACGAATCATTATAGATACTGTCAAAGCATTGCTATATAATATTGCTTAAAGGAAGTCATAAAATTATATTAAAAAAAAAACGTGCAAGCATATAACTATTTGTTTACAATTACTTTGACTTTGATGATATATAGAATTCATTATGAAATTAATATAGATAATGGATTTATCTAATTTGAGAATTTAATATTAATAAGTTAATTAAAAAATTAAAAATAAATAACTGATGATAACCGACCACCCGCTGAGAGGGCAGGCCTCACAGTAGTGAAATAGTATAACCTAAACTCTTTTATTATTATTATTCCCTATTTTTTCCTATCCATGTTTTTTACTCGTGATGTTCACAGGAATATTTGATAAAGATTTCCTGTATATGCAATGATAAAAGGCGTACAGCGCTGCAAGAACAAAAATGATTCAGCCATAGAATCAAGCGCGAACAATTTCCTCCAAAAGATCTTCAAAAATCAAGTCCTCCAATTCAAGCCCCGCACATTCTGTATCATATTGCAGATTCATCCAACCATCACGCTTCGCTAAATCTCTACTTAAAGCATGATCTAATGAGCGGTCACCCTCAGTAGTTGAGCTTAAATACCACCTTATATTTGTCCAGACCTCCTCTAGGACGTGGCGTCCTACAGGCATTGGACGGACATGCGAAAGAGAAGACAAGGGCACTGGATAATAAGTGTACGAGTTTGCATAAATCTCCATTAGTACCTCATTGATTAGATCAAACAATAGCAGGTGATGACAGTTGCCACCTTCATTTCCACAGCACTCAGGATCTAAGAGCATACAACCTTCTGCTTCTTCAAAAATGGAATGATGTACTGGTTGGTCATCAGAATTCCATGTTCCAAGCAACTCATTCCCAGTGAAACCAGACAACGTCAATACGTCCTTGACATAATCAAATTCAGCTTTGTCTTTGGCATCAACTTGGAATGGATGACTATCATAATTCAAGATGTTGCTTAAAAAATCTATTTTCTCAATTCCAACCTCGGTCACTGTCATTGTAAGTGTATCCATGCTGCATTCTGCTAGATTGTTCTTCGAATAATTAAGATCTGCCTCCATATAAAACATTATTCATGAAACACCAACTCAATTAACAAAATAATAGTGAGCAGGGGAAATAATTTTTTTTGCAAACCAAGGAGACTTAAATTTCAACACATATCTGAATATAATAAATTATGCTACCTTCTTGTATACACTATTTGACAAGTTTATACGCCCTAACTTTAAGTACGCTATCTTCTGTGTTAAAAATTAATGACCACATCAAAGTTTGAAACCAATTGACAAGCATATCTACACACCGGGTGAGAACATAAATGAACTTCAATGCATGATGCAATGTTGTATTGAGTTAAAATAAAAATAAATAAATAAATAAAACCGTTGGCAAGGAAAGAAAACCATTGGCAATTTGACAAGTATACCTTCTGCAACAAAAATGTTTGCATGCCTGGTTGTCTCATCCTGAAGTTTAGAGTCAGGCACAGGCAGAGTAGTCAGTTCTACCACTTCAGTAATAGTTTCAGTTGGGGAAAGAATATCCTGCTTATCCACTGTCATCAAGTTGCTCAAGTCATCACTAACTAAAGTGCAGTTGGCACGTGTCTCAACATTTGAAACCAATATCGTACCCAATTCATCACCAATAACTGAATCTGATTCACTCTCCACATTATTCCCTCTTACATGATTTTTAGTGTCTTCTCCCAAGAATTGCTTGGAAGCTGTACGATGACTGAGACTGTTTTGTTCACAGAAATTACCTCTTGTGCTCAAAGTGTCATCCATCATGGTTCTAACTTGACTTACTGGGAAGGAACCAGAAGAATCCTCACAGCAATAGGGAAACGATTTGAGGTCTGGCAAGGAAAAAATCCTTCTCATGGATTTTGCGGCGCCCATTTGAAATGAAACCCCATCTTCTGCTTTCATCTTTAATGTCTCAGGGAAATGTTGTTTTGCTTCTTTGTTAAAGCTAGAATCATACAACTGGCAATATCTGTCCAGTGATTCGCTGAATGATACTGTTCTGCTGATGCAGTATAATTCACTATTGCTGGTAGAAGGAAGAGAGTGATCATAATCATAGCTACTTTTGGGACTGTCTTTACCATCTCTACTCATGAAATGATCCATCATATTATCAACACCAATCCTTTCCAAGTTCTTGGAAAACCTGTGGCCATGAGGAATCTTGTGAAGGATTGCATCCATGGTTATTCTATGTTTCTCATTTTTGCTCTCTTTAATAGCATGCCTTATTTTTTGCTTGAGATTCTTGAAATGCTTAACAACCACTTGATTCTGGGCATGATTCTTAATTCGGTGGGATGAACCCAAAGAGGAATTTACAGCAGCTATTGATGGCATTGACTTTGAACGTATATATTCTCTATACTTGGGCTCAACAGACTTTTGTGTATGGCTACCTGCTTGCAACTTCTCCAGGCCCTCCTGCTTCTGCTTGCCTTTTCTTGCTCCAGAACCTATTCCATATGATGAACCCGGTAAAGGGAATGAGACAGAATATCCCATTTTAGTGGTGAATGTATAGTGATGGTGCATGTAATGAGCCAAAGGATTGGTCAAATCTTGTAAAAAGATTTTAAAAATATCCTCATCTATGTTGATCATATCTAGTGCATCCAAAATCTCTTTTGATTGTTGGACTGAAGCATCCGTGCTGAGACCCTTTACATGTACTGATTTCTGCCTTTTATCATTTGAATTTTCCTGAAGAGAGTGATTCTCAATTACTTCCTTTTCAGTCATATCAACCTGGTTATGTCCCAGGTGATTACTAGTGAGCATGGGGCCACAATCTTCACGATTGTACTCCTCCAAGGATGTTGATACCGATGGATCCAGTAATTTGATGGTGGAAGAGGTTGGTTCTTCAGCAATTGTGGGACACCCATCACTTAATCTTATATCAGAAACAAGATCCTCATCTGACAGTTCTGTATGGTGAAAGGAATCAGTTTGCATCAAGGGTGATCTTATAGGGTAAGTTGAGCTTCGGCAATGTCGGCCCTTCCTTTTGGAAAGCTCATCAGAAATTCTAGATTTTATTCGAGATTTGACAGAAGCTTTGGTGGCTGAAGTGAATTGTGTCTTCTTATCAATAACCTGATAATCTTCATATCAGGAACCTTGTATTTATAAACCTTGCACATATATAGATAGGTTTTTATGTGTGCATGCAAGCTCTCCCTGGTTCTTGTTCGACATATTACTTTGTGATGCACTTTGAATCTATACTTAACAGGACACAAAGTAATAGGATTATCATTAATAGAAAAGTGCAATAAGATATCTCACTTATAACTTACTGTTGAATGGAGATTTCCGGTGTTGTTGCTCTGAGGGGTTCCACCAGCCTTAGAATCAGTTAAAATATTTCCTGGATTTCCATCCCCTGCAAAGGAGAAAATGTTTATTAGCACATTAGGAATTTATCTTACATCTCATTATATCATGAACAAGAACCAGCAGTTGAAGATTCATATATGCTGGTTCAACTATGACATTGTGCATGTAAAGATGGCATAAAACACAATCCACTTTTCAACTCTCATAGTCTAATAAACCAAGGCACAGCAGCCAAAGGTACCCCCATCCCAACTGGTTAATACTATTTTCAAGGATATATTTGCTTTCAAGAAGGACACTTGCTAGAATCCAATTCTAGCTTCAACTGCAAAATGTTTGCATCTGATAGTATCAAAATAAGAAAATAATGTTAAGATCTGTAGATAGAGATCGAAAGTTCTAATATGATTGTCAACTTAATTATGAATCCTATGTAAGTTTTTTCTTTCTTCCCTCCCCCATTTCTGAGATCCTCTGGGTTTTTTTCAAAGAGATCTTTTGATTGGAAAGATGAAAAGGTTCATGGTTCAGATATACTAGTTGCAGTGTCCAGTTTTATGCCTTTTTCTGGTGTTTGAGGTATCCTAACATGACCAGACAAGAAAAAGACACCTTATCTATTAGAAATTGAGGAAACTGGTCTATTCTTGATTTTTATCAAAGATAATGGCTAACCTAAGGGATGATACCACATCCATATTTAAGAGTAATAGAGGATTTAAAAGGGTATTTTTCTAAAGTTGGGGAGCCAACTTCTAAAAATCTGTCTGTATGGAAGTAATTGCAGGTAAATTGTCACCATTCAGCTATAAGAATACTCTGGATTGTAAAATGTGAACCATAATAATACAACTGTAAAAACAATGCATTGTGTATAAGTGTATCCCATAAAACCAATACATTATCCAAGTGTATGACCAGCTACCTTAAGATAATTAAAGGCTGTTTTGTTGACTCAAGTCCAGAAAATCCATCTACTACAATATCCACCAGCAGAAAACATTCGATACAATAGACACATTTCTCTTAACATCCTTTTCAAAAGAAGGTAAATTACATTAATATTGGATGAGAACAATAACGGGGAAGAAATTCATTTTAAATGAAAAGGCTCTCTTACGTACACTTGGCATGTTTCCTGTTACCACCACTCTTGTGGTGAAGCTTTTTCTTAATATATCGCCAATGGTGGTACTTGAGTACATGAAGCATGCTCCACATGCATCCTGGATGATTGTTCCCAATAGAAACACTTGAGGAATGGTGCTCCAAGTTCTTTCCCATAGGTCACAAGTTTCTTCCTTTGGACCAGCTTGGCTTGGATGATAAATAACTACAAGCTCATCAAACCTGGTCTGAGTTAATTACATGTAAATATCAAATCACCCTACAAACAAGGTCCTCAAACTCAACGTATAATTCACTTGATTTAACAAACCTTGGATCTCTCAAGAAAAGTTAAATAACCTCTAAGAAATTTATGAAAGCCTTCAATTTTAAAGGTTTAAAGCAATATGTTGCCCGGGTTCAGTTCAACTGTTCAAATCTCTCCACCCAAAGCTCCTAACAATAAGTGGAGATCTTTTGCTTTCTTTTTTTCCTTTTTCCTTTTCTTTGAGAAAAGTGGAGTGATTTACAATTTCCAAAGATTGTTTAAAAAGGGGTTAAATTAATGATGCATAGCTCAATATATAAAGCAATGGGGTGCACATTAACCCTCAATGAATTTAAATTCCACAACTGGAATTGAAAGTCAGAAGGAAAAGAAATTAACTATTCTAATTATATTTTAGGGTTCACAACAAATACTCAATTCCACACCAGATGGGGCAGGTTATATGGGTCTTTTTCCATCGTTTCATAAAATCAGATTCCTAATATTCTAATTATATTTTAGGGTTCACTGCAAATACTCAATTCCACACCAGTTGGGGCAGGTTATATGGATCTTTTTCCACCATTTCACAAAATCAGATTCCTAATATTCAAGGTTTTGAATTTAAAAATAAAAATACACTGAAGTACTAAACCACAATAACAGCATAACACAAAGCGTTGCTGAATAACTTTACTGAAAGCTAAAACACATAAATGGTCCTACGCGTTTTTTTTACAACCGAAACAAATTTCAGACAGTTTCTTCGAAAGCAACGATGATTAACATCTTCAAATGAAAGAAAATGTTGATGAAGACCAGAAAAAAATGGATACGGAAATCGGTACTGTCTTACCTTTGGAAGGAGAACTTAAACTTTGAAACGAAACCCATGCATTTGTTATTAGCTATGGAGAGAGAATAAGCGGGGTACGATAGAAGCTGAAAATTGGAAAAATCGTGTGTTTATGTTGGCTTTAATGAATCAGAGAGAGAGAGAAAAAAAAGGAAAAAGGAAAATTTGTGTACCTTAAAGACAGAGAAAAGAAGGCAATGGCAGAACATTCAAACATGGAAATCGGCATGGAATTTCATGGTCTTAAAAATTGGAACCTTTTTAATCGGATTCTATATTTGGTTCCCCGCCATCTCGCTCTCTTTCCTTTCCTTCACAAAGTTGCTGAAAAGGAAATATCAATTGTTTTAGTTTGGCTTCGGCACAAGAGATATCTTCGTATTAGCTTGCTCGTCCTTTTCGATGGAGGTTAAACATCACATCCAATATTGTTAAAATCATGATTTATCTCGTTAAATTATATAATTTTACATGTTAATATATGTTTAACGTATAAAATTGTTACAAGAACTAGAAAATTAGTGAAATCAGATTAAAATCAAGTAGAATTATTAAAATTAAATGAAATCGCGTAAAAACATAATTTCAGGACTGTTTTAATGATTTTAGCAGAAAACATAAACTGTTGTTACTGTTTCCTCCAGGCTCTAACGGCTATTGGCTATTGGCTATTGTGCACTCTTTCATCTTTGTATCAGCTGTTGATACACACACAGAGAACAAATCTCTTTTTTTATTAACAGCTCACGCCCTCACACCTCACGACTTCCTCTTTATCAACAGCGACAATGCTCTCATTTTTTTCCCATCATCAATGGCTCACGGCTTCCTCTTCATCAACAGCAGCAACGCTCTTCAGTCTTTAGATTGTTCACTCTTCATCAACAACGCTCTCCTCTTTAGTCTTCAACAACGACTTACTCTTCAACCTTAATCAACAGCGGTCTTTTTTTTTTTCCATCATCAATGGCTTCCTCTACAATCTACACCGTAAGTTGTTCCATTTATAATGTCATTTTTTTTTGTTGTTGAGAAAGTTTTGGAAAAAGATGTAACCTTTTTATTGTTATATGTTGATTAGTTGAACTAAATTTAATTAATTTCTTAATAAATTATTGTGCTTAATATCGGTTTGGTTTGCGAATGATTTAGAGGTAATGAAAGTTTAAATTTTGATAGACCATAAGTAGACTGTGATAAGAAAAAATGTATGCAACATGAAATTATTCAAATCGAGAAGAAATTTGGAAGATTTTGTGGGGTTTTTATTATTATTTTATGTTATTGGCTGATATGTGGGTTATGAACTTTACGTTGTTCTTTTTAGCTCTCTCAAAATTAAAATTCCAAACATGAATTTGTCATGGGAGAGCATTTCACTGCGGAGTTTCTTTTAAGCTTTTTGTGTATTTCTTAAATAAAATTCAAAAACATGGATGGATGCTTGTTTGCAATATTTTCATAAAGAAAGAGGTGATTTTGGAAATTGGTATACTAGATGCTAATAGTGCATGCACATGCAGAAAAGGAATAAAAAGATGTTGGAAAATACATATTAGTATAAATGTCTAGATGTTGATAGTGTTACTATAATTTTTATAATTGTCTTCGAACTGCTGATAAGGTTTTGGATAATACTAGCTGTATGAATCACAAAGAATAATCTTGGCTAATTTTATTGTCACTATTAATTTATATTACTGGTCATTATTCTCTGTGATTTAAAGTTTATTTGTTTTAACCTTACGAATGTCCCCATTATTGGTTGCATTATTGTTCAACACATCTATTATGGTACTTTTTTTAACAAAAATTTAATTACAATTATAAAATGTTTGGATTGAATACAGGGCTGATTTGAGTTGATTCTTGAATTGTTGAACTTATGGCATCTAGAAAAAATTCTTATGGTAATAGGCTTGATGTGGGATGAAAAAATGGTATAGATATTGATAAGAATTCTAGAAAAGTTTAGTGCAAGTATTGTCAAAAAATTATCAATAGAGGTATTTTTCGTTTCAAACAACATTTAACTTGCACTCGTAAGGATGTTGAGTCATGTCAGCAAGTACCAGAAAATGTTAAGCAGATAATTTTGGGTGTTTTGATGAAAAATCTAGAAGCAACTGAAAATAAAAGAAAGGCTCATCAATATAGTGAAAATGATGATGATGATGATGAAATAAAAGAAATTAGCTCCAAGGATAAAGAAAATAGAGCAGCTAGTGGGAGTGGAAGTACACAAACAACCCTAAATCAATTGTTAAAAAAGGATATTAGAGAAGAAACATGTCGACAAATTGCAAGGTTTTTTTACACTAGTGCAATTCCGTTTAATTATGTAAAAAACCTGAGTTTCTTAAGGCACTTGAATTGATTGCAAAGTATAGGCTAGGTTTCAAGCCTCCATCCTACCATGATATTAGAGAGAAGTATTTGAAGCAAGAAGTGGATCAAACAATGAAATTGCTTGAGGAGTACAAGCTAGAATGAAAAAAAAAAATAAGTTGTTCAATAATGTCTGATGGATGGATAAATAAAAAAAGTCGTTGTATTTGTAACTTTTTGGTTAATAGTCCTAAAGGGACAGTTTTTTTTGTCATCGGTGGATACTTCTAATATGTCCAAGACTGCTGATAAGGTATTTGAGATGTTAAATGTCATTGTGGAAAGGATTAGGGAGGAAAATGTTGTCCAAGTAGTCATCGATAATGCTACAAATTATAAGGCAGCAAGACAATTATTGATGAAAAAAAGAAAGAGTTTGTTTTGGACACCATGTGTTACCCATTGTATTGACTTGAGATTGGAAGATTTTGAGAAGAAGTTAGAGGTTCATCAAGTAACTATTTCTAAGGGGAGGAGAATCACCTCACATATTTATTCAAGAACTATTCTTATTTCCATGCTAAGGTATTTTACGAAAGGAAGGGATTTGATTAGGCTTGCTGCCACTCGGTTTGCTACTACATATTTGACTGTAGGATGTTTAAATTATCATAAAATGCAGCTGATGACTATGTTTACTTCCAAACAATGGAGTTTATGTATGTTTGCAAGAATAGAAGAAGGGAAATAAATTCAAAATTGTGTTTTGGACAGCAAGTTTTGGCATGATGTCATTATATGTAGTAAGGCAGCATATCCTCTAATTAAAGTTCTTCGATTTTTTGATTCAGTGAGAAACCAGCTATGAGTTTTATATATAAAGTAATGGATGAAGTAAAAGAGAAGATACAAGTGAATTTTGATTATGTGAAATAAAAAGTATATATCTTGCTAATTATTTATTTCAAATGTTGTCATCTATTAATATGAATGTCTTTAGAGATACTTCCAATTGAGATGTTCCTAGATTGTAATGATATTTTTATTGTTTGTTTTTATATAGTTATATATCTATATGGAATATTGTTGATGCAAGATGAGAACTCCAATTCCACAAACCTTTACATACAACAGCTTATTATTTGAATCCTCGTTATCATTATAATCCTAATTTTAAGGTTAATGCCAACATTAAAATTGGATTATATCAATGCTTAGAAAGGATGGTGCCTAATGCAATTGAAATATGCAAAATTGACTTACAACTTGAATCATTCAAGGATGCAAAAGGGTTGTTTGGCATTGAGGCTGCCAAGACAGCAAGAGATAAAAAAAAAACTTCAGCTCAATGGTGGGATTCTTATGGGGATGAATATCTAGAATTACAAAGGTTTGCAATCCGAGTTTTAAGCTTGACTTGTACTTCATCTAGATGTGAGCATAACTGGAATGCATTTGAAATGGTGAGTTTTTTCATTTTATTAGTTTAAATGTTGAAATATTTGATAAAAATCTTATAAATTTGAATTGTTTATTTAGGTTCATACAAAACAAAGAAATCGTTGGCACTAGAGAAAAATAAATGACTTGGTATTTGTAATGTACAATCTGAAATTGAATGATAACCAAGTCAAAAAGCAAGCTGATGATTTTAGTGTAGTAGATGATCTTTCATCTGATGATGATTGGATAACCGAAGGAGAAAAACATTCAAACTTTGATTTGTTTGGTGCTATTGACAGTGCAACACGAAGAAAAAATGGTAAAGAGTCATGATATTGAAGATAATTTGGAGATTCAAATTGATGACAATTTAGAGAATTCAAGGAGTTTTGAGTAAAATAACATTGATAATATTGGTGTTGGTACTAGTAGTGATACTAACAATCCTCTTGATGATAATCATATTGATGAATGTTTGAGGAATAATGAGCAAGATGAAGGCAATCAAGCTAGTTTTAGTTTACATGACACACCGGCAAATTGTTTGTTTTAAGTTTGTTAATTGTTAGTTAATGAAAAGTTACTTAAATTATGTATGAATTTTTATTTGAACCATATATTTTAAGGTACTTGAACTATGTATAAATTTTTATTTGAACTATGTACAAATTTTTATTTGAATCATTTATTTTAAAGTGATTGAATTATGTATGAAAAAAAAATTCCTTATAATTTTACGATCCAAGTTTATTTTGTATTTTCCATGCCGTGTCAAAAATACGTTTTTGACAACCTTGAGCATTTAAAAAAAAATTGATGGCTTTAAAATTTTAACCTATAAAATCAAGGAAATGAGCATAATAGATCAACCCTTTGAATAGTTTTTTAACAAATTATAACAATAGGATTTATGGTAAGGCTCAGTTGAAATCACATGTTTATGTTTCGTGCAAAGGAACAAGATATGACACTAATATGAAAATAGGTATAAAATTATGAATATGAGTTTGATTGTGGAATATAAAACTAAGTTTATTCTTATTTACATAAAACAAAAATTCATTGTTCGTTATCAATATGTATAGACACTAAAAGAGATCAAAGTTTAGAAAAAGTCCAAAATGACCAAGAAAATAGAAAGTAATTTCTAAAAAAAATTATGTAAACCTCCTCTCTAAAAATAAGTAAACTACTGCTAAATAATAATAAAATTTAGAGGAAGACGGTCATTCATTAAGGGTGAAATTCCTCAAAAATTAGTTTAAAAATTATTAATGAAATATAGTAATAATTGACCAAGAAAGTAGAAAGTGATTACTAAAAAGAACTATGTAAACCTCCTCTCTAAAAACAAGTAAACTACTGCTAAATAATAATAAAATTTAGAGGAAGACGAGTATTCATTAAGGGTGAAAGTCCTCAGAAATTAGTTTAAAAATCATTAACGAAATTTAGTAATAAATTGGTACATGAAAAGTACTAATAGATAGGTAATTAAATAAAAATAATATATAGGTTAATTAGCAGTAGCATTTTGCTAAATAAATAAAAACATCACCTTCCTATATCAAGCTAAGGCCAATAACTATGAACAAGGAAAAAAAAGCAAATCTTCTTCTCTCTTTTCTTTATTTTCTCATATTTCTCTCAAAGTTCTAGTAGGGAAGAGTGATTTCAAATAAGTTTACTAAGAGAAACCACTCGATGAGAAATTTTAAAAAGGTTGGGAGGTTGTGTTTTAATGAGAGAAAGCCTAAAATCTTCGAAGAGGAGGTGGTGATACTTGGAAATTCTTACAAGATGTATCATCCCCATCATAAGAAAATTTTTGTTATCAATTTACTATCAGTGTTAATGGCCAGCCGGTTTAATTTACTCTGATAATTTGATAGACCGGTTCTCCTGTATTCCTCGAGCTCCTCCTATTGGTTGATCAAACGGTTGACCGTTTGAGACAGTAACGAATTTAAATGTTCATTCTGTCTAGCGGTCGATCAGTCGGAACATGATCATACTTTTTACTAATTCTATTTTTACTCCTTTAATACTTTAGATGAAACATTTATATTGCATGCATTGATGATATTTTGTATCTCAATTTACATTATAGTCCAATTGTCCCATACCTTTTCTCCTATTATTACATCCATGGAATGGAATATATTTAATCTCATCATCAAATGCATCATATTTTATAGTAATAGAAAATCATTACCACATTTATAGACAAATTCTACAATATAACTACCACTAGCCTGTTTGGGAATATGGTTGTGGTTGCTTTTCATGCCGAAATACATCAAAATGATAATTTTTTTATTTTTTTAAAAATAAGATCAACGTATCAAAACATACAAAAAAAAATTAATTTTTAGCAAAAAATAAAATTGAATTTTTTGGAAACGCGGGTTGTACCGCGTTTCCAAACGCTCACTAACAATATACACTAGTTAACTATAACCTTTCTAGATGAAATATTAAAACATACATGATAAACACTTAAAACTTTAAGCTTACTTAATTCTAAAAGATAGAATACTTTACAATAATATGTCACTAATTGTAGGTGTTTAAACTTTTATACATCATAATTTACATATCAAAAAGAAATGTTTGGAAATTATCACAAAAGAACTACTTATGCAACATCACGTAAAATGCCCACCTAAGTTCTAAACAAGGAAGTGACATTTAATAGCTACTCTTGATGAACCTGTGAGGTACCTGAAATAAGGATCAATTTCGTTTATCAAATCTAAAATGATAAGAGCTAATTTAGACTCTTAAAAGAATATCTCTAAAGACTTTATCTAGTTATAATTCTATCTATATGATAATCTAATTCCTTCTTTCTTAGGTGAATGAGAAGTCTCACAATACTCTCCGGATGGTTATTCACTCCAACATTTTCATTGGAAGCTAATTATTTTGGTAATCCCGTATGGATACCAATCAATCCAGCAAACCTATCATGATTGCCAATTAATATGGCGTTCCCATTAGGAAGTCAATCAATCCAGTAATTTCATATTGATTCTAATCAATTCAGCAAACCCATCATGATTGCTAATCAATCCGGTGAAGCTATCATGCTTGTCAATCAATTCGACATTCTATTTTGGAAGTTAATCAATCCAATAATATGAATCTTTCTTTTCATGAATACAAATCACACAATAGAACTTCATGATTTACAATGAAATAATCATATTTAAATGAAATTAAACATATTCTTGAAATATTTATCTACAAGATATGAAGTACTTACTTGTAACTTGGTTATGTCCAATTCCTCTAATCCATTATACCACCCCAACAGTCTCTCCTACATCGACAAGTTTTCAACCAGTTATTATTGTACCCATACGTATCGTTCATATACAATTCATCAATTAATCTCATACAATCACATAATCCCTAAAATTTCACATTTTTATCCCTTTCGGCTGGCCATTCAATCACTTAACACTTATTGCATAATTAATTCAACTCATTTAAAATTTTATTGTCCCTTTATGGTCAGCCTCTTAGGGCCATAAATTTTCTTTATTATTCCATCATGGTTTTACTTTCACAACAACCCTTAAGAGTCCTAAGAACTCAATTTCTAAGAAATTCATTTTCCTCTAATTTCGTATTATAAACCCTATGCTAAAAATTCACAATGAGGCATCAATCCTTCTCTTTTTTAATTGAACTTATAGAGTTAGGTTTATAATCTCTTACCTTGTCGCAATTTGAACTTCGAAAGCTACCTTATTAAATTTTCTCAAGCTTTTTCTTTTCTCCTCGCTCTAATCCTTTCTTTATGTTTTTTTTTTCAAATTTCTAAAACTCTCTTGATGATAAAAACACCTTCACCATCACTCTAGGAACCTTTAACCTTTTTTTTTTTTTTATTTTTATCTTTACTCTTTTAAAGAAATTCCAAGAAAATGGAAAGAAGAGAAATAAACCCTAAATTTCCCCCATTTCTATTCTTCATTGTCTAACAAAGCTTTTTTTTTTTGTCAATTCTTAGCTATTTATAATTTCACCCCTCATTTATTTGGGATGAATTAGTCAACCATTTGGAGTTGTTAATTTAATTGATCGACCAATTCCGTACTTCATCTCTAGTAATTAATTTTTTTTTAAATCATGCAATATCAATTTAACCCTTCATTTATATTTCAATTTTTAAAAAACCAGGGGTTTACATTCTCCCCTCCTAGTTAAAATTTTGTCCCTAAAATTTGTTCCCATACCTGAATTTCAAATTCTCTCTTCTAAATTCACTTTTCTATCTAAGCATTTCTCCACAATACTTTGATTATTGGTATCCTCTTGTTTCTGAGTTTCTTTTCACTACGATCAAGAACCCTGATTGGTTTAATTTCCATGGTCAGGTCTTGTTTTATTTCTAAAGGAACTTATGGTAGAACTCTAGAAGGATCCACTTCGGCCTTTCATAACAGGTAGACATTAAACATATCATGGATTTTTGCCAAGTTTAAGGGGGTGTTAACTTGTAAGCAACTAGTCATATCCTCTTATGATCTTAAAGGGTCCAATATAGTTGGAGCCAACATTCCTTTCATTCCAAACCACATAATATTCATCCAAGGCATAACCTTTAGGAACACTTGATCTTCCACTTTAAATTCAAGGGGCCTCCTCTAGTTATTTGCATAACTTTTCTTTTTATCCTAAGCTGCCTCATTCTTTCCTTTATAACCCTCACTTTCTCAGTGGTAATTTGTACCAATTCTAGGTCAATCAATCTCATGTCCCCAATTTTTTTCCCAACATACTGGAGTTTTGTACCTTCTTCCATATAATGCCTCATAAGGAGTCATTCTCATAGTAGTTTAATCAATGTTATTATAGGTAAATTCTACTGATGGTAGATGATCTTTCCAATTCCCTCTAAACTCCAACACACACGATCTTAATAGATCTTTTAGGGTCTGAATCGTCCTCTTTGATTGCCCATTCATTTAAGGGTGAAAAGCAGTACTGTAACATCTTAGAAATTTAAATCACAATTTTATGATTATTTTTTTATGATGCAACTTTTTTATCCAAAAATTTCGGTAGAGTCTCATTTGTAATTTCAATACCAAGTTATTGACTCAATAATTTTTCAACCTGTAACATCAATCACAATGCACATCCTATTATACAGGACTTTTATAACTCAACCATAGTATTAGCTTCCTATTTTTTAGTAGAATTAATATTTTGATATTCCATAGAACAATTATTTAAAGTTAATTAGTCCATGACATGCATCATTTTCTTTTAGAAAATAAATATGGTTAAATAAGTACACAACATGACTATAAACCAACATAATGAAGACAACTTCCTTGAATTACATCATTCATAATTAAATAAGTTAAACATTATAATTTTTAAAGGTAAAAGTATATTACAACAAAATAAATATTCTTCTAAATACATCATTCATTTAAACAAAAGGCTCCTATCCATGAATTGCTTCTTTGCCTGAGGATGCGAGATACTTAAAAATATTCATTTCAAATATATATATATATATATATATATATATATATATATAATTTAAAATTTTACACCTTACAACAATTAAAAATTTAGAATAATTTCTTCATGCGCATAAATACATACATAATATCAAATTGTGAAATACTTATCTATAATGCAATATCATCTTTACAATATCCTTAACATAAATTCTGGATTTCATAACGATATCAAAATTTGCTCTGGTCAAGAATAATATATTTAGCTTCTAATTAAATTATTTGTATTCCATAATTACACATAAACCAAAGCATTAATCCCATTACTGAGATGATTTTTTTTCTCTAAACGCGTATTAAACAAAGCATATTTTTTCTTAATCAGTGAATTAAATATTCAATTTGTCCATTCATTAGGACACTATTCTCACGCACCAAGGGAATGATCTCACAACTCGCCTATTCAACAAGGCACTAATTCCATTAACTAGGAGCTAGTTTCAACATCTGTTCATTCAGCAGGACACTAGTTCCATTAAAAGGACTAGTTTCAACATCCGCCCATTCAGTAGGGCACTAATCCTATTAACCAGGGATTAATGGGCAAATTTCTACAATTTGCCCATTAAACAGGACATTAATCGCATTGACTAAGAACTAGTTTCTACAATTTTCTTAGTAATCAGGGCACTAATCCCAATAACCAGGGGTTAGTTTCTCAATTTTGGCTTTCATTCCTTTCAATTTAAACAAAAATATAATTAAGGAAAATTCAACTAACAATTATGCAATTAAATAGCTTCCTTAAAGGTGTCAGACACCTACCTGGTGTTTGTGCACATGATGTGGTTCCTTGCTGATTGGTCCCGTAGCCTCTCTATTACCATAAAATTAATAATCACTAATTGATCATGTCATAAGGGTCAATCTCATTTTATATAAATTTTAACTTCTTACTTATTCGCATTAACACTTTCACCTTTCGTCATATATATATTGTTTATATTTATTTCCCTTTTCATTCAAATTTCTATTGTATATTAACATGGCCTAGGATGGTTTATATACTCATTTGTTACACGTGGGCAACTCATATATTATAGTAAAAAGTACTCTCAATTTAAATTGATGAATATCTAAAATAATTTTAAAAATTTTATAGTTAACTCCTGATATTTATAGGTCTAACATTTATGTCAGGATATTAATCATTAATTTTCATAAATTAAAATTTGTATGGTTATTGAAATATAGGCCAAAATTATTTGGAATTTTATAAACCTATTGTAAAATCCATGCAATATTTTGTTTTTTTGAAACATGCCAAATTATTTTAGATTTTTTAAATAAAAAATGCTTATGCAAGAAAAGAAAGTATTGTATATATATTAATGTTACTATGTTTTTTAAAGCTTTATTTGGCAAAAACTTATTTTTGTAATAAAACTTCCCAAAATAAACCTAAGAGCTGTTTGTCAAACACACACTTAAATAAAAAACACCTTTAGCAAAAACATTGCTAGCCAAACAAAGCCTTAGTCATTGATTCAATTTTGACTTGACTGAGTTGACCCGACCGGGTGAACTCAACTGAGTTGACCAGAAATCTTTGGCCCAACTATAAAACAAACCATAGACATGGGTTTGAACCAAAAACAAGTCAACAACAAAAACAAAAACAGATTAAACCTGTCAAAAAGAAAAAGAAAAAAACCCTAAAAAGTTTGCGAAAATGAATCAAAACCCAGAAAAAAAATGAAGAACACAAATGAATATTCAAAGTGATTCCAACAACACGAACTTTAAACCAGTCTAGATTTCATCAAAATAAAAGGAACATATAAGTTGTAAACAATGCAAGAATCAATAATCAAACAACAAAACTAAACAATTATCACTTAATAATCCTGATTTGACCAAAAATGTTTTGGTACTAAAAACAAAACCCTAAGATTAAAACTTAAATAAAATAGTTATTGAAGTATGAAGACCTTAGATTATTGTCTAATAATGTCATACGAATGTGAAGATGCAAAGAAATGAAATAAAACATGTCAAAAACTTGTAGCTAAGGCAATGTTCTTAGGAAGAACATAAAGAACACCAACCCATATTTTGCCCATAAAAGCATCAACCTATTGCCAAACCCAAAAATGCATACCAAGCCTCGAAACCGAATCCTTTTGTTTCACACAAACCAAATTATCATAGTCATACACATTTGAATCAAAACAAATAACAAATAACAAATAACAACAAATCATGGAAACACATGCATGAAATCCTATTTTCCGAAACCGGCAAATAAAAACAGCAAGCTTATCTATGTAAACCTAAGATTAACAACATGACTTATCAATACATTCACTGAACTAACAAAACTAAGAAAAAAAACATCGTTTTATCAAAAACTAACTTAACTAGAAGGCTTTTATTACATCAACAAGATCAACACACATCCTAAAATGCTTTAGAGAACAAAATCAAACCATAGAATAAAAAACTATAAAAAAGCACCTCCATACTTTCCAATTTTCTTTGTAAGGTTTTGTTTCCACAAACTTTTTACCCTTTCAAAGATGAAGAAACCCTTATACTAGGCTCATAAACCTTCAATACTAGGATATTTTCTTAGTATTTCTTTCTCTCTTTTTCTCCTCCTCCCTTTAGCTTAAATCTCCAAGGGTATTTATTTATAGGAATTTTCTAGAGTTTTTGATGTATTTCATCAAAGATTGATCAAAGCCCTTTGATCAAAATAAGAGAGTTATGGGCAAAATTTCATAGTTGGAACCTCTATCCTTTAATGGTTTTTGTAATAGTGGTTTTGGCCAAGGTGGTTTTCCTTTGCTTAGAGGCAAAGGCATGCATTCTTCACCTTCTAATCTTAAAGGGATGATTTATAGCCCTTAAAAGGTTAGGTGGTTTTGCACCAATAGCACTACTAGAAAATCGATAAATACAAACGAAAATACCGAGGGAATATTTCCATCGGTAAATTTTCGAGGGATTTTATCGACGAAAATATTCCCTCGGTATATACAGAGAGAATTACCGTGGGAAAAAAATTTAAAAAAAAGGCAAAAAAAAATGATGACATGTCATTTTTATACATGGAATCACCGTCAGTAAATTCGTTGGTAAACTGCGAACATTGTTCATCATGTCAATTACAAAGAGAATTACCGACGGAAATATTCCCTCGGTAATTTCCAGAGAGCTCCAGAACTGTTCACTTTCCAATTGCACTGTTAATTGTTGTTCTTTACGGACAAAATCACCGACGGATTGAAAAGTCATCGGTGTTATTTGGTGGTTTTCTGAAAAAATTCAATTAATTTAAAATTTTCATTTAAATATTACAAACGGAATCACCGACGGATTGAAAAATCGTCGGTAATTGTTGGCGGTTTTTGAAAACTTTTTACAAAATTGAAAATTTAAATTAAATATTACCAATGGAATTACCGATGTAATAATTTAAAAAATATTAATATTCAATCATCCATCGATAAATCCATCGCTAACGCACCCCAATAGAAAACCTGAATTGCCTTATTTCACAAGAGACAGACTCATTTCTTATTATTATTATTCTTCTACTTCTTCCTCTTCTTCTTCTTCACTATATGTAAAAAACATCAATATCTATTTCTTTCTCTTCTTTTCTCTCCTCATCTCCTACTCTTTTCCTCCATGCTTGGGTATGTCTTCTTCTTCTTTCTTCTTTTATCCTCTTAGTTTTTTATAATTAATATGCTTTACGAAATTTTTTCTCTCTCATTAGCTTCACTTGCAACTACATTAAGGTAAGATTTTCTTTTTTCTTCTTTTTTCATGAATTTTTTCACTATATTTGTTTTTTATTTTATTTTTAATTGTTTTTGTTCTTAATAATTGTATAAATGTTGTTGTGAGATTTTTTTTTTTATTTGAGATCAATTTTTAGTTGATTTATTTATAGGATTTTTAAATTTTTAGCAATTGCAATTTCATTTTTTTCATATGAATTTTTTTAGTTGAATTTATTTTTTTCTTTTATTTATTTGTTGCAAATTTTTTTGAGTTGATTTTCTTATTCTTTTTTCCAAGCATTTTGAGTATATATTATAGAGTGTTGATTTATGTTAATTTAATTATTTTATAATTTTATAAAATGAATTTTTTTAAAAAATGTTTTTAAACAATTACCGACGGAATTTTCGTCGGTATATCCATCGGTAAATCGTTGGTAATAAAAAAATATTATTACCGACGCGTCTATTCTGTCAGTAAATCAGTCGATAATAATATTTTTTTATTACCAACGGATAAAAAATTACCAATGAAAGATTCACCGACGGAGCATTTTCATTGGTGATTTCGTTGGTAAATTAATTACCGACGGAATATGTGTCTTGCGCCGACGAAAAAATTCTGTCGGTAAAACTGTTAAATCTTGTAGTGTAGGTATCTCAGTCAAGGCTAATTGAGTTGGCCACTTTTGAGACTTCGTTGGAGCAATTCCTTCGTCATCGTCAAGACCATCTGAAGTTGGTGGAAGGGGTGCACATCTTTTGTTTGGATTCAACCTTGCTCAATTTGAGGGTCTGTAGCTACAAATTCACTCGCTTGAAAGTGTCAACTCGATCAGTCTAGAATCTGAAAAATTGAGTGATGACTGATTAAGAACAAGATGTTGAGGACTTTTATGGAAGAATTAGGGGTGTAAATATTCAATTTCATGTAAGTGGGGTTGTGGAAGGGATGTTCCTCTTCTATTTGCAAAAAAAAACATGTCATTTAGAGATCTAAAACTCCACAATAAGCTCTTGGAAGGTACCAACCTGATCATTGTGAACTACCAAGTAAAATGATGAACAAAGGCTGAATGACGTGTTGTTCGCGTTAAACCCTAGAATTTAGGGTTTTGAATTTAGGATTTGGCAAATTTTCAATTTAGTCCCTGTTATTCCAATTATGACACATGCACCCTTAATTGACATAAAAACTTTTAATTACATACAATTTGACCCTCGCCAAACTAAAATATCAGCCTCAGAGTTTAACGTCATTTTCACTGTGGTCTTTGGTTTCCAATTAATTCACTTAGACACCCAATTGACCATTAAAATTTTAATTTTCTTCAATTTGGCCCTTAATTTCATAATTTTTACCCTTGAAATTGCACGTCATTTACATCTTGGTCCTTGGTATTGAATTTCTTCAATCAAACCCCTAATTGGCTACCAAACTTTAAGTTTTTCACAAATAAGCCCCTAATTTAACCAATTAAGCATTTCAAAGTCCAATTTCAACCCCCAAACTTCAATTTCTTCCAATTAACACCTAAATTGACTCTAAAAAATTGATTTTCCTTACAATTAAGTCCTCAATAAAATTAATTAAGCCTTCTAAAATCTTCATCGAGTCTTTACAAGCTACTAACTCGAAATCAAATTATGAAAGATTTTGTTGCATCTAATATAGTAATAGTAAAAATAAATAATACAATGATTTAAAGTTCTATTTACATTAAAAGTTTAGATTAAAATAGAAGTATAATCTTTCTATTTTATTTCAACTTCTTGTATGATATAGTTTCCCTAAGTGCATTTCAACTTCTATTCTCTTAGTTTACTTGAAGTTTGAACCCAATCTCAAGTTTAGTTAAGGTGTTGAGGTTGAATCCATTTTTATTCTCTCTTTTCTAACTTATTTGAATTATATATATATATATATAAAGTAGTAGTCAGAGATATTTAATTGTCTTTCATTCCCCCCTGATAAATAACTAGAATGAAATAAAAAAAATGTCAAAGCATTCAGAAAAAAAATATTTGAACCATAGAGTACTTATTATTTACACTACAGATAGATATGTTTATAGATCTCACGTATACAAGGAGAGGACTTGTGAGGGCAAAACCAATTACAACCCAACAATAAGCCAAAACATTTAACCTAAAAGACCAACTAACATGTCACATAAACATAGCCACAACAAAAATCATCCAAACATAACAATAAGAATGATTATCAAGTCAACAACCACCAACATCTTTTAGACGTAAAAAAAAGATAGAAAAAAGGACAATAGTCTAAAATACAATGCCTAAACATATTGACAAGGAAAAAAAAACAATACACCTTACTAGAAAAAAAAAATTTAAACATGAAAAAGACCAATCATGTGGTCACAAATAAATAGCCTCAGACACTTTTCAAACCACTAACATAAAGCATGCAAGATCATTTATGATCAGATCAGTACTAAACATGATTGAGTATTTGTCTAAACTATAACTAAAGTGCAATAATTAATTTTTGTAAAATATATAATATCACTATAAGTAAAACCCTTGAATAAAAAAAGTGAAAAAGATACCTACACCAATATTATTTTCATCTACTTAAAAGGTTGTGTTTGATGGCAAACAAATTTTTTTTAAAATACTTTTAGAAAAGTTGACACAACTATCACAAAGATATTGAAAAAAATATATATAAAAAGAAACCAACCACCTGTAAAGTAAGTGAAAGTTAAACCTAAAACCAAGAAAAAACAAAAAATTGACCAACAACATTAGTAGGACAAAATTATCAAGCGTATTTGCCAATAGATTAGGAACTTCAGCAAATGAAACGAGTAGCACAATATTAGCCTAAAAAACCGATAACAATCAAAATATGACTAATCAAAAACTGTCTCTTCTTCACCTTCTTTCCATTGATGTTCTATCATTTCTCAAACTTAGGGGTTAAAATGTAAATAAAATCTAATTCTTGGACTAAATCGTATATTTTTTAAATTAAAAAGACAAAAAAAAAAAGACAAAATCTAAAGGCCAAGACTAAATTTTCGAAAAGCACTAACACCATTTAAAAAAAAAGGTTTCTATTTTACCAAACTTTCAATTTTGGTCCACTCATCTTTTATTTTTGGCAAACAACAAAAATGACTTGTTTTTTACAAAATCAAGAACCAACCCAATATTAGGATATTTTTTTTTAAAACCATGATAAACTGACTAAAAACAATACAAAACAACTCATTAAGTTGAATCACCAATTAACACGGTGCAGATGATGAAATTGAAAAAAAAAATGATAGAAGAACTAAAAAATAAAGGACCAAAAAAGAATTTTTTCTACGATAAAAGGGCTATCGTTTCACCTTACTTTTAGTTTTGGTCTCGTCATTTTTAACTTTTTCTATACAACTAAACCTTTTTTTTTATATATATAAAATCAAGATCTAACCCATTATTGTGATGTTTTTTTTTAATCGTAATAACCCGACAAATAACAATACAAAAAAAAATATCAAACTTAATTACCAATCAATGTAATATAAAAAATTAAAATTATAAAAAATAAAGAATAACGATGAAAACATTATTCTAATCCATAATGCATTATGATGAAGAGGGGAACAATGTTTCCTAATCCCCTTTAGGTTTTTTTTTTTTTTATGATATTTGAATATCTTCCATTAATAACATAAGATCATAAAAAAAAATATAAAGTTTTTGAATTTTAAATCAACTTTGATCAAACAACTGATACCTATTAAAATATAATGAATGAAGAACTTTCACTCTCTTCATCTTTTTCCAATGATGTTCTTTTTTTTTTTCCTCTCAAATTCGGAGGTTGAAATATAAATAAAATTTAAATCTTAGACTATATCGTATAATTTTCAAATTAAAAAGACCTGTAAAAAATCGGACAGCCAAGGCTAAATTTTCAATAAAAAAAAACACTAACACCATTTTAAAAAAAAGATCTTCTAGTTTACCAAACTTCATTTTTGGTCCCCCTATCTTTTATTTTCTGCAAACAATAAAAATAGATTTTTTTTTATAAAATCAAGAACCAACTCAATGTCAGGATATTTTTTTGAGACCTTGATAAACCGACTGAAAGCAACATAAAACAACTCATTAAGTTGAATCAGCAATCATTACAGTATAAAGGATAAAATTGAAAAAACAATTTGATAGATAGATTAAAAAAGAATTTTTTTTTCTAAGATAAAACGACTATCATTTCACCTTACTTTCAATTTTGATCCCATCATTTTTAATTTTCCCTAAACAACTAAATTGATTTTTTTATTTTTTTGTAAAATCAAGATCTAACCCATTACTTTGTGTGTTTTTTTTAAATCACAATAACCCGACAAAAATAAAAAAATTATCAAAATCAATCTCCAACTAACATAATATAAAAAAAAAATTAAAAATAAAATTGGTGATCATAAAGAAAAAAAAATGAAAGAAAAAAAAGAGTTCAAAAAAATTATTCAGGGAACAATGTTTCCTAATCCCCTTTAGATATTTGGATGATACTTGAATATCTTTTGTAAGGAACAAAAAAGTAATCAATTTCAAATCAACTTTTTAATCAGAGGTTCCATAAATTATATAAAACTTTATGATAGTACAAAGCTAAATATGTGATATTTATATCCTTGTTAATTTTTAATTTTTAACTAAATACTTTCTTAAAAAGATGTAAAATCACATAATACAATTTCATAATACTTCCTTCAAAAATCAATAGCGATTAAGAATGATGTATAGTTTTGAAATCCAACTCAACCTGACGGATCGATCTGTGACTCGACCGATCCGGGGCTAGAACCAGGCCAGGTTAAAGAAAAAACAGAGAAAGAAAAAACCCAGTGTGACCTAGTTGACTCGATAAGACCTAGTTGCAACCCGTTGACTTTTTTATTTTGTACTAAAACGTCGTTTTGATTTTTTTAAAAAAAATTAACCCGGGCGACCCGGGCCAGGTCTAAAAACTGTATAGAATATATTATATATACACATTTAAAATTATTGTTTTATTATTCATTTCAATCAATAAATAGTAATTGGTGAATAAATACATTTAGATTTAATATATGTAATATCAAATGTGACTTGAGCTGACTAGCAATTCAAATTATTAATATACTTTTGTCTACATTTTAGGATTTAGATATTAGATGAAATAATTTTTGAATTACACATCTTAATTTCACAAGCATTAAATCGAGATCATTCCCTTTTAAACACAATAAAAATAATACAATAAAGATAATTATATCAATTAGCACAAGATTTTGACAAGATTATCATAAAAGATATTATCAAATGCTTTTTGCAAATAAATGCAGTGTCAAAATCAGATCACTGAGTAGGGCGGGCATTCCTAAATGATACAATCGGAAGGAGACATGCAACTTAAAAAAGTATACAAGCATGCATTTCTATATTAGTAACGACTTTGAATTCGATGGAGGTAAAACTGATGGTAAAATTTATAATGGGACTTATTAAACATTTTTTAAAAAAATTAACGAAAAATTAATTACAACATACTACGCATGCAATACGAGGGCCTAGAACTAGTGTGCTACTAAACATAAGCTTAGGGTTGAATCGAAGGGTAACATTCGATAAAACAATATTTTGATTGGCCAATTTATCGTTTATTACTTTCAACGCTAAGCTACACAAGACGTGGTTTTCTAATTAAACTAACACTGATCACATTTTCCTTGTGGAAAAAAAAATGAAATAGTTTGATAGAAAGACTATATTGATCAGTCATCACAATTACAAAGGTTGACTTTTCAAGTCACATTATGTCCTCGCACATAAAGAGCAGTGCTCTTTTGATTTCGGCAGTTTGCCCTCTCCGTGTTTAAAGTTGTATATATAAAACTAATTTCAAAACACACCGGAACCAGAAGGTACAGAAATTCTTTTAGACAAGATAAAATAAAACGGAAAAAGAGTTGCAGAAAATATACCAGTCTAAACAAAGCATTTCCCCCACGAAATATGACATCCAGCCAACACTTCGAATCGGCTGCACACTAGTGTAAATTCATATCCATTACTTTTGTAATTATTGCAGCCTGCCACGCAACAGTTCAAGAACTAACCGATATTTCAGAGTAGACCAGGGTTTTTGGAGAGAATGTAATATGAATCTACCTGATAACAGTAATAAAAAGCGATATACAAGTCAATGAAGATCATTCCAAACACAAACAATTGCCTTTTCCCAGAAAATTACATACGAATTTAGAGCATACCTGAAGAAAAAAACATTAGAAAAAAATTTGAGTTTAGCACATACCTAAAGAAGCCTCCACCTGTCCATGATGCATCGGACTTTCCATTGTGACTGGCGGATTTCTTATCTGGAGCACTATGGTAGAAATTATCATCATATCCATCATCTTTGGCATCATCCCATCCTGCCCAACCGTCATTGCTATGCAATGCAGTAGACTTTACACTATCTTCCTTCCTGTTGTCTTTCCGGTCCCAGTCATCCCAAGAACTAGAGCTACAAGAATTGTAATGCCCACTTGAGGACTGTCCACTACAAGAATTCCATCCTTTATTTTCCTGTTTATTGAACTCTTGATAATATCCATTACTCTGACTATTATTTTGTTGCCAGTTGTCAGTGTTCCAGCCATCTTTAGTGTACTCCTCAACCTTCTGCGAAGCCATTGCCATTACCCCTTTCATAATCCCCCATGTCCTATGTCCAATTTCTGTTGTTTTTGCAGTTACAACGTTGACAGTTTCATTCATCTTGTAATCATAGCCACCTTCCTTTACCTGTAATCGAGGTTTATTCATGAACCACATTAATCTAATTCCAGATTTTGTTAGTTCTTGTTTCTTATATAAGAACAAACTTAGCAGAACTTTATTGTCAACAATAAGTTTCCGCAGCAAATGGGAACAAATATAAGAACACGGACATAATATAATATGTTGAGACAGAAACAAAGTAAAAGGACATAGCATCTGAGGGAATAAATAACTAAACTAAGCCTCAAACCCAAGTAGTTGGTCAGCTATATGGACCCAATCCTCAATTCACATTTGCATGGCTAAACATTTGTACGCTACTGTGACACTAGTTCACTCTATCACTTCATCCCACACCAATTTTTTTCCCATTAAAGGCAACCAACAATGAATCACTAATGTCCACTTGTTTTTCATCTGAACATCAGAATAGCACCCACCTGTTAGTTGCAGGTTGAACATCATCCCCATTGCATTAAAAAAAAAAACACAATATTTAGCTGCTAGCTTTGTCAAAGAAGAGAGCAATACCGAATAAAACTCAAAATCAGGTGCTCATCCTTCTCCAGGTCCAACTGCATGAGTTGTAACGATACTAAATACCTTTTTTTCCCACATCAGTCCCATGGCATTCCTTGCCTCACTGTCCCGGCATAACTCCTAGTATTCCAATCCAATCCCTTCCTCTCATTAATGCACTCTCAGGTCAATCATCTATTTTAAACAGCCATGCTATCTCAAGCAACATTCGCTTCAGTTGTCCTCTATGATTGTCATCTCCATCTTCCTAAAAACAAATTTCTTTTTTGTTTCGTGGCCTTTCCATTCATTCAGCTTAGAATCCCAATGCTATGACCTTGTTGTAAAATATTGTTTTTTCAACACTCAACATTCAGCATTATAGAACATATGATGCTGAACAAGTAAGATTTGAGGAGAAGTAAAGAAGGGAAAGAAAGAAAGAAAGAAAGAAGAAAGATGAAAAGTAAGAGCTGAAGAAGAGAGGAGAAAACTAAAGGAAGAGAACAAAAGTCTATGACTTTTTTCTGTTTCTTTTTACTTTTTTGAGCTGACAGGTTCGACTAGAGTTGCTTGTTTGGTGGACTGGTATATGTGAGGGCTGTTTATTTGTTGGTCAGCAGGGTGGAGGCTGGTGTTGGGTTTGTTACAGATGATGAGTTTTGGGGCTTTTATTTTTTATTTTTTTTAACTATGTTGGATCTTTCAGTTGTGGGAACAACCGGGCTCTAATACCGAAGCTGATGCCGCACAAGTGAGATTTCAAAAGATGAAAGATAGGGAAGAAAGAAAGAAGAGAATAAAGTTGGAAGAAGTAGGAGCTAAAGAAGAGAACAGGGGAGGACAAATCTACAATCTGCAAATTTTATTAATTCATCAAAATTGTTTATAATGTGAAAAATTAAATATAAATAGCAAAACCCTGATAACAACCATCAATTAGACTCATAAACCACTAAATAAAATTGTCTAACAAAATCACTAAATAATAAATCCAAATAAAAAATCAAATAACATGGGCTTGAAGTTGGGAGATCCTCCATCATTTCCATCCATACACATGCATAATCTATGATATAGATATGGTGTCTCACCAACAATGGAGATCTAATTGTCAGTTATACAATGTGTTTTCCCCTAATTTAACTCTCCTAATCTGCTTCTATTGGCAATAAGTTTTTTTTTTTAGGTGAATATAAACCAAGACCGTTAATCATTAAAATGATGTTACATAAAATCCACTTTGATATCCATAGAACCTTGATATATTTTTTTTATGGCAGTTTTCTAGTTTCATATTTTCTAGGAAAAAAAGAAGAAATCATGTGTGGTTGAATTGATTTATAAAACAATTTTAAGAATTTCCAAACATGTTTTTTAAACAACAAGAGTAGTTTTATGTTTCTATTGGTATGATATCACGCTACCAATATGACCAGTATTAACACTACAAAATCTATAACCATGGCAACCACCATAATAGTCACCACCAATATCATAGTACAGCCACCATTACCATGGGCACACTCTCACCACCACTTCATCATCCAATTAATGGCACAATTTTTCCTTTGTGCTCTTTAAATTTTGAAGAATTTCATGCTAAAAGAACTTCCTTATCAATGCAAACCTACACTCTTGGTTTTGCTGTGAGATTAGTCTTTCATCCACTTTTGTGGACACTATATCATTAAAATGGTGTGTCAAACTAAAAAAAAAAAAATAGAAGGTTAGTCCTCCAATTAATGGCACAGTCTCACCACCACCATTACCATGGAAACACTCTCACCACCACTTCATTATCCAACTAATGGCACAGATTTTTCTTTATGCTCTTCAAATTTTAAGGATTTCATACTAAAAAAAACTTTCTTATAGATGAGCCCCAACACGTTCTATTACGAGGTTAGTCTATCCGAGGTTAGTCTATCCATTGTTGCCAGTTGAATTGGACACTTTAGCATTAAAATGACGTGTCAAGCTAAAATAATGAAAAAATTAAAAAAAGAAGAGATAAAAAATAATAATGGCACCAACATGGCTATTTTCCCATCAACTCATGATAGAAGCTAAAATTAATGGGGGAAAAAAAACAAGAACAAAACAAGCCCCACGGAGCAATCGAAATTTAACAGACAAGTTAAAAAATTGAGCGAACAAATGAAAGAAAATAGAAAAAAATATTCACCAATCACAAGCTTAAACCTAATAAAAGAATTAGAGTTACATAAAAATAAAAAGAAAACAAAACTTAAGAAAAACCTAAACTCTCCCCTTCATTGCATAAATAAAATAAAACTAAACTAAACAAAACACAATTCACATTCACCTCTTACTCACTTAGAAACCACACCAACCCATCTATACTCCATTGCAATATTATCTAGGTTTTGGTTTGGATAAGGAATTTTGAGTTTTTATTTTGTTGAGGTTTATTTCTTGACTCAATGCTTTTTTATGTGTGTGTATGTGTGACTTTTTCAATGGGAAAGCACATGGTTTTCTTTCTATTTTATACTTGGTTATTTTTATATCTAACTTTTTACACTTTTTAATTGAATGTGTTATTTAAGTATATGAAAAAGCAAGAAAACGCAAGAAATGATAATTTCACCAAGTGATAGAAAAGTGGAATACCTTGGTACCTGCCACATGACACTCAAATTAAGTGATGAGATATAATAAAAGTAAATCAAATTAGAATTAAAGTGATTTATACAATTCACCTAATTGATTTATCAAATAAATCTTACAATTACAAAAAATATTTAAATAAATATAAGTTACTGTTTGGATTTGCATTGTAACTACTGAGATAACATAAATCTTATAATTTTTTAGATGTGGTTTAACATTAATAAGCATCAATTGTTACTAATATTTATGTACAATTGAAATTAATTCACGTTAAATTTTTCTTCCTTGCATTTTCTCCTTTATCAAAATTAGAGTTTTCCAAATAAACGACATATAATTAGAGAAGCTCAAGCATCCTCTAAAAGATTGGTAGATGTCCTTTGATTCAAATAAATGACCTTACTCAAAAAAAAAAACTCAATAAACTCTCTTTTTCCATATACAGAGAACAGAAAAAACATCGAGGAGGGGGGGAATTATTTTTTCACTGATCTTCTTTGCCTTTAAAACACAATCACAGGCTCTCTACGGTGTGGATGAGAAACCCCAAATTTTTCAATCTGTTGCATGGGATCAATTGAGGGATTGGAACTAATCACTCTATTATTTCTTTGTTTAATTATTCATTACTGATTTCTTCAAGTCTTTTGAGAATCTAGGAACTTTTAATGATATTTCTTGGCTTTTTAGCATTAACTTTGTTGTTAAAGTATTGCATGCTCTTCTATCCGGTACTTAAAACAATTTTTTGTTTCTATATATGTCCAAGAATTAACCATAATTTTTTGGTTGGCAAGGAAAAGGAACATATCATTGAGATACTGGGTGCAATTAGTATAAAGATTGCAGGTACTTTTTTTTTTTTCAAAAGATCAACCAAAAAACCAATTCAACAAGACTTGGCCCATCAAAGCTAAGACTCATTACAGTGTAGAGTCCAGAAATTACAGTTAATCAATAAGTTTCATCAAACAACTTGCTTTGAGTTGTTGATTAAAAAAAGTATACAAGTCTACACTTGATTTGCTCTTGGTCAAGGTGTTGTTTATTGATTACAGTTATTAACCGGGGCTTTGAAATAGAATATTGGGTGATTATGGGGGTTTCATTTTATTTTATTGTTATATTGTCTTTATTATGGTTTTCTTCTCTTGAAAGAAGAGATTGTCTTTATTTTTACAAAAATAATGATGAACTACAAAAAAAAATTAAAAAATAAATAACTATTAATTAAGTAAAAAATAATGTACATGATCAACTATATTTGTCTTAATACTACTTTTATAGAAAATCCAAATATTGGATCCATTTGGATTGAATTTCAAATCCCTTTTCATACTCAAATGGTAACCATTACCTACTTTTTGTTAATAAATATTGTAATCTCAACAGTCAGCACTATGCAATCTTTCCTTACATAAAAACATTGGTTACAACAAATTGGAACTTTTATAAAATTACTCTAAGAAATAAAAATTCTTATAAAAAAATAGTAATTAAACTTCAAAATAGTCACCACTTAAGAAAATATTATTGCCTATTTTTTTAATAAATTAAAATAAATGATTAATAATAGATTGAGTCAAATGTTATCCCTTTTTGTTATACATAAATATCTCAAATATAATATGATAAAAATCTAAATTGTTTTTAGAAAATCTATATAATTTCATTATTATTAATAGAAGTGATGTTTATTTAAATATATAATATAGAATTAAATCATGAAGGTTTACTAAAATTGATAATTATATTTTAAACATACTCATTAAAAACTTTTTATAATTACTGTTTTTTTAATTAGTTTGAATTTGTAATGAAAAATTGGTGCATCCAAAAAAATAAAAAACTCTAAGAATAAGAATAAGTAAATAGTATTAAATATTGCAACCTTATTTTTGTTGTGTTTTTTTATTGCATAATATAATTTGGTGATTTGATGAATTAACACAAAAAAGAGCCTAGATGCCAGCATATAGGCTAGCCCTCCCACACTTGGGCATTCGACAAGTTGGCCCAAATTGTTTTTTTTTTTTTTTGTTAGATTTTTATGATTTTTTTTTAATTAGTTAATTACATTTTGGAGATTCTCTAAAATTAATACTTATTTTTCCTACCTCATATTTTTATTTATTTCATATTTTTTCGATGATGAACATATAATAAATATCAATTTAAAATATTAGTGTTATAAATGAAGTATAAAAAATAATTGTTTTTACACGTCTAAAGAGCATGAACACGAGTAATAAAAGATGATAAGAAATTAAGAAATGCAAGGATAACATTGTGATCCCATACACAAGAAATATAGGTAATTAAGGTCTTGCACAGGCCACGAGGCTAGTTTTTCTTAATAATAAAATGTCCAAGTGTATATGACATCTACCAACTCCAATTGATGTGTGTGGATGGAAAGACTTAAAGCTTCGTTTAGTAACGTGGTTCAACTCGTTTTTTAAAGTCCTTTTCAAACTATTTTTTGCCTGAAAAAGTATTAAATTGATGTTTTTCAAGTGACTTTCAATATTTCGATGTGCTAACGTCAAAATTAAAAAAAAAACAATATATGAAAAAACATCATTTTAATATATTTTCAATTGAAAAGCACTTTTGCAAAAACAACCTACACTACATTACCAAACACACTAAATCCTTAATAGAACAAAGGATACAAGGGTGAACTATGCTATTAACCCCTTCATCATCATCACCACCACCTCCATTGCCACTACTAAGATTATTATAAAATCCACCATTACCATTATATAACCATTGCAAGTATATTACCTGTTGCAGGTTGTAAATAGCATGTAATTAGGAAGTAATTGTAGGGATTCTAATTAGTCTACTTTCCTAATATAGGTGACAGATTGATCAATGTAAAATAAGAAGAAAATATTTGTTTTCTCCTTCTATGTTTTCATGGTATCAGAGCTATGATTGCTCATATTTGACCTAATACTCCAAAATTTGGTATAACACGCATTTGTGCCCTGTTGTGTCAATCTCTCCTCTGGTGTGGCTGCTGGGATCCAGAACAAGTTTTCTTGTTTTCAACTATAATTTTATTTGTTGAGATTTACAAATAAAATTTTGTGAGTTATGGCTGATAAAAAGGCAGCAGTAATATCTGATGTAATCCCAATGATGTAAAAAATCACTAAACACAAGCTCAATGGCTCCAATTATTTGGATTGTCGTAAGAGCGTTCATCTTTATTTAATCATATGAATGATGTTCCACCTAAAGATGATTCAAGACAGACATGGCTTAGGGAGGATGCTCGATAATTCTTGCAGATACAGAACTATATTGATAGTGAGGTAATTGGCTTAATCAATCATTGTGAATTTGTTAAGGAATTGATGGAATATCTGGATTTCTTGTATTCTGGAAAAAGGGAATGTTTCCCGCATTTATAAGGTGTGTAAAGCCTTTTACTGTGTAGAAAAACATGATAGGTCTCTTACAAGTTACTTTATGGATTTTAAAAGAACTTATGAAGAGCTTAATATGTTGTTACCTTTTAGTCCTGATGTAAAAGTACAGCAAAGGGAGAAGATGGTTGTCATGAGCTTTCTCGCTGGTCTCCCTTCTGAATTTGAGACTGCAAAATCTTAGATTCTCTCTAGCTCTGAGATCTCTTCGTTACAAGATGCATTTAGTAGGGTACTTCGCACAGAAGGTTCTCCACCTGTCCAGTACAGTGGTGCTCTTGTTAGTCGAACTAATGAGTATGAAGCAGGGCGATCACATTACAAAGGTGATAACAAAGGAGGGGGATCAAGCAATTTTGATCATACATAGGATTCAGGAGGGATTGAGTGTCATTATTGTCATAAGCCAAGACATATGAAGCGTGATTGTAGAAGACTACAGAACAAAACTCAGAAAACTCACTCAGCTCATATTGCATCTACTAATGATACATCCGAAAAGTCAGTTCTTATCTCTGCAGATGAATTTGTCAAGTTCTCTCAGTACCAAGAATCTTTAAAGTCTTCATCTACTCATATTGCATCTCATTCTTTCCTGATTATTGCTTATTTCAGGATCTTATGACGAAGAAGATTATTGGTAAAGGACACGAGTTTGGAGGTCTCTACATCCTTGGCACACAGATACCCAAATCCATTGCTTGTTATGGTATAACAACCCCTCTTGAGGTGCATTGTCAGTTGGGTCATCCTTCTCTACCTTTGCTAAAGAAACTTTGTCCACAGTTTAGTAAGGTGTCTTTATTAGATTGTGAGTCGTGTCAGTTTGCCAAACACCATCGTCTTCATTCTCATCCTCGAGTCAATAAAAGAGCAAGTTTTCCTTTTGAATTAGTTCATTCTGATGTTTGGGATCCTTGTCTAGTTCCGTCTAAAACTGGATTTAAGTACCTTGTTACTTTTGTTGATGATTACTCTCGTGTGACTTGGTTATATTTAATGAAAAGCCATTCTGAGTTACTTTCTCATTTTTATGCTTTTTGTGCTGAGATTAAGGCCTCGTTTGATTATCTTTGCCATATATTGTGTGCTTATTTCTCTTTGTGTGGTTAAGTGATTCACATGCTAAGTTTTTGATTAAACTTGCAAACTCTTCGAATGATTGATCAACTTTGTTTTGATTTATATTTCTCGTTCGCGACTCATTATAGGCATAGGGTTGAGGTGATCAATTGCATATAACATTGGTTCTTCAAGGCAAGGTTCTTATTAGATCAAGTTGCAAACTTTCTTTAAAACCTCAAATTACCGATCTAAGGGGCAATTTCACACCAACTATTCCTATTTATGCACCAACTATTCCTATTTATGCACGATTCTTTCCAATGGAACTAAGACGAGTGCTCCAACCTAGTCTTCCTAGCATCTACAAAGATGGCCACCTCCCTCCACACGCACAGTCACACAAGGTTGACTTGCTAAGCTATGTGGGCATTGTCCTATCAATCAACTTGATGTAAGCTAAAGGATGGTGGATCTATTATCTATTAATAAGATAACAACCGATATCACAGGATAACAAATGAGATATCCATACTTGGAGTATCATATTATTTTCTAGGTTTGGTGATCAAGTAACAAATACAAAATTCATGGCTGCATCGAATCATGGCAATCCTAGGATATCCAAAACTTAGAACGGAAGATCTCAAAAGAAGAAATAACAAACATGCATTAATACCACCTAGAGATACAAATCGAAATACCTTGGAAGTTAACTCTTTTGTGCCGGCTTGGACAACATTGGCAGCTGACTGAGCCGCAGATGCAGCCACCATAGACAACCTACCAAATCCCTGCATAACAAATCCACACAGCACCAATCAATCCATCGATCATATCCATCAGCGCAAAAGAAAAGGGAAAAAGCTCCAGCCCAATACCTGTGACACAACAGATAGAACATCCTGCTGCGACTTATTATCACTCTGAGTAAGTGAAGGACTGGATCCAAATCCCACATACTTTCCACCATGTGAAGGCGGGATCCCATCAGGTCTCACCTCATTCTCTGCCATTCTCCTAGCAAAAAAACTCTCCTTATTCGCTGCAGAAGCCTCCAATTGAGATTTGGTATACATATCCTCCGTCGATCTCGATTTCACAGGCACGCCTCCCATTCCATCATTACCAGCACCAGTATCACCCCCCCTAAAATCGCTAACCGATTGATTCCTCCTTACTTCACTTAAAGAAGATTTAAACGAATCATCGTTATCCCAATTCTCCCACCCTCCGTTATTACCAAAATTACCATCTCTGCCACAAGCAGCAGCACCACCACCACCACCAGCAGCAGATTGAGCCAAAGGGGGCTTTTTCTTGCTACCAATTGTATCTTTAACGACCGGTGGGTCCCTCCAAGACCGACCCTCCGCTAGCGATTTGATCCGATCACGATAAATACTAGCGGCGTTAGTGCTGTATTTGGCTACGATATCTGTTTCTTTAGGGATACCGTATTGAGCTAAGAAGGCATTGAGCTTGTCATTTCCGCCGGACTCCATCCTCTTGATCTGGATCTCGGACCAGGAATCCATCGTGACGGATCGGACAAAGGAGATGTGGACACCGAGGCCACGGTGCTTGCCGGAGCACTCTAAGCACATGAAGACACCGTAGGAAACAGATGCCCATTGTGGGTTCTTTTGGGAACAGTCGACGCAGATCTTATTGGCTGGTTGCGATTGGAGCTCCCGAAGACGCCTGGAAGCCGCCATTAAGATCCGATCCTTTCCGTTAAATATGAACCCGATTGGATTTTAACTTAAATTGAATTATTATTCCTTTCCTTTGAAGACAGATTGAGAGAATGAAAGGGACTAAAATATTGCAGACAAGGAAGGAGGAGAGCGCGTGTGTGAGAGGTGTCTGTTTGTCTCGTCGCGTGCTAAATGGGAGACAAATGGAGAATCTCCCCAACACCGCCAAAACGTTGATGGTGGTGGTGCAATGACGCACCCTTCTCTAGTTCTCGATAAAGGAATGAAGCACTTTGTTTCCTCGTAATTTTTGCAAGGTTTTTTTTTCATCATCATAGTTAATTACTATAACTTAGGGTCCGTTTATTTACCTTTAATTTCTATGTTTGTTGTGTAAAAAATATAGTAAGATATTAGGTAATATATTAAATTGAGTTTTATATTGTGAAACTAATTAAATCAGTAAGTTTGAAATATAATTTTTTGCAAAGTAGTTTTGACATATTTCATATTATATATAAATTTTAACTATAATTTTTACCAAAAACATATTTAAATCCAACTAATCATACCTAATCATATTTTTTAAAATTTATTTTTTAAAAACCATAATATATATGTATCAAAAGCCTAATTTGAATTGGTTTTTATCCTGAAATAATTTGAAAATTGACCTAACAAAAACTTAAATAAACCAAGTATATTCATACATAAGAATTTTTTTATTTAAAATAATATTATTTTATTTTAAAAAATAGTATCTTTTCAAGACTTTAAATTATATTTAAATGACTAATATTAATCATTTATTTAGAGGCTTTTTCTTTTTTCTTTCAAAAGTGTATTTTATAAAAAACAAATATATATTCTACTTATCTTTTTAGAGAAAATATTAAATATACCATCAAACTATTAAAATAGTATTAATTTGCACTCAAACTATTTTTTAAATAAATTTACCTCTAAATTATCATAATTTATTGATAAAACATTATAAAATTGCATCGTTTCTTCTGAAAAAAATGTATAAATTGAATGAAATGCCTTCAAAATAAAAATGATGAAAATCCTTAATTGAAAATTTTTGAATTTTTAAGAGTAAGATTGATATGAGAAATTAAATATTTAGTTGAAGATATTTTTAAAGTTTTTTTCTTTTTTATTTGTTCTAGTCTTCAAGAAAGAAAGAAAGAAAAATGAAAATAAATGAAAATAAACATTAAATTTATCGCACTTTATATTTAGGTGATTGCGAGAATAAAGTGGATAGAAAAATTACATTGCTAATCATTTTTTTTAAGGTAAAAATTAAGAAAAATCAAGGATAAATAAATTTTGCCAACATGGCTTAAATAACAAACTAGAAACTAAAAAAGAAACAAAAAAAAAGAGTTAATAAACTTATTTGGTAGGAATAAAGACAAATAAATCATTGAAGAATAGACATTGATGTGTAAGAAAAGATGAAACAAAAGGCATATGCAGTCCATAACCTTCAGGACCTTTTTATTTTTACGTTTTAAAAGTGTGTTTTGAAAAAACTTAAATTTTTTTATTTTTATTTTTTTTAAATTAATATTTCTTTTATGTTTTCAGATCATTTTGATATGCTAATGTCAAAAATAATTTTAAAAAAATAAAAAAATTGATTTTTAATGCATTTCTAAACGAAAAACACTTTGAAAAGCAACCAGAACCACACTCTCAACCATTATTTTAATGCATAAAGATGAAGACTTGACAATTATCCATAAAACCTAATTAAAATTACAAATAAAAAAAAGGATATGATGGTAAAAGCATTGGTCGTAGCATACAAGGTATTAAAGAGGTGTTTAAGATTGAGTTATAACTTGTTTTACATTAAAAATTAAAAAATAAAAAACCATTGCTTCAAATTAATTTTTTTAGTGTTCTTGGATAATTTTGATGAGTTGATATTAAAAATAATTTTTTTAAAAATATATTATTTTGATGCATTTCCCAACGAAAAAACACTTTGAAAAATAATTGTTATCACACTCACAAACATCCATTCAATGCGTTAGATATAAGCAATCGTTTTAGTTTTTTAATGAAGAAAAAAATATTTTAATTGTAACTATAAGTTGGCCACATTTTAATGTTGGCCCTTGTTATTTCAATTTTTTATTATAATTTATAATTTTATTTTATTATCATAATCCAATTTTGGGTCCACCAAAATTCATTTACAAAAAATACTTGTTTTTATTCAAAAATCCAAAAGATATTTTTGGGACATGAGGATATAAGCTTTTAAATTGCAACTTATCAAAATGCTAGAAGAACAGTTAGATTGAGATGAAAGACTTAATAGAAAAAAAATTGAGGTTGAAATCTAAACTTAACCAGAATTGGAAGAATTAATTAAGTTTAAGGATTTAAATTGTAATGACCCCAAATTTTAATATCTTATTTCTGAATGCATTATGAAATTTGGTGTGAATTTTTTTTTTTATTCTACCAAAATTTCATCAGAGTCTCATTTGTATATAGTCTATACCAAGTTATCGACGACACTATCATAATACCATTCGATCATCAATACATCTTAATATGTCATCCAATCAATATACTTCTTGATATAAGTTCTACTATCAGCAAACATGTCAGTTATTCAATTTATACTTAACATAAATTATGTAAATAGAATTTAAATAAATTAAAGGATTTCCAATTAGCATAATAATATATGAGATTTACAGCTTACTATGTTTACATAGATTAAGATTCAATACATCACAATTTACACAAAAGGCATGTCTTATATTCATGCTACTAATACTCTATTTTGTTACGTTACATACCCTTAATAAAAGTACTACCCGAAAAGACTACCAAGCAACTTGGGTGTACGAAGGTCTTGTTACACCATCAAATTCATAAACGTGTTAAAATATAAGGGAGTATTAATGAAATCCTAGTACAATGCATATAGTTAACTTGTGTCAAATGTCTCATATACTTTTACAATTTCTTTATCGTTTCAATATGACCTCATTAATCTTAACCTTCAATAATCTCTTCAGGTATTCATGACTATCCCCATTTGGATATTACTAGTGTCAATTAACTCATTACTTAATTATGATCGCCCTATTTACGAACACCAAGACCTTTTCATTGCTTTCTTTTAGAAACTCTTGGCTATCCCAATTTGGATGTCATTAGCCGAATCTTATCTTGTCAATGTTCCTGACCATCCTGACTTGGATGCCATTAACCGGAGTTAATCTTATCAAATGTTCCCAGCCATCCTGACTTGGATGCCATTAGCCGCAGCTAATCTGAGAAAATGTTCCCGGCCATCCGATTTGGATGCCATTAACCGCAGCTAATCTGATTAAATGTTCTCGGCCATCCTGACTTGGATGCCATTAGCTGAAGCTAATCTTATCAAATATTCCTGGCCATCCAACTTGGATGCCATTAGCCGCAGTTAATCTAATCAAATGTTCCCGGCCATCCCGACTTAGATGCTATTAGCTGAAGCTAATCTTATCAAATATTTCATGTTTGTAATTTGCTTCCTTAATCATTGATATTTTGATGATGAAGTATCATCTTCACCAATTCCATAGTCATTAATCTTTCGGCGACTAAATATTATCACTTTAACCTTAGTTTCCCTCCTCCGGAAACTAAACATCCCACCATATCATTTCCTTAGTTACGGATGCAACCATATTATTCGATAGTTTCACCCACATTTAACTAGTGTTTTGCCTATGTTTTTATATATATAATGCCTTGATATTATTTATTTTATGTTTTGAAAGCACTTTTGGATGAAAGATGCAAAAAGGAGTAAATTGAAGATAATTGGCAGATTTAACCTTCAGTCGATGCTTTGTGCAGAGCGTGAGCTCTAGAGGTTGAAATGAAGTGATTCCAGTGGCATTAAAAAGCTAACATCCATAACTTTCTTGACATCTAAGGCAAGAAAATAAAATAAGGAAGAGCATGGAAATCGCAGCCTTCAAAGTCAAATCTTGCAATCTGCCAATGTTGACCTTCGGCCATTCCGACTTAAATATCTGGAGCTACAGAAGTCCAATTGATGCAAACTCAATTGTTTTGAATTCCTGACTCAAAGGCCTATAAATACTCCAAATGTCAGCCAAAAAATATGTCATATGAGGGAGATATGATTTTTCAAAGATGACAACTGAATTCTGCCAGCAAACAGGTTTCGTGAAGAAACGAGTCCAAATTATGTTCCGAAGCATCTAAACCGATATTGACACGACCAAAAGATTGATGTCTTTTTCCAAGTGCAGGAGTGTCGAAGTAATAAATAACCCGGCAAGACCGGGGTCGAACCACAGGGAGGTTAATTGTATAAATTATAGATAACAACAACAATAGTAACAACGATAACAATGACACTAATAATAATAATAATAATAATAATAATAATAATAATGATAATAATAATAATAAGGATGAAGAAGAAGAAGTTGATAAGAACTTTGAGATGAAAGATTAACGTAAGGATTAAATAATGATAAAAATAAATTGTCAAGGTTAGAGGATCCACTAATGGTATTTCAAACAAGTATAGTATAAACTCTTATTATTACTCAACTGGAAACCACACACAAAGGAAGTTCCAATCGGATTATAAATTGTTAACATGATTACATTAGTTATCTTATTCGAATAATACTAATACTTGTAAATGTTGTCAGGCATTCATGATTATAACTTATGTTAACTGATTAGTACTTAAAAGTGTATTTTTATCAAGGTTTTATATCATCATTTTGCACTTGAAGTATCAATAAATCCTTAACTAGAGCATGTTTTATGATAACAGATCTGATAATATAAGATAGCTTTAATTTATGGTAAATATTCATTTTAAATGCAGGCATATCTTACAATTCAAAGGATTGATTGATGTGATTAACTATTGAAAGTGAAAGGACAAAGAAATGGCTAAGCTTAGAAAGGAGACACCGATTCAATTCAAATTGGAACACTGTTCAGTTATTGGGACATATCTGGAGCTATAGATCTTGGATTTCAGCTTAATTTATATGGATGAAAAGCTAATAAATAGGCTTACAATGTTCATGAATAGTGTAAGACCCAAATCTGCCGTTTTCAAATTCAAAGTTTGGCCACAAAAGAGAAGTCAGAATCTGTCCTGTAATCCAGCCCAAACACTGCTTGGAATTTTACCCATATCTGGAGTTCTAGAAGGCTAAATGACGTGAAATTTGGTGGGTGGAAGGAAAAGACAATTTCCAACAACTTACATGTAGAAGATTGTCTCAAATTCGGATGGTAACAATGACATTTCATCCAGACAAGAGCTTGAGGTCTATCCACCACGTCCACCAATAGCACTACTCAGTATTTTAGCCATATCTCGAGCTCTAGTGATCCAAATGCTCTGAAATTTATAGGTGAAATGCCAACAACTTTCATGAAGAACACTTTGCCAAATTCTGAATGGATCAATGTCATTTCATCCAACCAAAGTGCTTGAGTGCTGCTGTCCACCAAGTCCACTAAATCAATAGTTGGCCACTACATCAATAATCAATTACCAAATGAATAGTTCTGAATTTTAGC
>Ga0325404_1000218_pt1 | contig 55179 bp, 33 predicted proteins | sample PopdelMetagenome_18_FD_205664 | JGI IMG/M metagenome (GOLD analysis project Ga0325404, IMG submission 205664) | Populus deltoides microbial communities from Bellville, Georgia, United States - Xylem-Control-R1 | ecosystem: Host-associated > Plants > Phyllosphere > Stem > Wood/Secondary xylem...
AGTGGTCATAATAAAAAAGACATCATATATTAGTAGCATGCTAGAGATTGCATGAAAAATACATTAAGGTCCACAGTCTTTAAAAATAATGTAGTGTATACAATTTAGTCCCTTTATTAAAAAAAAATTATACATAAATTCACTTATGTTATTTTTCAGTCTCATGTCACAGAGGTGTGTGTGAGATAGGGGGGTTGTTGAATTCCAATGATAAGAGGGAAAGCCATTGTTCACTTATTTTCCTACCACCAAAACGAGTTTTCTTGGTATTTATGAATTTCGTTAAATGAGAGGAGATTCATGGTGGTTATTAAAAACATCAATATTGCATGAAAGACTAGATTTGAATCGAGAAAGACAAAATTAAATCGGTTTGATTTCAATTTTTTGAATTATTTTTCTAGATATTTGGAGTTGATGGAATTGTTTGTGAGTGTTATAAAGTGTTTTTGTTTGTATATTTTAATTTTTCAATTTATATTTAATTTTTTTTATATATAAAAATGTGTAAAAAAAAAACTGCATGTACATTTATTTTTTTTAAAAAAATATTTGACCATATGAAATAGATGTCAAATAGCTAGTAACGTAAAGTGTGACTCTTTTACGCCTTGTCGGGGTGAATTTCTCCCTCAACACCACCTCGTCTCCTCTCTCCTCTGGCCCGATACTTCTGCGACTCCCTGTCCGAGTCAAAAAACCTGCATGTGTACGTTGTTGCTTAGCGCCGCCGCCCCACCCCCTCTTTCTAATTAATTTTATTTATTTATTTTTTTCTATATCATTTCTCTCCATCCCAATCCTAAAAACTATTTTTTTAATCATCCTAGAGCCCCTACTCCCCGGGAAAGTTGTTGGTTTTTAAGTAGCGTTTAACAGAAATTTGATTTTTTTAATTAGTTTTTTTAATATTTTTAAATTATTTTAATATGCTAATATAAAAATAATTTTTTTAAAAATAATTTTTAATATATATTTTTTTAAAAATATTTTAAAAAATAATTAATAACACAATATTAAACACTGCCCTAAAGAATTCATGGTTTGCAATTATTTAGGTTTTAACTTAAATTTGGGAAAGTTATAGGCTATATTGTGGCTGTGGTTTTTAGCTGTAAGGATAATTTTTAACTGGATATAGTTTCTGAAGACTACAAATTATAATTTATGAGAATAACAAATAAGAGAGCATGAAATTAGCTAAATTAATGATTCCCGAATGGGCACTTATTTCAATCAATTCTTTGGTTTTCCATTTTTAGTTCCTTAATTACACCATCACAAACAAATAATATCCATAAAGCTCATTAATTAATTATAATAAAATTTAATTAGATTTGGTCAGTTTTCGAGTCTCTCTCTCTCTCTCTCTCTCTCTCTCTCTCTCTATATATATATATATATATATATATATATAAACAATCCACGGATTCCTTTCTTTAATCTTTATGGTCTCTTTCAGTTAGATCAGAGGGGGGAAAAAACAAAGCAAAAAAGAAGGCAAAGGTTATGCCATAAAGAGAGAGCGTGCCTTTAGAGAGAGACGAAAGATCATGCATCTCTTCTGATATAACAGCAAGCAAGAACCCTCTAGCTTTAACCTACCCTCATTGCGTATCCGTTGTGATTTCATGGTATTGTTATTTATTAATAGCTTGGTCATGAAAGCTGTGAATTGAAGGGGACGTTTTTGGTGTTTGTAGTTTCCTTTCTCAATTTCTTTCGCTAGTAATTGTCATGGCTGTTCAAGCACAGTTGTATCCAGAAAGACTTGGCCTTTTGCCTATGTGTGGCATACAGGATTGCTTGTTTAACAATCCTGTTTCAGGGCCTGAGCCTGGTCTTGGTTTTGTTTTTCAAGAGACTCAACAACAGAGTCTCTTTCGTGAACATCATAGCTCTCAAAACTTTGGTTTTGATTGTACTATTGGTGCTGCTTCTTCTTCTTCTACGACTCGTGATTGTTCTCTCTCCATGTCTCTTTCTCAATATTTAGATGTCCAGCTTGACATGCAAAGGCGAGAAGTTGATTGCATACTTCAATTTCAGGTAAGAATGTAACTGGGCTTCGTTGTTTCGTCCTTTCCAAGTTCTGGTTCTGGTTTCTTTTTTGTGTGATTTTATTAAAATGAAGGTTAAATTCTAAAAACTAACGACAATTTTCTTAATCAAATGCAGGCTGGGAGATTAAGAACTATTTTACAACAGCAAAGGAAGCAACAGCTTGGAATCGCACTTAAGAGTGTAGAATCAAAGGTCTCCTCTTTGATAAGGCAAAAAGAAGAGGACTTGGCACAAGCAACAAAGAAAACCATGGAGCTTGAGGTCTGCCTGAGAAAAGTAGAGCTGGAGAGTGAACGATGTCAGAGAGCAGCAAGAGAAAAGGAAGCAATGGTCGTTGATTTAAGCAAGTCGCTTGAACAACTCAGAGGAAGACTGGTCATGGCCAGCAATGAAGTCCAAGATGCAGAGTCCTTTTGTTGTGGCACATGTGATAGAGAACAGGATCAAGAAAGCCAAAAAAGGATTGTTTGCAAAGGGTGCAATTCCAGGAGCTCGTGCATTATCTTTCTCCCTTGCAGGCACCTCTGCTCGTGCAAGTCTTGCGACGCTTTTCTTGGCTCCTGTCCTGTCTGTAAATCAGTGAAGGAAGCAAGCATGGAGGTTTTTTGGGTCTAACCTAACAAGGAAGGCACAAGGTAATGCAAAACAGAAAAGTCAAAGGGTAAAATCTTTGGGAACATCACATGCTGTTCAACATGATGTTTTTGGCTTTTCTCGGTCTTTGTTTACAGATTTTTTATTTTGTACTGCCAAGACCCGTATATAAGTGAAATCAAATATGGATGATATCTGGTACAAGGCATGGCAAAGGATCCCTGCTTTAATCCTTTCTAGATTAATTAACATTTTGCCTGATTTAGCTTGAGCAGAAAGGAAAAACTTCCTATGTTTATTTTGATTTATTTATTTGGTTCTTTTTACTCGGAAGCAATGCCAGCTCCGTAGCAGTAACAATGTACTCTACTTTAACTGACAGAGAGATTTTTTGAAAGCCATGTTTGACACACATCAAGACACAAGAATTGAACTGTCACCGCCACATATTTATACGTTTTTTTTTCTTGTTTTTGCTAATTCCAATAAAATTATCCATTAAAGCTAGCAAGCTAGCTAAGATAAAAACTGACTACCTAACCATAAATGACTGCTCTGATCTGCACACGCCTTGTCTCAGTACCGAAATTTAAACACAGAAAAATCTAGCTGTCCTCTACTTGAGAAACCAAAGGGGAGACTTATTGGGTATACCTGCGAAACAACAGAAGCTACGCGTTGCATAGCCCTCTGTGTGGAAAAAAAGAGGTGGCTCAAAACTGCAGATGCGGACTTTGATGTTGGTTTTTATCTGTATCGTGGGGGTCCTACAGTGTTCTTCTGTCTACTACCAGGGAAGCGTTTACGAGGGAGTGGAATGACTGTTTGGTCGGGATTTTGTGAGTTGGAACTCGTGATGGGACGGCAGCGGCATGATTTTTTCCACAAGCACTTTGCATCATGTAAAATAAATATTTTTTTTATTTTTAAAATTAATTAATTTAAGTTAATTAATTATACACGAGACTTGTTGCCAAGTTATTAAATCAATTTGACTGAAGAGTTTACTTCTAAATTTTATAAATATATTGATTTGAAGATATATGTTTTTAAATTCCACAAGAGATGTGCATTTAAATTATACAAGCATATTGATATGAAATTGTATTATTTCATTTATAAATAATAATTTAATATTAATAAAAATCAGTTAGAAAACAATCTTTTTTATCTTGTTTTTTTTTTATCTACAAACTCTTTATTTATATTTATTAGAAATAAAATAAAAATTCTTAAAAGACTTATTTGGGTCAACTTTATTGTACCCTGGAGTCTCTCTCTTTATATATATATATATATATATCTTAAAGTCTGTTGTACTGTACACACAGACTTACGTAAAAAAGAGGTGGTTTGGAGTATTTTGGACTCGTAATTGTGGGTCCCATTTGGCTTTGGCGAGGATCGGAGGACTAGAGATTGTCCCTTGATCGAGGAAGTCAGATGGCCATATCTGGCTCGGCTGGCGTGGGCCTCGCTGGCATTACCGATGTGTCATGCGGATGGGCGAGCCATATTGGGCATTGGTCACGTATACCTATCATGGCCCAGCGTTTAGGTTGGTGCTGTTGCCAGCCCAACTAGCTTCCCTGGCTTGGAACTTGTTCTGTGAGATGTGGGCCCTCAATGGGCCAGAAACCTAGTAAATTACAAAATGGTGTGACTATACAACTGATAGACGTCTCTCTGTGCGTGTATAATATAGTTGATGGTAGAGGGTAGAACGGAGATACGAGTGTGAGTCATCTAAAATTAATCAACACTAATATATTATTTAATTAACGACAAACATATTATCATATGTCTGTGCATTTTAGGAAACATATTGTATATTATTTAAAATAAAAATAAATAAAATGAAAAATAAAGAATTGCCAGATCAGAACAATATTTTAATTCCAACACCATGTGTGGAATGGCTACTGGGAATCATAACGATTGTTGGAATTTATAATCTATTTTTTACATTTTTTTGTTATTTTTTTCTTTCATTTTAAATTATTGATTTTTCTTGGTCGTTAAAAAAACCAATATAAAGAGTGTTTGTTTGAATAGGGAGCAGGGTGGAGATTTAAAAATTACTTTCCAATAGATAAAAGATAAGGAGGTGTCCTCGAAGGCGCGTGGGCTCCGGGGCTCCGGTTAATGCGGTTCCATTGCCATCCGTTGAAAACAAGACCAAAAGATCTCAAGTTACCCGTATCGCCCTCAACCCAACAGGGTGCACGCGGCTGTCAAGGATGCCCTGATCATTTCAACTCAGTTTGGATGTCCGTGGCTTTTGCTTTTAAATGTTTTTTAAAAATGTACATGCTTTTAAAAACTATTAAATTATTATTTTTTAAAATAATTTTAATATTTAAAAAATAATTTTAATATATTTTTAAATAAAAAATACAAGTGAATAACATCTTACACCACTATACTATATATATACTTTATCAAATAAAAATAGGCTCAAAAATAACATCGAGTTATTGTTTTGAGATAAATAAAATAAAAAAAATAAAAAAAAATATATTATCTTATTTTTTTAATATAAAAATTCATTTCAAATCTATTTATATATATATATAATTTATCTTATATTTTACCTTTGTTTTTAAAATCAAATACTTTTTTATTTTTTTAATATATTTTTTCAGACACTCGCTAATTGAAACTTCAACCCTCGTCATAATTGTAAATCTAACTCGATGAAACATATTAACTTGAAAAATTTGGAATATAGATCTTGACATAAATTGAATTTTTAATTGAATCAAATTTATTAATAAAATAACTCGATTAACTCAATAAATCCAATTAAAAAAATTTGACTCACATATTTTTAATAAATACAATTGATTTATATATATATATATATATTTTAGATTGGTAATGTTGAAAATAAAAAATATTTTAATATATTTTTAAATGAAAATATTTTAAAACACCACTCTACCGTACTTTTAATTTCTTTCTGGAAGCATCGTGGCCACCGATCAAACCTTAGGCACAAAGTTTCCGTGTCTGAAATAACACCCAACACTTTCCACTAAATTATTCCGGCCCCCGCACCCCCACCCCTCCTCTCTATTAACTTTGATCTTCATCTTCTTCTCGCCGAAGAGAACCCAAATTCCCCTCCAATTCTCAGCTTGGTGACAAAAAGCCTATCAAATCTAAAGATGCAACACGGAGATTACAGTTCTTACTATCAATATCCACACCTCCAAAACCCTAACCCTAACCCTCCTATTGATCATCACCAAACCCCTTACGCATCCGCACCACCTTTCTCCTCCGGTTACACCCCCTCCGATTACTCCATTTATCCTCAAAATTACCCTCCTTATTCTCAAAACCCTGATCCTGTCCCTCCACCTACAGCCCCTACATACACACCGACAACACCTACAACACCGAACCCTAATAATCCACAATCATCCTTCAATCCCCCACCGCCACCTCCACCACAACAACCGCCATATTTTCCACCGTATGATTCTCATGGCTCCTACCAACCTCCAACAACTCAGCAATCTTATTTACCATCGTTTGATCAACATCAAACGTCTCCCAATTACGCTCCTCAACCACCGCCTCCTAACTCTGCAGTAGCACCGAATCCTACTGGAGCAACTAATTCTCCGTACACCTCGATGTACAGTGCTCCTTATAACCCTATAGGATCGTCAGTGCCGCGTGTATACGATACGCCATATGAGAATCCGGTAAAATTTGATCAGAATTTCGGGTATTTGGAAGGTTATAATCGGAGCAGGAGCGATACAGGGTCTGATCTATATGGAAAGGAACCGGAGAGCAGGTACGATATTGGTGGCGGTCGTGATGATGGATATGGAGATGGTGTTTATGCATATGAAGGTGGTAAGGTTGAGCCTTACGGAGCACGAGGGACAGCGCCAAATTCATCGACCTGGGCTGGGTTCGATGATTATGGAAGATCAATTAGTTTTTCGTCTGGAAAGGATAATTCGCTGCGGTCCAGTTCTGGTTCAGGCTCGGGGAAGATTGTGAGGGCAGTGCCGAAGGTGGAGACGCAGGAGGATGTTAAGAGTGGTGTCCAGAAGTTTAGAGTTAAGATTTTGGCTGAAAGTGGAGGACAGGGTACTATGGATGTGCTTTGCGAGGTATCTATATGAGTTTGTTACTTAATTGGTGGCAATTATTTATTATGGTTTTAATGATTTGTAGAGTGATTGCTATCATGAATTTGATGATAGAGTGGGTTCGTGTTGAAATGATCAACATCTAGGGACCGTTTTGCATGCTTGTTAATGTTAAAATTCTGTCATGTTCTGTTCGACTGTTGCATTGCGTATCGTTTCAGGTTTAACATTTAAATTGACAAACATGGCTAACTCCTAAAGAAGCCCAGTTAAGGAGCGTGGGGAGTTGTTTGGAATTCCTCCTCTTACTGCTCCATTGAATGATTTTGCATGCTTCTGTTAGGTTATCGACATTGTCATTGCAAAGTCTTTTATAACTGTTAAGGAATCAAAATGGAACTTTCCTTGAGATTCTAGCTTTACTGAAGCTAACCAAGTTTTGTGCATGTTTGATTCTAAGTTATATTTATTTTAAACTAGGATTTATTATGTGTACTTGAGTCCCAATGAATTTTTGAAGGTCACTGTTGCTTATAGATGATCAGTGTTTGGCTGCTTTGCTGTTATATTTCTACTCTTTTTTTCACTGTTCTCTGGGTTTATTTATGTGCTGTGCTTTGGGCTCATGATTGTATTTGAATTCATTAAGATTGGTTTGGATGGAATTCGTATGCTTGATCCAAACACCAGCCGGACTTTGAGAATATATCCTCTTGAGAACATCACAAGATGTGACGTGAGTTAGCTTATTTCATCCACTCCTCACTTTCTTCTTGAGCATCACTATCATTGTTAATGTATAACTAATACTGATTGTACACTTTCCCTCTTTTGTAGAAAATGGATTCATCTACCTTTGCATTTTGGTCCAAGAGTTCTGTGGATTTTGAGCCAAGACGTATTAGACTGCAATCAAATAGTTACACCACCAACACCCTTCTTGACACTGTGACTGCTGCAACTGTACAGGTTTTGTGGCCATAAGAAACATTTTTCTTGTATTCTAATCATATTTTAGTTACATTTCCTTTTATAGAAGCTTAAGCATTTATTTATGTCTTGCCTCATTCTGCATTGCATTGTTTCTATTGCCCTTCTAATTGCATTAATTGCTGAACTGGTTGTAGATTTGTTTCAAACAGAAACCAAAAAGAGGCATGGATGAAGAAATCATAATATCTAGAGGAAGAAGACCTAGAATAAAAAATCCAAACCAGCTCCTTTATTTATGAGATGAATTTAGGTTAGGCTTTGATGAAATTGAGAATGTTAAACCTGGTAGATAGAACTTGTAAGCATTACAAACACTTGTTAGTGTTTGAAAACTTAACTCCTGCCAGATTTTTCTATCGTTGTTGAATGGAAATGTTGAAACTGGCTACAGACTTGAAAGCTGTGCAGTAAAAGTATATTGCATTTCATTTTCCTATTGTCGTGGCCACATGTAGCATGTGAATGATTCACTGGTGTAATATCCCACACCGTATACTACTCATGTGATGTGTATATAGAGAGCACACACACAGCCAGCTAAGGATCTATGTGTAACCATGGATATCCATTTTGGGGCTGCAAGGAAAAATTATCTTAGTGCTGCTCCTGTAGGCTCAACAGTCATAAGCATGTGCACTGGCTGTCCCCTGGTGCCTGGGGCATCAACTGGCTTGTGAAATGAAAATGTTTTTGATCATTGTCCATGGGTGTCAGAATATGGCTTCTCCAGTGTTTATATATAGATATGGTTCCTGTTTCCTCCTTTTGGAGATAACTTGTAGAATGCTTAAGAGTTTAGATATGGAGTTTGCTTTTCTGGTTACAAGGTGGAACCAGATTGAGAAGGAGGGTGATGATTTAGGGCAACATTTGTCAATGGTGCAATTTTGTTATGTGATGCATTGGGGGTTCTGTTATTTGAGATTTGTATAGTCAGTCTGGTGGCAGTATTGATTTAATGGATGATCTGAGGAAATTGGCAGCATTCTGGGGTCTGGGTCAGTGCTTTTTCTGAGAGAGATAGAAAGAGAGGAGGATTGGGGTGGGGTGGGGGAGTTGTAGAGGTATTTTTGTGCAGGGATAACTTTTTTCCATTGATGTTTGTGTGGCTTACCAACTCTTTCCATTTTATCAAAAGTTTAAATGAATGCAGCTTTACTCTGCGTGTTTGCTGCTTTAGATTGTTGATGTATATTAACGAAGTATAATTTTGCTCTTTCAATGCAGCTCAAGGAAATGGGTGGAGGAACAAGGCCTTCTGATACATCAAAGACAACTGAGCAGCCTACAGAGAAGAAGAAAGGGTTTGGTGATTTGATGAACTTGATAAAGCCAGGCAGTGAGGAGAAAGAACATTGGGTAAAACTATGGCTCTAGTAGAGATTTTATTTTGTTTATTGATTTAAATGGAATCACACAATGTAGCCATCATTTTCAAGTTTACAAGCTTGGGTGCTCTCTCTCTCTCTCTCTCTCTCTCTCTCTCTATATATATATATATATATATATATTTTTTTTTTTTTTTTCTTTCTGGAAAAACTAAAGAGGGGTTGGATGGTTGTGCTTGTACTGTTCTTATAATATTGTTCATTCTCAGGTCCCTGATGAAGCTGTTTCAAAGTGTACATCATGCAGGATGGATTTTGGGGCTTTTGTTCGTCGGGTAAATTTGTTTCCCATGATTGATTGACTATATTTGCTATTTATTTATGCTTTCAGATTTCATGTAAATTTAACGCTTCTCCCTTTTCTCAATCCCAGCATCACTGCAGAAACTGTGGAGACATTTTCTGTGACAAGTGCACCCAAGGAAGAATTGCTCTTACTGCTGATGAGAATGCTCAGCCGGTTAGAGTTTGTGACCGGTGCATGGTAAGATTTATCCATTACTTATTTGTTACTATTTCACAAACCCAGACATTCATCTCTTATCTTCTGTTAGTGATATAGATCCACCCCCCCCCCCTGCTTTCTCTCATTTTTTTAATGGGTTACCAGCATGCTAGTCAGGTGCTGGGAGTTCTCAAAATGAATTACCTTTGTGGATGTTATTGCAGTTTATTATAGTTCATTTGCTTTTCAACAAGTATCTGTAGTTCATTTGCTTTTCAACAAGTATCTGCTGCCGTCGTCTGCCCTTTGTGAAGGAACTTTGTGGTGTATACAGGACAGAAACATTTAGTCAACCTATTATGTGTGCGTGTTTGTGAGCTAATATGTTCATATACAAAGCCACCACAATGATGGGTCATGAGCTTCCTTAGATCATGTCACACTATGATTATTTTTTCTTAAGAAAGCTTGTTGGGTTGTGTTTTTAACTTATAGAAAGCATAGGAGGTTTTTTGTAGTTTGGGAGATGTGGATATGATTCTCCTTAATTATGCATAGTCAAGCAGCTATAGAAACATATAATATGTGCATATCACAGTCGTCATACTCTTTCTGCATAAATATTATGATATGCATAAATTGCTGTGGTCTCACTCGCTTTCTGAAAGAACAACTCATAAAGTCTTGCTATCCTTCAGGCAGAAGTGACTCAGAGGCTAAGTAATGCCAAGGAAGCAGCTAGCAAACCTGCAGCATTTCATAGCCATGAGGATCTTGCCAGGAAGCTTCAGGTAAAGAATATCCAACTTAAGCAGTCTTGATATTTTCATCCACAGGGTCTCATTCTTTGTTCCCTGGTTCACTTGATATTTGACTTGCACTTTTGTAATTGTGATTTTATATTGACATTGATCTTCTGACAGGAGGAGATGGAGAAAAATCGCAAGTCGTCATCAGGTAATCTTCTTACTTTGAATTTATTTTTCTTTTTCTACGTGAAATGATAGGAGAGGCAAATTCATACTTTTACTTGTAGTTGTCTGAACTTAATGATTGAAGAAAAAGTTCTAACCATAACCAATGGTTCAAATATTCAATGATTTTTAGACATGTTGCCCTCATCAGCTATTTGATTCATCTGGGGGTTCTGTGCTAAAGTCCTAGCATGCCATTTTCAAATTTAATCAAGTTCAAGTAGCTATAACACAGGGTTCTCATATTAATGGTATGAATTTCCAGGATCCAAGTCCGATGTATCTGGGAGGCGGACGAGAGAAGTTGCCTGTCCAACTTGCACTGTCCATTTGCAGGTTTGAAATCCTTTTCTACCTTGATAGGGCTTTGGATTTCAATTTGTACGTTACTTGGATTTTTATTTATCTTGTTTGCGCTATTCATTCAGGTCCAGGTTCCCAGCTCAGGTTCTGAAACCATCGAGTGTGGAGTATGTCAACACCCATTTCTCGTCAGTGCTCACTGATTCCTGCAGCGTTTTCTGATTATTTGAGGCGCCTATTTCTCGAGGATGGTGCTAGCTTGTCTAGGGCCCTCCTCTGGGGTGAAGTGCTTGTTTACCCTGGTTTAGGTCTGCTGTAAAATTGAATTGTCAAACTTTGTACATAGCTATATTATTTCTTCGTTTTACTTGATTGTTTGTCGTGGTAATATTTTGCCTGTGTGAGTTTCTACGAGTTTGTAACCTGACTGTTCATGATTGCAATAAAATAATGGATTATTTGTGACTTTGAAGTTCATCGAAATTAAGCAAACTGGGTTCCTGAGTTGTGAACCTCACCCCAAAGGCTCGGGTGCTCTACGGACGTGGTGGTCCAATTGGGGCCAATTTTGTTACGAGGGTTAGTCATGGCCTGAAGATGGAAAAAGTTGTAGGATGGCAAGGAGCCCCACCCAATGTCATGTCACAATAACTTTGGTGGATAAAAGTGGCTTTCACATTTAGATGCTTTTTGGTAATATGGACCAGCTGTTTGGTAATATGGCTACGGATTCTAGCTATTTTTAGAAACAGTGGAGCATGGCTCCACTCTTTGTTTTTTTTTTTTTTCCTGAAATATCATGTCACAATAACTTTGGTGGATAAAAGTGGCTTTCACATTTAGATGCTTTTTGGTAATATGGACCCTAATATGGTTACGGATTCTAGCTATTTTAAAAAACAGTGGAGCATGGCTCCACTCTTAGTTTTTTTTTTCCTGAAATATCAGTGTAAATCGTGAATAATATTTTTTTAAAATTAGTTTAAGGTAAATTCAATTTATTTGTATTGTAATAAAATTATAAATTTTTTTTAAAAAATTATGTTTTACTTGAAAAACTAGTGTTTAATATTATTTAATAACAACATAAATTAGAAAGATATCGCTTGATGGTGTAGTATTTGTGGAATTTGATTGCAATTCCAATAATAAAGATATCATAATCTTTATTATTTAATAACACTACATGAATTAAAAAATTCAGTTTTTGTTGATGCACGCTTAAGAAACCATGGAAAATATAGTTCTTGTGGAATAGATTTTATATGTAATGACATTGCATATAGTTTAATGGAATAATAAAAAATATTTGATATCAATATTATTTATTTCATGATGTAATAACATTAATTAAATCTAAAATATTTAAATTAAAAATCATTAATATATATATATATTTAATTATTTTATAACCTTAATTTGAAAAGTATTTTTTTAACCAAACACATTAAAACTACTTTTCCTTCAACCTCAATTTCATTCACAGTTTTAATCAAATATATATTTTTTCAAATCAACCTCAACTAAAAATATTTTTTATAAAATAATTTTTTTGAAATCATAACCATAATAACTACCGCAATATTAATTAGACTGTTATAAGGGTTGCTTTTTCTTAGAATCCTTCTAGGTCGGTGCGATTACAAATTCTTCGATGTAAGATAACTCCTAGGCTAGTTTGCTGTAAATAGAATTGAATCGACCTTGTCCTCGCTTCATTGTCTTGTTGTCAAGTTGGGCTGTTACATTGTTCTGAATGATTCAGCATCTCATTTGTTGTTTCCGGCAATTTTAATTGCAACAAGGTGACTGCAGATCCACTAATCCTGTGAATTAACCAAACGCCTAAAGATACAAGGATGATGGTCATTGAGCCAACTCCTATGCTAGTAGGCAACATTATTAAACCGAGCCATGACCCTGCTCATGGGCCGGGTGAATTAGCATGAGTAGCTTACAATATCATTTTTATTTTTTTTAAATCAAATCATGTCAAATCAACATTCATTTTATTTTTTCAAAATTAAATCCTAATAAATCTATCGGATAAAGACCAAGCTTAATACCTCGTTTATTTGGTGGAAAGTGATTTTTTAAAAACTATTTTTTAAATCTTTTTATATTTGTTTGCCATTAGAAAAGTTGATTAACATAAAATATTTTTCAGTTAAAGTAAAATTTGATTGAAAATGATAATGTTTTTCTTTTATTTTGGATGGAAAACACTTTTTAGAAATTTTAAAATATCATATTATTTGTTGATTATAAGAAATTTGGTCATCAAACTTTTGATTGCTATATTTTTTGTTTTGATTTTTTTAAATTTCATCTCTTAGAATTTAATTTGATTTGATTTTATATTAACATCGGTTCATATTTTTATGATTGTTATTTGCTTTTCTCTTATTATTTTTTTAATTGAAATTTTTTATCTTTCAAATTTGGTCTCCATTCTTTTGATTGTTACTTATTTTATTTGAAATAATTTATGAAATTGTAATTATTATAATTTAAATTTCATTATCTTTTAATTTTTTTATCCGTTAGATTTGATCTTTATTATTTTATTATTTATTTTATTTGAGATAATTTATAAAATTAGATTTGTTTTTCAATTTCATTACTATTCAACTTTTTAATTTGTAAAATTTGTTATTTATTATTTTAATAAACTTAAAAAAAATAAGTTATTTTCTAACTCATTTTCCATGACATAATCAAACATAAAAAAATATTTTTCAATTTATTTTGCATGAAATTATCAAATATAAAAAGCTAATTTATTTTTCAAAAATGTACTCTTTTAAAAATTATTTTTTTAAAAAAATTTCTTTCCGACTAATAAATAAACATCAATATCTTCCCGACAAAAAAAATTAGGTATTAATATCAATTGTCAATTCTATATCGTTATGACTACCGAGAGAGAGTTGTCTGCACATATATTAATGTTTTTTTCCCCTGGAACACGTTGCCTCGGCAGCGGAGCTTAACAAGTGAAGGACAGGATAGGGCCTACCCTGTGCTGGCTCATAGCAACTGTACTGGTTACGAGCACAACCGCAGAAGCAATGTAAAAAAAAGCAGGGTCTAAAATCAAGATCGTGGCTCAATTCAACAGGACTACAGGAGCAGATCTCACATTAATTTGGTCCCGATCAAGTTCACTTAGCCATTTGCCAACTACAAATTTGTCGGCCCTAACCAATTCTAGCTTGCATTTTCGTTACATGAATAGAAAATATAATAAAATAAACAAATGTATTAAATTAAATACTCTCTTATTATTTTAAAGAGCATGAATTTTTTAATAAGATTTTTATTAAAAAAATCCTTATTGTTACTATTATTGTTGTTGCTGTATTTTTTTTTTATTTTACAGAACCTTAACATAAAAGTCACTCCCAACAAGATTATATTTCTTAGGATGAAAAATCAGATATTATTTAATTTCAAAAATGTATTATATTTTTCACAAAAAAATTGAGGTATTTATAATGTACTCAAATTAAATAGACTCGTCCTTTCGTTATCACCTCAGTAACCTTCTGTCCCCATTACCTGATTTTAATGCTGGTGTCACATTATTGCAATAATATATAGGGTTTTGCCCGACAATAATATATATGGGGTGACATTATTCATAGTTTTTTTCTTAAATATTGATACAGCACCTATAGTTTTGGTGATTGATGATTTGGTAGTATTTAAGATTTAAAATTGTGTTAATAATTGTTTTTTAAAAATTTATTTTTGATATAAACACCAAAAAAATAAAAAAAATTAATTTAAAAATTTTTAAAAACATTTTTTAAACATAAAAAAAAAAACAAAGACTAGTCCTATGTTGCCTGTGGTGCCAATTGACTAATTAGATCTACGAACTAAATTTATCTGTATTAAGCCAATCACAATGTAAGAATCTATGGCAGCTAGCAGTCATTTATAATATTAAAGTCTTCTACATCAATCAATACAAAATCTTCTAATAATACTCATGAAATTTACAGATTTTTTTGCCGAAGAGAAATATTTTTTTTATTTAAGTTCAAAAGAATATAATTTACGTTCTAGATGCAATATATTTCTTAAAATAAAAGAAGACATCAATGCCAATTACGCTATATTTTGTTTAAACACACACCAAATTATATTTTGAATAGGTGAAAGAAAATTGTAAAACAAATTAAGCCTTGGAATATTATACCGATTCAAGTTTTGTCTTTTTAAATTTTACTATAATTTTGTTTGTAATATCGTTGATATATACAAATATAAATTTTCTATTGAGATATTTATAAATGAATTGTTACATTAATCTGATTTTATCTGTAGTTTTATCTGTAAAAACTTACATATTATTATATTATTTAGTTTTTTTATTTATTTTATTTCTATTGTGATTCTCTTAGTATATATAGAGTATATTTCCATTAATTTTTATCAATAATCAAGTTAAATTATATCAATTTTAAATTGATTTGTTTTTTTTTTATAAAAAAACTCAACTAATGGTTAATAACTATGATATTACCAAGCATGTTTACACCATATGGATTCTTCCAAAATTATTTGAAGAATCCTCGATGAGCACCTGCTCCCTTCTCTATATAAAACAGTACCAAGCAAGGAGATATTTGAGATACGAAACGTCTTAGTTTCTCCTCTCTCGTTAACCTAATTATAAGGAGGGACCGAGGAATTAAAGCCAAGAAAACCAACAAAGACAATGGAGTTTCTTTCATCGAGGCTAACAATAATGTCCTCTTGTTTTTATTCTACGTTGGTGCTCTTTCTCACTGTTGTCTGCACCGTCAGTTCCTTGGTAAAGCTACCACCTAATGTAACTATTCCGGCCCTTCTGGTCTTTGGGGATTCCATCGTTGATGCAGGCAACAACAACGACCTTAAAACACTTGTCAAGAGCAACTTCCCTCCCTACGGCAAGGATTTTGAAGGCGGGATTCCTACAGGAAGGTTCTGTAATGGAAAAATCCCTTCAGACATTATAGGTAGGACGACGACCTCTCTGTTATTTTTTTATTAACATGCTGTAACATTCAAAGCTAATCTTTAGTTAGTTTTAGGGTTCACATCTCCTAAAACTCCCCCGGTTTCATTTTCATAGCGTGAAGAGTAACATCAAATTATTTTGAAACTAAGATAGGTATTTAATATGATATTAATTAGAGATTTGATAATGAAATGATCATTGCTTTTAATTAATTAAAACTATATTCTCTTAATACAAAATAGAGCAAATCCATGCAAATTTAAAATCATTTTTTTTTAATATGAGAAACGTGTTAATAATGATATAAATTATTTTGATATCTTATCCAATAATTTAAAATTTAAAATTATAATAACTCTTTAATGTAATTTAAATTTAATGTTAGACTCAAATTGGGTCTTGAAATAATTAACAATTATAGATTTATCCTTAAAATTCAAACTCAATCGCAAGTAAAAATGTTAATATTTTAAACTATACCGTTTATTTTTATATTTGAAATCACGTTTGAGCGCTCTTGATTAAAAAAAAAAAAAAATATTAAATTAGTGTATATTTTAATGATTATTGATAATTTTAATATGCTAATATAAAATATAAAAAAAATTATAAAATTATTTTAATATATTTTTAAACTAAATATTTTTTTAAAAATTCTACCTTGACAGTAATAAACACTTGATATAAAAGATGGTTCCCGGCAGAAGCAAGAGCACGGTGATTTATGATATCCAGATCGGTAAAGTTAACATGGGATATTTTCTTAGACCAAAATCTAGTTCTAATGGCATCATGAGCCATTGGATTAGCAGTTAGAACAGTATTTCGTTATAAATTTTTCTTTGGGTCCAAGAATGGGTACAACAGGGCTTCCTTCTTGGAGAAATCAAATTGTAGGAATTAGGATATACCCCGTCTTATTATCAATGGAATAATCACCCATTTGGGTGTACTAACTTTTTACTCTTTCCCAATTCAATACAAAAGTTTTGCCGCTCTAAAGAAGAGATTGTAAACTAGTTCAAGCAAAACAATCCGATCACTTAAGCCACTGCCTATGAGTCGACAACTCATTTTTTGACAGGCACATGATCAGAGCTCCAAGCTCCTCCCACTACCTGGGAGCTTACGGTTTCATGTTCTATTCCACTCTTGAACAGGGTTCTTTTAAAAGAAAATATGATGACGATCTTTAACCTCAGAGAGAGGGAAAGTATGAGCTTACGACCTGTTGTTCTAGATCTTGACGAGCAACCTCTCTTGTTTCGGGTTTTGTTTTCAGCTAAAGAATTGGGAATTAAGGACACATTACCAGCATATTTGGACCCAGCAGTTCAACCTCAAGATCTCATAACAGGAGTAACCTTTGCTTCAAGTGGCTCTGGCTTTGATCCCTTGACACCCAAATTAGTGGTGCATACATTCTACCATTACTTTACTCTATTCTTGTCAAACATGAATTTTTCCCTTTTTGAATCCTCTCAATTCTAATTCTGGTCAAATTTGGTCACAGTCAGTCCTGTCGTTGTCAGATCAATTAGAACATTTCAAAGAATACATAGGGAAGCTGAAGGCGATAATTGGAGAGGAAAACACAATTTTCACCATAAGGAATAGTCTATTTCTAGTAGTAGCAAGCAGCGATGACATTGCCAATACCTATTTTACTCTTCGTGCAAGGAAATTGCAATATGATGTTCCTGCTTACACAGATCTAATGGCTAACTCAGCTTCTAGTTTCGCGCAGGTAAGCATCTAATTCAAATATTTCATATCTATCACATGAATAAATGTTTTTTTTTTCAATAGTAATATCAATTTTTGTATTTGCATTCTATGTTTTTCTTGCAAGGAATTATATGAACTTGGGGCAAGAAGGATTGTTGTTTTCAGTGCACCACCAGTTGGATGTGTACCATCGCAAAGGACTTTAGCAGGGGGAGCTGAAAGAGAGTGTGCAGAAAACTTCAACGAAGCAGCAAAGTTATTCAACTCCAAGTTGTCCAAGAAGTTGGATTCTCTTGCTAGCAGCCTGCCTAACAGCAGGCTTGTCTTCATAGATGTCTACAATCCACTTCTCGATATCATTCAAAAACCCCAAAAATATGGTAAATGACCCATTCCCTTGAGTTTTGGATAGTTTGAGAAGTATTTGTTACTTATCAGAAAGTGCTGGATCGGTTATCATATAGGATACGGGGCCATACGAGAGATTTTGAAATGTTGGTGCTCCATAACCTGTGCCACTGTATTTTGTTGTTTTCAGGTTTTCAAGTTGCAGATAAAGGATGTTGCGGTACTGGGATTTTAGAGGTAGCTGTATTATGTAACGAGCATACTTCTGAGACATGTGCAGATGTTTCCGATTATGTATTTTGGGACAGCTACCATCCAACTGAAAGAGCTTATAAGGCACTCGTTTATCCTCTCCTTGGAAAATATCTGACCAAATTATTCTGAGGCATCTCAACTTGCTATGGTCATGTTTTCATTCGCCTTCATGTACACTATTTCTGTGTTTGGTACTTGGTATTGTGGGGATGGTGTGAAAAAAGCTTAGATGGTAAACATCACAAGCTTTTCTGCAAAAGTCTAGAAAGTGGCAACCATTTCGAAGTCCAAATAATGTGTGTTTTGTGCTTGAAATAAGTGTGGCCCTGAACTTTTCCTTCATGCATGCATCTAATAATTAAATTTCAAAAATAAAAATGATAAATTCATTTTTTTTGTAGTATTTTTTTTTTCTTTCTTTCTAGGGTTTTGGGTATCTAATCAGAGAAAAATGAGTATTCCGTTAATTGCTTCTAAGCTTTTAAAATAAAATTAAGATCACATCGAAACTTCAAGAAAACAAATGTTAATATTGATAAAATTTGATTTAAATAGGATGAAGATGAAATGCTTGTGAATCTACAATGATTAAAATAATTAGTTTTTTTTTTTACCATAGTTATTAAAATTATACTGGCGCCTGATAGGTTAATTCTAAAAATTATTAATCTAAAATATAATTTGATCTGAATTTTAATTTAAAATAAAAATTTTAATATATAATTAAATTTGGTTACTCTGTGACCTAACTTATCCAATTAAATATAACGAAGTCAGCACTGGTAAACTATTTTTTTTTTTAAGTAGAAAAATAAAATTTCATTTTAACTCGGGTTTAACAAGTATCCAATATACTACCAGACTGGCCGGCACCATCTAATAACTAGCCTTTTGACCTAATAAAAAACAAGGGACGGCTGTCAAATTGAATCGAAACAGCATAGAAAACCCTGATACTAGAAGTGAGCATAGCATTTCCACGCTCTAAACGCATCGGTTTATTCCTTCCCTAAACGTAATTTTAATTTCGACTCGATCGTTCCTGTTCAGCGAGTCAGCACTTGCCGCTCCCGCTTTTCAAATCAAGCTCCTTTTAGGGTTTTGGTGAAAATGGAGCCTGTAGCTTCAGTAGTAGACAAAATCAAAGGCGTCGCAAAATCAGGCCAAGACTTCGTCGACGGCCTCCTTCGCCGCCGAGAGAATTCTTCTCGCCGCAATCCGGTACTTGCAAATTTCTTCTCTTTATTGTTAATTTTCATCACTAATTAATTTCTTGCTCCTGTAGTTAATTGAATTTTCAATATTGTTAGCTAGAGCAATCTGAACTAATTGGATTCCATTATTAGTAACTTGATAGAAATCTGGGTTGCTTAAGCTTGACAGAAACTTGCTGGTTTCTTAGGTAACAGCAAGCTGTATGATGGAGCTTTACATCTCTTGCCATTTTATTATTTACAGATTGAGATACTGAAACGGCTGCAACGGGAAGCGTTTTCAGATCTAATGAAGCTAAGAGACAGGCAGGATAAGGTTGAGAGAGTGCTTTCCTTTTATAAAACATTTAAAGGGAGTCCTTTTCAAGAAAACAGTACACTTGTGAGGGGAGAGGTTGATGCTTCGGGAGCGATATTGATGGTGGGTGATATTGATCAGGAGCATTGTGATGCTGTTGGTAGAGCAGGAATAAAAACTGGGATTAGTTCAAGGTTAAGTTTTGAAACAATTGTTCGGCAGAAGGATTCTCTTTTGGCAGAGTTTGTGGCTAGTCAAAAAGGCGTAGTAGAGATTGGTGGTGTCTCGGAAGGTGCACTTACTCTAGCGAAAGTGTTGTATACAGCAAATGTTAATGACTGGTTTTCTGCTATTGTAATCCCAGTAGGAGCTCAATTTAGAGATCTTGATATGACTGCAAACTCTTCCAATCAGGTATAATTTGGTTGCCAATGTTAACTTTAATTTTTGTTTCTTTGCTTGTTGTGTACTTGAACAATAAAACAGGAAATGCTTGCTAGCTATGTTAGGCACCAAGACCTTCCAGCGGTTTTCTTTCTGTTTTGTCGTGTGGCTATTATATTCTTTTAATGGTTCAGATGAGTTTGCTTGACCATATTGAAGCAAGGTGCTCCCATCGAGACATTCATGTTTCATTCTATTCTTAATTGTGATGTGAATGGAACTATGTTATATCCTGATGTGTATTTTGATAGGAACTGTTGCTGCAGCTGTCTCCAAATTTATTTAGTAAAATTAATTGAGGTTCTCATTTCATGGCAGAGACATGGTGTTACCGATCTTTCATCTGTTGGACCACCACTTTTGAATCAGCACAATGACGCGGCAATTGGCTTAACAGTGAGGAAATCAAATGTTATCGCTATGATGGCTCAGTCTGTTTCTGGACTGCGAAGGCAGCCATTTTTTGATGGAATTGGTCATGACTTCGGCACTTTCGGCCAAATTGTTTGTCAACTTCCAAAAGGAATAAAATTCTCACTTATAGGTCTGCAGCAAGTCGCTAAATCATCTAGTCACCACAGTAATCTCGGAGCCCTTGCCATTCCTGTTGGCTTGCTGAAACATCACGAATCTCCTGAAATATCGTTCCAAGACTCTGCACTACCTGTGGGAGCAAGCAGCCAAGAGATCACATCAAGAACTGGATATATAGCTCTAAAGTTGGAGTCGGAACTTGATGAGAGTACTAGAATTGGGGGTTGGATTGAGATGAAAAACTCAAATCCCAAGCATTTACAATGGGCTTTAAATGCATTTGATGACGCGGAAGATGAATTTGGATGGGGTCTGTGCCTCAGCGGGGTTTTTGTAGATCCTACCAACCATGGTCGTTTGCAAGCCGAATCATATGTAAAATTGAATATAGGGAAGAAATTCTGCTTGAAACCAGGCATTACATATTCAAGGGATGGCAATGCCAAAATATTAGCACTTATGCTTAGATCCAACTGGTCCTTCTGATGACCAGGGGCTATCTTTTTCACAGCAACATGAAAGGCTCCCTTTTTCGGGGCCGTGGTATCTTCTCTTCAATTATATTGTTCTTAGCATGCCATCATTTTTTTTCCTACTTATTTGCAAGTGTGAGCTGCCAAGATCTTGATGCTAAAGAAGGGCAGAGAAATATTTGCTCTGATAATGTTTGCAAATCATTTTAACAATGAATTTTTAGCTGGGCTTAAGTATGATCTTGGCTTTGCTTTTGGGATTAAACTATAATGGTTTTGTTTCGGAGAAAAGCATATGGAGAAACTGAAATTTACTAAATTTTTCCTTCAAGTATTACAGCATTTATTTTTATTTTTCAAAATTCAATCAAGTTCTAGATTGGATTTTTTTTCTATCATCATCAAAGATGGTTTGATTGCTAAATGATATCATAACAGTTCAAAACAAAAGGTATGTTACAAAAACTCATTAGGGTTAGCATATCATTAATTATTAAGTAGAAAAAAAAAAGAGTTCAATTACTTCATTAAAAAAAAATTCAATAATCTTATTAAAAAAATAAAATTGAAATCATAATTGTTAAACTTGGCCAATTTGGAGCTTGATTTAGTCCAATTTTTAAGTTAAATTAGAAAAAATATTAAATAAAACAATATGATTTTCAATAAAAATATTTAGCCAGATCAGTAATAAATAAAAAAAATAAAATAATATTATTTTAATATAGATATCGATCCGATCCCTGATAACTGTTGACTCTAGTTTTGTAATGGGCCACCACTTGGCCTTGTCATAACTAGGCCCTATGATTTCCAATACAGTAATCTGGGCTTAGCCCTTTATGCTGGTTTTTCTTTCTTAGAAAGGAAAAATAAGTTCCACGTGGCAAGCTCATAAACAACAACGATCTCACCGCCACCGTTTCACACCGTAGATAAATATCGGGCTACCCTATCCCAAACAGTATAAAAAATCTTCTGCTTCCTCGAGAAGGCTAACAATAATTTCTTGTCGCTGTAGCTTCTATTTTCTCTCAGTCAAAGAGAAAAATAATGTCGACGGGCCGGAAATTTATTCTGAAAAGCTCAGACGGAGAGTCATTTGAGGTCGAAGAAGCTGTAGCCGTTGAATCGCAGACTATAAAACACATGATTGAAGATGATTGCGCTGATAACGGTATCCCCTTACCTAACGTCACAAGCAAGGTTCTTGCTAAGGTGATCGAGTACTGCAAAAAGCACGTTGAGTCCCCTAAATCGGACGATCGTCCTTCTGCTGCTGATGATCTTAAAGCTTGGGATGCTGAATTCGTCAAAGTTGACCAGGCCACTCTCTTCGATCTCATCCTGGCATGTTCTTAATCTTTACTTATTTTGTGTGGGTTTTTCTGTTATGGGTTTTAATTAATTGCTAGGGTTTTGATCTAATTGCTTTAATTGAATTCTAGGGTTTTAATTTAATAGCTTTAATTAATTACTAGGTTAGGGTTTGGATTTGTTTTGACCGCTTGTGTGGCTGTTGAAGTAATGAAGTCTACGGGATATAATGTGAATCAGGAAGTCTTTCTCATTGGGGATGTTGAAGTTTATGCCTTCAGATATTTTTTTATAAGACGTTTGGTGTTATGAATGTTGCTGATGCAGTTTGCGGCATGAAAGATGAGAGATAAGAAAAAGAATTGGCTTAGAATTTTGCAATAGTGTCGATTATGTTGGCTCGCTGGGTTTAATGGAAGCTCTGAATTGAGCCTACTAACAGTATCTGTGGCTGTGAGCATTCCATGGGGTGGCGCCTGATGGGAAAGTTTGGTAATAGATCTCAAGAAGTCATATTTGTGCATCTGAGGATTTTTGTTTACTGTTGAGGGTTATAAGAATAAGATGTAGTTTATGTAGATGAAGATCTGCTTGATTTTGTTGTTTGACATATTTTAATGTTCTTGCATTTCTGGCTGTAATTATGTCTCTGTCTAACATTTACTTGAATTCTGTGTGGTGTTTAGGCTGCCAATTATCTGAACATCAAGAACTTGCTGGACCTCACTTGTCAGAGAGTGGCTGATATGATCAAGGGCAAGACTCCAGAAGAGATCCGCAAGACATTCAACATCAAGAATGACTTTACACCAGAGGAAGAGGAGGAGGTTCGGAGAGAGAACCAGTGGGCATTTGAGTAGAAGGAAAGAAGTTCAACCTGTATTTCTAATTGCCTTCTGTGTTGGACATGGATGGATGTTAAGGTTTTAATGCTTTGCAAACAATTTCCATTTTGTTTCCATGTCCCTTATCTCTCCACGTCAGTTTCAATGTGTTGATATGGTATATGTCCTTGCCTTGTGATTTCTTTGTGTTTTAGATTACCTAATTATGCCATCTGTTATATACTATCGTTGTTTCACCATATGATGCCCCTACTATCAGTTCTTTGGCACCTCACATGTTTGGAACCTGCAATCAAGTTTTATGTGATTGGGATGCTATGAAGTGATCAATTTCTTGTTTATGTTTGGAAGAAATCCAATCTTAAGGTGATATTAGGGATATTCAGGTCCCTTGCAGTCTTATCCAATGACTAGGCTGAGAGATCTCAGTGAGAAATATAAATACAATTCTCAGGAAGCTGTGTAGCCTGGCAATATGCATTCTTATTTATACCCATTGAGCTTGAGATGATATACTATGAGCATCACAAGCATTCTTGTATTTATTACTTGTAAAATGCATCTTTTTGATGTAGTTGTTTACTGAATCACCTACTACTTGCGACGAATGGAGTGCGGACATTAAATTTTTTGGTTCTCCATGTAATTGACCCGAACATGTCTTTCTGTAATGAAGAGACAGTTGGAGTGAAAATTATGTGATAACTCAGTCTTTGGCCGTTCTTTGTGAACTGCAAGCTAGTTGGACGCACGGTGACTGTTAGACCAATAGGTGCTTCAATGGTTAGAGAGTAAGTTGTGGTACCATCTCCAGCAACGTTTGTGAGGGTTCTGGTTATGTTCCTACTTTGTTTTCCAGTGAGGTTGAAAACTGCTATTGACGGATAGTTGATATTGGATATCATATTGACTTTTGATTCCTTCGGACAAGCAAAACCAGCTGGAACATCTTTGGAAATAACTTTAATTGTGGATATGTTGTACCCGTGATAGCACAGGAAGTTTAAGTAGTCAATGGCGGTGGTTTCATAAACTAGCCCTGGTTGCAATGCTCTGTTCGTGCTCATTTCACCTGCGCCATAATCATAAGCTGTGGCAATAGCACCTAATTCTGTTGTTATTGAGGCCTTCATATTGTTTATCTGAGATGCTGTATTCCAGAAAAAAAGGAAGGAAACCGAGGAATTCATAGATTAATACGAGATTATGAAATATGAACCAAGTAATTTACTCTTGCTTGTTATAGACCTTCACCTGTTGTCATAATGGCAGACTTGATAGCAGAGGGACTCCAAGAGGGGTAATGGGATTTGAGCACAGCAGCCATTCCAGAAACATGCGGACATGACATAGAGGTTCCAGACATAATTTTAAATTTTGGGATTTCTCTACCTTCATCAGTTACTTCTCCATCATAGGCCGTCCAAGCTGCAAGTATGTTTGATCCCGGCGCGGCTATATCAGGCTGCAAAGCAGTAAGGCAAGAGAACAATTCATTAACACACATACCTGTGGATCGAATCAAATAATATGTAGCTAGGAGGTACAGGCTTTGCCTTAAGGATATTCCTTGAGATTGAGGAAGGCCCTCTGGATGAAAAGTAGGCGATAGCAGGTGCTGGCTTATATTGTGACACCACCGTGGTGGGTAGGATTGTTGCAACTGGATTTCTGGGAAGATATAAAAATTTTCAGAACTAAAGTATATCCTTAAACGTTGTCATGAATCTGTCACTCGTACAGCTACATGTAAAGATTGTACCGAGATAATTGTGTCTTACTTGGTTGAGTTTAGGTAGGCAAAGATCTCGACAGCATCCTTTGATCTGATCACAGTCATTGGAAATTCATCGAAATCGGATGCATCTCCATTTGTCTTGTCGCTGACCAAGACAGCACCAATTCCTTCCAAGTTCCGCACCTCGTTCATCTTATAATATGAGTTTATATCTTCATCATTGTCACAGATGACGATTTTTCCTTTGATCTTTTTCCCATCCATAGAATCTGGGTAGCAGTTTCTGAACCAACACATGTTCTATGACACAAGTCTTTGGTGCCAATGTCTACGATCCTTGTGAACTATTTGTATCTCTTATGAGTTTAAGCTAATGCATTTGTGATTATTTGTCATCTTTAGAAGCAAAATAAGGGGCTATCACATAGATATTGCATACCTGGCATCCCTTGCGTCCGCACCGGCCTTCTTAGCTGACTTCGCATAAATCAATGGATGTGCTGGAGATTTTCCAATATTGGCAAAATTTATGGCTTCACCCTGAATTGAAATGAGAACACTCGTTATGTTTCAAATCCACAATTTTATTGGATGAAAGATTACTAGTAGCAAAAGCAAAACTTAAAGGTAACTTCATCAAGAAAAGAAACTTGATTGCTTCTAAGAAAAACATCTTTACCTTGATCACCTTGTTTTTATCAAACACAACATTAGACTCGAATCTCCGATCTATGGTTGTTGCAGCAACTGTCAGAATCCAGGGCGCACTGTTCGAAACAGTTTTTTCCGATGGCCCATCGTTCCCTGCAGAGCAGACCACGGTGATACCATTCTCAACAGCATGGAACGCTCCAATGGCTATTGGATCTTCCTTAAAATCGGAGATGCGTGATGCTGGTGAACCTAGTGACAATGATAGTATATCAACACCGTCTTTAATGGCATCACTGAATGCAGCTAATATACTGGACCCAGCACATCCGTTTGGCGTACATATTCTGTACACAGCAATCCTTGACCCAAGTGATCCACCTTTCGCAGTCCCGGAAGCTAATCCATGGTAAGATGCACCAGGGACCATAATTCCTGCTGCAGTCGAAGCTACATGAGTGCCATGACCATTCATATCTCTTGGTGTATTAACAAGTCCGTCATCGTCATCGCCAGGGCCATTGTAAGATCTTGCTCCAATTATTTTTCTGTTGAGGATCAAAACCATAAACATCATGAATAAACATAAGCAAACTAATGGGAGAAAAAATTGTCCGATATCCAAATTCTAGTTGACAGCGCAGGTTTTACCTATTACAATTGGATGAGTTGAAATCTCGAGCTTCGACGCAGGTACCCTTCCAGCTTGATGGTATTGGATCCATATCCTTGTCACTAAAACTCTTAGACTCGGGCCAAATACCTTCATTTCATGTAGCTCGAAGCTTACACGTCATTTTTTGGAAAAAGAAATGATGCTTTGAGTTTATATAGAAAGTACAAGAGATTTCACCTGTATCCAGGATTCCAATGATCACATCATATCCTCGAGAAGATAAGTTAGAGTCAGAATTGGGGCTCAAGTCGATCTTTACATCGGTTCCATATTTCAAGAAATCCCATGAACGAGTTGTGTGGAGTTGGTAGACAGGATCAGGAAAAACTGATACGACCCCTGGGTTTTTAGCAATTGATTGTGCCTCTGCTGCTGATAAACGAGCTGTAAACCCTGAAATTCCATGTTCGTAGCTGCGCACTAGAGCATTCTTTCTCCTAGCAAGCACAAAGATATTCAGGCTACCGAATCACTTTGATATCGAATTACTTGCGCAAGTAAAAGCAAATTTATCATGTTTTTCTTAGATTGTATCGTCTGCTCTGATTTATAAATGTTAAGCCATCACACAGATCATTTAAAGGTGAGTTTAATGAGTATGGGACAGAAAAAGTTCACCGTTTTAAGACAGAGCTCAGAAGCTGGGCATGTTCATTCTTTGAAGAACCATTTGCTGTCGCAGCTCCCATGTAAACAATATAAACACCATCCTTCTCTCCCTCGTCTGCTCCTGATTCTACCAGAAATACATCAAAGAGGATAAGGAACAGCACATAGCATAGGGCAGAATATTTCATAGATTTAACTGATGGGGCAAGGCTACTCTAGTTTATTGATGTTTGGATACAAGTGAGAAAGCTATCAGACAGCCATCTACTGCTACTTATACTAGTATGATGGTGCTTGTATGTGATAGTAGGCAGCCGCAGACCCAATGACATATCCTCCAAAGTGCGCCATTGATCATCTTTGGCACTCCATATTTGGAAATGGTGGAGGTGGTGGTGGTGGTGGGGTGGTGACGGTACATGGAAGTGGTGGTGGTACAAGATATTTTTATAGTAATTGCCCTCACGGCACCAACTAAATGCGCCCCCATCTTGAGCATAAATGTAGAATAGAAGGTTGGCAAGGGAACCATTCATGTACTTAACACCCGTTTGTGTGCCTGAAAGCAAATTGCAAGGAAAATTCTCTTTGGTAAAGGCATATTAAGAAATAAATTATTTGAAATGCTTGTATGTGCCAAAAAAAAATAAGTTCAAAAAACATTGTCGGATATATTGAGAATAGCTTCTTTTTTGTTGTATTATCCTTATTATATTTGTTCAATTGTCATTCCTACTCCCTTATCTAGATATGCTTTTGCTAAGTGAGTTGTTGGAATTTTTTCTTTTGCACTTCAAAAAGAAGAAGAAGAGGTTGATAATTACTCTCAAATGTGATATCTTTCCACTAGGGATCAAGCACGTTTTTGTCTTTTTTTGAGACATAAAGGGAGAGTAATTGCTTCTTCCAATCATATTTTGGTGCACGCCGAGTATGATTTTCATCATTTTCATGATTGAGGACAAGAATTATTCATCGGGTATCAATTTTGGCAACAATGTATATAGTGTGGAAAAGGAATAGTGAATGGGCCAAAATTAGGATAGAACTCATCAAATCAATGCTTGTGCCACTTGCACATGCCCTGCCACACCAAAATTAGTGTCCATATACTTCTGTTAACAACTCTTCTTGTAAAATATCAATCGGGTCAATTTTAATCTGTCATATTGACCAGAAATTGTTACATCTTCTAAATTGCAGGCTAGTTGGAACCACTGCGATTTTTGTACCGTTCGGTGCTTCAATGGTTAGAGAGTATGTTGCAGCACCATCTCCAGCAACATTCGTTAGGGTTCTGTTAATGGTCCTGATCTGATTTCTAGCGAGGTTAAGAACCGCTATGGATGGCTAGTTGATAGTGGACATAAGATCGACACTCAAGTCCTTCGGACAAGCAAAACCAGCTGGAACATCTTTGAAAATAACTTTAATTGTGGATGTATTGTTGCCGTGATGGCAAAGGAAGTTTAAGCAGTCAATGGTTTTGGTTTCATAAACAAGTCCAGCTGGTTGTAATGGTCCACTAGAGCTTATTTCTCCTGCCCCATAATCATAACTGGGGGTTGTAATGGTCCACTTGTGCTTATTTCTCCTGCCCCCTTAATCATAAGTTGTGGGTATGACACCTAATTCTGTTGCTGTTGAGGCCTTCATATTGCTTATCTGAGATGCTGTAGGCCAGAAAATACACCATTGATTTGGTTATGAAAATCACCAAGTGATTTAATTTTTGTTTTTGTAGATCTTTACCTGTTGTCAAAATGGCAGGTTTGATTGCAGAGGGGTTCCATGAAAGATAATGGGATTTAACCACAGCAACCTTTGCAGAAACATGTGGACATGACATGGAAGTTCCTGAAATCACGTTGAATAGTGGGGATTCTGTACCTTTTAGAGTCAATTATTTATCATTGGCCTGCCAAGCTGCCGGTCTGTTTGCTTCTGGTGCTGCCATTTCAGGCTGCAAGGTGCAAAGAAAGGAGACAGCAGAACAATTTATTTGCACATATACTCAGGCGAGGCTTCTGTGACTCGTGGGAGATACTATTCATGAATCCAATGAAATAACGTGCCCAGGAGGAAGAGGCTTTGCTTTTCCTTGAGGATATTTCTTGAGATGGAGGAAGGGCCTCTGGATGAAAAGCATGCCAAAAAGGTTGGCTTATATTGTGGCACCACTTTGGTAGGTACGATTTTTGGGACTGGATTTCTGGGAGGTTTCAAAATTTGTCAGCAAGAGAATTGCCATAAATTTGTAGCTGATTCAGCTGAGTTGTATCGAGATGATAGCGTGGATCTTGCTTGGTTGAGTTTATGTAGGAAAGGACTGCAGCAGCATCCTTTGAACTGATCAGTCATTGGAAATTCCATGAAATTATTTGCAGCTCCCCCTGTCCTGTTATCAACCAAAACAAGACCATTTCCTCCCGAGTTGTGTGGCGTTGGTAGACAGGATCGGGAAAAACTGATACTACTTCAGGTTTGTTAGCAATTGACTGTGCCTCTGCTGCTGATAAACGTGCTGCAAACCCTGAAATTCCATGTTTACAGCTGAGCACTAGGGCCTTTTTTTCTCCTAACAAGCATAAACATACTCAAATTAAACATCAACGTTTTTATTATTTAGGTGATTTTTTAACTGAAAAATCTGTTCTTATACTATTTAAAGAATTCTGAAAAATTGATTATTTGATTCTTTTTTTCATGGATTGAACAAACCAATAGGCTGGAAGCTGAATGAAATAATTCATGGATCAAGCCCTCATTCAAATTTTATTTGGTGAAAAATAATGAAACAATAAATCCAAATCCAGACTTGAGTACAAGCCAGGCTAACATGTTGAAGTCTAAAATTTACTTTGATTAAAACATCTTCCAAGCTTGAGAACTATTTTCACCCAATTTTAACTTCTTATTTTATAGATACCCGGAAAATTTTGCTTTTTTTACATAAAAAATAATTTTTTTTAAGGTTTTAATTTCAACCAGAACATGTCAACTACCAAAAATTATTTGAAATCAATTTCATAATTTTTTTTTGGTACAATAAAAAACAAACTAAACAGTTCTAGAGAAACAATGATTCACTGTAAGCTGGCTCATTCTAAAAGGAGAAGACTCAAATCATAAGCTGCGTAGACTCCCTAGCTCCAAGTTTCGCCATGAAGTCAGCATAAGCATTGCCATTACTGGTAAGTCTGTTGGTTGAAAATTGGACTGACTTTCCCGAGTTTCTTCTCTCTTTGCTTATTGAGATCCCACGCCGAGTGTTACTATTTGTATCATCATTTGCTCTCAGCTGAGGTACTCCCATTTCTTCCCGGCGAGTTCTCTTGTTGTTCTCAGGTGACACTGAAGGTGCTAAATCATATAGGCCATCAAATGTATGTTTCTTATCGTGTTAAAAAAATATTTTTGACAATCTTGCGGACACGTGTTTTAGTTCCACTGGGCTCTCCTCGCACAAAGACAAGCCTTTGACCCTCTACCTGAGCTATCCTCCTCTGTCCTTCCACTGGACTCAAGCCCACTTTCATTACATGTTTCGGCCCAGTTTATTTTATAGGCCCTTCAACCTTCATAGTTGGGCCTTCTAGAGCATCATATTTATTATATGATAACGTATAATCCTTTTCCTTATTACTCCTGGATTTTCTATCACGTGCCACAATTAGCCAATCTCCATGAGCTTCGCCTTTCTCTAGCTGCATGGCCAAATTTTCAAGATTTGCTGGCTCTACCCTAACACCAGGGCTAGTCCGCTCTGCCGCCCCCATCCTTCATGCTAGTCAATTGCTCCGCCATGCTTCCATGAGAATTTATCGGGCATGATCTTGCAATATGGCCATAGAACCGGCCACATCGAAGATTAAATCTCATATATCCTATTAACTGTTTTCTTAACCAAATTTTCCAATGCCTTAAATGTTAATATCTGGCATAGACCTCTTCAAATATGTTCATCGTATTAACAAAAATCCCAGAAGCTAAGCATGGTCATTCTTTAAAGAATCATTTGCTGATGCAACTCCGGCGTAAACAATATATAAACCCCATTATCCTCTCCCTAGCTGCTCCTGGATATTCTATCAGAAATGCTATAGAGAGGAGAAAAGGGAATGCATAGCATAAGGTAAAAACTTTATTTCATGTGCTTTCCAGTTTAGGGATGCTTGGATTCAAGTGTAAAGGCTGCTAGTAAACAGGCTAGTGCTAGTTATAACAGTACAACGGTGCTTGTGTGTGCCCTATTTCTCAGTTTTTGCACTTAACAGGTGGATGTGGTGGTGTCGGCGCTGGTGCATGGAAGTTAAGGGCAAACATGATCACCCAAATTGATGATGCTGGTATGTTTGGTACCGCGAGCTTGATTTGTTTTAAAATTATTTTTTAATTAAAAACTCATTAAAATAATATTATTTTATATTTTTAATATTAAAACATCAACATCAATATCCAAACACATTTAAAAAACACTAATTTAATAATATTTTCGAATAAAAAACTAGTTGAATTGTAAAAAAACTCACTTAACTAGATACTTAGAGGTAATTTTATAGTTGAATCAATGTTTTTGTCAATTTCTAAATATGTCAACATCTTGAAGCACAAATGCAGCAAAGAAACTTGGCAAACGGATCGAGCCACTCGTGGGCGTAACTTTCCAACTAGAGCGAATATTGTATTTGGTCCACATTTCAATATTTGATGATAGATTGTGCCCTAATCGCGAGTTGGAACTCGAGGGTGTGCTGGTGTCCATGTGGCAAAACACCCAAATGAACAAAATGGAGCCACCGCAGAAGGAAGATGTTGTTGGCAAACAACTTGAGCGTGATTGCTTTTTGTTAAGCATCGAAGACATATATTCCTTTTTGAGACATATAGGGCCACTAGTTACCTCTGCGGAATCCTATTTTTGGTGCAGGCTGAGAATGATTATAATCATTCTCTAATTATTTTATGACAATAATTTTGATTTGGAATCTATATCTGTCGGCAACAGTGTACAGTTGCATACAGTTGTGTTAGGACTTGGGGAAGGAATCTTTTGCATGGTGACCGAAATGTAGTTCCATTGGCTGGCCTCAACTGACTCTTCCAATCAAAGTTGTTGCAAGCATATAATTTTTTAAGAGCGGAGTTACACGTTGATTAAGCATATCAATGACTCAATATAATTCTTTTTATTATAGCAACATCTTTCTAGAATTTTTTTTTTATTAAAACAATGTTGTTTTAGATGTTTTAAAAATTCAAAACGGTATTATTTTAGTAAAATATTTAATTTAAAATAAAATATAAATATAAATTAAATTTCAAAATAAACAGTTCATTAAATTAACTGTCATACAAGTCAAAACCACTTAAATAACCCACCAAAATTAGTATCAACCACATATTTATGTCAATTTTTCTTCTTTTTCTTCCTTTTTGTCTTATTCAATTTAGGTCTCTAACAAATTTTAAAATCCTCTAAATTGAGTCCCTCGTCTGTATCATTGATGGATTTGAATGAGGTATAGCATACATCAAATTTCTTGAGCTGAAAATAATAAGAACATATACTAAAACAAGCACTAAGTAGGCAGTATATTGTTTATGCATGGAAAATAATGTGCCATTCCTGCCACCAATTTCATTGCTTCTTGGCTTTGGTTCTGGAAGCTGAATTCGAGTAAAGCATAGATCATAAATAATTTAATTTTAAAAAAAAATGAGAAACAACATTCTTTTTATATATATATAAAATTAATAAGTTTACAACTGGTTTTTTACCGAGTTTTATATGGGTTGACCATATCATAAATCAACCCATGTTTTTCACGGAATTATACTAAGAAAATCCCTTCCCTCGTTAATTTTATTATCCGAAGCCAGTCTAGTTCTAGATCCACCTACCAATACATTCCAGATTTTATAACTATGCTTCTTTGTCCCAAGGCAAAGACAACCACTTTTATCCACCTTCCATGAACATCTACTTCGTGGGTGGGGCCGAAGCCACCTTTATCCCCTTGTTTTTTAAGTCCCAATGAAAAGTTAGTAGATGGCTTGAAAGTCAGTTAGGTGAGGTTGGGGAAAGTTTTATTTTTCGTGATTGATTTTGAAGAGCTATTTAGCACGCGCGGAGTTGTATTTTTTTATAAAGTTTTTGGATTTAAAATTTATATAAACTCATATTATTTTATATTTATTTTTTATTAAATATATAAAAATGATGAAAATTAAACTCATGACTAACCAATTTAGCCCAAAATCTTAATAAAAAAACAGGTCTCAAATTCTGGAATTTTCGATCAACCTTTTTAGTGTAGTTGTTGAATTGATATATAGCTTGGTAGGTTGATTTGAAAAATTAATTATAGAAAACAGGTTAAGACTCAAGTTAAGTTAGAAAATATATTACCTCAATAAAATTTAATTAATCTAATTAAAATTGATTCAAATACTAAAAAATAAAATAATATTATTTTAATAAAAATAATCTATTCAATACGAGCGTGATCAGTAAGCTAACCCACTGAAGCAGATTCTTTTTCGGGGCAGTCCCCCAACCTGATATGACCACCGTGCTTTTGAGTGCCAAGGGAGTGGGCAACGGCTCTCAAGTGGAGAGATGGTCCAAATCGAAAGCCCATGATTATTCATTAGGCCTCCTCCTTTTCTTAACAAGGACCCACACGGCCACAAGTGGCTAATTTTTTACCGAAAGGGAAAAAATTCGGTAATCAGAAATTGCCACGACAGCATATGCTAATTTTTGCTCAAAAGAAAAGGCAAACAAATGGCTAATCACAAACTGCCACGACAACAAACTGACAAAAAAGCCACGTGACCTGGTTAGCTTGTATTTGCACGTGCTTCTCACGTGGAGGCACCCTCTTTCCCTGTCGTGTGCGCTAGCTAGTTGTACTCGTGAACAGTTTCCCATTCATGGTAGCATATTCCCATAAGCGATGGAGCTGACAGAATATTAATTGACATTCATTTTTATGCTAATCTTAGTTATAATGGTTTGATTCTAATCTTCACCATAGCTTGTAAATTATTAAAAAAATTCAAGAAACAACTCGATTTAAAATACAAAATCATAATCATAATCATGAATCGAATCATGAATAAAAAAATATGAATTCAGAAATTGATCCGTTAAGAATCTGAATTACTAAATTATCAAGTTAACGTAAATTATTAAGTCAATTAAAGTTAACTTTTTTATTAAAATAATATTATTTTTTTATTTTTTTTATTTTAATTTAGTCGAGCTTAGATCATATTTAATCATGTCAACTAAATCATTAACAACACAGCTAAATTTTACCGGGTTAATTTATCTTATGCAACTTAAAACTCGGTTAGGGTTGGAGTTATGGATTTTCCAAATCAATCCATCCACAGTTGGGCAGTCCGGGGTTTAACAAATGGTTCATGATACATATAAACAACATGATTTAAGTCGAAAGGCAAATAAAATCATGGTTAGAGTTGACTGTTAACTAAGAACTACTAAACACGATTCATCATGTTCACAGTCAAAATCATTGAGTGCCAAGTTGTTTATGGCATTGAAATTATGTTGTTTTAACCTCCCTTCATATAGCATCACTATGTTTTTCTTTTTTAAGAAAAATAAAGTATCATTGCCTTGAAATCATAAAAAAAAAAAAACTGTGATAAAAAATTCAGTTATTTTTTGTTTTTAGCAAATTTCTTTTTTTAAAAAACTAGTGAAATAATACAATACAGTAAATTTGTTTTTGGTATAATAACAAAGCTTCTACATGTTTCAGAATAAATTCAATACAAAATATAATAAATTCAATAAAAATATATTAAATGGACAGGAGAGAGCATAAAGAAAAATTAAAAAAAAACTTTGAAAAACACCAAATAAAATAAATCTAATATTATTAAAGAAGATTATCAACAGTGATTCAAATGGGTTATACTTATCTCTAAAAACAAGTGAGTCACTCTTTAAATTTATATTTAGCCTCTTTATTTTTAAACGGAAAGTATAACTTGCTCATATCAGTGTTGATAACCTTCTTTTATATTGTTAAATTTATATTTTTCTGATAATATCAATAATATTATAATTTAAATTTCATAGTCTTGATGATTTTTTTATTCTGAATAGTAAAAATCATGTTCTTTAACCATGATATGTACAAACAAACTATACCACTTCGCCCATCTTTTTTTCAATGATGTTGTTCCCCTATCATTTTAAATTATTTGTACTAATTTTAAAAAAAAATCATAAACTTCTTTATAAAGGCATTTTCAATTATAATTTTCAGTTGATATTAGCTGTAGGCTGTAGCATCACAAGAAAGTTGCTGATGCTTTATGTGGAATGTTCAAGCTAGATGTCAATTTGCTTTGGTCTCATGCTGACCCACATCTTACAACATGGCCAACGCAATGAAACGGTCCTTACTGTGTCAACAATAGTTGTTTGAAGCTTGAACGATGGAACAGAGGTGTCGCAGACTCCTTTCTGTTGCGCCCTCTTTCTGGGAAAATAAGGGGCAAAGCAATGGAAGTATCCTATTCCTATTCATTTGAATGAAATTAACCCACTGCCTCCTTCACATTTGAATGCCAGATTCTTCAATTAAACAGCACTAAATTGCAAGATTGTTTGGAATCACAGAAAAACGAAAAGATGGAAAACACAAAGCTCTGTGAAAGATCCATAAAAGATGTTGAAATCGATAAATTATGATAGGAAAAGCGAGCACTGAAAAGGGGGTTCGAGGAAATACTAATAAGAGCGAAGAGATTACGTTAGAAGAGACAGTGATAACGATAGCCAAACGGAGATGCATATTTATAGGCAAAAAGACTAGAAAATGCTATTTCACTCGCATTTATCTGTCCCAACATCCCAGCGTCTTTAGTGGGAAGAAGCATAAAAGCAGAAATGGGAAAGAAGACAAGAGAGTCGAGGAATAGTTAAAGCAAACAAAAATAAGAACCCTCCACTGGTCCTGCGGCTTCCAATCCATGCAACTTTATTTTGTCCTTACCACTTTCCTAGCTTTTGTTTGTCCTCCTGTCACCACAGCCGCTTGATTGAGATGTATCTAACACAACAGCAAAAGCCCATTGCAATATTACATTGGAAACATCTCACTCTCCTTTAAGGATAAATTTGGGAAGCCAGAAAGATGGGTGAATAGAGCAAGTGGGATTAATGTATTCTCAAAATGGAGCTGTTGAGGTTCTATAGAGGGTTTTTTTTTTTGGTAGCTGAGCAGGAGCTGCTGCCAAGAACTGCAAACACAAATATGCATAAGAAATTCACAGTCTATGACGTAATCTCTTGGTTTGTGTAAATTAGCAACATTCCAAATCAGGAAACAAACACTCCTCTTCTACAGTACTGACCCTTTCTTGCTGCCTTCTAAGCTTGGCATTCTCTTGTGCTAAATGAGCAGCTTCACGTTCCAACTCAACTGTGTAAGCCTGCAAAATTAGTAAAAGATAAAACATTAACATTCTATAATCATTAAATTTCACTAAAAACAAATTTTCAAAAGGAGAGCTAGATTCCTGCTTTCTAGCCCGGGACCGAGCTGCAGATTCTCTGTTCTTGATCATGCGCTTGTGCCTCCGATCGCCGCCAGAGACATCACCGTTTTCTTGAGGCCTTTTTTTGCAAATGGAAAGGAACGCTGAAGAAGAACCCAAGGCATCAAAGGGGGAATCGAGAGAAGAATCAAAACTTATTGTGCCACCATTGGCATGACCATGCATTTGTGGATTTGGCCTCACAGGGACAGTATCACTGCTTTCCAGATAATGAAAATGATCAGACCCAGAATTCAAACTCAGCATGGTAGCTGGGGGTGGCCCTAAAGATTTCTTCAAGAAACTGTTACCCCCGCCAGAGGAGGGTTCCTTAGAGGCAGCCCTTGTTGATGTGTCTTTATTGGAAGGTCTAGCCAAGAAATCTTGAAAGACCATACCATTAAAAGAATGGTGGTTGGTGTTGCTGCTTGTGTTAGTATTTGAATGATCATGAAGAGAAGCTAGGTTTATGTCATCCCAAACTTCTTCCATTGAGGCTCCGTTCATTGATTGGTTTGGTATTGGAGGAGAAGGAGAGAAAGGTGAAGGAGAAGAACATGTAGAGGAAAAGCATTTTGAAGGAGAATTGCCAGAGACTTTACTGTTGCTCGTGTTGTTGTTATCAATATTTGCTCCTGGCGATGACCACATGCTTTGACAGGGAAAACAGCACTAGGAGTAACAGGGGATGAAATGATGTTTCTTTCTGATTGACTTGGTTCTCTTCATAAATGTACTACTGTGTATATATATCGAAATTTTAAATACAAATTAACTCTGATACAAAACAAATTCAAATTAACATTTTTCACACCCAATTTTTTTAAAAATTAAACTAAAATTAAGAAAAATAAATAAAATCGCTTCAGATTATGTGTGGTGTTGTGTTGCTTCTATGGTTGTAATTAGAGAAAAATAATTTATAAAAAATTACTTTTTTACATAGCTAGCATATCTGAATTATTTGTTTGATAAAAATTATGGTTCAAATTGTTTCTTCATCCAAAGCATGTCATTAATGTTTAGTTAAAATTGTAGTTAAGATTGTGGTTACACATGAAATGACTAAATAAAATATTAATTTCTTCCAAACATGACATTGAACAATTAATACATATTTAAGATTACCTACTTGTAAATTTAAAAATTCCACAATTCTCTCATCAAACTTAAGCAATTTCATCATGAACACAATCCATATAAGAAGTCATGTTGCCTCTATATGTTTGTGATCATAGAACAACATCACATAAAAATCTTATGGCATAAAATTAGGTATTTGATTTTCCTATGACACACAAGTACAAACATTTGAGTCATTAATTGTTACTATACGATTCGAAAAAAATAATCTAAATTAGTTATTGTAAGTTAACTTCGAAATGAATTATATAATGAAACTGGAACAACAAATATATTCAATCACTAATAATATTCAATGTTTTCTTAAAATGTGGCATATATCTCGGGTTCATGGTGATTTCTCGTGGTGTAGTTAAAAATTTTGGATCAACTAGTTTGATAATTTCAACTACTAGCAAACACATAGCCTTCAGAAATTCATTGCAATACCTACTCAGGGTTTCACTATATTGTTGAAATCTCTCATGGATCTTCTTATTAGAAGCACTCAACGTTAAAATATAAAGAAACATGCCAACTTTCTTTATAACACTCATCCTCCTTAACAATTTTAGTTCATTTTGTACTTCTAATTCAAAATAAAGATTCTGAAATGTCATTGCATTCATCTTAAACATATTTACATAATATACCCAATACCCATTTAAAATTTCATTCGACCACTATATTCCTGTGTTGTACAAAATCATATAGGGCTCTTTATAGATGTAGTAATTGCAATACATTGCAAGTGCACCTACTGTGCACAATACTAGTTTCAAAGATCAAATTCTCTACGCCAAAATGAATCACCTTCATCGTCTTCGTTACTGTCATCATTGTTATTGTCATCGTCATCATTACTTGCAATTGCTATCATTAGCATCACCACTACTAGAAGCCATATGACTTACACTATTCCTACCACTGCAGCCATGTGAAACATATTGAACGACATTGTTCATGACATTTTTCATTAGCATCACCATTACTATAACCGATAAGCCTTACATTATTCCTACCACTACAGCCATGTGAAACATATTGAGTGACATTGTTCATGACATTTTCATAATCTCCGTCAAAAAGGTCATTAAACCAATTTATATCCATATCCATAATTTAAATTAAATAATTATAATCAAAGAATAACATATTATTTGTTTTTATAAATGTGGAGGTGTTACAAGCTCTACCTTCACACCTTTAATAAATCTCATTACTTGTATAACAAATATAATTTTTAATTTTTATTAACCCCTTTTAAATTTAGAACAAAAATACACTTTGTACATTATTCTAACCAATTTCATTTATTTATCAAAACATATCTATACATTAAAAGCCATCTCATCCAAAAACCTTAAACATTTTATATGTGTCTTAAAACCAATATGTAATCAGGCAATAATTTATATTTTTTTGTGCTGAAACTTACAATATTGTTATTATGAAATTTCATGTACCTAAAGCAAGAATATATAATGAAAGGAAAACAACTTACTACAACAAAAGATGTCGGCTGATATACTTTAATGAAAATTCCTTAAGAGAGTTAAAGAAGATGAGTTATACCATAAATGATGTTCAAAGTAGGGGTGAGCAAAAAAACCAAAAAACAGAGAAAACCGAAAAAAAAAACCAAAAAAACTGAACCGTAAAAAAAACCCGATTAGAAAATCATAAAATATTTCCGGTTTGGTTCGGTTTCGGTTTTTAAAGTCTGAAACCGATTGAACCGAACCGAACCGGCCCGGTTCAACTAAGCTGGCTCTTGAAAAAAAAAGAGTATAAATAACATATTTTCTAACCCTAAACTTAAATCACTATTCTCACTTTCTCAGCCGCCTCCTCTCCCTTCTCTCTGCCACTCATCTCTCAAAAGTTTTGTGCATTGTCTTCTTCTCCATGCTCCATGCTCTCTGAGTCAAAACTGTCTTCTTCTCCATGCTCTCTGCCTCTCATCTCTCATCTCTCATCTCTCAAATCTGTTTCCTTCTCCTCCATGTTCTCTGTCTCTCATCTCTCATCTTAGACGACGCGGGAATATGCAAAGAAAGGTTTAAGAATTCCAGTCTTGAGGTTATCCTATTACAAAATTTTGTTAGTAGTGTTTGACATCGCTTCTTGAGGCTATCCTAGGCTTTCATCTAGTTCCAACGATTCCTACTTCTAACCACTCTTATTTCACACTTTTCAGGAAATTCCAAAACCCAGAAAGAAAGGACACTAAATCAAGATCTATTCTAATTGAAGGGGTGTAACAGCACTTTAAGCTCATTGGGCTTGAAGAACAGGAAAGAACGGACTAGCTAACCTAACTGCAAAGAAAGCAGTCACAGCCAGGGATATCTTTTTTGTTTTGTTTTGTGTATTTTTTTGCTGGGTTTAACTTCTGAGCAAGGATCTATCAAAACAAAAATTGAAGTTGATTTTCTAGAAAATGAAAGCAAGTACAAAACAGAAGTGTTGAAAAATGCCCAGAAAAAACTCAACCGGAGTAATTTCAGTTTGAATCGGTTTGGAAGGGAAAAAACCCGAACCGAAATTAATCGGTTTGAACTGGTTTTCAGTTCAGTTCGGTTCCAAAACTAAAAAAACTGGTTTAGTTGTTTATTTTGGTCCAAAACCGAACCGAACCGAAAATGCTTAGCCCTAGTTCAAAGTGATGTGTTCTACTTTATTAAAATGCTGAATTATATAGGCAGGAAATGAAACTCCTGTGAACATACATTACAACAACAATCTACCGAACATTTAAAACCTAATTATTTCACCTAATAGTCTTATGTTTAATAGGCTACAATAAATAACAACTTAAAAGCATTCTCAGCAATTGCAATAAAAGTAAAGAAAATATTTGTTATAGGGTACGCAACTACAAGTCTTTGACAACCCATACGTAAGCAACCAACACAACAGGGACACATTACACATGGTATGTCCTCTTGAAAACAGCAAATTAAAACCGGTAACAAGCAGGACAAACCAAGTTTCATAACAACAACACCTTAATCATACAATGGTAGAAACATTATAAAAAACAACAACACTGATAATTCAACATTTGCAATGACACCTCTAATAAATATTTCATTTTACGGTGAAAAAGGATTTATTATGGACTAAAATAATGATTTTTTTTTTTAATCTTTTGAGATTTTTTTTGTTATTAATTTGTTTCTAAATTTATCCTTAAGCATTGCGTTTAAAATTTAAAAAAACAATTTTTGTTTCAATCAACTTATTAAAAATAACCATTCAAGTTGATTGGATCTCCAGATCGGGTTTAATAAATTATAAAAGAGTTTTCCATGACAACGAAAGTGCATTAATTGATTATTCTTATTGATTTTAATACATTGACATCAAAACTGCCATGATGTTATTCTTTCCTATTAGTAAGTATAGAGACAGAGATTTCGAGTTCACAATTAAATTGCCATGTTGGATCAATACGTTAATAAAGATTAAAAACAGTTCTGAATAATAATTTAATCTATTGTTGTTGGAAAAAATATTAATAAATTCTGAATAATTTATATGCTCATTTTTTTCTTGATATGACACATGATGGAACATGTACAATCATCCATAATTGTACCAATCTTCTTCCTCTGGATGGCCACAAGGCCAGTACAGATTCCTTATCAAAATAAGAAAAATATTCAAGATGAGAAGCACAAGGAACTTTTTTACTACCCTGGATAGAATGCGGCCGAATCAATTTTAGGGCTCTCCAATTGGCAAATCACAGTGCAAGTTATTGCCTCAGCCATTGCTCAACTTGCCATGACAGGAGGTAGTGGGGGATGATGTGTTATTTTCCTTTTTGTTTGGCTGAAAGGATGAGTAATGGTGAAGAACTGAGAGAGCAGATGAAAGGATTAGATGATGGAGAAAAATAAGCATCAATCCACTCATTTATGATTGTCCGGTATCGTTTGTTTTTCTATTTTCTATTATTATTTCAATTTTTTGAAAATAGAAATAAAAAATTTATTTGTTTGGATTCTATTATTGAGAAAGAAAAAAACAAAACCAACAACAGTATCTCAAGTTTTTTTTTCTTCCAACCATTATTTGGTTTTCAAAAAGTTTGTCTTTTTATATTTTTGGAAACAGAATCTTTTTTTTATATAAGTTTTTTCTATTTGTTTTAAGGAAAAAAAAACACCCCATGATTATTTGAAACCAATCTGAAGAAACCTCTATTATTATAACGATCCTGGAACAGAGATTCAAGATATCATTTTTAGAATGGAACTAGTAGTTACCATATAAGACATAGCAACGGGAGATTTCTTTTTCTTTGTTTAGATGGAAAAATAGCTCATTCTCTCCGTCTTATCCACACGTCCAGCTTTCTTTCCACTAAACAGTGTTAGGATCGATCCCAAAAGAAGCATGGTTGAGGATTCTGTCATGAACAGCTTCATCTGTCGACCAATGTTTCCTCAGATTTTTATCTTATTTGGAGAAGAAGATAAGGCGAGCCCTAGAGACAAGCGAGGTGGGTCGCCTAGTTGTGCTTTATTAAATGTGTTCTGTGGCATGGTGTTGTGCTTTCTGTGTTTTTGTTTTAATCATAGATTTAAAACTTTTTTAAAATTCTAGTTAATTAAAAACTATAATTTATAATTTTTTTAGATTTGTTTTTTTTTCAAGCCTCAGTCGAAAAGGCTATTATAATGCAAAACTTGAGAAAGCAAACATCTATAGTTGTCTGTAATACTACAATAGCGCAGCACTTTCAAACTTGATTTTAATACACAAGAATCAGTTTGGCAAGCTTGAAAGGCTGCCAGTTCCCGGGATCGGACCTACTGATGACGTGGATGCATACTGCTGTGCTTAGGTTGACATAGCCGCCTGTGTGCAGAGACTCTTGATAGCCAGCCAGGCTAGCTAAAATTGAGTTCCAGGTTATTTAACTCCTCCCTCTGACAAGAGCAAGCTGCTTTAATGATCTTCGAGAGGGTGACACTAGCCTGCTGGCTCGATGTAACCAAACGCCCTAGCTACCGAGTCCTGAGTTCAAACCCGGACTGGTTAAACTCTGATTGGTAGTAGAAGCTAAGCTTTATATAATCATTTGGGATCAAAAGGATTGGTATCCGATAGCAGTCATTTGCTGACCAGTGCTCGTGCGCGTAAATGGTTATATGCCTGTCAAAATCTTAACTAGCTGGGTCCAACTACGATGCTTTTCGTATTCCTTAGAGGACCCGGCCTATTGTTTAACAAGATTCAAGGCTAGGATTTTGTGTTCATGGGATAACCTAAAATAACATGATTTTGTGTTTTTCAAATAAAATGATATTATTTTGAACTAGAATTAAAAAAAAAATATCCTTAAATTTGATTGCGTCTGGTCTCATATCGAGGTCTGAACGGATTTGATTGAATCAATCTTATAATTTAATGGATTTTATTTAAGTTTGATTGGGTTAAAATAAAACTTGATTTTAGTCTGATTTTAGATTAGCAACTAACAAATTAAACTCCAAAGTCAGGGGTTCGGTACGAGGAATGAGGTTTAATATCTATGTTTTAGGTTTTTCTAGGTAATGAGGGGTGCAAAATGTGCGGGTGTATAATAGCATCTGGTCATAGTTAATTAGATAGGTCATTCATGAAATTCAATTGTGGTTCATAATCACTAATGTGGGGGCAAAAAGGATGACATGTTTGGGAAAGAAAGGAAAATTTTAGAAAAGATATGTGAAGACAACCCACCCCTACGAAATTTTCATAAAGACTGATGATAGTTTATGTTTTACACGTAAAAGCAATTCCTCTATGAAAGACATGTAGTGCTCATTGAAGTAGAGCGTGTAATAAGAAAAAAGCACACATGGATTAAGACAAAAGCCAGTTTTTTTTGTCTCCTCCCATGCCAATTTTCTATGATACCTGGACAATTCATCCCAACCCAGTCACATCTGCATATAAAACGCACTAAGGATTCCTTTTTTTTCTCTTGGTCAAAACAAGACTATCGTCTGCCACTCCACTCTATTGGATTAAAAGGACGATAATGTTTGGTGGTGCCTTTATTCCCTTAACAGATGACATACAGATATCAGATAAGTAAATAAAGAGGTGAAAGAGTGATATATAGGTCTACAATCTATATCATTAGGCAGACGTACCACAGGAGAGGAGACGGGAGGTACAGGGAGACAACGTTTCACGCTTCTCTTGTCCCTTTCGTTCTTTCACTTTCTTGTGCCCAGGGAGGTTGATTCCTTCACGAGTGCTCAGAAATCTCAAAACAGTAGTTTTTTGTTCAGCACTTTTGATTAGTTTAGAAAAGAATGGAAGTGTATTTCAATTATTTCCAAGTTTCGACTGCGAACAATTTATAGGTTATTTAGGTTAACAGTAACTCAGACCTGATATTATGGAGAAGATTATGGATATTGTAAGACATTTGGTCCCTCCTGTCATCAATTTTCGATTTGTATTAAACAGAGGCTGGGAGGATGAATATAGTGGTTACACATGCAAGTCGGAAGGGAAGTGGGGTTTTCAGCGGCAACTGCCATGTAAGCTGAGAGGCAAAAGAAGGAATCTGCCAGAGAAGAGGCTCGCATTTCATTAGCTAATATTTGAGGTAATAGCTTACCAAGATGATGATCGTTAGTTGGTTCTAAAAGAAGCCAAACTAAGACTGAGACACATCCTAGGCTCCAATCAGAGGCAGGAGTGGGGAATTTTCTGCAATTGATGAAAACTTTGACGGAACAATGCTGCATCGAGGTAGAAGGTTCACGGGCCGTGAACTTCTTTTCCCAGAAAAAAGAAAAAAGAAAAAAAGCAATGATGGTATCTAGAAAATAATCATCCACTAACTCTATGCCAATTGTTCCAATCCCGTGTTTGATGATTGATTTCAAAAGAATTTAGTCATGATATACTATATACAAACTGATCTAAGAATAGATCTAGCAATTGAAATCAATGATAGGAAAAAAAAAAAAAAAAACTAGCTAAAAGAGAAAAACACCATCCATTGTATTCCGGTCTATGGTACAGGAATCACGTGAAATATGATGATTGAGAATGAAAATGGTGATCATGTTCTAGCCATAAAAGAGCCATGCTTGTACGATGACAAGATGGCCTCAAAAAACATGAAAACATCTACGAAGGAGCATTATATATATATGCTCCCGGAATGGCCATTTGCTAGTGCTCGGTAGAATATAGCGATTGTTCTATCTGCTAAACGACAAGCTTTGACATTTCTTTTGGTGCTGGTTACAGTGATCGGCAGGTTCAAAGGGAAAAGCTTAAAAAAGCTAGTTTCCATGCCCCCACAAAAGCCACGTTTCAACCACGTTTCAATCTCTTTGCTAATCCTCCAAGTAAAATCCAGCCAATATCTTCTTCAACAGTAATGTTCACACTCATAGGTGGAGCTCTCTCTCTGACAGTCTTTTCAAAGTGATGTCTGTACAAAAACCTATAAATCTAAATTACTCGATTCCCCATATCTACCTGCCTTAACTAGTGGAGGCGCTTGTGCTCAGATGATTTCTGACTTCGTTGCTAAACTCGTGTCATCACATCAGTGCTTACTCCCGATCAAGGGTAGCCCGGGGACCTTGTGCCAATCTGACAACCAAAAACTATGAGGTTGGGCTGGCTCTCCACATTTATGATTCAGGACGGCTCTATAGATTAGCCCACTAACCTCTTATATCCACCACTCCTGCACTAAAATTACAAGAACAGCTATAAAGCGGATCGTTTTTGTCTTTCAGAACGTGTTTGTTTCTTTAAAATTAGTTATTTTTAAAAAATTTTAAATTTTTTTGTATTTAATTGTTATTAGAAAAATTGATTAATGAAAAACATTTTTTTATCAAAGAAAAATTTATCTTGATTTTCAGGAAAGTGTTTTCCTTTTATTTTGGGCGGAAAACAATTTCCGGAAATTGTGAATAATTTAAAAATATCATATTATTTGCTGATTATATCAAATTTGGTCCTCAAACTTTTAATTCCTATATATATATATATTGAATATTTTTTTTTCAATTTCATCTATTAGAATTTAATTTTTATATTAATTTTGGTTCTTATTTTTATAATTGTTATTTTTTTTTTCTTATTATTTTTTAATTAAAATTTTTTATCTATCAAATTTGGTCCTCATTCTTTTGATTGTTACTTATTTTATTTGAAATAATTTATGAAATGTTAATTATTATTATTTTATTTTTTTCATCTTTTAATTTTTTTATTTTTTAGATTTGATCTATATTATTTTTATTATTTTTTATTTTATTTGAGATAATTTATGAAATTATATATTTTTTTTCAATTTCATTCTCATTCAACTTTTTAATTTGTAAAATTTGTTCCTCATTATTTTAATAAACTTGAAAAAAATAAAATATTAATAAGTTATTTTCCAGCTCATTTTCCATAACATAACCAAACACTGGAAAGTGTTTTCCAACTTATTTTTCATTACACTACTAAACATTAGAAAATAATTTACTTTTCTGAAATTCACTTTAAAAAAAAAAACTACTTTTCAGCAAACAAACGGGGCCTAAATATGTTTTTATTCATCGTCAGTGGTAATAGTAAAATGATAATTTTACTTTTAAAAAAACTATTTATCATGGTTTTCTTTAGTTCATTTGTTATTTGATAATTGTTTAGAGGTTTTGTTATAAAATATCATGTTGATGTATAATAAAATTACTTTGCTACTCTTAAAAGTACAAAATTATTTAGCTCCGATCAATGATTTTTTCAGGCATTTCATATTTTGATGTATAATAAAATTATAAATTTAATCTTAGAGTTAGTGGAGTCATCATTCTTGTTCTTTGGGATTTTCTAGGTATATAGTCACCTTTCTAGGAAGACAATCATTAACATCAAAAAATAACAATGCTTTTAGAATAAACCTCGTTTATTTGGGTTTTTTTGTACTGTTTGGTCAAAATAAGGTTGTTTTAGTTAATATGTGTTATTTCACTTAAATGAAACAATGTCATTTTGGCTTTTAAGGTTTTAATTTTAGGGATTTGATTAAAGTTTAATTTAGTCCCTCGACTTATAATTTCTTTTAATTGCATTCCTAATTGGTCTGAAACTTTTAATTTCATGCAATTTTTTCCCTGCCAAACTTCAACATCAACCTTGAATTTTAATGTTTTTTTTATTTTGATCCTTGGTCTTGGATTTATTCAAATTGACCATCAATTGAACATTAAATTTTTAATTTCTTCAATTTCACCCCTGTCTTCAGCTGAATTAAGTTCACGAAGCTTAGTGCATTTTTCAAAAAGGTTATTAGTTGTGAATTTCTTCAATTTAACCCCATACTAACCCTAAACTTTGATTTTTTTTTATAATTTTACCCCTGATTTCAAGCAATTGCCTTTGTAAAAATTAAGTAAACTTTTTATAGTAACTTTGAACCCGTCACCTATTTTTAGTACTTTTTTCACTTTGATGCTCATTCTTTGAATTTTCTTATTACAATGATGACTTAAGTTATTGATGACTTCACCTTTTCTTGTTCTTTCTTGTTTTTTTTACTAAATAGTTATAAAACCTTCCATTTCTTGTTACGAGTTGCTTGGATTAACTTGATTGTTTTAATATTTTTTGAAGTTAAATAATGTCATTTAAAAAAAATAAAAATTAAACTAGGTTTTATTTGAGTTTTAAATTGATTGTAGGTTAACCTATAAAGTAAACTTAATCAGCATTGGTTTTACACAAAAATAAGTTATTTTTTTTACAATATTTCAAAAAATAAATTATATATGACCAAAATCATGTAAGAAATTTGTGATATTACACTATTCAATCACTTATACGGTCACATCATAATTCCTGAAGAGAGTCATATACTGAATAAGTTATTAGTGATCTCACTTTTTTTGTTAAAAAAAAAATCAATCACTACACTTTTATTTATGAAACTCAATTAAAGGAAATTAATTAATATTTACAAAAGTCATGGTAACATCAAGCAATGGAAGAAAAAACCCTAAAAATATTGTAGTTAACATGTGTTTGATATAATAATAATTTTTACCGTTATGATTTAAAATAGTAGATTTAAGAAAAAATTATAAATTCTCTCTTTTTTACAAAAAAAGTTTCAAAAGAAATTTTTGCGGTGCTCATACAAAACTATGACGTATAAATTAATCAAACACTTTTAAAATTATAATTAGAACAAAATATAATTTCAACCATATATCATCATCGTAATTTTAAGAGTATTGTTGGAGCTTCTGGCAAGCACACAAGAATAAGATGAGGCATGCAGTGGTGGATCCTGAACAAGAATTTAGTAAAGTCAAGAACATGACTAGAAATATAGTAATATAGTGCCAAGCTTGAGTTAGCACTTAATTCTAATCATATAAATAGAAGATCAATAAGTTAAATTATCAATTTTTTTGTTATGATCATGATCGTCTTAGACACTTGAGTGTACAAATATTACTTTTACATTTTAATTGGAAAAAGGAAAAACTATTTTGAAAAATGGGTATCTTGTTGCTTGAAACTAATATGTTTGATATATATCTATGCACATGGACATAGAGACTTTTAGCTTTGAAGAAATGAAGAAAAAATCGAAATCAAGTATCCAGTTGCGAGTAGATTTTGGGACGCAAGGACTGAGTTGAATAATATGAAAACTAAAAGGATGTAAATGCACAAATATTGGAAATTAAAAATTAAAAATTAAAAATCCTAGGGGAGGCTGCTGCCCTCCCCGTCTCTAAAAGGATCTGGCTACTGCAGACACGCTCGTCTTACATGGAGGTGGGACGGCAGTCTGGACATGGAGCGGGCCTACTCCCATCCCTTGTGTGCCTGTGCCACCATGCAGCAGGCTCCCTGCAAATTTTCCATACTCGAAAAAGTATGTGGGTTTTGAACTGGAGATACAACCCATGCCTATAACTGGGGAATATATCAAGAGGCAAAAACATCACACCAACCACGTAAAATGCACTATAAATCAAGTTCATTAGCAAGAAAATAGGTGTTATAGCAGGCTGCTTGGTAGTGGAGAGAGAATAGCTAGAATTCTCGCCATAATGGGTGTGACTGACCACTGCTACCAAAAAATGAAAAAAAAAATAATAAAGAAAAGAAAGGGAGGGAAATCATCCACACCAAAACCAAGCTATACAGGAACCAAAAATCTTATAAACTGCTAAGTTACCATCCTAAAATAAATATCTATATATTTCTTATTTTGTTTTGCTCTACGCGCAATGCGCCTTGTCAAACTCTGTCAAAACCAGGCACGACAATTGAAAAGGTAAAACTAAAGGCGCTGCTCCTCACCTTCCAGGGAACATTCCCCTTCCGTCCAGAGAAACATGTGTACTACTTTTTAAAATGATTGCATATTCGGTGGTTGCATAGAATGATCGTTTCAGTTCAAAAGCTTGAACTGGTGCCTGCAGCACCCTCCTGATGAGAAATTCCTGCCTGGATAGTTAACTCACATGTCTTGGCTGTTGTGCTATCTTGGTCAGCAGCCACATCCTCCATTGAGATCTTTTGAAACGATGTTGTCAGAGTATCAGAACTTGATACACCAGAGGACTGAAAGCCCAAATCAGTGCGAGGCAGTGTAGAACTAGGCAGCCAATTCATCCAATCATTACGCCTCCTCACTTTGTCATCCTGGATTAAATTTCAATATTACATTCAAATCAAACAGTAGAAAATGATATTAATTTAAATCTTAAATAATGGCAAAGGCACTTCTTGCATGCTAAATCACGATCAATTCAAATATTAGACACTTCGCAATCAACATTAACAAATTTCAAGTACAATATTGCCACATTCATCAGATGGTTAAGTTAAATATTAATGGATTAAAATGAAGGTACCTGTACTTCAAGCAAAGTTGAAGTCCTCAAGCACTCCAATATAAACTGGATGCTGTTTGTCATAATCCTAACCTGCAGAAGCATGGGCATAAAATAAAGTTGGTTTGCAATCATAACCATCTATTATGAAGTAAATCTAAATTCAAAATGGACAATTTTTTATTCAGAAATGATGAAATAAAATACGAATTGGATCTAAAAGCAAACCATGGTTAATTTTTTATTCAGACACAATCCCCACACTGTTTTGAGAAAATATCAAGGCTAGATATAATAGCACAGAAAACCACAAATTTGATAATAATATAACCACCACCTATTAGCAGGAAGTTACTGCAAAGAAATATCCCTGACAGGTCAAGGTATATAAAGCAGGACAACTTAAGAGGACTGCCACCATAAAACCCCACTCGAACAGATTGCTGTCGTCAAAGATTAGCACAAATAAATGATCTCTTTAGTGAATTAAGAAACTCCAAAAAAGTATACAAAAGTTGAACAGCTGGTTCTAAAAGCTGAACAGTTCAAGTTCATACAGGAAAGGGGCATAATACGAGGAACCAGACAAAGAATGTTTTAAGTTCAGTCACAACAAATTATTCTCTTATGCAAACCATATCTTGCATTTTCAGAGTCTTCCATGTCAAAAAATGAAAAACAAATCAGTTATGGCCCATGATACCACATAAAAATTATCTACAGTTTCTCAACGTAGGATCACAATGAATGATACTCTTAAAAGACCAGGCAAACATCAACAAGGACATCACAGCACAGAATGCCCCATAATACATCCATTTCAGTATTCCCCATAAGACAGCCAAAAATGAGACAAGGAAGAGAGGTAGGATTGGTGAAGTGTACAATATTGAAGATAACAAGCACCAAGTTCAACCTCTGATCAAAGAACATCTCAAGCTCATGACCTGTGAATTACAAAGGACCGGGTCACAAAGGTCAAACGACGATGCAAGAGGATGGAACAACTAGTATCAACCTCACATTTACAAAAGTTCAAAAGATAACTCCCAATTGATCTTAGCTAGCAAATGCCCAATATGGGTGAGTGCTAAAAAAATTTCCAACTTCAGAAGGCACCTCAATCCATGTCATCATGCTTCAACCCCAATGTTAAGGGAAAAAACACCAATGGCCAATTGACTGAAAGCATGAAGTGAATGAATTGGGAAGCAGGAAGTATTAGCGAGTTTAAAGCTACAAGATGAAGCACTTCTTATAGCATAATATAGCTCAAAAACACTTACTTGGATAGTACACACTCCATCTATTCATGAACCTTAAAAGCTCTCTATATTTAGCCAAAGTCCTAAACCATTACCATCTTTTGCTCAACATTTAACATGTCATAACAAACTAATTCCAATTCTTAAAATCACCACAAGGAATTGATTTACACAAGTAATTCAATACAGCAGTTATCCTTCCCATTTTCCTTTATATTTCTTTTAATTGGATTATAATGACCATCAGAAATCTCTTTTAACTCCATTTCCCAACAGGAAGCTAGTTACACTTGCATTCAAAACTTTTGATGACCAGACAATTGGAGAGAATTTACTGAGCAAACTCAGTCATTACTAATGACCAAACACCGGTTGCTCCCCATAATCCAGCAATCCATTCCACAATTCTACTCCCATGCCCTAAATGGCAATTATATCCAATGCCATATATAACAACCTGCCTCTTGAGGTTGGTTGGCACAACAATTGATAGCCAATTATATGATATATAAGATCAGTCATGAAAAGTATCTGATTCTATTGCCTAGATATTCCCAGAAAATCAGCACCTGATATATATAAATCAGGAGAAAAATCAATGTAGTAGCATTACACAGAACAATAAAGAATAATTTCTCACTTTTCCGAACACACCTTGATTTTGATGAATCTACCTCTTCTCACACCTCCATATCATTAAGTCTTATTGAAAGATGCAACTAAGATGCTGCTAAGCAAATAAATAACCCAGACCACTGTTTGTTCATATTACAAAGGCAGAGTTCCAGCACCACAGTTCAAGAAAGTGGAAAGAATGAAAGGGAACAAAGAAATTGATGGAGATCAATGGAAACTATATATATATATATATATATATATATATATATATATTGAGATGAATTGAGTTCTATCAACTAACATTGGCAGAACCTAGTTTGATCAGCTTTAGCCACTACAAGCAATACAATCACAAAGAAATAAACACCCAAGATACTGCTTCAACAACACATTGATGAAAAAACTATTAAAAAATTAGTCCAGGGTTGTGGTGAAACACGCTCATCAATAACCATAAGGAGAGTATATGTCAAGGAAAACAAAAGGAAAAATCTAGTGAAAGTAGATAATCACCATCTTCAACACAGCAACATGGATAGAAGCAGAAATTACATAAAAAATTGTAAGATTTAAAATAAAAGGGTATATAACTGCATGACAGATGAATTGTAAAGCCAAAAAAAAATTATACTAAGAGAACTTAATGCATGAAAGATTGATCTAGGAACTCTTTCATGCACAAAGTCCATATCTTTTAACAGCAATATCTTGGGTTTTACATAATTTTATTAATACCCATCAATTCAAGAATCTAGATCTTCAATGTTTTCCAGGACTTTCTCAAGCTTGTTAATTTTTAAAATTAAGACTTTAAATTTTATAATCAGATCAGAAAGGCCAGGCTAATTTTCAATGGTAGGGTGAAAAGTTTCCAGAAAATGAACAAACAAGAACTATCAAGTTCCCCTTAAATTGGATGGTGTTTTACAATCAGGGAATTTTAAATAGGAAAACGTGTCATATAAGAGAAGATAGACAAAATTAAACTTATCATATGGCATAAGTGGACCCAAGGACAAAGATCGTGACCCTTAAGCTCATCAATCAGTGTTCACTTACTCGATTAAAGCCCGCTATTAAAGTAATAGGAACCCAACCTTCATCATCCATCTTTGACTTTAAGAAACCATCTTTTGATAAATTCATATCGCTGCAAACAAGCAAACCACAATTGGAGTTCTTAGTTGAGTTTTCAAGAAGCTATAGAAGAGAGAGATCTTATGAAGCTTAAAAGTTGCCCTTATAAGACACTCGCAATATGATGATACCTGAAATAGTATTCTATCTGATTTAGTAACAATAAAGGTAGAGGTTGAGGAATAGGCATCAGCATTGTTGGTGATTGAATGTGTGGCACAACCGGATAAGGTTCCAAGGTTATTGGAGGCGGAATAAATAGCATATCTGAAAGAGAAATGAATCGTAGTTGCCAATCCACAATAAAACAAAACAGGTGTCCATTGAAAAAGGAGAGAGGAGCCTACCATGATAACCCATGGGATTTGCAAATGGTCTCACAGACTGGGGAGGAATAAATGTACCACTATTTTGCGCTGAAGGCCGAGGAAAGCCCCTTGTAGGAGCTCTCTGTTGCTGCACATGAACATCTCTTGAATTTCCATGATGTCCACGGTCCTGTTCACGTCTGCCAACATAATTATTACGGTGGGAACCATCTCCAGGTGGCTGGCCAAAGTTGCCTCTTCGTGAGGGGCGTCGGTGTTCACTTACCACAGGCGGCGGAGGAACAAAACCCCCAATTGGTCTAGGTTCCCAGTTATTCCCTCTGTATAGAGTTTCTCTGGGAGATTGATCTGGCATAGCTGGTACCAGATTAGTAAAACCATTGGGAGGCATTGGAAATATAGGAAATGGTGGTGGCGGCGGCGGCGGCGGAGGGTGAGTAAAACTGTTTTGTGAATGTCCACCTCCTGAACTACTTCCACTACTACCACCACTGCCACGCCTCACAGGCCTTTGCCGAACTGGCATTGTATGGTTTGTTGCCGAGATAGATTTTGCATTACTATTACCTTGCTTCTTAGGTGAATTCGCTATCACCGGTCCCTAATACACAACACATGGAAACAAAATTCAATTAAACTCTCTTCAAAACTACAAAAATTTAATTCTCTTTTATTATCCATAAATCTAATGAGCCCACACCGGGCTACTATCTATTTCACTAACGCAAACAAAACAAAATAAAAAAACGTTCTTTTCGTCTTTGTTCCCTAAATTTTATCAAAAATAAAAGAAACAGGTAAAAACCCAGAACCTGAGAAGTGGGTATTGATCCATCAGAGACAATCTTCGAGGATGATTCAGCAGGCGATGGTTTTGGAGAAGGCTTAGTGGATTCAGATAAAGCAGGCCATGAAGTTGCATCCATAACAGGACTAGTAATCTCAGCTACACCATTCGATGCTGGTTTGTTCCAAGCCGGCTTCTTTGCCTTACCTGCATTGCCCTTTTTACTGTCCGAACTCTCAATCGCCGCCCAATCATTCGATTGCTCCAGCATAGAATTGATCGATTCAGCCTCACCGCTTACGGTTTCTGATTTTGGAGATGACGACTTCTCTCTCCTTTGAGAACTTCTCACGCCGTCCCTTGGAAATCGTGGAGAATTTGATGAATCCACCGTGTAAACCATTCAAAAAATAGGGTTCTTGCGGATTCGAAAAATTTTACTCGGATTAATTAAAAAAATATTTGGAAAAAGGTTGGGCTTTTTTTTTCCTGAGAAATTTAGGAATGAGACCGTGAGGAAAGCCGAACAGGTTTCTCTCCACCTTCGTGCTTTTGTTGCTGTGGCTTTGGTTTCGTTTGTGAAAGAGACGCAGACAATACAATTAGAGAAAGTATCTTGTATATTGTGAAATTACTAAAATAGACCTTTGTGTTTTCCTTGCTTGTTAGGGTTTTATGTAGGGCATCTGACAATGGGAACTCAGAAATAGGTTTTCTTATTGTGCTCAATGCCTATCAACACATAAAAAAATCGGATATTTATATTTAAATATGTATAAAATTCATTATTCTACCACTATTTATTATTTAATGTAAAATAAATTATGTATACATTTTATTTTATTCAGAAAATGTAAATATTATACATAAATTTATATGATATAAATCTATATATGTTAGATTATTTAAGTTTAATTTTGAGTTGATTTGATAATATATGTATCTTATTCATTATCTATCTATCAAGTAAATTAATTGTAAAAATATATTAATTAGCTTTAAATTAAATTTTTATCTTATTCTAAGATTTTTTTAAAAAAAATATATAAAATAAATAGAATAATTTTTTAGATGAATTATAGAAATAGTAAGAAAATGTATTATCTCTGATCCCATTGTTTTTATCTCTTATGTTTCGAAGACCAAACATTACCTAAAATAACCAAAGATGGGTTAAGTAACAAAGATTGAACCAACAACATTCAAGCATGATTTACAGTTCAAATTGCAATTAAATCAGGTTTTCCTCGGTAAAAAAAAAAATACAACTTCTTCCAACCTATAACAATCAGTCTGCACCAATTCCCAAAAGTTTAAAATGTGACTTATTTTTTAATTGATTTTATTAACTTAAGATTTCAAAAATTAAATTGTAGAAACTTTTTTTTCCAACTTTTTTTATTTTAATTAATCAATATTGCAACATTGAAA
>Ga0325404_1000219_pt1 | contig 55171 bp, 31 predicted proteins | sample PopdelMetagenome_18_FD_205664 | JGI IMG/M metagenome (GOLD analysis project Ga0325404, IMG submission 205664) | Populus deltoides microbial communities from Bellville, Georgia, United States - Xylem-Control-R1 | ecosystem: Host-associated > Plants > Phyllosphere > Stem > Wood/Secondary xylem...
GAAATCTGGTAGTTTTGTGGACTTACGAATGCGGATGGACTGACGTGGAGGTGGATCCACAATCTCAAATGAAGCTTGAGGGGCTGTAGATGAGAATGGAGCTTCAGGTGTGCCAGAGAGTAAAGTACCAGTACCTGCAGAGTTATGAGTACAAATTGATCGAACATAGGGAGAGGTATCATTACCAGAATCCTCAGAAAAAGGATCTATATGAATAAGATCAGATTTTGTCAGGCTATGAGTAGTGGATGGAATAGAAAAGAAAGGTATATGCTCAAGGAAGACAACATGACGAGACACATAAAGTTTCTGAGTTATTGGATCAAAACAACGATACCCCTTTTTACCTTCACCATAACCCAGAAAGACACAAATAGCAGATCGAGGGGATAGCTTACTGCGTTCTACATGAGGACGAAGAACGAAACAAGTACAACCAAAGACTCTAAATGAGGAATAATCAGGGACATACCCATATAACTTTTCAAAAGGAGATAGACCTGAACTATGAGAAGATGGAATTGTATTAATCAAACTTACAGCAGTCTGATACCATGTTAAATTAATTGAGATCAAATAGAGAAAAGGAGGCTAGAATTCTGAATAATCTTTATATTATGAATGTATTGTCTTAACCTAAATACAAATAAAGTATATATAGGTCAAACTGAAAGTACTATTCTACCCTTAATAAATAAGATTACATAAATATTATTTAACAAAAAGGACACCAGGAGTGAGAGCAAAATATGTAGAGAGTGTGGTGAGTTTGTGCAAAAGAGTTGAGAGAAAGAGAGAGCAGCAATGGCAGTAGCTGCAAGAGCAGCAATGAGAGTTGATGAGTGGAGTAGAGTGGATGTAATCCTTCTCCTCTACATGTATTTATTGTAACCCTTTCTCTAGCTCTAATACAATGACTCTCTCCCGTGGATGTAGGCGGTTTTGCTGAACCACGTTAAATATTGTGTCTCAGTGTGCTTAGCCTCCTATGAGCAACTATCAGTATACCACCGGTCCGTAAAAGGGGTGCCGGAATCCCCAACAGGGAGTTGTTATAATCTTTCTTCGTGCTTGTTATCTCCGTCCCTGGACTGCTTTTATTCGTGAGTTATCACTGATCTTCCCAAAGTTGCGCAGCTTATGGATTCTCGTTAATTTTGGCTCACGGGCTTTAATTATTTGTGTTCCCTTCCTTTTCTTTTGACTCTCTCGCTGATAGTTACCTAAGAAACTGAGAAACAAGCTGAAAAAAATATATATTCCATTCTCAACTATTTTTGTTTCTGATTTGGTGTTTTTTAGCCCTGATATTGTAGTATTTTTATTTTTATTTTATAAATTGTAGACTTCCCAGTTATCTGACTACAGATGTTTATAACAGTCTGAGTTAGAGGTGCCATATCTAAAAGCAAATTAATGCCAAGTTGTTTTTGTTGATAAGGTTAACAAAAAGTAAAGGTATGGCCTGGATGCAGAATATGTACAAGAAATTCGAAGCTATGTGTTTGGAGTTGGATGATATCTTGGAGCAGGTATTCTTGTCATTTACACAATCAATCTCCTTGAAATGCACCCATGATTGTTCTTATTATTTGCGTTCTACTGATATTTTTCTTTTTGTGTTTGACTGAATATTTACTGATTGTATTTCCGATTAAATCATGTTTCTAAAGCATAAATATTTTTATTTCATCAAAAGAAAAGGTACAGTTTTAGTATTTGTAAATGGTTAATGCAATCTACCCACCATTAAGAGGCTGCAACATGCCCAAAGCACCCATGCCTGCGTAATGCAGTTGACGTTATTGTGAAGAAACCCTTCCTGCATCTTTCTAATGGAAAAGCCTCACCTTTGGGCAGATGACTGTTTCTTTTCTCTGATGAATGGCCGCTTTAAAGCTTACATCATTCATTACAGATTTTCTTGAAAACTCTAGATCCTGGTACAGTAAGATAGGATTCCGTAATTTCCTCGAGCATACAAATTTTTGGTTAATACGGCAACTCCAAACTGTTCGTTAATTATAAAATTGAGAACAAAAGTATTAACTTTGTACCGGTTTTCATTTTAATTTGTTACAATTAATTTTCTGATGTGATTGTCCTGATCTCTCTCTTATATCCTTCATGTTGCTTGCTTGCTGCCCGATTCCTGCTTTAGCTGCAGTCAGTTCTGCCAAAACATATCTCATGAAATTGAATACATTCTTGGACAGGAAGGGTTGAAATATGCCGACCACTTGCAGACATTAGGTGCCAATGTCAAGCAATTTTGCTCAGATATTGTGCGAGATGTGCAGCCTCAGCCGTCTGAGGATACTGTGGATGGCGTAGCTAGCGTCTCTTGTCTAGTGAAAAACACCGAGTCAGATAAAATGTCAAAGGAAGGCATTGTCCAAAACCATTTTGATATGGAACCTTGCAACGTGAGTCGTTTGCTCTACTCATGTTCTGTTGAACCTATCAAGGCCACAAAGAATGATCTGTCTTTGGAGGAAATGGTTGTTGCTGAGATATATGAAAAATCAGTGTCAAGTCTTAAGGAAAATCGTTCCGAGGAGAAGCAAGTTCAGCTTGAGACATTGGATACCCCAGAAGAGAAAGATTTAAGTATTTCAGTATTATCCTCAACATCTTATGATCTACTAGAAAGTAACTCTTTAACAGAGGTAATTCCAATAGATGGGCTATCTTCAAAATCTGTTAATTTGGTTGACTCGTATGAAAGCAAGGTTCCAGAGTTGGGATTTACTTCTAGCGAGGCCTCAGCTGAATCAATCAGTAAGTATTTCCTTCTGCTATCTCTTAACTACTCCCTCAATTTTCCTTTCCCTCCATTGATATCTGCGTTGGTAGGCCTAGAAACTCATGTAGCCCCCTAACCACATCTGGGACAGAGCCTTCTTTCCACGAGTTTGAGCCATACAATGATTTTTCCAAACCAGATCCCATTGTCTCGTCTTGAAACTGGTATTCAAATGTTCATTTCATTACGATGAACGTGGCCCCACCTTTCTGCAGTTTGAGATCCTGGTTTATTTTTCTTATCCTACTTGTATAGTTTTTAGGAAACAATTAATTATCCATGGTCAAGGTTTTGACTTTATATAAGAACTAGTTTTGCTATGGGGAAACTTCACTAGCTCATTTAGCATTCCAGGCTTTACTTTATAACCTGTGAACTTTCTAGCTCAACTCTGCACTTTCTCTTTTATCTAGTGGGGGAGAGATAGAGAGAGAGATTCCCATCTGAAAAGATAGAGAATATTGTGGATGAAAGTTAGAAATGAAAGTTCTTATTATCTTTTGCATTTCACAAACTATTTGTTGTTTGTCTTGATTTAGATGACCTTGCAATCAAAGAAAGGAGCAATTACGATGATATTTACCTTTCTTATCTTCTTACAGGACAGATAGACAACTCCACTGAAGATGCTACCAATCCGGGATCATCTTCTTCAGTGAAGCTTGATGGGAGTTGCTTTGTTACAGATTGCAATGAGCTTTCTTCTGTTTCATATGAAGCAGGACAACCAGGGTCTTCCAAGGTATGACTTCCTCTCAAGTTTGTAAACTGGGTTAGTCTTGGTCATATATGGAGCAAACTCATGAAATTTTAAATATACAATCGTTTGAAATTTGAACTTTTGGGCATTGATGTACTAACACTAGAGTTTGAAATGAGCTATTGCACTGTCAAAAGTTGAAACTTTTGATAACCAATGTTTCTCTTTTCTCTTGTTCTCCTGCAGGAAACCTTGGATAATGTTTCGTTCAAGAAAAGGAAGGCAGCGAATCAGGTTTTCAATCAGGAACCAGCTTTTGATCCAAACCCCGGTCAACAGAAAGAAAGTTTTGCATCAACTGTTATTACCAACCAGATCACGATCCCTGCGATTCCGACTGGGTGATTGTCTAGATAAATTCGAACATGATTAATTCGGCGATTCAAGTGATTTTGTTGCCTCATTCATGCAAATAAAGGATGTAAACTCGTTTCAGATGCTTTGAATTAATGCGGCTAGTACATCCCTGATGATTTTATAGAGGTCGAGAGAAAATCAGGTGAACTTTCAAGGCATGAGGAAGTTCATCATTGTCTAAGAAATGGAACCAATTATGAAGGGAATTATGATCAGCTAAACGTTCAATACATTATCAGGTTGCAGCGTAATAAAAGTCTAATCATTACAAGAACTTGTGTTCAGTTGTCTAAATGAAAGAAACCCATGTGATATCCGAAACAGCCCCTCCTCCCTTAACAAGTTAAAGAAAAATCCAAAATAATGTTTCAATATTTCTCAAGTGATTGAAGGGAACAAAATCTAAAAAAAAAAAAAAAAACCAAAGAAAGAGGCTATGCATCTGGCCAAAGAGATTGAGCCTGCGCGTCTAGCACAAAACAATCAAACCCAAAGCAATGTCAAACTATATCCCACTGTATAGAAGGACCAGACTGAATTCTCCAGCTCCTTCTCAATGGCGTCTGCTGAAAATAAATGCACCAGAATGGGGAAGTGCATTGATTGGATGCTTAGCAGCAATAAGTTCTGGATAAAGATGTCAAACTAGAAAACAACCAAAAAAAATTTATTTTGTTCCATGGAAAATTAAAAGAACGAAGAAAAAAAAAAAACATTCCAAACAAAACAACTCTATGTGTGAATCTATTCTAAAATTTACTTTGAACTCTAAAAAGATCCAAACTTGCATACATGAAATTAACTTCAAAAATCTTCAACTATAGAGCAAGACGGTAGAAAATTAATTCAAAAATTTAATCTCAATTTAGCAATTGATCCTAACTAGCTAAATATTCTATAATATTCCATAACCTCGATATGAAAATTTTCTTTCACAATATCACTCCACTGTACTTTCCGGTATACACCATTGAATATATATATGGCTTACCAATTCAAACAACACATTGTCTCTTGTTTTCTTAGGCATTGCTACTATTAGATTTCATCACCAGTCTCCTCCAACACTACAGTTTTGCAGTTATGGAATAAAAGTTGACAAGGAGAGTACGTGAGGAACTGCTAGCAAAACTTACGAGTTTTGAAATATGGTGGTTTGATGATGACGAGAACACTAGTGCTATAATTTGTCATTGCTGGTTCAAACATTCTTCAGGTCTCTCTTTGCTTATACACTAGGGTTTATTATTCTCACATGGAGGCTAGCCCTTGTGATTAATGCAGTATACCCTTAGGCTGTAAAAAAGATCAAACATGGGGAGCAATTCACCAAGTTAATTGAAAATGAGGAAACGAGAGTCCGCGAGTGTCAAGCATGGCAACAAAAGTCGGAGCAATTCACCAAGTCAATATAAAGGACATGTTCTTCTGCAATTCTTGTTTTAAAAGGATAAAAATTTACTCCAAAATATTTCAGAGATAGTTATATTTTTATGTTTCTGTCTGAGATAGATTTATTTCTATGTCTATGCTTTTTCAATTAAATACATTTATATCTTTTTTAGTATTTATCATTTTTATTCTATATACCAATCAAATACAACCTGTATGATTTACATAAAATACAAGCATTACCTTTAACACACTAATAAGGAAAAATAAAACAAATCCAGAAACATATCAATGTAGATAGGGAAAGATATGCACAGTAATAACAATTTAATTCTTTCCACTATTAAGGTCAATATTTTTCCTAATCAAACTATATATATTAAATAAATAAAGAATTGATTTTTTTCTTACAATTGAAAGGCATATTGGAAATAAGCAGAATCCAAGTTCTTTTATCACAAAAATTTAAATTTATTACGCTATTCATATAAGATATGGATCATATGACACACACACACACACATATATATATAGGGTCTCTAATGGAGATTTTCCAAAATTTTGCATATTTATAAAGCCACAATAACAGCACCATGCTGTGAAGAAAACAAGTACACTTGTTTCATCATGAACTATTTTCCATCCACTAGCTCATTCACAATCTTATTGAGCTTCCCAATTCTTTTTCTTGTCTTAGCAATCACCTTATTTTCCTTTATCCAATCCCACAAGAATGTCAAGCAACACTCACTGCCTCCTGGTCCAAGACCATGGCCTATTGTTGGATGCCTCCCGACAATGCTCCGAAACAAGCCAGTGTACCAATGGATACACAATCTCATGAAAGAAATGAACACTGAAATAGCTTGTATCCGTCTAGGAAACATCCATGTGATTCCTGTCACTTGTCCTAATATTGCTCGTGAATTCTTGAAAGAACAAGATGATGTATTTTCATCTAGACCCAAAACCATATCCTCTTATCTCGCATCAAATGGGTACCTAGCAACAGTTGTATCACCATTTGGAGATCAGTGGAAGAAAATGAAGTCAGTCATGGCAACACAAGTGCTTTCTCCTACAAGGCATCAATGGCTTCACAAAAAAAGAGTTGAAGAAGGTGATAACCTTGTTCGTCTTGTTTATAAACAATGTCAGGAATCTGATCAAGATGGCATAGTGAATTTGCGATTCACATCACAGCATTATTGTGCAAATGTTATTAGGAAGCTGATGTTCAACAAAAGATATTTTGGAGTGGGAATGGAGAATGGTGGACCTGGTTTTGAAGAGGAGCAGCATGTGGATGCACTCTTCACTATCCTCAGTCATTTATTTTCATTTTGTGTCTCAGATTTTTTGTCATTCTTGACATGGCTTGACCTAGATGGTCATGAGAAGGTGATGAAGGAGAAAGATAAGATCATCAAAAAGTATCATGATCCCATAATTGACGACAGGATTCAACAATGGAAGGATGGCAAGAAGAAAGACGTTGAGGACTTGCTTGATGTTTTAATAACCTTAAAGGATGACAATGGCAATCCTTTATTGTCAAAGGATGAGATAAAAGCTCAAGTGGAAGTGAGTTTTACACTTATTTAATGCTAAATTACTTATAGCTAACTTAACTTCTATTTTATTTTTTTATTTTTTTTCTTGTGTGAGCACCATAACTATTTTTTAATAAAAATATAAGCCCTTTTGTCCAGGTTTATGTTCTTTGTTAATTTGTTTTTTAAATCATGTGTTTTTACTTGTTTCTAAATTATATGTAGTCAAAACTATTGAAATGACCTATTTAAAAAAAAAAATCAAGATAATCAACTAAAAAAAATTAATGTTCAGGATTAAATTTATTTTAAACCAAATTTCAAGATAGGTTTGGGTTATTTAACTATTTATCTAATTAATGCTATAAAATCACTTTAAGTTTTCATCTAATTATCTTGACTACTTTAATAATAATTTTTTTTATCTAAGTTAAAATTTAATTAATTTGAGTTGTTGAGATAGTTATTTGACAAATTCAAACATAATTTTTCTTTTAATCTCAAATAATTATGTATTACTAGATCTATATTTAATAATGATTTTAAACTATACATATTATTATTCTCAGGACATAATCTTAGCAGCAGTGGACAATCCATCAAATGCTTGTGAATGGGCATTTGCAGAGATGTTAAACAACCCTGAGATACTCGAAACAGCTGTTGAAGAATTGGATAGAGTGGTTGGGAAGCAACGACTGGTCCAAGAATCAGATTTTGCACAACTCAATTACGTCAAGGCCTGCGCTAGAGAAGCCTTTCGGCTGCATCCTGTTGCACCATTTAACGTTCCTCACGTATCCATGGCTGATACAGTAGTTGCCGATCACTTCATCCCAAAAGGTAGTTATGTTATTCTTAGCAGATTAGGGCTCGGTCGAAACCTTAAAGTTTGGGACGAGCCACTAGAATTCAAACCAGAGCGTCATCTCACAGGAACAGGGAATGTTGTGTTGGCTGAGAATAGATTAAGATTCATTTCATTCAGCACAGGAAAGCGTGGGTGCATGGCTGTGACCCTTGGGAGTTCGATGACGAACATGCTATTTGCTAGGCTTCTTCATTGTTTTAGTTGGAGTTTGCCATCAAATGAGTCCAGCATTGACCTTTCCACCGCAAAAGATAGCATGGCTCTCGCTAAACCACTGCTTGCTGTTGCGAAAGCACGCTTGCCTGCACATTTGTACCCTAAATAAATGATGAAAACAAGTTCAAGAAGACGTTCAGACAAACGTGCATTCCTATTATCAATTCCCTTCCCATGAAATTGCTTTTATTTATTATTATTATTAAAATAAAGAGTTTCTTCTACACAAGTTTAACGCAATATATAGTTGTGTACTTGTAACTTCCTTTCTTGAATCAAGATCCTAATCCTAACGATTGCAATTTATAATAAAAGGGGACTATATACCCTCTATTGTATAGTCCAAAGTCCATGTAGTAATTAGAATTATGCAATTTAATGGAGGCTAGGTTATTGGAAGCGGGCTTAATTTATTAGTGAAGTTCAATATCAAGATTGGTTAGCAAACAAAAGAGATACCCACCCGTGAATTAGTCCCTTACTCGAACTATTTTGAAGAGAAATTACAAAACCCCATGATACCAAGATTTAGCTGAGAGGAAAGAAGGTAGAGAGAGAGAAGAGGAAGAGAAAAAGGAGCAGTGAAGCAGCCCTGAGCGAGTAGTGGAGTTGGTGGCCACATTCATTGAAAAATTGCTTCTCGTTCTTGAACCAGTGAAAAGAAAGAGTGAAGCTGATGGGTTGCCATTGCTTCTTGTTTACAAGAGAAGCTTTAAGGCCTGGTTCAACGCCTTTTCGATCATTTAAAAATACCATGTAAATAAAATAGTCCATTCCTTTGAAACTCTTTTCTTGTTCAAATAAAGCCCACAACTGTTGGCCATTAATAGTCCACCAAATATTAGTGGGTTGTGTTACTCCTCCTCCTCTTTTTTTTTTTTTCCCCCTATAACTCCAATGTTTTCTAAAGTTTTTTTTTTCAATAAATATATTCAAATAATATTTTATTATTATTTAAAAATTATTTTAAATAAAAAAATCTAATTTTATTCTACTTGTATTTAGATTATAATCTCAAACAAGGACTTCTACATCGTCTTCCCCTTAAAACTTAGTTGACTTATTTATAACTAAAAAAAACAAGAAATTTGATGTGGTGATAAGCCATCATTTAAAAATGCAAGTCGTTGACCTACTACGAGGCATTGGTCTATGGTAGGTTCAAGGCTGAAGAAAAGAAAAGAAAAGAGAAGCTAGTTAGGGTTAATTAATTCATGTTCGAATCCTCACTATATATTAGCCCTTTTTTCCTAGGGGTATGGCGTCTAACATTGACTACATCTCCGCTACTGGAAACTTGATTCATGCACTTCAAAAATTTCATGCACGCCTGCCTTACATGAGAATCAAAAACAGTAAATTAAATTTTTTTATTTTATTTTTCAATGGTTTTAATATGTTAATATTAAAAATAAAAAAAATAATTTATTTTTAAATAAAAATCACTTTGAAAAATACTCTACATTACATTATCGAACAGATGATTAAACCAGAACCAAAGAGTTTCCCACTAACCAATAACCATGCCATGGACAAAGGGCTCACAAATTCTGTAAAAATAGTTTTTTAAAAGAGAAGGAGCAAATTTAATGCATCTTGATGAGATAACAACTTTGAAGTCTTTAACCACTCAATCACTTATTATGATTAATGTTGTGTTTGTGTGTACGAGTAGAAGTCATTTTTAATACTTAAGAGTTAAAACTACTCAATTCTAGATGTAAGAAATTCAATTTTCCAACAACCCTAAAATAATTGTTGATTTTTGTTTAGGTTTGTCGGCCCTCACCACTTGAGTCGAATCATAGCTCAAAATAAATATTTGAAAATAAATTAAAGACATGGGTGACCCAAGCTTCTCTTAGATGTAGATTTTTTTCAAGCTAGGAAGAGATTCTTAGGTCGATAAGTCAAATAAATAGAGCCAAATCATATTCAAACACGAGGCTGTTATATATCATGGTTGGAGAGAGGAGAAGCAAATAACCCTAGCTCAAAACATGAACGTCGAAAGAGGCAGGAAGAATGTGATGTCTTGCTTATGCAATTACGTACCAACTTGTAAAAGGAGCCAAGAAACTGATTCCTTCCTAGCTGTAGCCCATTTCGATATGCCTTTCAACAGATTAGGTTTAAGGTCGGTCATGAATAGTATCTTAGATATTTAAAAACTATTTCTTTTTATTTTTTATATGTTCTTAACAGATAAAACATTGGACAATCTTCAGAGACCATTTATTATTAAATGGAGAAAATCTTCATTTCATTAAATAAATCATGATATCACTGTTGGCCCACGGCTAACAAGTATATGGTGAGTGGTGCGCCTGAGATGTGTGGGTGCGTAGCAGTCGTGCTGGAGTGCAAATTCTGTTTTCCATTAACGAAACCAACCTTCTTCTTTTTTTAGTAGATAAAGTTTTTTTTTATATCGTTAATAATAAAAAAAAAGGTCAGGTTTTGATATGATTTGCGTGAACCTTAGAGGTACGTAGTGCTTACAAATTTGTGATGGGCATATACATATAAAAGTAGATACATTTCTTGTATAACAGTTAATTTTTAAAGTATTTTTTATTTAAAAATATATTAAAATAATATTTTTTTATTTTTTAAAATTTATTTTTAACATCAAAAAAATTTAAAATCATCAAAAAAATAAATTTAAAAAAATATAAAAGATTTTTAAATTTTTCAAAATATTTTTAAAATGTAAAAATAAATAACTTGTGATTGTTGATAACATTTTTTCAATATTTAAAGAAAATATTTGCAAGTGGACCTTAATTGAGGTATGTATGCTGTTTAATTATTTATAATATTGTTTCACGATCAGTTAATTAATGCTACATGTGCACGTTACATCTAAGAGTGCCGTCTTAATACCCTCTTTGGATTATTGGATAAGAAATGTATTAATCATAACAATTAAAGTACGTACCATACAATATGCAACTGCTTTATCGAAGATGGATGACATTAAAATCTCCGAAAACAATAGTTATTCTCAGTCAGTTTTAAGAAATCATCAAGTATTTCGTTAATAATAATTTATAATTATTATTTATTTGATGATAAAAGATATTTTGGAGTAATTTATACGTCAACCAATAAAGATTAAATTATCTTTATAAATGATCTTGGACGCACCCGGCCTCTAACATTAGTCAAATGTATTTTCTTAAAAATAAATTATATAATTATATTGATAAATCTACAATTAAAATTCAAAAACCCAAATTAAAAAATGTACTTTCTTGAACCTGTAATATTAGTTCATTAATGGAGTACCAAAGACAATCATTTTCCTTTAATGATTTAATGATTTGACGGCGGCGAAGAATACTAACTCAACAAAGATAAAGATAAGTTTAATTTAAATTCATAAATAAAAAGTTACCCGATTTAAATTTTAAACACAATTAAAAAAATAAAAGAGTTTAACGGATCGCTAAATATATTATTTAACAAAAAAAATTAAAACAGTAATTAAAAAAATAATATTGAGATAACAATATATTTAATCGATCTGTCAATGTGTAAAAGATGAAGTAATGGTTACTGAATTCAAGAGTGAAGATACTGATCCACCCGTGAATGCAGTGACAGAGACTGTAAAGGATCACACTAAACAATCCTATAAAGAACAAGAATCTGATACACCCGTGATTACAGCAGCAGATAAATGATTTGAAGATATGATTCTATGCATTCAAAATCAAATGATTTGAAGATATGATTCTATGCATTCAAAATCAACAGCTGTTACCAGCCACACCAATATATACGTTAGAAGTTGTTAATGTAATACTATATATATATATATATCAGGATATGTACAGAACAAAAGGTGAGAAGAAGTGTAATTCTATATACACGATCTATTTGTATTTTTTTATGTGGTATCAGAGCATCAAAAGACTAACGTCTAAATGTCTTCCTCAAATTCTCCTGCAACTCCACCTCACTCTTCTGTCATCTCCATGCCTTCTGTTGCTACTGTCAAACTCAACCATGACAACTTCCTTCTCTGGAAAGCACAGCTTGTACCATATTTCAGAGGACAAGATCTCTTCGGTTATATAGATGGTAGCATTCCCAAACCACCTAAAATCATCTCTGTTACTCAGCTTGAAACTTCTGTTGTCTCTAAACGTCTAAACCCAGCCTACTCTCAATGGGTTCATCAGGATAATCTCATTCTCAGCACTCTTATGACTTCTCTGTCTAAGCCAATTCTTGCTCAAGTTGTCACTTATACATCTTCCAAGGCTGTATGGAATGTGTTGGATGATACCTTCTCCTCTCGGTCTCGTGCGCGCATTCTGCAAATCCGCACACAACTTGCAACTGCAACAAAAGGAAGCAAGACAGCCACTGATTACTTCCATTACATCAAAAGACTCACTGATGAATTAGCTGTTGCTGGACAACCACTGAATCGTGATGATATTATAACATATATTCTTGCAGGACTCAACCATGAATATGACAGCTTTGTGGCCTCTATATCAGCACGTACTAATGACATTACTCTTGAGGAAATCTATTCTCTATTACTAACTTCTGAAGCTCGCCTGTCAAGGCATCAACTCACCCCTGTCATCCAGCAACCTTCTGCCAATATTGCATATCGACAATACAACCCTCCAAGGCGTGGTGGTTTTCGTGACAGGGGGCGTGCTAGTCGTGGTGGTTATAATTCCAGCAACAAGAATCATGATCAACCATCTGTTGTTTGCCAGATATGTGGTAAGATTGGACACTCTGCTAAGAAATGCTATTTTCGTTTTGATTTATCTTACCAGGAAGCACCTCCTCTACCAATAAAACACGCCCTGGTTGTTATGCATAATAATTCCAACCATACATGGGACTCTGCATGGCATGCAGATACAGGAGCCACACATCATTTTACCAATGATGCTAATAATTTGACTCTTCAGAAATCCGACTATGCTGGTGGAGACAGTGTGCAAGTTGGAAATGGCCAAGGTTTGCAAATCTCAAAAACTAGGACTTCTAAAATTTCCACTCCCTCTTCTACCTTTGTTTTTAATAATGTTCTTCTTGTTCCTGAAATACATAAAAATTTACTATCAGTGCACCAGTTCTGTGTTGACAATAACGTGTATTTTAAGTTTCACTCATATTATTTTCTTGTGAAGGATTACTCGAGGAATGTCCTTCATCGAGGCTATCTTCATGATGGACTGTATCAATTCACCAATAATTCTAGTCTTCCTCAAGCCTTTTCTTGTGTTCGTTCCTATGAGTGGCATCGTAGACTTGGCCATGCCTCTGCTCCAGTGGTCAATCAAGTTTTATCCCTTTTTTCTTTTCCCGTAGAGAAAAATAAAACACACAATGTGTGCCCTAAATGTCAAATGGCAAAAAGCCATGATTTGCCTTTTAAAAATTCTACTTCTATTTCGTTACACCCTTTGGATTTAATTTTCATCGATGTGTGGGGACCTGCATCAGTGCCTTCCACAACCGGTGCTAAATATTATGTTAGCTTTCTTGATGATTATTCCAAGTTTCTTTGGTTATTTCCTATTCACCTTAAATCTGATGTTGAACATATCTTTTTAAATTTTCAGACTTATGTTGAAAAACAGTTTGACAGAAAAATAAAAGCAATTCAATCAAACTGGGGTGGGGAGTATCGACGACTAAACACTTATTTTCACCAAAATGGTATTAATCATCGCCTAGCTTGCCCTCACACTCACCAACAAAATGGTTCTATTAAACGCAAACATCGACACATTGTCGAAGTTGGTTTGAGCTTGTTAGCTCATTCGCATTTACCTATGATATATTGGGAAGATGCATTTCAAACCGCTACCTATATCATAAACAGACTTCCAACACCTGTTTTACACCACAAGTCTCCTTTTGAAATTCTTCATAGTAGGATCCCTCATTATCATTTTCTACGTGTATTTGGTTGTGCTTGCTAGCCAAACTTACGACCATATAACAGAAATAAACTCAATTTCAGATCCAAAACCTGTATTTTCATTGGTTATAGTCTTTGTCATTAAGGGTACAAGTGTCTAGATCTCTCTACGGGTAAAATCTATGTTTCTCGCAATGTTATATTCGATGAAACCCTTTCCCTTACTCACAACCCATTATCCCCATGAGTGATCAATCTTCTCCTTCCACGTTTGTTTCTCTTCCTCACCACATCACTGTGCCACAATTCCCATGTCCCATAGAGTTGCATCCTAACCATATTACTACATGCACACCATCTGCACCTCTTATGTTGATTCCTGTAGAAACAGATCAGGCTTCGCCTCCAACACACTCTACAACAACAGAACCTGCTCTGTCTCCCATTATTTCTCCAACTACGACTCCAGTTACACATGCTGATACACTGCCCGTTCCTACCAACATTCACTCTATGGTCACAAGGTCCAAAAATAATATTCATCGCCCTAGACAATCAAGTGATGACTTCATTCGCTATCCATTACCGAAAGCATTGACAGCAGCACTTGTTCCCACAGCAACAAAACCAACATCATACAGTCAAGCCTCCAAATCTGTGCATTGACGAGAGGCCATGAATCAAGAATTCTCAGCATTACTTCACAATGGCACCTGGTCCTTGGTCTCACTTCCCACACATGCAAATATTGTTGGCTGCCGATGGATTTACAAAATAAAAAGAAAGGCGGATGGAGCTATTGAGCGTTACAAGGCTCGCTTAGTAGCTAAAGGATTTCACCTGCGAGAGGGGGTTGATTTCTCTGAAACATTCAGCCCGGTCATCAAACATGCCACCATTCAGTTAGTCATTTCTATTGCAGTAACATATAAGTGGCCTATCAAACAGTTGGATGTGCAAAATGCTTTCTTGCATGGTGACTTGCATGAAAATGTGTTTATGCTTCAACCACGAGGCTATGTTCATCCTCAGTATCCCAACCATGTGTGCAAACTGCACAAATCACTTTATGGTTTACGCCAAGCTCCCCGCTCTTGGTTCTCCAAACTTTCAACCAAGCTCATGTCCCTGGGGTTCAGTGAAAGTAAGGCAGATACATCTCTCTTCGTGCTACAGAAATTTAATTCTGTGATCTACATTATTATCTATGTTGATGATATCTTAATTACTGGCTCCAGTGCATCTGTCATCAACAATATCATTCATTCTCTACAAACCACCTTTGCTGTCAAAGATTTAGGTAGTCTTGCTTATTTTCTTGGTGTTGAAGCACTTTGGTGCACAGATGGCATGTACTTGACTCAACGCAAATATATTGTTGATTTGCTTAAAAGAAGCAAGATGGAGAATGCTAAGCCCTGCACCAGTCCCATGGCATCCAACTATCGACTTACTTTTACTGATGGTACTCCATTTGAAGACATCAGCCTTTATCGCAGTATAGTAGGTAGCATGCAGTATTTGGCTTTTACGAGACCTGATTTAGCATTTGTTGTTCATAAAGTGAGCAAGTTTATGCACAATCCTCTGGACACTCATTGGCAGGCTGTCAAGCGTATCCTTCGCTACCTCAAGCACTCTATTTCAACAGGTTTGTTCATCACCGGCAATGTTAATTTCACCTTGCAGGCATTCTCTGATTCTGACTGGGCCGCCGACAGAGATGATCGCAGATCAGTTGGTGCTTATTGTATTTACATGGGTTCCAACTTAGTTTCTTGGAGTTGCAAACAACAACCCACAGTAACACGCAGCAACACAGAAGCTGAGTACAAAGCAATTGCCAATGCTGCTGCAGAACTCATCTGGTTCAAATCCATACTTCGTGAACTCGGTCTGTCCCCGCAGCATAGCCCAACCTTGTGGTGTGATAATATTGGTGCAACTTACCTCACGTCCAATCCTAAATTTCATGCAAGAACCAAACACATCGAGATTGATGTTCATTTCGTCCGTGACCAAGTTTACAACAAGGAACTTGTGGTTCAGTTTATCTCCAGCAAAAATCAGTTAGCCGACGCCCTTACCTAGCCTTTGCCACCAATTAAATTCAAAGAGGTTCAACGCAATCTGAATGTCCGTGACCTACCCTCCAGATTGAGGGGGCGTGTAGAAGATGAAGTAATGGTTACTAAATTCAAGGGTGAAGATACTGATCCACCCGTGAATGCAGTGACAGAGACTGTAAAGGATCACACCAAACAATCCTATGAAGAACAGGAATCTGATACACCCGTGATTACAGCAGCAGATAAATGAATTGAAGATATGATTCTATGCATTCAAAATCAAATGATTTGAAGATATGATTCTATGCATTCAAAATCAACAGATGTTACCAGCTACACCAATATATACGTTAGAAGCTGTTAATGTAATACTATATATATATATATATATATCAGGATATGTACAGAACAAAAAGTGAGAAGAAGTGTAATTCTATATACACGATCTGTTTGTATTTTCTTATACAATGTTAAACATGTATGGTTAGCCTTTTAAATTCATGATTTAGGTTATGAGATCATGATGACCTTAAATAAAGCAAATCAAAATAAGTTATGAAACTTAATTATCAATAAATCTATTATTAAATGATAAAATTAAAAAAAATTAATAAAATAACATAATAAAATAACATTTCTAAGTAAAAATATAAATTTGAATAAAATTATGAAAATATCATTGCCAATCTCACAAAGCTTTTCAAAACTTGCTCTAAGAGTTTAACATGAGATATATAATATTTAATGAAACTCTTAGGAAAATCTTATCCAATGATCGAATTAAAAAATATAATTGATATCATAAAACTAGAAATTATTAAAAAAAACACTATCTAGCTTGAATGGAATAGCCGAAACATTTGTTCTTGCTATAATTTGAACAGAATTTATAGAACGGAGTAAGATTAAAGGTGAGATGAAGTTCAGTTTGTTCTTGGTTTTTTTAAACTGTAATGAGATATATTCATTATTACAGATAGAATGGAATGGAATTGGCATCTTGGTTTGGAGTTATTTAAGCTGGTGGTATTGAATTTAGAATAGAAAAGCAAGTTTTGCTTGGAAGTTGGTATCATTTTGGCCGCCATAAGAGACCATTCCGACAATAAAGTAGTGTTTTGTGGTTTATCAACGAAGCAACGTTGAGACACTGGAGAGTAGAAAACTGCTGTTCCTCGTGTCATTTTGAATTATTCTTTTAGAGAAACCCACTTTGCCTCTTCCGAAGGTTGGTTGTCAGAACTTTTAACTCAGTAGTGAAAGTCTCTGTTTCCCATTTAAAATTTAGGAAGATGAGGCTTAAAATGCATGTTATTTTTACTTTTTAGCTAGTTGATGTTGCATCAAGGTACTGCCATGTCAATGATTGTTACTTTGACTCGTGATGTAAACAACTAGAATTCCAAAAAAAAAAAAAACATAAATAGTAAAAATTATCCTTTGCTGAGAGAGTAAATTCTCATATTATTATTATTATTCAAAGTTTATATTTTATAATTAAATTATGATGCAAAATCTTAAAATTTGACTGGGTTAAATTAAGAGCATGCTTTGCTTTCGAGTGTGATTGAAGTTGTTTTTTAAAGTATTTTTTATTTAAAAATATATTAAAATATTTTTTATTTTTAATATCAACTTATCAAAAAGTATAAAAACACATAAATAATTAATTTAAAATAAAAATATTTAAAACTTTTTAGAAGCATTATTTATTTGACCGTACTCTCATACACACTCTAAATTTTATTGTTTTATAATCTTAGAAATGGCAGTTTGGTATAAATTTGAAGATATTTTTTGGATTTGATTGTAAAGTTATATATTTTTAATTAAATTTATATATTAATCTAAACTGAATCGCTTCTTAAACCATTTAAGAATACATGCTGTCTGTATTCAAGAATTTTTTCTGTTATCATAACAAATTAATAGTACAAGGGTTCCGGTAAAAAAAAAAAAATCAATTTGTTAATTACTATAGAGACTTCAAGATCTTGTGTGGTTATTCGCAGGAAAAGACGAGGATTTTTCTAATATTCTATCAAGAGAGAGGTAATTGTTCCTCTGATGTAAGAAGATTCCATGGATATTGAAGGATTGAAAATTAAAAAGCATGATTATTACTAGCAAGAAAAGAGAAACAAACGCATCCTCATCATCTATGGAACAAGCTATAGACGGCACGGCACACAAGGACCGGACAATGGCCCTAGTAGACGGTTCACCAACTTCATGGATGGGTCCCATGTTGGTGGACCCATTGGGTCCTGCTGCTCCTATAGGCACTGTCGTCAGGCCCACTTTCAGAACTCAACCACATAGGTGCGCTCATAGTGGACCTGGTGGACTTCCTCATATTTTTGTAAGCTTTGTGGCTGCAGGCAGAAAAAGTTGATAGTATTGTGAGTACTCCAGTATAATTTCTGTCTGTAATTAAAAATATATTAAAATAATATATTTTATATTTTAAAAAAATTATTTTTAATATCAATACATGATTTAAAAATACATAAATACAATTAATTTAAAATTTAAAAAATAAAAAAATCATTTTTTAAAAAAACACAAACAAACGGGTCGGAATCTTTTATCTACAATTGCGTTTTAATTACTCTACTAGTTTATTGCATGAAAAGCTTTGGTTGTTATCAAATCACCTAATGCGGCATGATAGATATTTGATTAGTTAAGAGATGGATTGGAATGATGATGTATGCATGATGGTGGGATTTGATAGATCACCATAGCTTCTTCTTGATCGAATATTGGAAGTGAGGAATTGTAAGAACAAAGGGATAGTTTGGAGTTCAATTATAGAAAGCTTTTTACTCACGTTAAACCTTGTCCGTCCGTCCCTAGCTCTATAATGACCTTCCAACTAAACTTTAATTTTGTGTTAAGCTACACTTGAGCCAGAAAAAGACATGGACATTATCACTTGTCAATTCATGTTAAACACTCAAGTCTATTTCTTTCTTTATATTAACGTCAATTGATCATATTAATTTACATTTTATTTACAATATGTTTCTTTTTTTTTTTTTTTGTCATGATCTCATGTTGCTATCTCATTGATGGCAGTTTATGCGGTTGTTATGTTTATTTACTCTTAAATCCCTATACCCTTTCTTACTAATTATGTACCGTGGATCATTGATTTGACTGACCAGAAATCTTTTAAATTAACGGACAATAGACTTAAATTGGAAATTAAATTAAAAGCACGTTTGTCTTAATGATGTCGTTCTGTTCTGTTTTATCTATTTTTCTTTTAAAAATTCTCAACGTAATTTTTTTTGTTTTTTTTATTATGGCTATTAACTGCCCAAGTAGTTATATTTTTAATAAAATTGATGATTATATATATATAAAAGATAGTGTGATTATGCTTTTTTTTTTTTGAAATAATTTTTTAAGTTTAAATTAATATTTTTGAATTGTATTAATGTTAAAAATATTGTTTTTTTTAATATTATTTCCAGCGGAGATGAACGGATGTTGAAATTGTCAGCACAGATATTAATTTGAAATTTAGCTGTTTAATCACCAATAATTTAACGTGCATGTGCAATTTCATGTCAGTACATGATTAACATGCCCGTGACATGCAAGGCCAATAGAATGTTAAGAGAACCTTTCAAGAAAAAAGAATTTAAACCCCATTACTTACGCATTGCGCTAGCTATACGCTATATATCAATGTATCCTTCCAAGATTTCCCAACTCATGTCCTCTATCTATATATATATAAAAAGAAAGTCAGTGCCAGTACCCTCCTTCACTAACATGTGAACCCACCCTAGCTAGCGGCGCCCCACTTCCTCACTACCTCCCTCCCTCAGGGACTCGATCGCTCCTCGCTTGTATATAAGCTCAATTTACAAGCAAATTGGTATATCCTGAAACATTGCCAGGAACTCAAAATCCAAGATGGGTTTTAAGTGCCGAGTTTTGTTTTCCATTTTTTGTCAATGTATGCTTTTGCTTTTTCAAGAAGCCATAGCTGGACAGCACTACTACAATGTTAGCAGGTTGAAGGGGAGAAAGCAAGTGAGTGGTTGTGATTTGTTTCAAGGGAGATGGGTGGTTGACACTTCTTATCCTCTCTATGATTCCTCTGGCTGTCCATTCATTGATGCTGAGTTTGATTGCCAAGGGTATGGCAGACCTGATACTCAGTATCTCAAATACTCCTGGCAACCCGATTCTTGCAATATACCAAGGTACGTACTAGCTAGAATTACTCCCTTCATTCATTCCTTTCATTCAACGGAAGACCAAGAACATATACAAGCACTATGCTTATGCTGTTTTTTTATTATTATTGTTTCTTGTGTAGGTTTAGCGGTGCAGATTTTTTGGCAAGGTGGAGAGGGAAGAAGATAATGTTCGTGGGGGACTCGCTGAGTCTAAACATGTGGGAATCATTAGCATGTATGATTCATGCTGCCGTGCCCACTGCCAAGACAACTTTTTCAAAGCGGAACTCCGTGACCTTCGTTGTGAGTTTACTTTCCTACTTTACCAGTTCTTCCCCTTTCATTTCAAAAATCAAAATCAACCTCAACCGATCGATTTTGTCTGCACATCTCCTTATCACTATTGCATGTTTGTCATTTTCCATCTTATTTTTATATGTTATTGATTATTCCATTGTTCTGCTTTTGAGAAAAGGTCTGCTTCCAAACTGTAGTTCGGCCTTTTTCCTTGAACTATATACAGTACTATTAACTATAATGAGTACTGAGCTTTTTTTTATGCGTGGCTGTTGTTTATGCTGCCCAGAGAAAACTACAGATTTATTTAGATTAATTAAGGCAAATTAGACTTCGTTACTCCACCATTCAAAATGGGGTCTCGTGTTGCCAATTAGTTAATGAGCATGAAAGGCACATAGATTGTTTGTATCTGCTGCATGGAGACATTAAGGCACGAATTACACAAATATATATGCCCATAATTCTCTCTGGTAATTAAATGTAGAGGGTCACAGAAATTTCCTCTTTTCTAGTCTTCTGTGGTAGCATATCTTAAAAATAGTAAAGGATCCAAATTCTCAGATAGTGTTTCGTTAAACAGTGACTGAGGGTCCCAAGAATGATCACAAGGATTTCCCTTCTAGTCCTTAAAAATAAAAAATAAAAAATAAAAAATAAAAAACCCCTTTCCTCTGATACAAATTTTTGAGAGCTACATTTTCAGAACCCATTATTCTGCTTGACCAACCGAAGAGACAATACATACACGTCTGTAGCTTTCTAAATTCCGTGACTCTTTATTCAATGAGAGAGAGAGAGAGAGAGAGAGAGAGTCCGCGGCCCATAAAAAAATAAAAATAAAATATGATAAAGAAATTAATTAGGACATCATTAGTTGCCATCTTGGACCAAATTAGAGGAAATTGAGTGGCCCACTCATTTTCCCTAGACAGCTGTTTTGAAGAAGCTGCCAACCTGTGGTTCTATTGTTATAACTATTTGACTTATTTCATAATGTTTATGTATATTATTATTTAATCACATTATTATTGGATATAGCTATTAGCATACACAAATTTAGCAGCCATCCCAATCATAATTGATAGGCTCTCTTTCATAGTTTAACTCGGTTAAGGACCGGGTCTGTGGATTGCTAGGCAACTCATAGATTATGGAACTAACCCGGGTTAGTTCTAAAACTTCTTTTTTTTCAGTGATTTAAAAAAAAAAAAAACTAAAATGTTATCTTTTAAATAAAATAATTCAGAACGAGCAAGTTAACCTCCCAAGTCACTGATTTTACTTGCGTACGAGATGAATAAGGTGGGTAGCTCTATAACAGTACTGTGGTGTTTCCGTGAGTTCAATTACCACCGATTACTGCTAATTAACTGCTAATCTAATATTTATGAAAACTAGATTTTGTAAGACCTTTTAAGCTTCACGTGAATGCTTGTCTAGCGGCCAGTTCTTCATCACAAGAACCATGGATGGCTACTGTGACGCTTGTGAGTGATTGACTGCCCAGACAGATATATATTATATGCTCTCGAGAATAATTAAGAATCTTGCATTTATTATTCTGCTTTATTATTACATTTATTATTCTGTCTCCTCAAAATGAGTGGGTACGAGAATTTGAGGAGATTCTATCTTACGCTACTGAAAAGCATCAGTACTGGAAACATTTTTATTTTTTATTTTTAATATAGGTGTTTGAGGTAAATTCCACCTACCTGGACTAATTCCAAGTGTCTTGATTTTTTTTTTTTATACTAATTGATATGTAAAAGTTTTTAAAATCATACCGATGTGGATCATAGCATTTTATGGCCGTTGTTGAGTTACATATATAGATCATCACATTAATTATGAAGAAGTTGAAAGGGGTTAGTTTCTCTGAAATTGATCTTGAAGGAAGAGGGCATCTCCTGTAGTATAATCCAACAACAAAATAAAAGTAAGAAAAAAAGTCGTGCAATATTATCTTGACTCTTCGTCATATACTCCATCTCTAAAGTGCCAGTAACAAGAACCATGGGTTCAAGAAAGTTGTTTGCCTACATCCATAGATGAAAAGACATTTAAACACGAAGTATTTACAGTATCTATTTCAAGTGGCTAACAAAATAGTGTTGCAGGACTACGGATTAACGCTGTACATGTATCGAACACCATACTTGGTAGATATTGTTCGAGAAAATGTTGGCGATGTGTTAAACCTAAACTCCATAGAGGCTGGCAATGCATGGAAAGGGATGGACATGCTCGTCTTCAATTCCTGGCACTGGTGGCTTCACACTGGAAAGTCCCAAGGGTATTTTCCTCCCTCCATTCTCGCGCCCTGCCACCGCTATATAGTGTAGTAATTTCTTGTTTTTATATGCATGTACATGGCTGTCTCCACTTTTATATGGAACTCTAGTTTAATATATAGCTGCCATTATTGGCTGTGCAAATGCAGATGGGACTACATCCGGGATGGACCAGCATTGTACAAAAACATGGACCGCTTAGAAGCGTTCAATAAAGGATTAACCACATGGGCCAGATGGGTTGACCAAAATGTTGATCCTTCTAAAACTAAAGTCTTCTTTCAGGGGATTTCGCCCACACATTATCAGTAAGTGGGGGAGAAAACATGCATTAAATGATATATAAAAAGTTGTTTGAGCATCAAATGCTATGCAGCATGTAATACAAGAAACACAACTCATTTTATTCCAACTATTTTTATAAAACTAGGGGCAAGGACTGGAATCAGCCACAAAAGAGTTGTTCTGGAGAAGCAGTGCCCCTATCGGGGTCTACATATCCGGCAGGTGCACCTCCGGCGGTTGGTGTTGTAAGCAAAGTGTTGAGCTCAATTACGAAACCAGTTTATCTACTTGACATTACAACACTATCACAATTAAGAAAAGATGCTCATCCCTCAACTTATAGTGATGGATCTGGCACAGATTGCAGTCATTGGTGCTTGCCTGGATTGCCTGATACTTGGAACCAACTCTTATATGCGGCCCTCATCATGTGAAGGTCAACATCAAAATCTCACTTTAGTTTTCTCTTTTTCTTTCCTTTCGTATAGAATTGTATATTTATGGGGGGGCAAGAAATTCTCATTTACTCCCGAGGAGGCAAAAATCAAATGTAAAGTGATTGATTTTCTTAATCACAATAATTACCCTAAGATGATACGAAGATAGGTGACAGATGCAAATGGCATCTGATGATTGTGTGAAGGAAGTAGAAATCCATTGGGAATTAAGCTTAAGTTTGTCCATGTATTGTCAGACTTGTTTGCTGTTGTTTAATTAGACTTTACAGAAAGTGATTTTATGAGTAGCTAGCCCATATTGAATGTTGAAACGCTTTCACATTCTTCTTTTATTTGCAACGACTCTTTAGTGAGTATTTTTTCACAAATATTGACCAAGTCCATTAATACTCAACATGTATCAAATCAAGAACAGCGAAACAAAAGGTAGCACCGAATGGTGGCATATAAGAAAATGCAGAATCAAGGAAAAAATTTATGGCATGGCCATTTGTTATACTTGAAACCTCGGATAAATTAGATCCAAGACAGAAGCCCAACCATGTAAAATTTTCAGTGTATGTGAGTGCACAGAGGTCATTTACCACTAATGGATAATAAGAAGTGAAAACTAGCCTTAGAAAGCACTTCAGAGGTAATAAAAGCTAGTAGCCAACATATAGTGCAGCATTCACTATGTAACAGTCACCACTCTTGTCTCCCATTTCTTCAATAAACACAGCACTTGAGCATACCAGTCCACCATCGACAACTCCACAATTTTTCCGCTCCAATGTTCCATAAAAACATGTGTTTAAGAAAGCAGTGATTGGTATATTTCATAGGGTGGTAGTTAGAATTTTATGTTGCGAACCACAAAGTTTGAGGGAATAACAACTGCAGATTTCTTGAAGGCCATAAGATAAAGATATCATCTACGAATTGAAATCACAAACAATGTAAAAGTTTCTGTGTTTACTAGACAACATCACAATGATCGAATGCTTAAATTTCAGGTATATTCTACATGTTTTAATCCATCGTCACTCTTAAATTATGTATTACGAGTCATTAATATAAAAAGGTGATGATCATGAAATATAAAGATGTTGCTGACATCAGATAGCTAGCACCAGAAAGAGATATAAAGCAGGTCTCTTACTGACCGGTAAATACTGAACTTGTGATGAAAAGAACTGATTCATTTGAAGGTAAAAAAAGTCTTTCTTCATCTCAAATGCTGATAATTTGGATTGATAAGCATGTCATCCGATATAATTTGTTCACACTTAACAGAAAATTCCTTGATGTGAATTTGATGAACTTTTTATGCATTGTTGTTCGGAATGTTTTGATCTGCAACCACTTTTGTGATATTTTAATCCCTCTTGAAGAATTTTTAAAATTGCCTCTAATATAGGGGTGATCCTAGTCAAAGATTATCATTAAAAAAAAAAAAAAAAACTCTTGGCTCAAATATGGATAATAATGGATAATTTAATAAGTATAAAGGGATTATCAAAGATTGCATTTTTTTTATTTGAACTCCAGGCTTGTCTACGCTAATAAATATCAGCTTCATTTTAGAAGAACCTGTTGGTTAATCTTAGAGAAGATGTGGTGAAATGGTGGAACTACAATCCAAATGTGAACCATTCTTGTCATTAAATCATCAATTTTATTTTGGAAACAATTTTAAACAAGATTTCTCTTTGTAGGGTTCACATTAAAGTGAAGTGGATTTTGATAAGGATAAAAGTGAAGCTTTACCTATTATGGAAATTGACTTCTTCTTTTTTAGTTTTAAAGAAGGTGCCCCTACCATTTACATGATTCATTTTAGAGTTTGATCAAATTTTAGAAATTTTTCCACTTTACGTATCCAATTATGGATGCAAATAAAATGTCAATATACTTTCAAAAGAACATCTTATGATTTCAAAGCAACAATAAAACAAAAGATACTTTATTAAAAATACAATAAAGTTCTCAAAACAAGAAAAATAAAATATAGAAAACAAGGTCTCAAAGATATTATTCATAAAATTCAAAATGCAAAGCAATGTTGTAGTATATGTCTCATCTTCATATAATGTTTCTCAACAGCATTCGTGTCTTGTCAGTATTTACCAACCACTCATTATTCTGTAAATGGTCTGGTGACAATATGGTAGGTATCATTATCCTTCACAAATTTAACTTGTCTCTTGCTCACCAGCTTCTGAACTTGATATTTAAAATTTTTGCAATTTTCAACCGAGTGACCTAGGATCCTATCATGATATTCACATTTCTTATTTGAATTATACCACTTAAAAAATGGTGGTTGTATGGGATCTGATGGAGTTAGAGCATTATGTCTTGTATTTAGAAGGTGTTGGTAAACATCTTTGAGTTGTTGAAGTATGTCAATCTTTGATAACGACACTGGGGTAGCTAGTGACGCAATGAGATCCGATCGGGCATGATTAAGATTTCTAATTTGAAATCCACTTTCCACTTCATCTTTTTTCATGACTCTAGAGCTCATGGTTGGACCTTTGATTTTTTCTACTTTGATATCATGCTCAATACTTTCAACTACAATCACCATGTCAATAAAGTGTTGGGTCATGGTTCCCACAAGGTGCTTGAAATAAAGAGTTTTAAAGGTGTTGGAGAATATATTAATCATTTATTTTTCTAACAATGGTGGGCTTACTTGTGCGGCTTTCTCACTCCATCTTTGAGCATATTCACGAACAGATTTATTGTCTTCCTTCTCTATGACCAGCAAGTTAGATCTATCTGGGGTGATGTCCATACTAACTCTTTCCAGTTTCCACCTTCTAATATTGGTATTATCTATCCTCATGTACCAGGCTTGGCAGCGTCGTGCAAACTGTCTTAAAAGAAATGGATCAACAACTTTTCATCTTTTACTACTTCCGCCATTTTATTACAATATATACCTTCTATTGAGTTATTGGGCATTGGCTACCAGTGTATTTTATGAATTTCGGTACTCTACATTCTTTTGGCACCTTCACATTAGGAAACAAACACATCTGAACAACTTTTATAGGGTCGTACAACTCAGCTCCTTCAATTGCTCTCATCCTTTCCTCTAGAGCAGCAAGCTTATCATAATTATCCTTTTTTACTGCCTTTTTTCTATAGGCTTCCTCAACAGTTAGGTCTACCATGGCTGGCACCCTCATAGGAGGTATTAGAAAATGGGTGGCAAATTGGGGTTTTGGTGCACCCATATTTTGAGGAGCTACGAACTGTACAGCAATTATGGATAGAGTTAAGGGTCCCTCTTGTGACCTGAACCTTAAAGCTTACTCAAGTAGGCTAGTGAGTCTAGTAATATTGCATTTCATGCTTTTTATCTCTCTTTGATCTTCTAACCGAACCATTTCCTTGTTTTCCATCATTCTTTTCCGCAGGTGAGATTTGTAGGTTTGATGTTATGGTGGACCTATATTTCTACTTGATGACCTTTTGTTTTATTATTACTGTTATAACCCAATTTTTAAGAACACAAATTCACTAAAAATAAGAGAAAAATAAAAATAAATGAAGAATAATTTGAAATTTGAGTCAAGATAACACAGACTGGAAGTTTTGAGGGCTAATTAAGGTGGATTTATAATTTTAGGATTCAATTTTGGTAGAAATTAAAAGAATTAATAAGTTTGGGGACTTAATTAAACTTTGAATTAGTTTAATAAATAAAATCAGAGCCTTAATTGAAGAAATATTAAGATTTAGGATTGATTTGGGTTCAAATTGTAAAAAATCAAAGTCCAAGGACCAAAGTGAAAAGGTGGGGGTACTATAAGGAGGTTAGTTGATTTTTCTAGGGGTAATTTTGAAAAGATTAAAAGTTAAAGATCCAATTAAGGACTGAATTCGTTAAATTAGAAACCAATGACTATTTTGTAAAGGGCGCTGAAATATAGGGGTCTAATTACAATTTACCCAGGGGCTGATTAAAAAATGTCGAAATGACCAAATTGAAAATGGCCGCCTCAGCTCAAGACGGCACCGTTTCGCGTTCCCTGTTTCTTCATCTTCTTCCTCTGGAAACAGAGGAAACCACCTGCAAAAAAAGAAATGCCGACGATATTAGCTCAACCCAGGCAAATGATAGACCGTTTAGTCTACCACGAATCCAATCTTCAGTCCAATCTCCCTCACGCCCCAACGTGCCTTTAAACGCCAAGGAAACCCACTACCGACAGTCCAATAATGGCAGGACTGTCGGTGTTTTTGTCCAACCAAAACACCAAGTCCCCAAGATAAGGAACGGCTGCTGGGCATAATTAGGAGTCCACTTCCTATAAAAGGAGAGCCGAAGAGCAACACAGGGGACGGGAAAAAAAAGGTAGGGAGAACACAGAACAGAGGAGAGAACAAGAGAGAGAACCAAAAAAACCCAAGAGACGAAGAGAGAATTAACGGGTGAAACAGAGACAGAGAGAACGAAAAGAAAGAAAGACGAAAGGAAGCGTCTCCCAGCAACAAGCACCGGTGGATTCTCGTCCAAAACGTCTGTAAACCAGGTAAGTCTTCGTTCCCTCCTTTCCTGCAATTTAATTACCTATGCACTGTAGCAGGCGTGCGTGAACTGTTCACGCATACCTGCAGATAAAAAAAAAAAACAAGGGGGCCGGTTACTGGCATGGGTCAGTAATCAGTCTGGGTGCTGGGTATTGCCTAGCCCGTTCAAGATTGTGAACGTATATGTAAAATCATATTTGGTATCTTTTAATATATAAAATTATAAATTTATATATAAAATATATTTTTGATATTGAATTTAACTTAATAAGATAAAGATATTCTTATCAAAAATAACTTTTTTTAAATCTTAAATAGACTATCAATTAGAAAATACAAAAATATTTTAGTTTATATTAAACAAAAATCTCCTTTTCCAAACTCTAAAACCAGTTAGGATTTCTAATTATTAAAATATTAAGTGACGATTACATCTTTTTTTTTTACTAATAAAGAATAATAATTCCTTTTTCTTTTCACCCATATCACCACAAAGATTCCAATTTAGAAGGACGATTGTCGTGATGCTGCACACGTGCAATGGTAAGCTTTATATGAACTAAAATGAATGAATCAAACAATTCAAAATATGATCTTTTTTTATTCAATCTTGAAGTCTAGTTTCTTATTAGATCATAATGTTATAAACTTGTTTAAAAGAAGATATTATTTAGGTATAAATACATGATAAATCAGACTTTAGATTATGATCTATCACTCTTGTCCGTAAAAATATCTTTATAGAATAAGAGTTTTCAAAGTTTTATCCCATGATAAATAATTTTTTATTTGTTTCGAAGGGTTTAAACAAGATTATGTTTTCTTTGTCCTTGCATTATTAATTGAAAAAGAAAATCCATGGATACAAGTGTTAGTGAGGCTCATGCGTTAATGAGTAAACACAAGTATATGCAATGAGAAAAATAAAAATTGAAAATATAAAATTATTTTAAAATCATAATATCAATAATAAAATCACGATTTTACCTAATTTTAAATGATTTCGATATAATTTTATCATTTTTATATTTTTACATGATTTTACATAATAAATATATATTGACTCTTATAATTTTTAATATTATAAAATTAATAATAAAATTATATGATTTCACAATTCAACCCGCAATTTTGCAACAGTCGGTAAGGGAGGCATTTGAGATTTTCTTCATACTTTAGATATACAACAGGATATCCAGTAAAAGTTGAATGGTCAAGTTTAAGTACACTACTTAAGGACACTGATAAAATAAAAGAATGAACGAAAGAATCATTATAAAATACTGATTCCAAGATCGCCACGGTCATAGTATAGATGACAAACATGGTGTTTTATCTTTACAACAAAAGGCAGCAATTCTGAAGCTGAGTTTGCTACAGATTAGCAAGGTGTAGACCCGCATACAAGTTTCTGTTGCTGCTGGTTTTGACATTGTACATGACATGATCTGGCTTTATCTCTCAATTCTCGGAATGCCCTCATTGCTTCCGCATCGAAACCTCCAGCAAACTGCCACAAAAAATGAAAGCATTAGAGCCTCACTGCAACAAAGTATAATTATTCTAATCGTTAAAGGTAAATGCAAGCAAATGGATCTTCACCTGATGTACCCGGAATGCATATCGAACGCCTTGGACTATCAGCTCCTCTTCTTCGGGCCCCCCGCCAACAGTCTCAAGTTCTGAAGATACTCTCTTCAAGAACTTCATCGCTAATTTCACAGATGCCAACTGAAGCTGCAACAATGTGTGAGTAGATAACAAAATAAGTTCAGAACTAAATAAATCAGAAATATTAATGAAGCTTCTAAGCAAAAACCCAAAAGAAATTAACGACTTGAATGCCTACTTAACAACTGAATCAACTGCTATTTAACAAGACAGTCAACAATCTGCATTGTATCTACTGAAGATTAAGTACAAGATCTATGAAGTAAATATTGTGCTAGCTTCATCATATAAATAAGTTCAGAAGTTTAGTCCTATCAGAAAGGGACAAAACAAATTCTTTAAATTTCTGTTGGATTTTTACTACTTTAAAATCCTTCAAGCTATATTACAAAAAGGAAAAAAATGTGCTAGTTTTTATGGGGCAACTTAGAGATTCTACATCAATGAATCCAAATTCTAAAGCAAACAAGAAAATAAATTTCAGAAATCTGGAAATTCACATGCACGCTAGCAGGCAGGCAGGCGTGGGCAGAGAAAATAAGGCAAAAATCTGAACTTTTCTTTTGTCATCTTGTTACCCCTGGTAATTTTTTTAAAATGCGGAGTATTTTTTTGGATTATAGCATAGTAAAAAAAAATAATAATAAAATAACAGTAAAGAATATTTTGAAAAATAGCATGGTTTAAAGAGTTATAGATGATATTTATTTCCGACACTCTCAAATTACAAAATTTTTAGACACAGATTAATATAAAAAAGAGAGAATAATAAAAGAAAAAAATCTCAGAGACATATTGAAATTTTACGACGACACCACCGAGACTATTAAAAAGATCTCGATGAAACAAATTCAACAATACCAAGAAAAGTCACCTGCAATGATTAGAGTGGGTCACACGAGTGACCCAAAAACAAGTCAGTCCCGATATCTTTGGACACCTTGTGTAGCCCACTCCGTTCATGTTTATGACTTTTTTTGATGTCGTTGGATTCATTTTATTAAGATCTTTTAAACAATACCAGTAGTGTTGTCTTCAAAGCTTCGATATGCTTCCATAATTTTTTTATTTATTCTCTCTCATCCTTGTCATATGTGAAGAGATAGGAGAGAGAGAAAAGAAAAAAACTAAAAAGACATCACAAGCACAACGAAACTTCGATGACGACATCACCAGTACCGTAAAAAAATTTCTCAACAAGACGAATCAAACGATATAAAATAAATCACAAATGGTAAATGGAGTGAGCCACACGAGTCGTTTAAAGGTGTTAGAGCTTACTTTCTTTTGGGCCACGCTTGCGGGGCCTATTCCAATCACCATTGGTAATCTTTCTTGGTATTGTTAAATTCATCTCGTTAAAATCTTTACAATAATACCAGTGATGTTGTCATCAGAGTAATTATGATATGTCTATGTGAGCTTTACGTTTTTTTTTCCTCTCTTTCCTCTCCTTTTTTTTTTTTTTTATTGAATCTTACATTCAACTTTTTTGTGATCTAAGAAGTATACACTTGAATCACAAATATCATTTTGTACTCTATATTATTTTTCTAAATATTTTTTACACTGTTATCTTATTAATATTTATTTACTAATAATCCCAAAAAAAAAAAAAAACAAACTCCCCAAGATAGTGAACAATAAAGTTATGTTCTCTCTCCGGTGACTAATTAAATAGAACTACGTGAAATCCATCAAAAAGTGGGATTTGTGGGGTCTGCGTGTTACTGTTATTTTTCCATTAAACACCAATTATTGTCCAAAGCCGTAAGAAAAGGTTAAATTACCTGGCTAACTATTCCTGTTTCAAGCATCCAATCCGTTGGAATTTGAAATCCTTTGTATCTCATGGTTGCTGATTCTCTCATTCTTGATAGATTGTAAACACCATGCTCCAATCTGGACCGATAACACAACTTAAGGAATTCGATAAGAAAACTCCATTCTTTGCAATATCAAAAACAAATAAATGCAGATTCAGATGGGTGAAAAGGAGATGAATATTAAGGACGTACTTTTCAAGCAACGCCTGCATTTTCTTGAGAGCAGGACCGCATGGCTGCCGGGGATTGTCTCGAAACAACGAGGCTTCCGCTTCTAGTTTCTTGAGATCACAGTAGCCAAAGGCAGCCTCGCGTAATGCATCTGCCTTCTGCTCCGGCCAATCAAAGTGTTTAAGCACTGCTCTTTCATCAACCTAAATACCAAGCAAAGGAAACAAATTCCTTATGATCTCTCCCAGGTCTTTAAATTAATCTGAACTAAATCAAAGGGGTTTCTTGGAAAATAAAAAATTTACCAGATAAGATAGCTCATCGTCGAGCCATTTAACAAAAGGGACCACGTCTTCGATGTCTGTAAATGCAGCAATCTCAACTTCTTTTATCAAGAACTTGATAAAATCTCCTTGTATTTCCACGTCTGTTTTTATCTGTCAAACCATACACAGAGAGGCCTTATATTTGGCTAACTAATAAATCCTTCTAATCGCAGGAACAAGGAAAAACATAACCCATAATCATGTGACCAAATAACACACAAACATTGCAATTTAACTGTAATTCTAAATTTAAAGATTTCTTAACTTTAAATTAATTTGTTTTTATTTTTATTTTTTACGAGTTAATAATAAAAATAAAAAATATTATTTTAATATATTTAAAAAAAAAATCCACTTTGAAAAAATAGTTGCAAACAGAGTTCATGTCTACACTTTCTAGATAAGATTTAAATTGCCCAGCCATCAAATTCTTAAAAAAAAATTACAACTTTTTTTTCCAATACAAAAAATTCAGACAGTCAACTACACATACACATAACGACACCAAAACCCAGAGTGGCAAATCTCGTAAATATCTCAAAAGATTAAAAATAGGGAGAAACCGGTACTTACCGCTAACAAATGAGTCGACCTATTCTCTATCTCCCCTATCATATCACGGGCATTAGCCGTTACCGGTAAGGCCTCCGCTACTCCACCGCCGGAATCCCGCCGCGAGTCCCTCCGCATTAACGAGTGATAAAACTCCGCCACCTCCGGAACTCTCCTCACTTTCTCCGTCCCTGCTCTCTTCCCCTTTGGAGGCGGTGGCGGCGGAGGTGGACCAACCTTCTTAGCCACCGGAGGTGGAGGAGGAGGTGGTGGCGGATGAGGAGCAGGTGGACATGAAACTGAGTGATCAGAGCCGCTGGATGAAACTGACGATGATGATGTCGCCAGCGATGACAATGATCGTTTTGGTGGTGGTTTAGGGACCCTAGGAACTCGAGATGACAGAGTTGACTCAGTGAGTTCCTCCGAGTTACACCTCGAATGCCTCGGCTTCTCGGTTTCGACATTCTCTTCCAATCTCTTAGAATGATGATCTACATTTTGATTCTGGCTCGATGAACTCATAATGTCGGTACATTTGACTCCTTTCTTCAAGCTTCTAATCAAAGTAAACTTGGTTGTGGCCTCCATTAACCCTTGCAACCTCTGTGAAGAAGAGAGCTCTATTTCATTCTCACGATCTGACACCGCTTTCTTCAGCTCTACAACTTCGGCTTCTAATTCCTTAACTTTCTTTGCACCCTCTTTTCTCTCCTCTCCGAATCTCAATCTCACGTCACTCAATTCGGCTTTTAAGCTCTCGTTTTCACGCTCTAGTGATTCTACCTCCTTCACTGCCTTCTCAATCTCCATATTTTTATTAGAAATCACAGTTTCCAAAACTGGAACAATAGCCACACTCTCTTTTAACAGTTTAAATTCAAGAAGTTCAGTCTTTAAGAGAGACTCACGTTCACGAAGCTCTTCAACGAGTTTTAAAAGCTCGGTTACGTCAGGCGGACGAGGTTGGACTTGAGCGGAGGAGCGAGGGAAGTAAACACCGAAAGAGCGTGAAAAAACCGCCTTTTTCGAGGATACTTTGCCGGAGCTAGGAGAAGGAATCGGTGGTTTTGGTGGTGTTGTATTATTATGAGTTTCAGTTTTGTTTGCAGGTGATTTTTGCAAACCCATTGCCAGCCTTACCTTACCAGCTACCATAATTCCAAACTTTTAAGAGAGATATCAATGTTATCTCTCCAATGTCTCTATCGATTTGTGGGGTTAGATTTAGGGTTAGTTTTCTTGTTCTTCTCTTTTTGCTTCCTTTTTATTTGGTTTCGATTTTATGGTCCACTGGTATTTATGATGTGGGTAGAAACGAAGACGTCGTTGTCTCTCCGTACGTGGTGTCTGAAATAAGAGAGAGAAAGAGAGAGAGACAGACAGACAGACAGTCTTGGAGTTTGTGTGTGAGAGAGAGATCTTGGCGAGGTTCGTTTAAGAGAGGGAGGGAAGTGAGTTAAAAGAGACAGAGAAAGTTAGGGAACAAGTGTCGAGGAACGGTCTTCTTTTCTCGGATCCATGTTTTGAAATATAAGATAAAAATTGGATAATTAAAAAACAAAATTAAAAAGAAAAAATGAATCAATATAGACTTATAGTAGTCAATTTTTTTTTTTTGCTGAAATAATATATGTATAGAAGTCACGATTATGAAATGTTATATTTAATTAAATATTATGTTCTTGAATCTTAATATCAATTAAATATTTTAGTTAGGAGATATAATTTTAATTGATGCTACGATTCATAATCATGATATCTATTAAATTGAAGACTTTTCAGTATTTGGTTTATAATGATCAATTAAATCAATCAATCGGTCTATAAAAAAATCATAAAAGTTTTAAAATCATGGCTTTAAGGTGAGATTTTTAAAATCTAAAGATTTGATTGTCAGAGTAGCGATTTTATCGCTGATCTTAGGAAAATAACCTCTTGAAATTCATGTAAAAATTTGAGCGCAATTTAACGGTCAGATTAAAAATTATAATTTTTTTAGCCATTATTTTGATATGGCACAACCAAACCTCCTCTTGAGCCTAAACCTACCACATTAGTTCATAAATACATCTATTAGGCTATCCTCATTTAGTTATATCAGAACCATACTTGACTGCTTAGAATCATTCATTATCGCTAGTCTGACTATATTATTAATACTAAAAAACATAAGAGAACTACTATATGAACAATAAGTTTTTGATATTTTAATTGAAGTTTGTTTTTTAGTTTATAAATTGGATAAAGATATATATTTTAACTCATAAAACATATTTAGACGAATTGTTTTTTAAATGATATTTTTTATGTGGAATGGTCAATCATTTCATGCAACTGGATTTAACCTAGTAACTCGTTAAGATAGATAATTAACAATGACATATTTAAATATTATTATTTTAAAACGTGATAATTATCTTATCGTGTTTAGAAATTACAACATTTATTTAAGAGACATAAAGTTAAAATGTGATATTTCATTAACAAAAATTAAATTGTGTTATTCCAGAAGACTTTTAATTTATTTTGCTCATTTTTATAAAAAAAATCCCGAAATATTTTGCCAATTAGTGTAGTTACTTGCACGGGCTTTTATAAAAAAAATTAAATGCACGCGTCTCTTCATAGAAAAAAACATACTTCTTAATCTTAATTTTAAAAACAATTTTTTTAATAAAAAGTCCGGGTCACTTTTTTTTTGTTTTTTTAAATCTTTTCTATATTAATTTGGTTGAGTTTTAGATTAATTTTAACTTAATTAATTGAATTATTAAAAACTTAATTAAGTTAAACATGTTTTATCAAGTAAATATCTTTTCAATTTAAGTTAAAATATAACATGAATGAAGTTTTAAATCATGAGTTTTCTGAATCATGTCATAAGATTAATAATTATTGGAGGAAGGGTTCATAACTCTTTATTTTGAGTATGAGACCAAATTTAGAAAACCAAACCTGCAAAGTTATCTGAACAATTAAAATATTTGTCTTTTATATTGAAAAATTATCTGGATTTTTAATACCACATACAAATTAAAAAAATTATTGTTTACCCTATATTAAGTATTGTATCAATTAATAAACTTTTTACTCTTTATTTTACATTTATAAATAATATATATCATCACAAGCTATTTTACTTATTTTTAATAAAACAATATATTTTTTATCAATAGAAAAAGTTCAACAACACATTTAATCAAACACTTGCCTAAGGTTTGTTTGAGAATGTGATTTTAGTTGCTTTTCAAAGTGTTTTTCATACCGAAATGTATTAAAATGATATTAATTTTTTTTTAAATCAATGTATCAAAACAATTCAAAACATAAAAAATAATTTTTAATAAAAATTTTTTGAATTTTTTGAAAACGCGGGTTGACCCATGTTTCCTCTAAGTCAAAATTATCATAATTAGTTTTTTTGATTTTTTTTAAAACGAAAAGGGGTTACCCCAAAGATTAACATAATTAGTTAGGAATAAAGTATAACATATATTTTATTTTCAAAATCTAATGATGATTTTCCATATTATAAGACCTAATTGTTCGTGTTTCATGATTGTAAGAATAGTTGATTAAAAAACCTGTTTGGTGCTGTAATAATTATTATTTTTTATTTTAAAATATATTAAAATGATTTTTTTATTTTTAAAACATTTTTCCACCGCAAAAGTGAACGTGGGTTTTGTGTGGTGAAGTAAATTTGGGTGATTGTTATGGGCGATCGTTTGAGTGCAATGGAATGGATCTGGAAATACTGGGAAATTGAGAAACTAGATAGTTACGTTCAACGGTCTGATGGAGTAAACTTGTTTTCTTCTTATCTATCCGTTTTCTCGCGAGATAATTTGATAAGGGCAGTTGGTTTTGGTTTTCGTCAACACAAGTCAAACAACTGCTATGACTTCTTCTTCTTTTTTTTTTTCCTATTGTTCTCTTCTCAATTTTCATAAATCAAAGGCGTCAATTCCAAAGCAAACGGGAACAATAATGTCAAGAGGATTCACACACATTAAAAAAAAAAAAATTCGTCACCAAATTTTTCTATGCATGCATATAATATACAATCTTTCACAAAAACAATGGCAAGTGATATATTTTTTAATTTATTTTAGTGATAACACTTTATTTTCTCACCTATCATCTCTTTTTGAGGTTAAATTTATTATCATTTGCTTTCAAATTATTAATAAAGAGAAGGATTAAAAGTAAAGGGATAAGAGTAAAACACAAAGAAGCTAGTTGGCTTTTTTTAAAAATTAGCGTGAAAAGCTAACTTCATCCTCTTACTTTTTAATTGATATATTTTTAGTCCCTATAGTTTTTTAAAATTAAATTTTGATGCAACATTTTATTTTTTATATTTTCAGTCCCTGATTTGAGAGAAGAGAGAGTTGTTAGATTCGATTGTAAAAAGAGAATCTCAATTAACATTGATTCCGACCATCAAAATTATCGATTTTGGTGTTAATGAATTCCTTTTAATGAGATAAGTTCTACTGAGGTATTCTTTCACCTTAAAATTGCATGAGAGAGTGGATTTGACTTTGGGAAGTGATGCAATCCACTATATATCAGGTTAATTGTTGCATATTTTGTGTGTTTTTGAAAGGTTTATCAAATTTTGATTCCTTGTGGAACTACTCTAATGAGAGAGTAGATTTGACTTTGGGAAGTGATGCAATCCACTATATATCAGGTTAATTGTCACACTTTTTATGTGTTTTTGAAAGGTTTCTCAAATTTTGGTACCTCATGAAACTACTCTAACTTATCAAAAAATTAACCAGGCTTCATGACGTCTCTCTTATACTTTTCATTTGCGTCTCAATTGCAACATTGAATAATGGGTGGTCATTTATAGTCTTGATATTTTAGTACAGGTCATTGTTATGCCAAACTCAATCATAAGCCTGAATTTAGTTTTTTTTTTAAAAAATTATTGTGGTTGTGAGTTTCTACAGGACCTTTATATCTGTGAAATTCACATTAATTGATATTAGAAAAATATTCTAAAATCAGGTTATATCATTTTATTTTTTGTGTTATTTAATTGCTGTTGTCATCTAAACCTAGTTGTGGTAAAAGTGTTAAAAAAAGAGTACAAAAAAACAAGTGTCAATGATTTGAGTTACTATCAAAAGTTAGTAGGAAGAAAAACAAGAAATCACAAGTTCCGAATAGTTTGGTGAGTGAGTTTGATTTTTTATAATTTTTTTTATTTCCTTTTTTTGATTTGTTTTATATTCATGAGGGGCCTCAAAATGGTTAACAACATCTATTACCTTTGTTCTAGGCTCAGTTTTGAGCCCAAAGTTTTCCTCCTCAATTTTGACAGCTTTTTTCTTAATTGTTGGGCTCAAGTTTTAGCCCAAGTCTTCTCCCTAAGATGCTCGATTTTGGCAGAGTCTTATTCCTTATTATTGGGCTTGGTTTTGAGCCGAAGATTTTTCTTTTCTGGGTGCTTATTTCTTTTTTGGTTATTGTTATTCTTGGTTTTGAGCCCAAGGTTTTCCTTTTTGTTTTGCTCAGTTTTGGCAGAACCTTTCTTCTATGTTATTGGACTCAGTTTTAAGCCCAACTTTCTTTATTTGAGTTTGGTTTTGAGCTCAAGTTTTTCTTTCTCAAGGTTTGGTTTTGGTAATGTTGTTAATAACAATGCACTTTAAGAGTAGAAAATAAATCTTGATTCGCCAATTATTATGTACGAGAAAAATATAAATCATATATTTGGGCTTCCCCTAACAGCTTAAGAGGTAAGACCCTAAGATATGATTTATATTATTTTTTTACATATCCTCTAAATTGAAAGCCTTTTGGGTTAGAAATATGCACATACTCATACTACCATGTGCTTGATTTTTATTAAATAGAATGAAAGCAGTGAGATTCGAACTCATGACCATTTAGTCAACAAGGCTTTGATATCATGCCAAAAAATCATCTTAACCCAATAGCTTAAGCTATTAGGTGAGGTCCCAATAATAGTTTTATATTACTCTCTAACACACCCCTTCAACTGAAAGCCCTTTGGACTTGAGACTTGCACATGCCAATACTACCTTGTGCTTAAGCTTTTGAGTGAAATGGTTCTTTGATATGATATAAGAGCTTTAATGATCAAATAATCACAAGTTCAAACCTTATCATTCTCATTTTCTCTTCTAATTAAAATCTAATTTATAGTACATAGATAGAGCATAAGGCCTCACCTAATAACTTAAGCAAAGAAAATTCAGTAATAACAAGTATAATTGTACACGAGGCAATAACCAAAGCACTTATAAAGCCTTAACAACAAAGATAGAGCATCTTAGTGCCAAAAGGAACCCATATCACAAGTGTAAAAGATGAAACACTTCGATAGTCAACAAGCCAAAACAAATTAGAAAAAAGAGAGTCAAACCAACATCAAGGCAATATGAACAAAATATCTTTTGCAAACAAAATAATGAAGAAAACCATCACAATAAAACATAATGACCTCAAGGCTTTGTTCAGCAACCCATAAAAATTAATCAAGAAAGTAGTCGAATGCAAATCCAAGAAGCGATTTGTTGAATGCCAAAGCAAAGCAACCGAAAATAACCTGAAAGTACAAATCATAAATAAAATAAGCTATTTTAGAATACATTATAAGGTTAAAATAAAATAGTAATCATAAATAAAAGAAACATTATTTGTTGAATGCCAAAGCAAAGCAACCGAAAATAACCTGAAAGTAGTAATCATAAATAAAATAAGCTATATTAGAATACATTATATATAAGGTTAAACTATTCTAGAAATGAAGCTGAAATTTCAAAGTTAGCAATGCAATTAGCTAAGGTTAACAACACATGTATAAGTGCAATATTCAAAACGTTATAGACTAAAAAAAATCAAACTCACTCGCCAAACCAACAAAATCATTGACTTCAAACCACCTAAAAGAGCAATTTTGCAGTACAATAATGCTCATTAATTGGTATAAAATTGAAGTTGATTTTTTCACAAAGAGCGATGCAGTCATATATATGAGGTTTAGAAAATATAATTTGTCCACCACCATTATATGAACATATGAAATGGGGAAAAAAAGGAAGCTTAGTCTATTCTTTGTATTTTGGCTAAATTTAAAGGCTTTTCACATGAAATGAAAAATAAAGACCTCCCCCATTTCAAAAATTCCTCTAGCAAAGAAAACCTAGTTACCTTAGGATCATATATAGAAATGGGAAACTATTTTTTTGGTGACAGATTAATTTTGACCTTTCAAATACCAATATAATTTTTAAAAAAGAGGTACAAACAACTAAGCACAAGCATATTAAACAAAACATTTGGATACACAAACTAACTCATATAGCATCAAGCAATAACTAAAATGGCTAGATATTACTACATGTAGCAAGCCAAAAGGGCTAGCTATATGCTATGAGAGCAGATCATTTATGCTAAAATAGAGCACCCCCATCCATTTATCGTAGAAATATAATAGAAAAGCTAGTGTTTGAGCCCCGTCCAATTCCTCCTCTAATGGCCTAACAAAACAAAATGAAATATTTATTGAGTAGCAACAAAGAGGTCAATGCATTTAACATATACCATATATATATATGATGGGGCAAAAATTATTTTTAAGCAACATTAAAATATTTGATCAGGAGTGGTCTTGTAATAGGATCAACACAATAACCACCAAGCAAAGCAAAACGTGCCAATCAATGAAAAACATAACATTTAAAGCCTAAGTGGAGGAAGAAAAAGGACATATATACCAGGAAGCAGCAAGAAGACTCATAATCAGCGAAACAATACAAACCCAACACAGCGACCATGAAAACTTCAATTGTTAATATCAGAGGAGAGCTTTCAGAACAAGTGCATGACTCCTAATATCACAACCTTATCAAACACATTCACGAAACACAATAATCAAGGAAAGAAATGGTTCTCCAGAAAACAAACACAGAGACCAATATGCTACCACATCACAATTGATCAGCCGCTTCCCTAGTATGTATAGCACGCTCTTCTAATCAATTTTACATAATTAACAGCATGAATCTTAGAAACACAGTAAGATACTTTATGTATAACTTCTAGAGATTTTAACCTATAATCTGCTTCAGGTATCAACATCTTCTTCATGATCCTCCAACTTCCAAGAACCATCTGCTTCCTGCACCATACCCTTGTTTTCTTGAATCCGCCATGATGCTGGTACAAGATACTCATCCTTTAAACCATCAGTAGTTTTGTTAATAAGAGCAATATCGCGATTGACCACTAATTCAAACCCTCCTTTGGACCCTTGTGTTCCAGCCACTCCATGCAGGTAAGCCTCCAAGTTATGCCAACTTGATACATTTCCAGGGCTCTTCAGGTACTTAGATTTGGTGGTGTCAATTATCAATTCTTCTCCCACATCCGCATAGCCTATAAATGGATACTTAGGAACAACATCTAGAACGTTATGGATGCGTAATGCTTTAAGATCCATGTATCCGGAGAAAACCTTCTTAAAGTTTGAGTCCCCAACATGAGGACTGGCAAAGAGCATGGCTGTAACAGGACAACCTTTGTTTTCACGGGACTTGTTAAATCCATTAGCAACTATATCCACTGCATTCAATGTTGCAAGTGCAGCTCCTAAGCTGTGGCCGGTTATGGTTATGCTGATTTCTTCATTTTTGAATTGATCCACAAGTCTCCCTACCTCATTAAGAACCTAACAAATAAAAACAATCAGAATTACCAAACATTAATAATATTTCTATATAGAATTTGTTTAACACATATATTCATATGGAGAGTTTATATATATTACCAGTAAATAATCAAAATCTTTTCTTTGCAGAAATTTATTTCATAAATACATAAAACTAGAATGCTCTTTACCTGGGAGTTACATATATAAAATCTCTGGTAAAGAGAAGCACCGTAAAATAGGCACATCACCATAATTTCCGACCAATAAAAATTAGATACATGAATTTTCTTTACTTACGGGTACGCGCATTAAATTTCTTGTTAGAGAATTACTGTATTTTATTAATAAATTCAGGACATTGTCACAAGATTGTTTTGAGATCATCAATTTCCTTCATGCATGCCTTACTACAGAAAATTCTTAGATTGAGAGCACAAAATACTTCGAATACTACATTACCTGGTCTCTAGCACTATTCTTGTTGTATGGTGAACGCGAATCATCAGAAGTGTAGATTGAGTACCAACCCTGGTGCACCTTAGGTTTACCGGACTCGCCAAGTATTTTAGAAGCTGAGACTAAATTAAATTCAAAATCGTTAAACCACTCTAAGGTCTGTATCGTTCCTCTCCAAGCAATGACAATATCTCTCCGCCCTATCGCGGCCTTCCCTTCATCGGTAGACACCGCAACGAATCCCATCCAGTTGGATTCTTTGCTCCATGCTTCCCTGGATAATGACTTTATGATGAATGCTTCAGAGATATGCACCTGTGAGGTTGCATACAAGAATTTGGTCACACGGTACTTGAATGGATTGCCTTTCTCTAAATGAACCCTGTTAAAAAATTCATCCTTCGCATACAGGCTGCATCCTGCATACTTAGATACCTTCTGTGTGTTGAAACTGTCATATGTAGCCTGAGCCATTTCCCCGTAATGAATGATGTAGTGCCGGAGATCGTTATCAAGAGGGTCCAGGAGGTCCTTCCAATTATTTTCTCCACTTAGATGTTTCCATCTTTTTGCTATGCTACCCACCATTTTCTTCTTGCAAAACAACCTTCAAAGGATAGGTAGTTTCTGCATTCCTTAATTAAGTACAGATGTGAAAACCTTAACTCCTTCTAGTATATAAATAATATCAACTTCTGCCTCGTGTCCTTAATCATGAAACTTATTCCCTCTATTAATTATTTTAAATGGATCATAAACTAATACTACAAGACTTTGATCGACCAAGAGACGAATCGTGAATTTCAGAAAATCTTACCACTAGAATTATTGCCTTGACCTGACTGCACTACTTTGAAAAACATTAATATATGGAAAAATATTGTTTGATCTATTCCAATCAAAGAGTTTTCAGGTTTGCTGAATTGTCCAAACGAGTCGGTAAAATTGTTCCAACCATTTGAAATATGGAGTGTGACAGAAGAAAAACATTTAAAGGGGTAACCCAAAATTAAGTTCGGGGATGAGCCTTGTATTTTAACATTAATTTACTAATATATAATCATTACACATTATTTTTTTGGTGGATGGACTTAATCTAATAGATGATTACTCCTTCATCTTAGTGATCAGGCACTAACTCTAACGGGTGGCTTGTCAACATCTACAATCGCATTTGTAGCCAATAGAACATGTTAAATTCTCAAAATGATCATTTTTACTAATATTTTATTAAGTATTCATTTTAATTTTAATTTTGACGATTGTTGTTATTTTAATATTTTAATATAAAATGACTATTACATTCACTAATATTATTAGAATCTTGAGCTCTTGTCCAAAACATCCCAGCTTCGAATGACATATATTGAAAGCAAAATGTATGGCATTTCAAGTGGATGATTTTTATATTCTCTAATATTTCTTGACTTGGAAAGTTATTGCTCCTTCTGGAACAAGTAATGTTGGAGAATCAAAGAGTGTGCACATACTTCAATTATTAGAATTCTACATTGCCTATACATAGCAATACCAAGCTACTCATAAATCCTTGAGAATTCTCATCTCTTAAGATGCATTTTGAGATGAGTTAGATCTTCTAAGTTTGACTCTTCACCTCATCTTCTCTCCGGGCTCTTGTTTGTAATCCTTCCACGCTACTCTTTGGGCTAGCTTCTCAACAAAATCTAACATTAATTAAGAGCCAATTTCCTATGAAAATCATATTTACCGAAATTTGGTTAATTAAACACAAAAAAACAATTTAATTTCTCCCCCCATTTCAAGCAATAAATTGCTTTCGCTAGCTCATACCAAAAAAGGCTCAGAATAGCATACCCTTGAAAATATATCATAATCGTGCATGCATGTGATTATAGTTGTTGTAACAAATACTCTTACTTCTTATTGCTACGTCTTTACTTCATTTACTTTGAAATTGGACTTTAAAATCACCTGTCAAGAAGATAAATGTTTGCCTACAGACTTGTATTGCTTGTGTGCCGCTAACACATCAAATTAAACAAGCCTTTGCCTCCAAGTTATCTATAAAAAGGACACATGCTGAAATAAGTCGTCGAAGTTGCGTTTCGTTTTAAGAAAGCAAATATTGCCATTTAGTTAGATACTTTCCCAATGCTTTCAACTTGGGTGAATTATATTTGGAAACCAGCATACTTAATTTGTCAGTGATTTTAATTTTAAGCTCTCTTTTTTCGTGCAAGTACTTTAATTCTATGTGCTTTATTCCTTAGCTCTTATTCAATTGTTGTTAGCTATTTATAGGAAAAAATGCCAAAGCTTACTTTATAGGGGAAGCTGTTTCTTCGCTCAATGATACAATCAAGGTACTATAAATCGTAGAGTCCAACCTAGAATGACTTGAAGTTTGAGTAATGATAGCCCTCGTTTCTTTTATTAGTATAAAAAATATAGCTTTCGAGAAACTATAAAAATGGAAATCAGTATCAACAATCAATGAGCCCGCAGCCCATGTAGATTTCGGTCGGTTCAAGCATGGGGTTTCTAGGGCTAGCATAATTAGGGGGTGTTCTAAAAAAAAAAAATTGACCAACGAAAGAGAATCCAAAAATTAAAAATTAATCAAATAAAATAAACAAAGAAAAAAATAAAAAAAAATCATTTTTAAAACAAGAAAAAACATTCATAAAATAAAAAAAATATAATATATATTAGTTCCAATTAATGTTCAATCTTAATAGAGTATTAATTATAAACATTTAAAAATAATACTTTAATATAATACAATTTTATAATTATAATAATTAAATTTATAATTTTATTTGTAAAATATATTTTTTAATAATTGTATTTTTATTCTAGACTCGTTAATTAGGCATTACTTAGAGCGAAGGGGGTATTTCAAAACCCTATTTCAAACACCCCACAGGAAGAGCAACTCGAAACGTTATAGCAAGCGTGGTTTCCATTCTTGGCGGACATCTTTTCTTTTGAAGAGAAAAACTAATAAAGAATTTTGCTGTCATGGCATAAGAGTAAAGGGAAAATGATGGCGTGTCAAAATGAAATGAGGACCTGGAAAATGCAATCCCTTTAATATATTTATATAAATTTATAGTAAAAAATGAAGCGGTGCCATAAGAAAAATTCAAACTTTTATATATAGTTATGAATATGTTAGATTTTAATTTAATTATTTTTTTATAAAACTTTTACTGTTAAATATATAGTTATGAAATAACTTCTGTCTATCTGTTCCCATAAGAATTGACTTCAAGGCTCCAAATTCCACTGCCTTACTAATGATATGCGAGAGTTTCTTCGTTCCCAAAGCAAATATACAGGGGCCGGGAGAGGGGTCGAATGCCATTAATTTGTACCTCAGAACAAGCCATGCATAGATCCATTGAGGAGGGTAGGGTAAGAAAGAGAGGAGATACACTTTAGTTTGAGTGGACAGCAAGCACGAATGTCTTCAAATCAAAAGGGAGGAAGTTCTTCGAAAAAACAGATAATGATGTCTTTTTAAACAATTTAGTACAGAAAATCAGAAGTCAAGGTTTAAGAAACTTCAAAGACCTACGAGAAAAAAGTTTTAGATTCACCCGCTTGTTTAAACTTCCATGAGGCCAAGCTTGCCTCGAGTGAAGTTGGCCCAATGCAAGTGGCGGTAAAGCCTAATGAAAAGAAAAGTGAGGAAAGTTCTATTCAAAAAGGAAGAGGAAAAATAAATAATCATTTTTTTAAAAAAAAATTCTTACAGAACTATCAAGTTAGCTACAATTTTGCAGAAACAAGTGGAAGTAAGGAAGAAAAGAGACAGCTATTGTGGCTACAGTACTGTTGTTAAAAAAATTAAAAAATGAATAATTATAGTATTGTTGTATGTCCTCATTTGTTTTTTTTAATAAATCCCAATTGGATGAGAGAAAAGAGTTTTAATATGACAGTGAATTGAGACTGAATTTCAAATTTCAAATCCCAAATTAAAAAATAAAATATCAGTTTTACAAGTTTTCCAAAGTCAACTGCATAGAATTAATATTACTATTATATTGCTGTTAGATTAGTCAAAAGTCTATCGTGTTGTGCTGGTATTTGGATGTTATAAAAAATAAAATAAAATAATAAAATAAATGCATAATATTTAATTGGATTATATAATTTCAACACAATTCTTGTATTATATTTGAAAATAATATTTTATTGATGTGTTTTTGATGTGATATTTGTGAGGAAGCTATGAAACATTGATATTGCAGGTTATACTCTCCGTAAAGCACTATAATTAATTTAGCCATGTAAACATTATTAAGATATTAAACAAAGTGAGAGAGGTTACTGGAGCAAACTAATTATTATTGTTATTAATTTCACCCGGATTATCAAGAAATCTTCTTCTTATTATTCTTGGACTAATTAAGTAATTATTGTTTCTCCCATTACATATTTTTTCTAATGACTACACGGTTATAGAGATTATATTTTTTTTTTCTCTATTTTTTCTATAACATTAACGAATACAAAGAACTAAATATTTTGTCTAACTAAATTCATCAATATAAATAAGAGATTAATTGTAGAATCAATGAAATGTCATATATTAAAAAAAGAAAAGAAAGATAAAGCTAGCTAGCACATGAGGATATGGGACAAAAATAAGTAAAAAACAAAATGATATCATTCTTTGTTACCTTTTAAAACTTGTGTCGTGATCTATTTGATCAAAGCATCAAATATAAAAAAAACCGTAAAGATTAATTCTCAATATATTTAATATTAAAAAATATTAAAAATTAAAAAAAATTAAAAACACAAATGGAAAAAAAAATATTAGAAAGCAAAAACAAGACGTGAACCTTCTAGATCAACCTATTAAATTCACAAGTTAAGTTGTGAGATGAAGATAATTTTATAAAAAAACTCTACAAAATTTATATTTTTTAAAACTAACTTCGAGTAATAAGATGAAAAAGAAAAAAAAATCTAAAAAATTACAAACTCATGCCAGCTTATAAAACCCGATTGCCGCCAAATTACCGAGAACCACAATACAAGTGTCAGCCCAATGAAAATGCCACCACTCATGAGATTTGGTGAAACGACAATCTAGTGTTTTTGTCCATCAAAGAACGTTCCACGCGCCATTTGAATGCGGGGGCTCCTCCCTACGCGCGCGCTAGCGCTTTCTTCCAAGACACCCAACAATTTTTTTTTATTAATTTTATACCTTTGAAAAGACCAAACTAACTCTCCTTCACATTGTATATAATACAAAAACTAAGAGAGAAAGTCCAAAAAAAACCTTTAGATGGTAGCCTATAAAATTTTGTTCAAAAAGTGCATGGAAGTAATTAAACGGTATACTAAAAATGAATTTACAGAAAAACTCTTCCATGGTAATCTAAAAAGCTTTCTAAAAAACTTTGGTTATAAAAGTTTGGTAGTAATTATACCGTGCAATTAAAAACAAAATAATCAAAAAATCCTAATATAAGCTATTTTTTTTCTTTTTTAAAGGGTATTATAGTATTTGCACTGTTATTTTTTGTTTGAAAAGTCTAATTTGACCAACAAAAAACAATAATGACCACTGAATTTCTATAAAAAAATATCAAATATCTTAAATTATTTTTTATGAGTAGATGGATAAAATAGTCATTTAATCATAGCAAAATCATGAGCATATATTATTAGAAAATTACGAGGACAGATTGTTTTGAAGGAAAACTCCAAGTCTTTAATTCGGAAGGACAATCACGGAAAGTCCATCTCGAGTTTACTGTTGCAGTAATGATTAATTTGTGTTTTTTATTTAAAAAGTATATTAAAATAAATTTTTTATTTTTAATATTAACTTATAAAACGATTTAAAAATATAAAATAAATTAATTTTAAATAAAAGAATTAAAATTTTAACAAATAATATTTTTGCGGCTGTATCAAACATGCTATCACACCTTCAATTAATTTTGTAATAGAGGCAGAGGCGGAAAGATTGCGGGGTGCAACCAACGTTTAGGTAAACGTACGTAGCTGATGTGCTCGGTGCCATCACTGAAGAAGCTGACGAAGTGTTCCATGGAAAGGATTCAACATAAATAATTTTGGTATGTGAAGCTCTTCTTGTATTTCATGACCTGACCTGAATTGCAGATTCAAAGTCGACTAGAAAGCATGAAATATTACTAATATTCTCTTTTATTCAAGGCACAATTGTACGAAAATCATGGTTCATTAAATCCCGAATAACCTAGAACATTAACAAAAACAAATCCAAGAACGTGAAAACCATATATACATATAATAGATTAATTAATAAAGACCTTGACGAGCTAGTTATTTTTTGAAAGAAGAAAGAAAAGCAGATATAAACAATTGGATAAACCCACAAAGGACTGTCACCAACGTGGAAGTTCCTATGAGCAGCCCACTCATCCTAGTCAACGCTAGTTTATAACTAGTACAAAAACAACTTATAAATTTTAAGTTGATAATTATAAAAAGTTAGAAGAGATAATTGAATTGTAATATCATAAATTATAAGATACATTGTTTTTATTCAAATTTTATAAGTATGATACCTATAGAGGAATTAAAGTTGATCATCACCATAGTTTGATCAAAATTAGTAAAAAATATAGACTTTACAACATCAATGATGTTTTTATTTTTACCAACCAGTGTCAATAAGTGTATTATATATACATTATTTCTTTTAAAAAGGATTATAATATAGTTATTTGGTTATCCATTGTCGAAACAAAACCTATGAGTCGTGTCTAAGTAGTTGAAGATGGTAACGATGAAGTATTTAAGGGAGATTCATTTCAAATAGATGAGTTAGTTTATCCATATTGAGTATACCTGGCCATTTACAGAGTTAGAAAATCTAAACTTTCATATCACTAAGAATACTTTTTATGGATGTTGATGTTGAAAAGTTAAATGTAATATTAAGTACCAATGGACATATTAAAGTAGATGAATATGATGAGATCGCCCTTGAACTCAATGAAGAAGATGATGTTGGACATGATAATGATTAAAATGAAGAGGGTGATTCTAATGAAAAGGTGTTGAATTTATTTAGATGAGATATTTCATTGTGTAATAAAATCAAAGGTGTGCAATACATTTGTTGGTGCTTTATAATGCATTATATTTATATTTGTTAGATAATTTTGCTGTATATTTTTTGGATATGTGTTAGTTATTTAAATCATTCAACAAGTGTTTTTTTGTTGTTGTTGTGGTTATTGGTTTAATACAAGCAAATGTTGGCTTGAAGATGCATGGTATTGTTGTTCTTGCCTATTTAGATGATAATTGTTGGCTTGAGGATTATAACAACAAACACAAAAAAAAAAAAATAGTGAAAAAACTAATTGAATCATCGATAGAGAGGTATTTTTTCGGCAATTTCACTGGAATCTTTGCATCCATTCTGGAAATTTTGACAAAACTTATAAAATATTTAGGACTTTCTAACAGAACTAACGATGAAAAATTCTATCAGCAATTTAGTTGCTGATAGAGTTTCCAATGAAAAATTAGTGGTAAAATTTGATTTTTTGGTGTGAATATTTCATTATCTACTCCATTGTCATTTGCAATTGTTGATAGAAAGAAAATCAGCAACAGATAAACTAACTCATCTATTTGAACCAAACATCATACTTGTCAGCATAAGAGAATACAAGGGGTTCAGAAGAGGGAGAGTGTAGTACCCGGGGGGAGGCAGTAACAGCGACAACGAAAGCAACTAGATTTGCTATCTTTTGCTGTCGCGGTCAAAGGACTATAGGATGCATGCTGATAAGGGCAGCGACGCTGAGGTCTCATGATGGTTCAGAAAAAAGAGTGCCCACTTGTTGGAACAATCTACCTATTTTATGCATTGGGAGGGTTGCTCTTTGCTATGTTGGATTTGATAGTTCGTGTCTGTTCTATATTAGAGTTTTGGCTAGGTCAGGTTGGTTTTTAACTAGATTACTAAATGGATCCATTGTTGTTTGGTTTGAAATCTTTCTTGGAAATCTTAATGCTATAGTTTTGTTATTTTTAATTTCCGTTTGGTAGTACTCTAGTTGCCACGTCTTCTCGGGTTAGTTGGGGTGGACTTTTAATCACTTAGGACTGGATATATTTTAGTGTCTAGGAGACGTGCGACTTAGCCTATATGATATTTGGTTTTTTTTTTTTCATAACCTGTTTTCTCTTCTGGGCTGCAGTTTTTCATGGTGCTTGGGGAGCTATTGCTCTCGTTGATTTGCTATGTCCTTCTGGGTGTTTGTTATCCTTTACTAGCTTATTGCATTTGTTGTTTTGCGTGCTTTGTATTGTTTACAATAACAATTCTTGGTTTTCCATAAAATCTAAGGCTAAAATTAACAAGTGGAGCAGCTTGATTTGAGGCATAATAATTTACTCTGATTATTGTTGTGCATGTGCAAATCAGCAAATCAAAAGGAATTTTCCATTGATTCAGCCTAATTTAGCCCATTTTATGATAGAAGAATTGCGTGGAACAGATAACAAAGCAAGAAGTATAAGAGATAAAGATTTGAAATCTTCGCTTGTGAATTTACTTTGGCATGTATTGAATAAATACAAGAGAAACAGATACAGGAAAGCAAAATATAAAAAACAGAACCAACGATTCTAGCATATATACAAGGAATTGATTTTTCTGGGTTTTCATGTTTTGCTATCCTTTTTAGAATGCTTGTTGCGTTGGTTATTGAGCTGCCATTGTTTGTTGCCTACAGTTTCAAATGCCTGCTAACCAGTTTTCCCCTCCCCCACACCCATTAATTCTTTTTGCTTGAGCATGGAATATCAATTGTTTGATGCTTATGGTTTGTTTCTTAGTAAATTGTTTGCTTTGGATAATTTTTCTTTGATATTCTGTGTTTTGGGTGGTTTATAATTGTCTCAGTGTGCGTTTTTCCTGCTCTGCTTCATTGCTTCAGTTCTAATAACTAAATGGTGATGCCAAATGGAAATTTGGTCCAGATTTTCCTTGTACATATTTTGTTAGGCATGCTTCTCATGGTTTCAGTGTAAAACATTGTGTAGGCCCCTGTGTGCTGGTTGTTAATGCTCAACATTTGCAATGTAATTTGGGTTTACCAATCAATTATATGTTGGCCATTGTTTGAAGAGTGATTTACTTAACCCTATGAAGTTATGTGCAAGCTTTTCTTCGGTGACCATCAACACTTATTCAGAGAAAACTATATGGGGAGATAGTTTAAAGATTGGAAGGGGAGATAGTTTAATGAGTTAAAGATCATTCTTAGAGCTAAAAGAAAGCAAATTTAGATTCGGAGCACAGATTGGCGTGAGCATGGTGGAGAATGACTTTCCTCTGCTTTATTCTTTGTCTTTCGTTCAAACGTATTTGTTATTGTTGTCCGTCCCTTAGTTTAGTCAGTCCTAGGTTGGGAATGCTGCAACATACATTTTTAATCCCTTGATTTGATGAGTTGAATCCTTTTCTTTCATAGGGATTTTTTGGCACGTAATCTCAGCCCTGGTGAAAAGCATTATAGCTGCTGCAGAGCACACCGTTCCCTCTATGAAACAGGTAATGAAAAATAAAGGGTATGAGAAGAGGAAGAGGAAGAGGAAGAGGAAGACATCAAAGAAGAGGATATACGTCTAAAATTGGGAAATCTGCAGTACCTTTTTTCTGCCTTTGAATCGACTTTCCTGCCATTTTTCTGGAAAATATTGTTGGGGAATCCGGCTCCCCATGCGCGGACCGGTGGTGTACTGATAGTTGCTCAAAGGAGGCTTAAGCTCACTGACACAATATTTTACGTGGTTCGGCAAATCCGCCTACATCCACGGGAGAGAGTCCATTTTATTAGAGATATATAGAGAAAGGATTACAACACACATGGAGGAGGAGGATCACTTCACTCTCTCAACTCCCAGCTCTTAACTGCTGCACTTGCAGCTGCTGCAATGGCAGCAAGGCTGCTGCCATTGCAGCTCTCTTTCTCTCCACTCTCTTGCACACACTCACGTTTTCACTCCTCTCATTTGCTCTCACAAAATCATGCCTCTTTTATAGGCATCCAAGACATCTCTTCAACAATGGCTGCACATGGGTTGATACATTTGTCAATGGTGGGTGCAACTACCATTGACAAATGGTAACCCTACTCCTTAGGGTAGGTTGCCCAATAATGGCAAATCCCAACAATCACCCCCTTTGACATTTATGTGGGCAATTGTCCTCTTGCTTTTTCAGCACAAGCTTGCATTCTGCAGCTCTTCCAAGCTTCCATTCTGAGAGCGTCTTCAACACAACATCCCCCTTCGAGTGTATCACCCATGCTCGGTCCGGAATGATTCATCAAGCCTTACACCAAGGCTTACAACACCCCCTCAAACAGAAATTTCTATTTCCAAGTGCAACAGTCATTATCTGAGTATCTCAATATGATCACGAGCTCACCACTCTTCCAAGAGTCTACTCATCCAGGAGTTGCGCCTGCCCTCTGTTCCACCCTAGGAACCACGCCTTACTTCTCCGTGAGTCTCTCACTCTTAGTCGTAAGAGTCCAGGTAGCTCTCCACCTTTAACCATGGGGGCAGCCCATTAAAGGTTGATCCATATCTGTCTTCATACTCTGAGTATTACAATGCCATTACCGAGCTCACCACCTTGACAAGAGTCAACTCATTCTCGGAACCTGCGCATGCCCTCTGCTCCTTCATAGCAGCCGCGTCTTAATGCTCCACAAGTCACACACTTATTGTCCAAGGCAAATGTCGTCTAGCTCATTGATCTTTAGCATGGGGGCAATATCCATAAAAGTCAATACTGCATTTGTCTCCATACTCATCATAGCCACTTCATTGGCTATACACCTGTCCACTCATATCTAGCCATCACATTGGCTCTGGGGTTGTTCTGAACTGGGCTCATATCGTGGCCCACACACCTTCTCCTCAGGTGTCTCCGCTCGTCGTCATGCGGCGGTCTGAAATGGGGCTCCTTTCGCGGCCCTCACACCTTCTCTAAGGCGTCTTCGCCCGTTGTCATGGGGCGGTCTGATCTTGGGCTCATATCAAGGCCCTCACACCTTCTCTAAGGTGTCTTCACCCGTTGTCATGGGGCGATCGCATCCTCCTTCAGCTGAGATGCTTCAAAGTGGCTCCAAAAGTCTCTACCACCATGTGCACTATGGGAGAGATTACTGCCACTGACTACATAGAAAGAGAAACTTGCGGTATACTCCTCGCAATCCTCCACCTCGATTTCTATGTTTGGAGCTTCTGTGCCTTTCTGCTTGACAGCTCCACCTACACCAACTCTCTTTGGTGTCTTTGCCTTTCATTATAGGCGGTCGCCTTTTATCACAGGCGTTTGCACCCCCTCAATTAGGTGCCTCTGCAACAGCTCTCTTTCCATCCTTGCATGCATTGGAAAGGTCTTCGCCTGTTGTCTTCATCAAGAGCATAAGAGACTTCCTATTGTACAAACTTTAACAGTCTCTGCTCTGAGCTTCATCTGGGAACACTTCTTCTCCTTGCACCTGTTGTCTCATTACAGTACCTCGTTGGATCCTACGGGTACTCTGCACAATCTCCGTGTGCCCTCGTGCAATTTCTGTTCTCCAGATTTTCCCCTATTCCTTGCTTATGTTTGACAGCAGCTCATCCTGTCACAACACCTGTCCAAGTCAAAATAGGGTGCCAATCTTTATCCCTTGCTGTATTTCTCTTCCATTATCAGGGTCTTCATCAATTCTCCCTCAAGAAATCACAGTCACCGAATCTAACTTCTTCGGAGAAATCACCACTTCATCAGATCCTTGATCATACGGAACCCAACTGTTCTCTTGTGCCGTTGTCTTGCTAGTCTTCCACCGTTTCATTACAAACTGCTATATATACGAAAATAGTACCGTATGGATAATCCTTCCACTAAGCAAGTTCCCAGGAAAGATTGGAGGGGTCACACTGGTCCCGCTTAAAACCCAATCTCCTAGCCAGAACTTCTTAGGCCATATCTATCCATCGTACTGTCTTTCCGTATATACAATCATTTTCTAGCTTTGTCCCGGCTTTTCTTTACAAGTGATCTGGAATATACTGGTTTAATACATGATTTCTCAATATCTGGCAAGACTACTAGTGCTTAGATTCGTCAAGATTGGTCTTCGTCAATTTCCACTCTTCACCTCAAATTATCCACATGATCGGGTGTCCAGAGTGTCCCAATTTTGCCTTCCCTCAAGGCAATTCAAATCTCCCTACTTAGCAGTTCAACACATGTAATTGCGTAAACATGTGCACCTTCTTTTTCTTCATCTCCATCGACCACCATGATGACCTTCAGATGCCTCTTAATCGGGCAATCTCTTTTGTTAATTCACCACTGCCTTTTTGCTCTCAAATCTCAATGATCGGACCGTACCATTGCATCCGGAACGATCAAATTAGCTGGAAACAATTCTGAAATCGTCCAAATCGCATTTCAAACGGCTAAGATTTGATCAAAACAATTCTGGCCTGATCAACGGCTCAGATTCAATCTCAGATCCGGTTGCACGTAGGATCAGCTACACTGGATCCTGTCCCTCGGCTCGCGGCTCGGCTCGGCTCCAATTCGGCTCAGTGCACTCGGCTCGACTTGGCTCGGCTCGCGGCTGATGACGTGGCAGGTGCGTCCCACTGTGCTGACGTGTCTGTTGACTGGTCGATGATGTGGCTGCTGACATGGCATGCCTACTGTGCATGCTGACATCACGCTTACATCAGGCTGATGTCATCCCTGGCATGCCTACTGTGCATGCTGATGTCACTATTACGTCATGCTGATGTCATTATTATCCGGGTCAACCATGTGGGTCGGGTCAACTGGTATTCGGGTCGGGTCAGCCCATCCGGGAGAAGAAGACGCGTGGGGCGCGTCTGCGCGCGTGGGCAGACGCCTTGCCGGAGAGTGATGGAGAGTGCGGCCATGTCCGACGTCCGATTTTGACGTCGTTTTCACCAGTGGCTTCGTCTCTTCCTCCTCTACACAGTGGTATAGTCAAAACACAATTTTGACAACTTTCATTTTTGAGCAAAATCAAACACCCCTTTAAACCATCAGCTCTGATACCAATTGTTGGGGAATCCGGCTCCCCATGCGCGGACCGGTGGTGTGCTGATAGTTGCTCAAAGGAGGCTTAAGCTCACTGACACAATATTTTACGTGGTTCGGCAAATCCGCCTACATCCACGGGAGAGAGTCCATTTTATTAGAGATATATAGAGAAAGGATTACAACACACATGGAGGAGGAGGATCACTTCACTCTCTCAACTCCCAGCTCTTAACACAATATTTAACGTGGTTCGACAAATCCGCCTACATCCACGGGAGAGTCAATATTATTAGAGATAGATAGAGAAAGGGTTACAACACACATGGAGGAGGAGGCTCACTTCACTCAAACTCAACTCCCATTGCTCTCACACACTGCTGCACAAG
>Ga0325404_1000222_pt1 | contig 54517 bp, 36 predicted proteins | sample PopdelMetagenome_18_FD_205664 | JGI IMG/M metagenome (GOLD analysis project Ga0325404, IMG submission 205664) | Populus deltoides microbial communities from Bellville, Georgia, United States - Xylem-Control-R1 | ecosystem: Host-associated > Plants > Phyllosphere > Stem > Wood/Secondary xylem...
TGGAATAAAATACTTAATTTAATGCTTTAATATTCCACCGAATTAAAGCTTGGATTGAACATGTTTTTCGTTTTCCAATTTGAATAATTTCCTATTCATAAAAAGATGACTCTTGACATTAATGTCTTTGTGCTTCACTGAAAAAAAAAATAAATAAATAAAAAATTGGTTGCTGTTAATTGGTTGCTGAGAACACAAAGTCCATGTGTGCTATCCCCATTGGCCTCAACTCAAAGGGACCAAAGCATGTCCTTTCCATCAGATTAGTCCTCCTAAGAGCTGGCAAATCAATACACCAATCACATAGGTCCGCATAGATCCGTATGCTTATTAAAATCTTATCCTTTGCTTTAAGATAAGGTATAGAACCTTCCCTTGCCATGCTTTAATATGGATTCGACAAGTGTACTATGACCCGTGATTCAAATCCTCCACACGACATTCAAGCCCAGGAAGGAAGGAAGGAAGGAAGGAAGTACTCATAGATGGATGAAATTATTAGTCTACAGCTTGTATATGTGAGGGTTCTTGATAAATTTGTCATGCATAAAGGCGCCAACCTTAATGGGGTCTTGAATATCGATCAAGAAGCAATGATCAGTGGCCGGCAAGTTTCATCTACTGAAGGAAATATGTTTTTGAGTTGAAATTTAACAAGTTGGACAATATATTTAAGACTGCTGAAAGGTTTTTAAGAAGAAAAAATGTCTAGTTTTTCTAGTTCAGTCTTCTAGAATGTCTAAGAAGAAGGATAATAAGAATAAGAGTGTTGTCTCTAAGTAAACAAACTTATTAGGAGCGTTAAAAAAGACAATGACATCTGTGATCATTGTGACAAGGAAAAACATTGGAGGAGGAGTGAAGGCAAAGAAGCTTAATGAAGCTTTTGCTTCATGAACTAAAAAAAATTATAAAATTAGTTGAAGGCAAAGTGGACTTATAACTCAGTAATGAAGCAAGAGTTATTGCATTAGCTATAAGAATTATTTATTTTGTTTTGCTTGATGGGCTAATATCAAAACATTATAATTTTTATTTTGTTTAAGTATTTTAAGACATTGTTTCCATTTTATTTAGTATTAAATGGATATAAATTTATTATTAAAGACAAATGTTGTTTTTTTTATAATAATGATGTTTTATAGATTCAGTAATTATACAAATGGTTTGTATATGCATGATTTTAAAATGCCTAAGTTTAATATAAACTGTAATAAAATTGAAATAAGTATTAAGAAATTTCAATTGGACCGAGGTGATTAATATGTGACCAAATATTTCAATGATTATCTAAAAGAGAATGAGATTCTCTACATCTCTTAGAACACTACATCTAGATAAAATATATTTTCAATGCTAAAATATTGGATGTTTAACCTGAACGTTAAAAAACACAAAATCTCTATAAATTTGGTAGGACATGTCATGCATCAATGAGATAATGACCTCTCATAGAAGTTGTGAATGATATGTTGCTCATAATTGATGAGCCTATCAATGACTTAGAAGTAATATATGATATTTATTCCAATAAATGACTTGAAACTATGGACTTGATGTACTAACTAAGTTTGAAACTTGGTTGATCCATCACAAGGATAAAACCTGGATCTAAGTGAGTCTTTAAGATAAAGACTAATATGAAAGGCAATGTACAAAGATACTATGCAAGCTCTAAGGAGTACGAATATCCAATTTTGATGGTATAATCAATAAATTTGATTTCATCAAAAATATGGATAAGCCTTATGTCGTTTTTCTAATATTATATTTGGATGACATATTTAAAAACGACATATCTTTTCTTTAATCATTAAAGTTTTGGTTGTCCAAGAATTTCTCAATAAAGAAATTAGGAGAAGCAACCTATATATTGGATATAGAGATTTATAGAGATAGATTTAAAAGGTTGCTTAAATTATCTCAATCCATGCTTAAGGTATGGAAGAATCTAAGATTGGATTCTTATTTGTTTCTCATGGAACACCTTCCTTTAAAGACATGTATTCTAAGACACAGATTAAGAGAGATATGATAGAAATGGTATCCTATACATGGCTATAGGATCCATCAATGGAGAAGATAAACTAGAAGTTCAAAATTATTTTAATTAAGATTTTTTTAATGAAATGTTCGAAAAATAGTAAATATCAATCAATATATGTTTTACTCTAAATGGTAATACTCTTGAGTTGGAAGAGTTCCAAACAAGAGAGCACAACTGATTCTACAACTGAATAAGAGTACACCTCCACTTTTAAGGAATAAAAAGGTTGTTTGGATCAAAAAGTTCATCAATGAACTAGGTTGGTTTCTAGTATTGTTGATCTAGTTACCCTTTACTGTGATAACAATGGAGCCATTGCATAAGCAAAGGAATCAAGGTCTCATCAATGATCCAAACAAGTACTGAAAAAATTCCATTTGATTTGATAAATCAATGAAATGAAAGATATAAAGATAGAATGAGTACCCACCGAAGAGAATCTAAAAGATCATTTGAAAAAGTCATTATTCATGTCGAAACATTAATGCTACATGGAGCAATATGGTATTAGATACATCTGCGATTGACTTTATTGCAAGTGATAAATTATTAGTTTAATATGTCTTGTAGTCAATCGGTTGGTTAAACGTGGTATTATTATATTCATGTAAATATATATTTATTATTAATAAAGACTTACTTTATCTTTAATATTCATATAATATTAAATTAATGAATCTAAAGTAAAGATAAAAGTCTACGGAATAAAAATATTTTGCAAAGAAAATTATAAAGTTGTTATAATTATAGGATTTCTATTGCATAAAAACATTGTTCCTAAAATGTTCTTGGTCGATGCTCTCTTAAAAACTGGACATTCATTCGAGTCGTAAAGACTGATACATATTATATTTTTTTTAAGGAATCACTTGTTCTCATAAGCTGAGGTATAAGGGATACTTAAAACTAATATGTAGATGCTTGTCATAAAACATGTACATTGAACCGACTTGCATGAGAATTCTATATAGAGAGATCACTTATGTCTATGAAAGGATCACATGACGATTGTGTATGTAATCCTCAGACTTGAGATTACTAAGTCATCTTATATAAAAAAATATTTTATTTTGATTTTGTTACATGTTATCTTAATTGAGGTAACGAAAGGGTAGACATTGGATATAACATGAACTATATGAAAGTACTTAAGTGATCAAGAAAGCATTCATCACCCTAGGTGAATTAGAAAAAATGTTTCATATGTTTTCAAATAGTATTGACTGAGAAATCATTGGCCAGAGTGGAATAAGATTTGAAAAGAGTTTCAAATCTTATTCAAACGATCAATGACTGTTATGTAGAGAACAAACATGATTTAACATAAAAAATACTTCATGCTTTAATGTTAAATCAAAACATTATTGATGAAAGGATATTAATTACACTAAGAAACCAGTCACTAAAATATTAAGTTAAACTATTAATGACTTTTCTAATATTTGAGGGATCATGACATGTTGGTAGACGATGCACTTGATCTTCAAATATAATTTAATCAATGGATGGATTGATAATAATTAAATTATTTAATTTATTTAATTCTATTTAATTAGAATTATATTTTATTTTGGGTTAACATATTAAGAACCTAATGGGTCACATACATTAAGAATCATTAATCAAACATTAAACTTAGATGATTTAATTAAGTATGACTTGATTAAAATATATTTTAAAAATTATAGAATAGAATATAATTAATACAAGGATTATATTTCTCAACCTAAAAAAATCAAAGTAAAGACTTGGTTGATTAAATTTCTAAAATTATCCTTAAATAATATATGAATATTATTTAAAGGGCAAATAAATATTTTTTTCATTTATAGGGTTTTTAGGATTCATTATAAATATAAAGCTAAGCCTATTATTTTGCAAACGAAAAAAGATGAGTGGTTGTCAGTTAGACAAAAACTATGTAAACACAATATTAGAGCTAACACTCAAGACATAGCAATCCTTCTATTTTAAATAGAGATTTAAGAGATTTCTCATGGTTGGTTTGTGTGGATTATTGCTAGAGGTCAGACAATTGGACGACTTGTGATTTGCAACAACCTAGCCTTTAAGGAATTGTTTAAAGCTAAAGAATTTCAGATCTTTAAATAATAAATCTCTAAACAACTTTAAATCTTTCTAACGGGATCCTAGGGACTCCCGAATAATTTTGTTTCATAGTTTCTGCTACGTGTATGATATTTGGGAAACCCAACATGTTTGTGTTCTTAATATCACTTTTCTTTAGTTTGTTATCTTTCATAAGCTTTTATGATAAACTGGTATTCAATCCATTTTGTAGCTAGACTTGTGATTAAGACCAACATATAATTTAAGAAATATTGCCTTCAACAAGTTTTTTTTTCCTCTCTCTTTCAATCAATGGCAAATATTGTTACATCTGTAATTTAGTTGATCAACACTCCTTACAATTCTTATAGGGCAATGCATTACATATGTCATTTGTGCTAATGTCTATATCTACCCGTGGGAGCTTACAAGCAAGCATCGATCCTTGTCTTAATTTTCCTTGCCTCCCCTAAATTAGAAGCATGTCAATTTCATCTTTGCTAGAGTCATCGTACTTAGATATGGGAAGTTTGCTATAAATATTGATATTATAATAGTAATTCTATTCACAAATTAAAGTGCACTTGATCATGTAACAAATCTTGTTGCATGTAGTAAGATCATTAATTTTGATTTTCTAACATCATAATGATCATGTTCATTAATTGGAATTGTGTAAAAGAAACTAAACTCACCAATCAAACTTAATTTTGGTTTCTATTTGTTCTTTCTTCAGTTGTTAAGGATTTTTTTTCCATTATGGTTAACAACTAGTATATGTGCTAACTTTTTAGAAATGTCAAAATCAAACATATATATACAGAGGCAAGTCTATATATACATATAGACTTGCCTCTGCTTTCATATCAGAAATTATATATTCATAAATTTGTCATTGGTATTAAAGCATAATAAGATCCGAAATAGTGTTGTTATATAGACCTTTAAAAATCTTATGAGAAAAAAAGCACCTTAGAATCTTAGGTCAATTCTACTAAATGGTATAAGTCCCGAATAAGAGTTGAGTATGGCTATAAACCCATATAATTGGGAGTGGATTTTCTAAGCAATCTTTTATTTTCATGGATTATGTTTTTTTGTAGAACTGCTTCTCTTTCAGTTTCCTCTACTCATAAATGTCAGTGGTATCAGAGCCTATTAGGATCCAAAATAGTGTTGTTATATAGACCTTTAAAAACCTTACGAGAAATAAAACACCTTAAATCTTAGGTCAATCTATAAAGTGATTTAAATCCCGAAAAAGAGTTGAGTAGGGCTATAAACTCATATAATTTAGAGCTGATTTTCTAAGTAATATTTTATTTTCATGGATTCTTTTTTTTTATAGAACTATTTCTCTTTTAGTCTCCTCTACAACTAATTCCTTTGAAAACAAAATAAATATTAATAGTGAATAAAACACTATTAAAGATTTTACAAAAAATATTAATGATTGGAAAATACTAAAAGTTCACAATAATCAAATTTATCAAACTTCTTTGTTCAGTCTTTTCAAAACTGATTTTACAATTAAAACTGAAGAAAGAGATATACAACTTACAAAACCTTTTGAAACCATCCAATTTTTTTCTCAAAAATCCTTACAAAAACACAAGGATATAAACTACAAATATATTTATATTGGTCTTATACAAGTAGGAATAAAGTCCCTTATCAAAGAAAAGCTCAACACTTTTATACTTACAATCCTTAAAGATGCTAGATTCCATAATGAGCTCTATATAATCTAGTTTATATGGTGGTCCTGTCTCTTTTGACTGTTACCTAAATCTTATCATCTCTCTCAAAGACCAAAACATACTACAAACTATAATCCTACAAATAAAAATCTATAATTACAATATACTTGAAGGATTAATTTCAATAGTTTTGATCTTCAAAATCCACTACAAAGCTATGTTTTTTTCTTTGCCAACAAACATAAGTTTCAAACTCAGAAAGGTGAAACCTTACTCTTACAAACAAATCTTTCAAAATCAAACATAATTGTACTTAGAGCTATCCAACGAAAAGATGTAACCTTACCAAAAGACTGGGTTCTTGAAAGAGCATCCCAACTTGAACCTCAACAATCCCTACAACTAAATGTCCTCCTTAAACAAATAACTGAATATAATGATAGAAAAGTTGAGCTAACCTTCCATAAACATTCAACCCATTCTAGATTCTTAGATGAATCCTCTTCATCTAATACTCTTAATTTAGGAAGAACATTTGAGATCATCTCTATCATAAATATACCATACCATACAAAACCCATCTAGAAAAATCAACATCTAGTATTCCTAATACTAGTTTCTAAAATGCAGATTTTACCACAAATCTACCCAAGCCTTTATATACAAACCTAGAAAATGATCAACTCTCTTCACCAACCTCTCCAACTTTTTATGTTGTAATAGAGAATATCCAAAATGAACTAAATATTTTAGGAAAAAGAATTTATCATTAATAAAAACTATTTTGTTGATGATTTCTGTAGTGATCATGACTCTGAAAAGAGATCTTGGTTTTTCAAAAAATTTCTAAAACAAAGACAAGAAATACAAAAATGTTTTTATGATTTTGTTACATTACATAAAATTCAAATCTTGTTTTTTGATTGGTTTGAATTATATTATGCATCTGAAAATCATATTACATACTCTTTTACCAAAGGTGCATGTCTCATTACAACCAGGAACAAAACTCATGTTTAGAAACTAGCACATGGTCCTCTTATTGAATCTGAACATCCCTCTTTAAAAAAAAATCAAAATTCCTAAAAAAAACCAAACAATAGAAGTTGCTCTTTACAAATGCCTAAATGAAGATGTTGCCACCAATACCAAACATATTATACAACAAAACAATTTCACCATCACAAACCTCAACACCATAGGAAAACAATTAACCAAAATATAAAAACATATTAAGAAGTCTTTATTTTCTCCTGTTGAAACTACAAAAATTGTTGTTCAAAAGCTAAAAAACCTAGTTTTCAAACCATACCAAGTCATTAAAGCTAGCTAAACTCAAATTCAAAATAACAAAAATGATTTTTGTAAAGCTATCAAAAACCATCTCAACCACCATTAAGCTTCCTCTTCTACCTTAATTGCTCCTAACACACCTTAAATTAGTAACCACCCTCAAACCTCTACAAGCCATATAAACACCATACAACATGATAAAAACAAAAATTTTGTTGAAGAAAAAGCCTTTTAAGAAGAAATTTTTGAAATAAACAAACTTTATTAGAGGAACCCTACACCTAAAACAACTCCTCTTACACCAAACATAGGAATCCAAAATGAGCAGGCATTACTAACCAACATAAGTTTAATGCCTTTACCTTTTATGAATGGAACATTGATGGAATCTCATAATACAACATCCTTAATACCGTACAACAAATTACTGGTTGTCAATGCTTACAAAACCCAGACGGGAACCTCAGACAAATCCATAGTTGAACTTTTAATTATAATTTTTTATGGTCAATTAAAAGGGTGGTAGGATTATCACAATTAGAGATTATACAATCCATTCAAACATACAAAGACCAAACACCAATTCCTGACCCATGTGAAACCTTGAAAAAAAAGTGATTAAAATAAATGGTTAAATGTTAAATAATAATAATAATAATAATAATAATAATAATAACAACAACAACAACAACAACAATTCTTAGATTGACTAGTTTCATGCTATTGAGTAGAACGCTCAATCCACTGTTAGATCGAACTAAAATTTTAGGAGAAATCTGATAACATATAGTCCTACATTCGATTAGAATCTTAGGGTAATCTGAGTTCGGGAAGATATTTTAAAAAATGCTAATAGTCGAATAGTAAATAACATAAAATTCGCCAATGGCAGATTTGTAAATAATCTGATGAGCTGGTAAAGTCCAGCAATTTATTCTCCCTTCTTTTGATGCCTGAAACAGAGGTAACAGAGGAATAAAACAGAAGGGAGAGAAAAGAAGAAGGGAAAAATGCTTGAAACAAAAAATTGCCTTGAGAGAGAGTAGAAATTATGTAGAATTAAGGATCTAAAAGGTGTAAAACAACAAATCACTCACTCAAGCAAGGATTTAAGAAGAAAAATAAGCGAGGGAGAAGGGAGAGAAAGGGGTTGTAAGTCATGGCAAAGAAGAAAAATTGAAGGTGAGGAAAAACATCACCAGGTTAACTTTCGAAGTTCATTTTAGTATTGGATAATGAGTTCAAAGTTGTTTAAACAAGTATGGGTAGACATAAATAGATTTAATGCATTGTTTTTAGATTTCTTGAATTAGGGTTCTTAGGAGAGAATTTGGGGAAAAATGTGAAATTGTTGAAATTGATATATTGTGATAGGATATGTTGATAATGATGCAAATTAATGAAAGATGGAAGATAAAAATTGGGTGTTATGAAAAACAACAATGCCGGTCACATTTGAAATAAAGGAGGATGAACATGGAAAGTAATAAAGCTTGTATAATTGTGTGTGATTGTGGTGTGTTGATGCATAAATGATTAAGTTGTATATAGGGATATAATATTATGTGGAAAAGTTAAGTAAATAAATGGTTAATGTCAATGCATGTTAATATGTATATGTAGAGAATTTAATGTATTACAATGCAAATTATTGGAAAGAGTATTAAATTATATATTCATGAACAAGTTAGTTAATTATGAAGGTATAAGGAATGGTGTGAGGATTTATTTGGATGATTATATGACATAGTTATTTTGCCATGCTTAGCAAAATCAAATATAAAAAATAAATAAATTAAGGAGTTATGAAAAAGAAACAATTAAAGTATGAGAGTGTAAATCAATGAGGATTGAAGTTTTTATTACAGATAATAAAAGATGCATTTTAAGGGAAATTAAGTTAGGAAAATATATATTTTTGATAAGAAATACTAACGGAAGAATTAATTAGTATGAATGGAATTAATGTTGAGACGATAATTATTGGAATATATAATGTTGAAATATGTAACGTGACAATGAAATTATGTACGTGTTACAATTCTAGATATGAATATTGTAATAAGCATACCTTCCTTTTATTTATAGGAGGAGCATTTGTGGCTGGAACTTTAACGAAGCAAGCTCGAACACCTATAGCTGCAGGTAGGTGTTTCGCTCTTTAACATGTAAAGTTAATGTAGTTGTTCTTTTGTTTTCTTATATGTGATTGAGTTGTCTTTGTTATGTACGTTTGAGAATTATTGGAATTGAATTGTGTCATGGTTGTAAGAGAATTATGAGAACACATGGTTAAAAATGAAAAGAATTATTCGAGGAATGAAATTAATTAATATAAAAGATAATGTGTATGACTTAGTTGTCTAAACGCTCAGGAACTAAGAAGATATAAACATTTGATTTTGACTTAGTTTCCAAAGTGTTGGAAAGCTAAGGTGAATAATATTTGACTTAGCCATTCGCAAAGGCATGACTAAAGTGGTACGAATAGATGATTTAGTCATCCGTAAGAACAGAAACTAAGTTGTGGTTATAGAACTTAGTCATCTATGAATGAAATGGTTAAGGTGGTAATGGATTTGATTAGGAATTGAGGAAGACCTGGATTATTTGTGTGATTACTTGGTTTCCATTAAGATGGGGATTAAGGTGGCAAAATGAGTAAACTCTACAAGTAAACTATGAAGCTTGATAATGGAGAAGTCATGTCAGGTAACTCAAGTTGAAGGATATGTTTACATAAAATTTATAGAGATTATGGTGTTAAAAAGAAAAAAAATTGTGTAAACAATATATATGTGTAAATAAATTAAATTGGTATTACTAAATAAATTATGTTGCATTGTTGCAGGTCCTTCTCATACCGCAAGACAATCTTGATTCTCTTCTTTTGTGGGTAGTTATTTACTTGGTATATTTAGGCATGTGGATTATGTAATATTCTAGCTCACTGTGATTTGAAGTTATCTTTTAGGCTTATAATTAGTGTTAAGTCATATACCACTTTTTAGATAATTAAATCGTTTTTGTGTAGGCATTAAAGAATTTTAGTATGCATGTAGATAACTTTATAATATGCTTTATTTTAATTACATCATGTGTGAAGAGAAAAGATATATGACACTACTATAAGAATGAAAAATGATGAAGGTATAAATCGAAGTGGATGATGTGATGAGAAATCAAATTTTGTTGAAGAAGGTCTAGGATGATTGGATCATAAATAGGTAGGATAAATTGTGTTTTACGTTGATGTCGATACTTGGAAATGTCAATTTATAGAGGAGACTCTGCCGAATTTTTGATAGCCAGTATAATAATAATAATAATAATAATAATAATAATAAACTTAAAATTGTTGTCATGATAGTTAGGGATTAGGAATCATGATATATATATATATATATATGCAAAAAAGAAATTCATAATTTTTCAACGAATATGACATAAATAAAATTGAGGGTGTTACAACCCATCTAGCACCACTATCCAAGATGTAGTATCAACCCTGATACTAACTATTTCTCTATATTTAATAGGAGATATATCTTATCTAAAGGATAAAAATATTAAACTTCTTTCATATATTAGGTTCAAAAAACTTAGTGATTTTCAATGATACAAAAACACCTTTCTCACTCCTGTCATACTCTAAGAAGACTCTAACTAGCCTTTCTGAAAAGAAAAATTTCATGTTGGATTACCTACCCTTCTAGAAGAAAGAGTCAGAAATAAAATCAAAGACATCTCTAGCAACAAAACTATCCATATGACCAACTAATATATGGTAAACTTATTAGTTTCACTTAAAAAGAATGTCTCAAGATTTGTCAAGATCTTAAACTCTAAAAACACTTTAAAGTGGAAATGAAATGAGCCAGACAATAGTTAGAAATGTTTTTTCAACAGTTTGACTTATCCATTAAAAAGTCAACTTGTAGTGGTAACTATTATAAGCCTCAATCAAAACCTTCTAAATCAATTTAGTAAATATTTTCATGCCAAATCTAAACCCAGATACAAAATTTCCCATAAAAAATCAACAAAAAATTCTTAATCCAAACCTCGATTTGACCTCTAAACCATTACTTGTTACATATATGGCAATAAAGGTCATACTTCCAGATTTTACCTTATAAATACCAAGCTCCATGAACTTCAATTAGAAGAAGAAGTTACTTATCATATCCAATCTCTTTTAATTAAAGCCTTTGAAATTGAAACAAACCCTTTTAGACACTTTTGAAGAACCCTTATAAATTGATGAGTTAACAATATCTAGTTCTGACTCAGAAGATTCTTCTGACCACATTTCAAGACAAATTAATATCCTTATCAAAGACCAAGAATTCATCCTTGAAGCCATAAACGCCTTGATGATCCCCAACTATAAAAAGCTTACCTAGATAAACTCTTCAATACTTTTGATAAACCAAAACTATTATAGCTTATTCAAAGTCATTCTCGTCTACCTTCATCTAGTACAAATACTTATATGATCTTATAAAAATCCTTAACAAAAAGAAAAAAAATCTAAATCTTTAACTATTATCCTAAAATTACAATTTGAAATCAAAATCATCAAGACTGAGCTTAGCCAACATTAAACAAACCTAGCAAAAAGATTACGCCATATTACAACTCCTTACAAAATTTGGAAATGATTCAGATTCTGATAAGGAATCAAATTCTAATCATGATATAGAATAGGACCTAGGAGATCATATATTAACAAACATTGAGCATATTCTTGAAGATTGTCTTCATGTTTTAACTCAAATTACTTCAAAAACGTATTTCATAAAATTACCTTGGTTTTTTCAAATAGATATTATCATCTTATTTGATATAGGTGCATATCTAAATTATATCAAGGAATAGCTTCAAAACAACTTTTACAAAGTACTTTTAAAAAACTTTCTACAACAAACAATACTAAATAAGAAATCAAAATAAAAAACTCAAGCATCCATTTCAAACAATTTTTTTATCTTAAAAACATTTTTGTTGTTACAAATGTTATCAATCATACTGTTATTCTTGGCACTCCTTTCATTACATAATCACCCTTTACAAAATTGGCCACAAAAGCATTACTTCAAAAATCAATGGTTCAAAATTTGTTTTTCAATTCATAGAAAAACCAAAAACTAGAAATTTTAATTTAATCAAAGCATGTTCTATTCATACTTATCAAATAAATGCTTTGATTTATGGAAAGCAAATTCCACTCATGCATCTTAAATAAGATGTATTTTTATGAAAAAATAAAACAACAATTACAAAACTTTATTTTACAAAAAATAATTTTAAATTTCCAAACCAAAATAGAATATGAAATTTGTTTTGATTTACCAAATGCTTTTTGAAAAAAAGAACAACATGTGGTTGATCTCTCCTATGATGACAGTTTTAATGAAAAACAAATATTTACAAAAGCTAGACCTATCTAGATAAATGTAGAGCTAGAACAACATTGTAGACTTGAAATCCAAAATTTACAATCTAAAGATATTATACATAAATCTAAATCACCTTAGTCGTGTGCAACTTCTTATGTCAATAAAAATTCTGAAATAGAAAGAGGCACACCACAACACGTCATAAACTATAAACTTTTATATAAAGCTTTGAAATGGATTAGGTATCTAATTCTAAAAAACAAAGATTTATTGCAAAAATTACATTCTGCAGTTCTATTTTCAAGATTTGATATGAAATCAGGTTTTTGGAAAATATAAATTCATCCAAAAGATCATTATAAAACTACATTTGCAGTTTCTTTTGGTCATTATGAATGGAATGTAATGCCATTTGGATTGAGAAATTCTCCCTTAAAATCAAAGAATCATGAATGATATTTTTAATCCATATTTAAAATTTAACATAGTTTACATTGATGATGTTCTTGTTTTTTCAAACTCCTTAAAACATCAATTTTAAACATTTACAAAAGTTCTTTTATCTTGCAAAGAAAAATGAATTATTTATTTCAAAAACAAAGATTTTTCTTTTCCAAACTCGAATTTGTTTTCTTGGTCACTATATTTTTCAAGGTACAATCACACCTATAAAAAGATCCCTTACCTTTGCTAGTAAATTTCTAGACACAAATCCTTGATAAAAACCAATTGCAAAGATTTTTAGGGAGTCTTAACTATGTCTTAGACTTATATCAAAACATTAACCATCTAGCAAAACTGTCGCGTGATAGGTTAAGAAAAAATCTTGTACCATGATTTGATGAACATTCTAGTATTGTTAAAAAGATGAAAAAAAATAGGTACAAGAAATCCTTTGCTTATAGCCAATCCCTTAACTCTGCACATTTCAAAGAACATAGTGGTATCTTTAAGCAAGTTAAAAATTTCAAAGAATAGATTTTTGAATTTACATATGCACATTTGAATGATTGTCAAAAGAATTATTCAACCATCAAAAGAAATTCTTTTGATTGTCATATGCATTACAAAATTTTAAAGTTATTTGCTAAAACAAAAATTTCTTCTATATATTTTTTTTATATTTTGATATAGAATTTATAAAAAGAGATATTAATTATATACCTAATTTTCTAACCAGAGAATTTCTCCAAAACAGATTCTGATGCCACCAAAATCTAAAGACAAGGGCAAAGCCCCGCAACAAAAACAAGAATCTCCAAAACCCTTACACCCTTCAAGACTTCTTTCTTCATCAATTTCTTCTGCAAAACCAATAAAATCATGGATTGATATGGTTACCGAAGAAGAAGAAAAAAGTCATTCTTCTCAAGTACAAACTTGGATAGATTCCCATTTAAATTCTCCAGAATTACGTATAGCTCTACAAACTATAAGATAAAAATCATCTTAGAAAGGTAAATCTTCTAAATTGATTTCCAAAACTAAAACAGGTTCTTCCTCTAAAAAAAACCTTACTTCCATCTTTACAAAACTCTCAAATTGATTTATCTCAAAACAAAAAACAAAAAATCAAAAGAAAAATCTGAATATATTATAAAATGAAATATCCAAAAAAAAAATTTATTGAAGATGGATTTTTTCATCTTGGTCCTTTAAAAACAACTTTAAAGTTTTCTTCAGGTTGTAATTTTAAACCATGAGATTTTACATAACCTTAGTCTTATTATATGCCAATCCTTTAAATAACATATTTAAACACTTCAAACTTTCAGCAAAATCATCTTGAACCTGCCTATTCTACATGTATTATCCAAGAAATCCTTCACTCTTCTGATTGGAAACAAGTTCTTCACAAAGAAATTTCTTTTCCTGTCAGTTTCCAAGCTAGACTACATAATTATTACCGCTCCTACACCTATTAGGATTACCAACAGGCATGTTTTAATACTTTCGTTCTCCAAACTCAAAAGGTAGTCATTCTTTGTTATTCTACTTCAACAATCCCATAAACACTTCAAAATTACCAAACTAGTTTCACCAATGGTGGGACTATTTTGGTCTTTTATATGACCTTCTTCAACTTCATCCTATGATTGAAAATGGTTACACCTTTTTCAAACAAAATTACAAAGCCATAAAATGTGAAAAAAAATATTTCCACCACTTCTCCTTTTTTGTTTAAATTCTTTATTTCTTGGGTCTTCTCATAATACTTTGATTACAATACTTAGTATGAATTCCCTATCATCATCAGAAAATTCAAAGTCAAATAGTGGACTTCTTTACAGTAGAATCCAAGAGCTCCAAACCTATAGTGTTACAATGATTAAAAGAAAATCAAAAGGCCAAGATTAAGGACTTAAATCCTCAATCTAAATTCTTGGCCTAAAAATCTTATGCTTCAGCAAAATCCAAATAAGAGTAATTTGAAATCATAAAGCAGCATTCACAACGTGATTCCAAATCAAATGATTGTGTTTTTTTTTCATCTTCAGAATCCATTATCAATTTAAAAGATAAAAATAAAGATGATTGTTTTGGCATTCTTCCTCCTATACAAAAACTCTAGGCATTTTCGTCTGTGTACATATGTGTGTGTAAAAAAAAGAAAAGAAAAGAGTTTTTAGAGGCAAAAAATATTTATGGCCCATTTTTAATTTTGTTCTCTTTTTATCAAGCCTATCTTCTTTATGGCAGGTATATCTAGACCCATCTTCTCCTGGCCCTTCATACTCCTAGTCCAAATATTTATGTCGGCACAAAAAGATAAGTTTTCCTCTACTCGCAAATACAACAAAAAAAACTTTCAATGATGGAAGACAAGGCAAACAACTACATCAAACAGCCTTTCAAAAGCTTAATAATTACAAGACTTTGTAAAATTTCAAATTTGTCATTATTTTTCCCTATAAATAGGTGGCTCTCTTTTTGTTCTAAGACAAACAAATTTTTTTCGACAACTCTTTGGTAGAAAAAACCAATGTCTTTAAAGAAAAAACTCTATTTTTTATTACTTATATCCAAATTCATATTTCATGTATTTACCTCAATACAATTTTAAGATTATTCAAAGTTCAAGCTTTATTTTTTGTTCTAGTTATATATTTTATATTCATGTATTTATAAATATGCCATGTGTTTGTTAGAGAATTTTATCATATAGACTTTCTTATCAACAGAATCTATTTGTTATTTATTTATTTGGCCAGTATACTAGTATTTTTTGCAGCACTAAGCAAGTTGCATGATAAAAACCTATTGTGAATCCTTGTGATCTTCTGTGTGCCCTCATTAGATTTTAGATTATTTATTTATTTATTTATCTCATAACATATGCAAGGAGCTAGCTAGGAATAGCATCCACCAAATTCCGAAGAGGCCCTGAAAATCAGGAGGCAGAAGGTGTGCCTTAGAGCTAACTATCTACCACAAAAACGGACATATTACAGCCCAAGTGAGAGACAGGGATGGCCTTCAAAACTATGACAAGTTCAGACAAGTCCTTTTCCAGGTGATTTGTCAAGGAGACAAGCTGATGGGTCTGCTTCGTTATCTTCCTATTCACAGGGGTCCCTTAACCCCTTCCCATCTGGTCCTACTCAGGGGGGCGACACTCACTACACGCCACCCATTGTCTCTCCTACACAAATCTTCACAACCTTTGTCCATACAAGGCCTTGCTTCTCAAAGCTAATTTCCATGTAGCACAAACACACCTTGACAATTACACTCATAAACACGCATATATTACAAGAATATTATGGCAGGAAACTTGGCCACAATGAGATTGCCAAAGCTCCGATCGTGGCAAAGGTGTTCAAGAAAGGTTCGGGAGCAGAGAACGCGTCTTTATATCATATGGAGGTGTACAGTGATTCTCATACGCTGGGATGAGTAAATATTTTTTATAGTGAAAACTGGTCCAGCTAGATAGGTCTAAATCTTGCGAACTTGGTTTGATCGTTTTGTTTTGTGGAAAAGGTCGAATTAATGGTCAGCAAAGCGGAAGATCATGTGTAAATTTTTCAATGAGACTCCAAGAATAAAATTTATAGACAATTCCCAACAAGAAACATTTAAATTTGTTTTTCTAACCAATAAAAATTTCAATGACAGAACAGAGAAATTTTTGTGGAAGAAAACAGTGTGCTGAGTAATAGTCACAGCACAAACAACATGGTCTCAGAGAGAGCTAAAACCAAAATAATATAAAGCACAGCGAAATCACAACACTCTGGTACAAGCCTACAATTTATTCATATGATCTCGAATTAATTGTCATGTAAATATATAAACAAAACTTGTTTTCGCTATACTATAGGCATACGCTTCATAGAATAACGAGGCAGACAAAACAATCTCTTTTCAGGATTTTTTCCAAAAGTACATGTTTGTGCGAGAACTATTTATCTCTTGTTTCCAAGAAAAGGCTCACCGGCAGTCCCTTGTAATCTTGTGGCACTTGAATCATTCTCCGATTTCTTCAGTGTTTGCCCCGGCTTACTTTGGTGGCCTCCCTGGGAATTGTAAAAAGAGACAAATCACTCTACCATCACTTGAAGAATTCATTTGGGTATTGAAAGAAATGAAGATATCTCAAGGCTAAGCAACAAGAGTAAAACCAGTAGGATACTTAGATCTGCGGAATTGGGTGTATTTGTTGGATATAAATTTCAGAACGACGAACCACTATTGATTTTGCAAACGTGAACATGTGAAGCAGTTTTCAGGTTGTTGTACTACAATCACTGAACATGTTTGGGATTATAGATGAAGCATACAATAGAATTCAGTGCAAAAAGAAAATGCCCAAGACATGATTTTCACTTACAGATGCCTTATTGGCTGTTAACCTTCGACTTGATGGTGCCCGCGCCACAGATGAAGCAGCTGCAGCTGCAGCCACACGGATTCTGCAGAGTAATTTAGAAGAGAAACTGTCAACTTTTTGGCCATCTTTGGGCACCAAAACTAAATTTCCAGTTGGATCAACTCCCAAATACCTTTTATGTACATCTACATATTCATCTGTTTCATCCACAATCTCCTCCTGCATTGTTAAGACTACTATTAGCATGCTTGGCAATGATTACTTAGATCCTAGAACTGGAAGGAAAAAAGATAACAAAGTTCTCTGATTTACCTGCAGAAGTTCTTCAAATACATCTTCTAGGGTGATGATACCAATTACTTCACCATCTTCAATGTCCTCTGATAGCAGGGTCATTCCTTTAGTTGAAGCATCATTACGCTGTAAAGAAGGCTGCCTACTTGGCCTTGAAACCCTATCCATATCCACAACAACGCTATCTAACTTCTCATTTGGCACGGACAACAATGGAGTAGTCAATTGGGACTCTTTACCAGTTACTTTGTTTCCTTCATGTTCTTTCCCATCAATTGTTGGTGGAAGAGCCTTGCTTTTCCCCTTGGCCTTCACAACAGCTGCCATATGACTGCTACCCTTTTGAAACTCATTCAGTATATCATACAGAGGCATATCAGATGGAACCCTGGAGAAATTTCCACAGACAAATACTTAGCACATATTCTGTACTTTGTTTGCGAAGGAAACCAGAAAAATATAGAGAGAAAAAAAATGAACACCGTGGAATTCTTCGGATTGAAACTGCACTAACTGGGGTCTCTGTTTCAGGTCGAACAGTGAGAAGGCTTTTCACCTAATTCCAACAACAATAAAACAGCCACATGCAAATCAGTTAATTAGAAAACCAGAGTAGCACATATAATAGGAGAAACCTAACAATATGACTTTATATATTACACCATCTCTCAACCATATTCTTCCATCAAGAAATCAATCAAGTGTTGTGCATGTGACCATTGATTTTACCACAAATGTTTGAGGGGTGTACTCTGAATAAGAACAGACTAACGGTGACAATGCATTTATTTTTTTATGGAAGGGTACGATTGATAAATGATATAATGTATAAGGTGATATTAATAGGTTTCCCCAATATAATATAACACTTAAATTTGAAAAAAATCTATAAAATACAAAACCCACCAAAAGTAGTCCAATGATATTTTTTGGATTCCCAGAATATACAGGAACTCTGCTATGACCGCGTGCAAGAACTTTTCCCATTGCCTCCCTAAATTACAAGTATTATTAAATAAATATATAAACACAAGTTTATGCAATTGTTCAAGTGAAACATAAGAAAGTGAAAATGCCACGGCAATAGGAATAATTCAGGAACAACTGAGCAGAACTTACCAGTCCAACTTTGAATTGACATCTAGGGAGAAAGTTGATTCAATAGGTGTCATAGCCTCTTCAGCAGTCTGTTCAAGTTTATAAATGAAACATAAAACATTACTTTAAGATGCAAGCTGAAAGAGAATCTCAGATATTTAACTTGGGCATGGAATGATAATGAAATAAGACACTTTGTGAATTTATTGGCCAATCTGCACGCTCCCCTCCCCCATCCCACCAATTATTTTTCTACTTCATTTAGATACTTGAACTATGAGGCATTTGGAATAGGACCCCTTCTTCGATGTTTGGTACAAACAATCATTAAATATCACATGTTTCTTTAGTTAACCTTAAAACTTGAGTTGATTGACTTAAGAAAAATAAAGCAACAACCAAACACATAATTAGATGATTTGCCTAATATTATAACCAAGGACTGATCAAAACCGCCTTCACCTTGCATTAAATTTTCTCACAACTATATGATTATATCCATTAAAAAAAAAAAGATAATTGTAGGAACGGGGGATGAAATGAAGTAAAAATAAAAATAAAAAATCAAGTAAACCTCACTAGTTTTGCATCTCCAAATTTTTCATCACTTCAAACTCAAAATTCTTAATCATAAAATGATATAAATTTGAAAATCCCATTTTCTGTCATGGAAACACACTAAAGCACCAACATGACTCCAAATATTTGAAAACCCCAATAGAAAAATCATAAAATAATATAAATTTGAAAATCCCATTTTCTGTCATGGAAACACACTAAAGCACCAACATGACTCCAAATATTTGAAAACCCCAATAGAAAAAAAAAATCTTTTCTTTACTGGCATCTTATTATCTCTCTTGTGTTTCATTCATGAGCTATCGAATTTGGTTCTTGGTGTAACTTCTTTTTGCTTACATATCCAATTGTTTGTGTATGTAAATATAGGTATTTTGGTTTGTTTCAGATCTGAGTTTCGTTTTTTAAAAGGGTAACAATTGAGATAAATGGGTATTGAGTATAATTATATTCTCTATGGTGTGGACTAAAATGCAAGGGAAGAAGAACCATAGATGTGACAATGAAAGCAATAGATTTTTGCTTGACATAACAATAATTTAGCTAGCTGCGGGGACAAGTGTGATTTTCACATGTCATTTGACAAACAAATAAAATGGATGGAAGAGTGTCAATCTAAACATCACATAATTCAAGCATTAGAATAAAAAAAAAGAAGTGAGGGAGTGTCAATCAAAACAGGCAATAGCTGGGGGGGGGTGTTTCGCTGAATTTATTTGACTTCTGGAAATGATCAAAATTCCAGCTTAGATATGAAATTCAAATCAACTTAAATAGAGAAGCGCTCAATGCTTTTCAAGAAATGCAAGCAAAAAAGCAAAATACAAATGACTACTGAAGACTCCACCCCACCACACCCCCCCACCCCTTCCCCAATCGAAGCATCAAATTTCAGATGAAGTGATCGCATTTGCCTAACTAGTACATGTTCATGCATCTGAATTTGTGAGAATGCAACAAAAAGAAAAAAAAAAGTTATGTACCATCCATGACGGTTGTTGCAAAACAAATTGACCAATATCAAAATTTTACAGTGAAGAATGGCAAACAAAAGGAAAAAACAGATGCCAATTTCAGATGGTGCATACCTTTTCAGTCAAATCTAGTGCCCCACTAATAATTGTTGTCTCATCATGTGTGAGTTCACCACCCTTGCCAGCCTAGATGTATCAAGAAAAAGATGTTACATTGCAAAGGAGAAAAGGAAAAGGAAATAAGGATATACTAATACTTCCATAGATTTGGAAATCTTGACACATTTTTTAGGTTGATTAACTTGTTATCTGTATGTATTTTACATTTTAATTTACCTCCAAGCCGTGGATGGAAACAAGGGCTTTTAATTGTGCCCGTCTAAATAATGCTTCGTTATGTCCCAATACACAATCCAGAACCTGTAGCATGACATTTCTTAGAGTCAGAGACTACATAAAACAAATGTTTGAGGGTAGACTAAATTAACGAGCAAGCAATAGGTTGCAGAAAAAAACGAATGTGGTTTTTTCTTTTTATTTTGAAAGCCAGAAAAGGCTAAATTTAACAGAAGTTTCATTGTTCAGGTCAGGTAGGAACAAGTAATGAAGGTACAATTTTTTTTCCTTCTTCAATGGGAGAGGAAAACACATCTTTAAAGCTGAAGAACATGGAAGAAAAGTACAGCCATTCACAACTCTCTATCCTTATTCTATGATAGCTGTACCAAACCACAAAATCACTAATTAATCTAGCTCCACAATCAACATGTTTCTGCAGCCAAGACCATACACGTGAACAGTGAACCATTAAGTGAAAGAAAGATGTAAAAGACCACAAATAAGAGCAAGAGCTAGTATTTACTTGACTCCAGAGGACAACCTTATCCTGTTACTTGCTAAGAGAAAACTTCAATGCCACTTAGCTCTTTCAAAGCCATAAGCTGTGCTAGATACATGCTTTTATACTGATAAATAATTTTTTTTTCCAATAAGATGAATTCATACAAAGGAAGCTAGAAAACCTAATCATCAATGGATAAAAATAAAATAATAGGTAAAACCTCGGGCTTGTTTTTAATACTTTTCATTTTAAAAGGGTATTAGAAATTATCAAACAACTACTGATCCCACTTTACGGAAAACTTTGGGTGTAGTTAATTTCCGCTGTGCTACTTACCTTCCCGATGGGGTATGAAATTGGATAACAAAGTATCATTAAAATTCGCACAAGCCATACGAAATTGGCCCCGACAGCTAATCCATATCTGGTGCATATTGATTGTGGAATAACCTGAAAATAAAAAACGCCAACCTCACTTAAGCCTAAAAAGATTACTATATTTAATATTTTAAGAACAGTTAACAAAAAGTTGCTTAAGATGAACATGAATAGACAAAAAAATGTACCTCTCCAAAAGCTAGAACAAAAGTCACGGAAAGTATTATAGCAACATACTGATTGAAAAGCTTATCCAAGTATATAGGAAGAGCCTGCAAATCAAATCACAATATCCAACTGCTGTCAACAATAGCTAATTAAAAGTTTAAAAGTCCAAGCATAATACGAATATTCATGGGAGATGAATTGCGCATTATCTGCAAATTCACTAAGCAACCTCACTTTCCAAACCAAAGCTAATCCGGGCACTCACATTTTTGCAGTATACTTTCCAAAATCTCAAAATAGCATCCCTACCTAATAGTGGTTAATCTATATAGATAATCTTAACAAATAATGTTAGAGGTAGTGGAATCTTCTCCTAATTGCTTGTAAATGCTACATCTCCTTGATTTTTTTCAACATAAATTCCAAAGAAGATTACCTCCATAGAAGCAGCATTGCAAAGAAGCAGAGTCACCAGAAGCTGGTGCTGCTTTTGAACCACCGGAAGAATCGCAGCTAATAAAATTAAATTAAAATTAAAATTAAAATCAGAGAAATTCGATTGAAATTGAAAATTAATTAAGAAAGTACGAACCAGCTTGTTTTTTCTCGGTGGAAGTGCCGCTACGTTGGAGAATTTCGAGGTCGACAAGACCAAGAGACATGAGGCCTAAGGTAAGCCCAGACATGATACCTGCGAAGATAACGAGGAAGCAAGAAATTCCTGCGTACGCAAACCATGAGAACGATCCAAACGGTATTTCATCTCCGTTTGATGGACCTACTAACTCCGTCAACATCCTCGTCGCCATCACCGCATTTAACAGTTGCATCTTTATAATTCAAAATATTTGATTTTGGATGTCTTTGTAAGTTTTCTTTCCTGTTGTTTCTCTGTGAGATCAAGAAAGAGTCTAGGGAGAGCGAATAAAAAACAAGAAGATGAAGAGTATACAGCAGCTAGCAGGGCAGGTGGCTGGGATACTGGATTTATAGAGTAAATTGTAAATTAATCCCTCTATTATTTAGAAACGAATTTATTAATCCCTCGTTTTTCAAGATTAATTATTTAATTCTTTTCATCCATTTATTTTCTTTTCCAATTTATTTATCTAAGAAAAATACGTAGATAATATGGAAATATTTATGAGAATAGAAGGCATTTTTTAAAATAAACCAATATTAAATTAATCATGGTTGATAATTATGAATTAATCATGCTTGATTTAATATTCATTTATTTTTAAAAATGCCTTTTATTCTCATAAATATTTGTATATTATCAATTTATTTTTCTTAGATAAATAAATTGGAAAAGAACACAAATGGATGTAATGGACTAAATAATTGGTTTTGAAAAACGAGGGATTAATAAATTCATTTCTCAAAACTAGATGGACGAATTTATAATTTACTTCTGGGATATTAGCCATGTCAATAGCACGTGGCGAGATCACGAGGGTTCTTGCTGGGTCAAATGAATTAAATGCTTTTGAAATACGAACGGTGATCTGTCTTTGTGGCTATTTTTCTGACACGTAAACGAGGCACGGGAATATTGGTAATGAACGAATGCTGGGCAAAATTGTTAAAATTTCAGGATTGTTTAGGAGTGTTTGGTAGAGAATAGTTGTTTTTTAAAATATTATATTTTATTTAAAAATATATTAAAATATTATTTTTTTATTTTTTAAAAATTATTTTTATCATCAACATATTAAAATATACTAAAATATATTATTATAACAAAAAAAGTTAAACAAACCTTCATTTAATATAGCGTTACGTGCAAAACTCGGGCTTAATTCTCACATCTTCTCGTTACTATATAAGGAAAAAAAAAATGACATTAATAAAATAGTATAGACCAAAGATTTATTATACTATGAATTATGATATTTTTGTCCTCCATCATATAAAAGCACAATTTAGAGGTAAAATAATTTTTTCACATAATTTAATTGGTATTTTCAAATTGAATGAAAATAAATTTATTTTTTTATATTTTTATTAAATAATAAAAATACTAATTTACTTATAATATATATATATATATATATATTCAAATATGGGTGATTATTTTTATATTATATAATTACACTTGAAATTTATTTTCTTAAACATGGATTCAAAGGTATTTTAGTCTTTTCATTATAACATTTTTGTATTTATCAAATAGACTCTGGGAAAGATTGAGTATTTTAACATATATAAAATATATTTTAAAAGAAAATGTGGTCGGTGCTTGCAATGCCAACAAGTGGAAGAAGCTCGCTCTTTTCGAGTAGCGAGTGGATGCTCTTCTGATAGTCAAACATTGTCTTGATGCGAACCTCGTGATCACGTGGTCACACAAAGACATCAATTCCTGGAAAGCCAAGTAAATCAGGTTTGATAGGAGTGTGACACAAAGATAACTTGTACCTAGGCATCAGTACTATTGGAAACGAAAAACCTCCACCTAATGAATATTGATTCGCAAACAAGAAGTATAAGAATGACGCCACGAAGCCAGTTTTTCTTCGATAAGTCGTTTTCAGTTCTTTAGAGAACCATGAAAGAGAGATTATCTCGCCACAAAGTGCAACAAATAAGAAGTTTTATTAATCTGAATTGTCTAACTTACATGTCTGGTTATGCCTTTATTTATACTAACTTTAAACTTAAATAAACCTCAATGGACCCCCCTTAGGTGGACTTATATTAAACCCACTTACAATTGACCCAAATAAGTAATAATAACCCAAAGAGTAAGAAGAAAATAATAAAAATATGCTAGAATCAGATTTGTCACCATTAAGAAGTCCCAAATAGACTAGGAAATCTGATCTGAAGGTAGAATTTATTATGAAGTCTTTTTTTTTCTTTTTGTAGCTAGGATGAATAAGGAATCCTTGTAAAAAAAGATTATGAAATAATTATGAATCCTTGCCACACTTGGAAACTATGTTGCTGCCCATTAAAGATCTTTATAGAATTAGTAGATTTCCAAAATAAGCTGCCACATCCTTTTAGGAAAAGAATCTTAGCCAAATAGAAAGTCCACAAGTCAAAAGGAAGTAAATAACAAAATTCATACATCCTCTGTTGACCTATGTTTCGATGCTTTCCCGAACTCCGATTGACTTGAGAGTTTAATCCAAGGTAGGACAACATGTCAGGAGACTCCACGTAAAATTTCAGCTCGATCCAACGGTCAGATTGAGAATTATGATTGTTGCCGTAAAATTAGATAGTTACACATTTTATGTCAAAATTCGAATTTGACATTTTCTGGATCATGTCATTCTTCCATTGTAGCGTTAAGAACAACACACTGAGATCTCACCATTGACAGGGCTTTGTGTCGGCATTAGACCGTCGGTGTGGCTTTGATGAACTTTTTTCTTCTCCTCCTCCTGTCTATATACCCATAGATTTATTTCAACTATATTATTTGAATGTATCCTTGTTATCACACTTTTCATGCCAATATCATAATATCAATAGATAACATTTACACATAACTCTCTTCATATTCAATATTCAATCAATCCTAACGGTGAAATACATTGCATCATATTTAGCATAACATATCCAAATTACAGATCAATCCAACAATTAAATCTCTCTTTATTTGAACAAAACTTAATTGACCTTAAAAATTAAAGACCTACTATTCAAGAAGAACAATTTATGGCCAGGGTATTTTTGTCTGATCTTCATCGTTCAGACTTCAAAGAACATTTAGATGAATAATATATCCATATTGCATCCCCATTCAATGGTTGATGGAGGAGAAAATGTCTGGCAATTGCAACTAAGAAGAAGGATGTTTTCTCCAGAAATATTCCATCGACCATATCTCTCTCACAAAACATGATATTGAAAATCCCTCCAGCTAGAATGTAGCCGACATAGCGATGAACAATATACCCAAATGGAAGCCCAATCCAATGGTGTAAAGTGGAGATATGGTTATCAAAGTGCCTGCCTTCAATGTATTTTCTCTCAAAGACCAACTCAATCTCACCTAAAGCTCTCAATTATGGTTGATTCCCTCAAATATTTAAGAGAAGATGAAGGTTTTACAAGACAGTTTCGTTGTTACTGTATTTGCAAATGGAAGTCTAATCCAATGGTGTAAAGTGGAGATATGGTTGTCAAAGTGCCTGTCTTCAATGTATTTTCTCTCAAAGACTAACTCAATCTCACCTCAAGCTCTCAATTATGGTTGATTCCCTCAAATATTTAGGAGAAGATGAAGGTTTTATAAGACAATTTCATTGTTGCTGCATTTGCAACTATAACAACCTTTAAAAAAAAGAATTTGTTTTCTCTCTAATGACCTATTTACTTCTCATAATTATACATATGCCCCTTTCTATCAAATTCGGGTTTGTTGGTATTTCTGCGAGGCCTTCTTAGATTCTGAATGACCTGAAAATTTAAAAGAATGTAAAAACATAAATCAAGGGACTATTCATAACATTTCACCTTGATCCAATTATCAGATTGAGAGATATGTTCAATATCGTATAACTAGATAATAGATAATGTTTTTCGTCAAAAATCTGAATCTCACTTCCTACATGATTTACTTAAATAATCGGGGTTCTCAAGTTAATTCATTGAAGATTTCTATTCATAATTATCATAACTTTTTCCTCGATGTTAAAAGCAAGATTGTACATAGGGTTCATACCAACAATCAACGTTTCTCACGTGAAGGGTCATGTGTTAATTTTTTTTAACTCCCTTCTATTTTTCTATAAATCATCATCTTTAAATTTACAAATTTCCTCCTTTAAATGATATTTTTATTCGATCTAGAAAAAGCATTCTAACCTCTCCTCAAAGTTTTGACTATATTCAAAGTTCAAAGACTCTGTCTTAAGCAAGGTTGGTCTAAGACATGGGGTTACAAGTTTCCTGAAAGGAGGAGAACCTAATTTTACCCCCAAGACACTCAAAATTACTCATCAACAAATCAAACCTACTGCCCAATAAGGTCTATCATGACTCAGTCTTGGTTAGTGACTCATAACCGGAGTTCTATAGCTCTGAATTGAGTAAGCCAATTTCCTTAATTAGTCAACATCCAAAACTGTAATTCCTATGAAGGAACCTGATTAAGCCAATTTCCTTAATTAGTCAACATCCAAAACTGTAATTCCTATGAAGGAACCTGATTCTAATTCCCTCATCCTCCTACACGAATTCTCTCCAAAAGTCAGAAGATGAATCTGTCCAAATTCATCAACCTTCTCATTTACACACAACATCCACAATTCAACTTTCCCTCTTTTATCTCAACCCATAGTCATATCATATACCATATAAGAGTGTCAAAAATACCTTTTAAGAGCCAATTTATTCTATTTATTTCAATCTCCCATTTTAACGTCAAAATAGAACATTGTTTTATCGATTATACTAACTTTTCGAATAATATTCTTCTAAACACAATCATTGCTACTTCAACATGTATTTTTTCTCATTTTGATACAATTAAACACACATCATCAAGCTAAATATATAAAATTAAACATCCTTCTCCTTTGATGAATAATTAGCCGAAAGCATGACCTTAAAGAACCAAGAGTTCCCTCATTCCTTTCATGCTAATTTCATTCAATTCACACACACATTCACATAAAAAAAACAACCTATTATAATAAATTCAATAAGAAAAATCATAATTTCCCCCTTTCCCTCTTTGCTCTTCATATGGCTGGCCACCCCTAACTTAATTACCTATACATTTTCTTTGATGATTTATCATGATTTATCTTGGATGGGTTCTTGAAATTTTTGGTGTTTCTCTCTTGATTTCGCAAGAACAATTTAAAAACTCCCCCTCTTTCTCTTAATAATTGCTGCAGATTTTTTATGAGCAAGGGAGAGGGGTATTTATACCCCTTAATTTCTCTTATTTGCACTTAGACTCCATTTCTTTAAGTGTATTATTTTTTTACCCCCATATCTTTTCTTCTTATAATTAAGTTATACCTCTTTTTATTTCTTATAATTCCACACATCAACCTTTTAGTTTAATTCATTTTCTTTAATTTAATCCAACTCTCAATATTTCTAGGTTAAATTTATAATATCTCGAAATATTTTGTTCAAAAATTTATATCTGAAAGTTTTCGAATTCCCATTTTATTTAACTTTGTACTTGAATTTCTTCACTTTTATTTTCCATTTATTTAATTTGCAATTTATGCAAACATTTATTTCACGTGGTGTACATAATTGTGCAAAAGCTCCTGAGTAAGGAGGATGTCATCTGAAATCTGCCTTTTAGAAAGAAAGGCAGATTAACAGGGTTCAATGATATCTAAAAGAGCTGGTTTTAACTTGCTTGCTAGGATCTTAGAGATGCATTTATACATGACATTATAGTAGGAGATAGGGCGTTAATCATTCATGCAAGGAGGATTTTCAATTTTAGGCATTAAAGCTATCCTTGTGGCATTGACACATCTAGGGAAATTGTTGTTTGATAAAAAGTACCTGACTGCCCTTGTGAAATGTTCCCCTATAATGTTCCAGCTGTGTTTGAAGAATAATGTTGTAAAGCCATTAGGACTAGGGTCTTTGTCATCAAAGATGGAGAATAAGGTAGACTTAATCTCCTAATTAGAAATTGATTGAGAAAGAGTAGAGATAGATGCATCAGATATGGTGTTGGGGAAGAAATAAGAAATGTCTTTGTAATTGGGGGAGTGAGGAGCTGTGAGGAGCTTTTTATAGTATTCTATTTTTAGTTTGCCCATTGCTAGTTGATCATTGATGAAGTTACCAATCTCATCTGGCAAGCTGTGAATTATGTTCCTAACTTGATGATGAAGCAGGGATTTATTAAAGAACTTAGTGTTCCTATCACCAAGTTGAAGCCATTGTATTCTGAATTTTTGTTTATAGTAGGATTCTTTATCTTTGTAGAGTTGCATGTAATGCTTTGCTAGAGCTTTTTCATTAGTGTGAAGATCTGTTGTTGTGGGGTTTTGATCCAGGAGGAATTGAGTTGCATTCTAGTCAGCTTTAGCTTGAGCTATCTTACTGGAGATATGGCTAGTGTGATGGCGATGAAGGGTTTTCAGCTTTGTCTTTACAGGTTGAAGCTTGTTTATGAATTGGTATATTGGGTTGCCATAGATTGGAGTGTGCCATATATTGGTTATTTTAGGGAGGAAATCTTCACGGTCTGTCCACAAGTTCAAGAATCTGAAAGGGGGCAAGGTTTGGGATAATATATGTCAAGCTAGAGGACCATAACACTATGATCCAAGAGGTTTCTTGGCAGGAATACATAGTGAGTTGCTGGCCATTTTCAAGAAGGGTTTGGTTGCCAAAAATCGAGTTAAACTTTTTTTTATTGTGTTATCATTATGTTGACCATTGTGCCATGTATACTTCAGCCTTGTGTAAGGGGGCTGAAGGAGCTCAACATTTTGATTACAGGCACTAAAGTTATCCAAGTGGCTATACCAAACAATGTCTCCTCCTGACCGATCAGTAGATTTCATGATGGCATTGAAGTACCCATTAGGATCTAGGGGGTTGTGGTAGTGAAGGGGTATGTTTGGCAAATGTAATTCCATAAAGCCTCTCTTTCAGCTAGGGTGTTGAAGGCATAGATAAAAGTTATTCTAAAGTGTAAGTTGTTTGGGATGGATGTAATGTCATATAGAAGTCATTGTTGGGAGCAATGAACATAGGAAAGGTTGAGTTTCATTGGGTTCTAGCTTAACAGAATTCTGCAATTGGTAGAAACATTCATATTGATAGAAATTTACAAGATGGGAGAGCCAAACCAGACTAAATTGATGTCTTATTATGGGGTGTGGTGCAATTTTAGTTTCCACTAAACCAAAAATATCAAGATGATTATTAAGTGTCCAATTATGGACTAACTTTTGTTTTCAGTGGCTGTTAAAGCCTTGTATGTTTCAGCTGCCTATGTTGAATATTTATATGAAAGGGGGATAAAACAACAATAGAATTAGAGGCCCTTGGCCTCTTTTCATTTCCTTCCTCCTTTTTTTTCCTGACTATTTTTGGGAAGGGGGATGGGGAGGCATCATATTGAGCATTTGATGGTGAGGGGGAAGGGGTGGCGTTATGTTGAGCATGAGGAGGTGCTAGAGTTGAGAAGGCCTTATTGGACACCTCTTTAGATGTTGATGAGGTTTCATTATAGCTTTCTGAGTGAATCCATTTTTCTTTCAAGAAAAGTTGGGATACCAACTAGAGGCAGTTGGTTTTGTTCAATAAGGTTGAGACATGCTCTGATTCACACTCAATTGCTTATGAGAGTCCAACAAGGTGTAGATTTTGTTTTGCCAAAGGGGGTTGGGAGGTATAAAATTTTATATATTTTTTATGAGGTTAATCTGAGGTGAGGGGATTGAGACAATGGTTGTGGTAGGGGGTTGCATGGTTTTGGCGAGAACAACTATTTGGGTGAAAGTTATAGAGTTTGTTAGGGGGTAGTTAAAGAGAGGCTTGCTGGGTGAACTAGATCTGGTATTTGAGGAGAAGAAGCTATACCCTTACCTTTGTCAGGAACTATTTGTGGAGGACATGAGTGGTCAAATATCTTACATTTTTCACATTTTGATGGCTTCCATTCGTATTGCACTTCAGTAGTGATAAATTCTGAGGATAGGGGCTGTCAATCTCAAACTTGTGGATAAAAGGGAGTGTGGCATCAATCTCTACACATAGTTGGGCATATTCTAGTATGATACACCTGTAAGTTTGTTTATCACAGGTTAGGGGTGTGCCTACCATACTAGCTATCAGGCTCAACCCTTTCTTAGACCATAGAGGGAATGGAGACCATGGAGCTAGATCCAAATTGGAAGCTTAGAGATCTTGTTTTTGTAGAACTAAAAGCTTGGGTACTATTGTTACAGGATAATAGTTTTGCCCTCAAACATCCATAAACCACTTTTTAGCACTTCTTGCATCTCTATTTTTGACATGAACCGAAAGATTATGTAGCCATTGAGGTGATGGTCATTACAAGTTCCAGGCCACAATGTTTCCAGACTCTAGAGACTACGATGTTGATCGTATGGTATGGCATCTTGAAGTCAGGGAAGAAGCCAATCATACATATGCTCCATTGGTCAGCATTATCCATTAGAATCTCCTCTAATATCTGTAGTCTATTTCTAACTTATTGTCTTGGTAGTGGGTCTAGTGTAAATATTGTGATAGAGTTAGAGACTCTAACCCTTTCAGCCCATGTGTCAGGGGTGGAAATTTGGGGTGGTTGTCTGTCCTTGTTCATGGTGTGGTGGGGGAGTAGGGTGGTTTTTTGATGTGTTGCAGAGGGTTGCTTGGGATGAGCAAGAGGGTTAGCAGAAGATGTTGTAGGTTGCATAGGTGAGTGTGTTAGTTAAACTTGTTGGCTAACATTGGAATGTGTAGGTGATTGTTGTTGTATGGGGACGAGGCTGTGACAGTTTTGCAAGAAAGGGGAAAAAAGATGGGACACATGAAGATGGTGTAGATAGGAGGCGGTACTCTTTTCCTGAAAAAATGTTTGGTCAGGGTGTTGAAAAGGTGACAGAGGGTTGGATGGCTGGAAGAAAAGGGTTGTTGGTTGTGGCTAGAGGGAAGGAGGCTCAGACATGGTTATCTGTCTCTCGAAACCCTTCAGCTCCTTATCCTGACATCGCTGAAAACCTAATTATTGAATATAGGCATTGAATTTAGTATACCAAGCCTGAAAGGCTTGTTTTAATCCATATAATGCCTTGTGAAGATTAAAAAAAAAAACATGATCAATATGAATTGAATCCTCAAAGGTAGGTAGTTAAGATAAATAGACTCATTCTTGTAAATCACCATATAGAAATGCATTCCTAACATGTAGTTGTCATAGTGGTCATCCTTCAGACAAACCCAAGGTTAAAATAAATCTTATAGACCCAGGTTTTACAACTAGACTAAATGTTTCATCATAAGCAAGTCCATTGAGTTGTGTCAAGCCTAATGCAACAAGACAAGCCTTACATCATTCAACATATTTGTTGATTTCTATAAAGAGTTTTCTTTTATAATGATGTCATCAATATAAATCAAAACTATGAGAATGCCAGCACCATGACATCAATAAAGGAGAGATGTATCATAATGACATCGCTAAAAACCCAACTATTGAATAGAGGCACTGAATTTAGTATACCAAGCTTAAAAGGCTTGTTTTAATCCATATAAAACCTTGTGAAGATGGAGAAACATAATCAATATGAATTTGATCCTTGAAGGTAGGTGGTTGAGATAAATAGACATATTCTTGTAAATCACCATGTAGAAATGCATTGCTGATATCTAGTTGTTGTAATGGCCATCTTGGAGATAAACCTAAGGTTAAAACCAATCTTATAATCCTAAGTTTTATAGCTGAACTAAATATTTCATCATAATCAAGTCTATGGAGCTTTATGAAGCCTAATGCAACAAGATATGTATTATACCATTCAATACAGCCATTAACATGAATTTTAATTCTGAACACCCTTTTGCTACTAACTACATTCATGTTATGTTGTTTGGGTATTAAAGTTCACCTGTGATTAGTATGAAGAGCATCCACTCCATCTTGCATAGCCTAACACCTGAAATTAGTAATGAAACTTGCAAGAATAGGATGACATGAAGCAAAAAAACCTTAGGTCACCGTGTGCCATCTTGAGATCGAGTAACCAAAGAGTGAGTGCAATTTGGAGTACAATTTGGCATGGATAAAAATGCAATTTTAGCAAAATTAGAATCCTAGGATAATTGTAATGGTAAGTCCAAATCATGTGATAAAAGTGGGATGCTATATGAAAACATGAAAAGACAAAACAAGTAGAAACATCTGAAATTTACAGGGCAGTAGTTTGTAGACTCTTGGAAAGAGATTGAACCTTGAAAAGTTGTCTTTGACAAGTTTTTATTGATGAGTGAAAGGAAAGGTGAGTTTACCAAACACAACATGACAAGATATATAGATACGACCTGTTTGCATCTTCATACATTAATATCCTTTATACTTTTGGAAAGAGATTGAACCTTGAAAAGTTGTCTTTGACAAGTTTTTATTGATGAGTGAAAGGAAAGGTGAGTTCATCAAACACAACATGACAAGATATATAGATACGACCTGTTTGCATCTTCATACATTAATATCCTTTATGGAGGGGTGAATAGCCAAGGAAGACGAATCTACAGGACTTATAATCAAGTTTAGTCCTGCCAAAATATGTTAAGTATGGATAGTATGCACACCCAAAGACACGTATTATTTTAGAAAATAAGAGGACTAATTAAAAAACCATCCCATATGGTTACTTGTCATGAAGAATGAGACCAGCCAACTAATTTATAAGAAATAATATTGATAGGCCACGACGTTCAGAGAGAGGCCTTAAGCCAAATCCCAAGTATTTGGGGATGTCATGATTGATAGCACGTATATGATTGTGCGTGCAACATGCATACACGTAAGGCACGTTGTTGGCAGTTGAATGTAGTATACTTGAAAAGCGTTTACGTGCAGTTGAACATAGTATACGTAGTAAGCATTTACGTGCAAGTAGGATGGCAATACTCGCATTATTTTCGTTACTTTTCTTTCATGCAGTTATATTCAGTTTCTATTATACATGGTTTCGCTATTTAAGCAGCCACAATTGTTATCAATGTAATTAATTATTATTTCAGAACAACTATACTTTCTCACTAGAAGAGAAACCAATGAATTATCTATCTTAACAATTCATTATCCATGTTGGGACCTATCATTGGTATCAGAGCCTGGTTATTATTTTATGGGAACCAATAAAGAGCATATCGAGCAGTTGGAGGCAGGGCTCGGTGAAGTGCAAAATGGGCTACATCGGATGGAGCTTGGCATGACAGACAAACTGCAGCATTTGAAAGAGACTTTTAATCGTCTTTCTGTTGTACTCTTTGCAGACTAGGGATTTCCAAATCAAGGTAATCCACACCGTGAAGGCCACAATGAAGGACGATTTATTATATCATCTAAAACAGCAAAGCTTGAATTCCCTTGTTTTTCTGGAGATGATTCAACGGAGTGGTTCAGTAGGGTGAACCAGTTTTTTGAGTTCTAAAATATCCCTGAAATTCAGAAGGTTCCTTTGGCTTCCTACCACTTAGAAGGAGAGGCCAACCAGTGGTGGCAATGGATTTGTATGACATTTCAAGAGGAAGGGCGTGTTCTTTCATGGATTAATTTTGAAGGTGAACTTTGGGCTCAATTTAGCCCTTCAAAATGTGAAGATTTTGATGAAGCTCTTTCAAGGATACGACAAGAAGGATCGTTGCATGACTATCAACGAGAATGTGAACGTTTGGGCAATCATGTACGAGGTTGGACATAGAGAGCTCTTATGGGAACATTTATGGGCGGATTAAAAAGAGACATTTCAGATGGGATCCGAATGTTCAAACCACAGACTTTAAAGGAAGCCATCAACTTAGCATGGATGAAAGATGATCAATTTACCCACCAAAGAAGGTTTATTAGACCTGTTACACCAGTACGAGCACCTCTAGCTCTTCTGCCTGGCAACCAAGCAGCACAGCCAACCCCTACCAATCCTATCAGACGACTCTCATGGGAAGAAATGCAGGGGAGGAGAGCCTAAAATTTATGTTTCAATTGTAATGAATGATTTACTACAGGACACAAATGTCAAGGGTCACGCATACTTATGTTGGAAGGTTGTAATGACAGTGATACTCTCTTATGTGACAATGATCTTGAAAAACAACTAAACCAGGAGAAGTATGAGGAGCTTACTGGACCATCAATTACGTTGCATGCATTATCAGGATGGACAACGCCCAAGACCATGCGGATAGCAGCTATGATTGGCTCCTACAACGTCATTATATTGATAGATAGACCATGCGGATAGCAGCTATGATTGGCTCCTACAACGTCATTATATTGATAGATAGTGGTTCAACTCACAACTTCATTAGTGAGCGAACTGTTAACCTATTACGATTACTAGTGGTGCCTACAGAAACTTTCACAGTGCAGGTTGCCAATGATGAAAGTCTCAAATGTTGGGGGTGGTTTGAGGAGGTACTAGTGGATCTCCAGGGCATTATTTTTTCATTAACTCTTTACTCTTTACCACTCACAGGGTTGGATGTAGTGTTGGGAATTTAATGGCTTGAGTTACTGGGTTCTGTGATTTGTGATTGGAAATGGCTGACAATGGAATTTTTATGGGAGAATCAGCCTAGGAGATTAATCGGCATTGATAGACAAGACATCAAGGAAGTACCACTACAGGAGTTGTCCAGGACGACTCGGCCAGGCCAAACATTGTTTGCCTTATATTTCCAAGTTGCCCAAACAGAAACGGAAGGAAACATTCATCCATGCATGAAGGAATTATTGCAAGCATTTTCAGATATATTCACCGATCCTTCCAGCTTACCACTAATAAAGAAGGTTGACCACAGAATCACTCTGAAAGAAGGGACTGAACCGGTTAATGTTCAGCCATACAGGTACGCATACTATCAGAAGAATGAGATTGAGAAACAGGTCTTAGATATGATGACAATATGGCTTGTTCGTCTAAGTACAAGTCCCTTCTCCTCACCTGTTTTATTAGTGAAGAAAAAAGATGGGAACTGGAGGTTTTGTACTGATTATCACGCTCGCAATGCTGCAACTGTTAAAGATCGCTTTCCAATTCCCACAGTCGAGGATATGTTGGATGAATTATACGGAGCTTCTTACTTTACAAAGTTGGATTTGAGAGCAGGTTATCACCAGGTACGAGTAAATCCACAAGATGTCTATAAAACTACCTTCTGAACTCATAATGGGCATTATAAATACTTGGTTATGCCATTTGGCTTATGCAATACGCCTTCTACATTGCAGGCTATCATGAACTCAATATTCCCTCATCATCTTCGCAAATTTATATTGGTTTTTTTTTTTATGACATCTAGATATATAGTTTTGACTGGGACAAGCATTTAGTGCATGTACAACAAACATTTGAAATACTCAGACAACATCAATTATTTGTCAAGGAAAGCAAGTGTGCTTTCGGGCAGCAAAAACTAGAATATTTGGGACATATTATTACCACCCACAACATTAAAGTGGATGATAGTAAGATTGCTGCTATGGTAGCTTGGTCACGGCCTACTAACATTTCAGAACTACGTGGATTTCTTGGTTTAACAGGATATTATTGGAAGTTCGTTCAGAATTATGGCAATATTGCTCAACCTCTCACCAAACTGCTAAAAAAGAATCAATTTGGATGGCATGATGCAGCTGAAGCTGCTTTCCTCGTTCTCAAACAGGCCATGACAACCACTCCCATATTGGTCATGCCTAATTTCAACGAAGCCTTCACTATTGAAACCGATGCATTTAGAGATGGCATTGGTGCAGTCCTACCTCAACAAGGCAAACCGGTGGCGTACAAGAGCAGGGCTTTTGGAATAACCAAGAAATCATGGTTGACATATGCTAAGGAAATGTTGGCGATCTTAGAGGCTATACGGTTGTGGTGTCCATATCTTCCCGGGAAGAAATTCTACATTTAGACCGATCAACGTAGTCTCAAGTATTTTGTGGAACAGAGAATAACAACTCCAGAACAACAAAAATGGGTTGCTAAGCTATTAGGTTACAACTATGAAATCATCTATCATTCGGGCCGTGAAAACTCAGCTACAGATGCTCTATCCAGGAAATAAGGTAGTCCAATTCTTTATCACATTTTTACTTCACAGGTTAGTGTATGGCAAGAAATTAAATCAGCCTCGCAGCAAGATCCATACATTCAATCAATGGGTCGTATAGCTATTGCATAACCTGACAGTTCATTTACCTGGCGTAACAGGCTATTACTGTACAAGGGGAGGATCGTCGTCTCGAATGATGCCACATTACGAGCTACACTGCTACACGAAATGCATGACACCAAGGTAGGCAGTCATTCAGGAGTTTTACATACATTTAAAAAGCTTGGCCAACAGTTCTATTGGCCTGACATACATAAAGCAGTGCAAAAATATATTAGAGAGTGCGAGATTTGCCAAAAGACAAAAGCAGAGACATTGGCTCCAGCTGGACTTCTTCAACCACTGCCAATTCCATGTCAAGTATGGGACGATATCACCTTAGATTTTATTGAAGGGTTGCCAGTCTTGCAAGGAAGGGATACCATCATGGTGATTGTTGACATACTTAGGAAGTTTGCCCATTTTCTCATTTTATGCCACCCGTTTACTACAAAAACTGTGGCAGAAAAATTTGATGAAGGTGTTATCAAGCTCCATGGAATGCTCAAATCCATTGTTAGTGATCGGGATCCCATTTTCATCAACCACTTCTGGCAAAAGTTTTTCAAAATGCCAGGTACCAAACTTCAGCTCAGTTCAGCATACCACCCATAGACGGATGGCAGACAGAAGTCATCAATCATTGCGTTGAGCAATATTTAAGATGTTTCGTTCATCAGTGGCCAACACAGTGGTGTTCATATTTACCTTGGGTGGAGTACTGGTATAATACCACCTACCATATTTCAACTAGCATGACACCATTTCAAGCGTTTTATGGACGTTGACCACCATCTATTCCAGTATACAAAGAAGGTCTGATGTCAGTGAGTGCAGTTGACCAACAACTCCAGAACCGTGATGAACTTAGCAAAATCAAGGAATCGAATGAAACAGATGGCCGACCAAAAGCGAAGGGATATAATGTTTCAAATCGGTGACTGGGTGCTTTTCAAACTGCATCAATATCTCCAACAAACAGTCTTCAAGTGGGTCCATCAGAAGCTTGCTGCTCGTTACTATGGGCCATATCAAATTGTAGACAAAATGGGACAGGTCGCCTACCAATTGCAGTTACCAGCAGAAGCACGCATTCATCCGGTGTTTCATGTCTCACTGTTAAAACATTACCAGACCAAAAAAGACATTGTTGAACCACGGTCAGTCGACATACCACCTATTACAGATGACGACAAACTCATTCTTGAATCGCAGACTATTTTGGATTGTTGTTGGCACAAACAGGGACAACATCTTGTTGTTGAAAGCTTAGTACAATGGAAATATTTACCCGTAGAGGACGCCACGTGGGAACCCATAACTCAGTTACAAGAGCTGTTTCCTACTCTGAACCTTGAGGACAAGGTTCCACTTAATGGGGGCAGTATTGATAGGCCACGACGTTCAGAGAGAGGCCTTAAGCCAAATCCCAAGTATTTAAGGATGTCATGATTGATAGCACGTACATGATTGTGCATGCAACATGCATGCACGTAAGGCACGTTGCTGGCAGGTGAACGTAGTATACGTGGAAAGTGTTTACGTGTAGTTGAACGTAGTATACGTGAGAAGCATTTATGTGCAAGTGTGATGGCAATACTTGCATTATTTTCGTTACTTTTCTTTCATGCAGTTATATTCAGTTTCTATTGTACATGGTCTTGCTATTTAAGCTTCAATTATTATTTCAGAACAATGGTACTTTCTCACCAGAAGAGAAAACAATGCATTATCTATCTTAACAATTTATTATTTGTGTTGGGACCTATCAAATATTGTACTAAAAACTAAGGTAAAAAATTTGGATGGAACTTATGAATGTGCCATTAAGTTAAACTAGTGTCAATTATATGCATGTCGTTCTTCTACATTATTTTGTTTAGAGTCACAATACAGGATATTCTATGAAAAGTCTCTTATGATTTAAAATTGACTTTAAACACTTGATTAATATATTCACCATATCCATCACTTTGAAAACATTTAACTTGAGTTTTAAATTGATTTTCCGTTAGCTATAGAAACACATGAAAAATAGCCAATTATAATAGGAATATTCTTAAATAATTACTAGATAATATTAAAAAAAACCATCATAAGAAGGTACATGAGGAAAAGAGGCATATGCAGACTAAAAAAATGATATAATTTGATACCAGTGGTTGGAATTGTAACATGAGCAACAGCAGAAATAGACAACCCATCACCATTACCAACCATAACAAAATGATTTGTAGAATAAGTTTTAATACCTTGCAGTATCAGGATACCAAGTATCATCCATAGTGCCACCCATCTGCAAGGCAATAAATACTTCGTACTGTTCAGTGTCCTCGTCAGTTGCAAAGCATGCAGCCATCTGCTTTGTGATTTGGACCTCCACAACGAAAATAAGTAATGCAGATGGTATCACTCGCGTGATCATAATTGGAAAAACGACCACCATGATTTAATGGTTGGTTAGAATGACCGCCCGCCAGCTGAAACACCTTGAGCACGACTGCCACCCCGAGTGCTTCTTTATCATTATTGAAAGAATTGTTGATTGGTGAATACATGTCCATGGCCTTGTCGAGATCTACTATTAGAATTATCATAAGTGGTGTAAAAAGAAAAGGCAGATGAGGGTTTTCACTCAATAGTGATACTCATCTTAAAATTCTCAAGTTTGATAGTAACTTTTTCAAAAGAAGAAAAAAATGTCTTGAACATTAATGGCAACAACAATAAGATCAAATTCAAGACCCAAACCTCTTAGAATACAAATGATGAAATCATCATCATCCATTGGTTTTCATGCACCCCGAAGTTTGTGCAAATATAGTCCTTCAATAAGGACGTTCACTTTGTGAGTGACTAATGCTCACTCTTCATTTGCTGGACACCATTTCGTGTATGGCAACCATATAGATCGTCTCCAAAACTTTCCGAGCCTCATGGGAAGACTCATCGTTGATCACCTGAGACATAGGAGCATCATACAGAGAGATATCGAGCCATCTGGGAATTAATTTGCACACAATGTGCTGCCACGGGACTGGGCTTTGACAGTAAACCTTCTGCATCGATGGTGGTAGCTTGCAGACATGGAACTTAATTCTTCACATATCCGAGAAGACCATGGTCATGTAGAATATATATGAACTACTTGTACCTTTCATAGCAGGTAGTTGGTTAAGGCTAGTTTAATAGAGATATTAGGCAAAGTAGTTTTGGTGGTGGGAAAATCAAGATTATCTATGGTAGAAGAAGATACCATTGTTGGAACCATGGAGAGCCCTGATACCATGTAAAACAAAGTAAAATGTTTGGAAAACAACCTTGCAGTGATACATGCATGGCCTTGTATCAACTTTACGGCTAAGAAACCTGATATACAAGGAAACAATAATTGATAATATATTAATATTATACAAGAAAATAATAACTAGAGAGCATCAATTGTAGAGCATAATCTGTACATTTTAAACTTTAGGTTTCAAATTAATCCTTATATTTAGATCCTTATCTCAATACCAAGTGATACCACTAAGCTACCTCTAGCTTATTGTTCATATAATGTATAGCTGCCTCAAGAGATATTGTTTTTTTATGGAATCTTGAAGCAACCAGAAATTAACTAGAGTAATTAAAGTTGAAAGCTGTTGTTTCTCACAAATAATTATGAGTAAATATTTATAAAATAATTAATAACCCTTAACTTTTTAAAAAGAAAGACTAATTTTGGAACCCTTTGATCTTAGTTGATTATAGATAGCTAACCTTTCTATAAAAGATGGCACGCCAAATATCCTAATAAAATTTAAGCAGATTCAATGACCAAATATATATATATATATATATATCAGAAACATAGTTTATATAGTTTGACGTATCCATATTTATCTGCTGGACATCCTTACAACAAATCCGAATCTTCCAGGGTCTCCAGCATCAAATCGTGAGTGGTAGCACTGAAATTGCTCTAAATTAGAAGGTAGGCTTAGCAGTGTTTTGCATTGCATCAGATCACCATAAAAAACAAGAAACTAGAAGCTAGCTAGTGACATAAGATATGTGGCATGCGTATGACAAAATAGAAGTAAACGAATATTTTAGAGTGTATCTAATGATAGTTTTTGCATTATCATCGTCCTTGTATAATCTATATATAGATGTTGCCCGTAAACGATGTCATTCACCCAGAGATGCCTTTTTTTTTTTTTTTTTTTTTTTTTTTTTTGTGAACCAGTTAAAGTTTTCAAAACGGCACGTTTCTAAACAAGTGGCAAAACCGAACAAAAAAGTAAAATGATCCAGCTACAGACAACGTCAAAAAGAAACCAAACCGAGTGATATTCATGTATAACTGTTTGTAAGATTAGATATATGTTGAGTGGAATTCGAAGAAACTGACTAGAGAAATCGGAAGAAAGAGTAAAAGACAGGGAGATTTCTAAGATTCCTTGGGGATTGAAGGTTGCAGAAGCGTACGTGGTTCGAATCAAAGACTGAAAGAATATTTTGGCATCTCCTGCGCGCATGCTACATATATGAATGCCATTCCTTGATTTGACAAGCACGCGAAACTCTTTGTTTGTATGCACGTGTACCTATAACCTATCTCTTTTTTTTTTTCTTTTTTTTTTTTGATAAATATCTCCGTTTCATCGTCATGTACGATCAAGAATGGGATGTTAGTAATTTTAAAGTTCTTAGAATTAGTTGATATGTAAGGAAGCTGATTTGTAGAGCTATGTTAATAATAAAAAGAATTGAAATGTTAATTGAGGTGTAAAAAGTATTGTTGCCCGTGTATTTATAATTTATTTTAATTAAAATAAATGTAAGTTGACTTGAATATTCATATTAATCAATAAAAAAATTTGAAATGTTTGTAACTTAACTGGATAAGTTTTGGATTTGTTTTTAAATAATTATGAGTTCGAATCCTCTCAAGACTACTGGAGATTTATATAGTCGTTAATTTTAGAGCTCATAAAATTAGTTAAGGTATGCATAAGCTAACCGTGAGGATGTTTTACTTACTATTAATTTCAATTAATTCAATATTAAATAAATCAAGTTTAAATATACATCGAGAAATGGTAGCTATTATTTAAGAGAATTCCATGTATCATGAACTTTAATCTGCACATTCCTTAATTAATAATGAATTTATTTGGTAATGTAGTAATAATGATTTATTAAAATGTTTTTTATTTAAAAATATATTTAAATAATTTTTTTAATATAACTATATTAAAACAATAAAAAAATAAATAAAAATAAAATTTTTTTTCAAAAAAAAATTTTAATGTAGAAACAAATTAATTCTAAAACTTCACGTAGCCTGAACTGTTGATGTCACATAATTCAGATCCAATTACATAATATTTTTTGTTCTCTCTTCCTTCTTAACTTCTGTACTTCCACATTCCACCCGGCACCAATTTGACTAGGTTTTCTCTAATTTAATCGAGGTTAGAGCAGAAAAGGAGGGTTTGTTCCCTATCCAACTTCAATGCTTGTTTTAACAAACACACATATTATTAAAAAAAAAAAAACCCACATTAATTAACATATAATACACCATAATTTTATCTCATAATTAGTGTTCAATTAGTGACGCTTTGCGTGATAAAAAACTTTACATCTATGCAACTTATACATCTTGTCAGTTTGTTCTAATATTTTTTTAAAATAATACACTACCAGAAAATTGGCAAAAACCAACAGAATTACCAACGGATCTTTTACGTCGGGAATTTGTATCAACGGAAATAATTTCGTCACTGATTCTATTGGTATATACTAACAGACTATTCCGTCGGTAGATACCGACTGTATCGCCGACGGATTATAAAGTTTTTTTGAAAAGTGCAATGGTGTGATGACATGGATTTTTTTCAAACGGTTTTACCGACAGAATGACCAAGGGATTCAAATCGAAATCTCTGTACAGTGATGTCTCACAGTCACCGGCAGAATCACCGATGGGTATACCGACGGAAACATTACGTCGGTGATTCCATCGGTAAAAACCTATATATAATTACAGACCCACTCTGCTAATAGTACTCTCTTCTTCTATTTCTCCTTCTTCTTCCCCTTCTTCTTCGGATTTTTCATCGATGATTACCATTGAAAATACAGACGGAAGTATTCCGTTAGTAAAGTTCTCACGGGAATTTTTTTTTCACGTTTCACCGTCTGTAAGGCCGTTGGTGGTTGGTTTTTTTATTTCCGACAGCATTAGCGACGGAACAGGAAATTATCGACGATTAGTATTCCGACGGACTAATTCCGTCTGTGAGGTCGTCAGTAAAAATGTTACCAACGAATTACGTGCCTTACACCGACGGAATCAATCCGTCGGTATAATTGTTTAATGGTGTAGTGACAGATTTATAGTGCTCTTATCTTCAAATTGGCCCGGAGATACTTTTTTTGTTCTTATAAATTTAAGATATAATGAGGTATTATATGATAATGTTTTTTCTAAAGTAGGGGATAATCTTCAAAATTAAGATATTGGTTATTTTAATTAAGTAATATATACTACCAGAAAATTACATTACCGACAGAATAACGAACAAAATCATGTAGTCAAAAACCATATCATTGGTGATTTCATTCCTATCAGTCATTTCGTCAGTAATATAATCATCGATGAATTCACAGATGGAATTAGCGTGCCAAATAAAAAAAATTATCGACATTAATTCCATCAATAAATCTATCGGTGATTATGATATATTATCGATAGAATAAATCATTAATAAATTCATCGGTGATTATATGCATATTACTTATGGAATTAATCCATTAAAGAATTACATCTAATAATGGCAAGTCCTATAATTTTTTTTCAACTCTTTGGAACTCTTCAAGGGACTTATTTCGTTGATAATTCTGTTGGTTTTTCAAAGTTCATCGATAAATCCATTTGTGGTATATGTAATTATTAAAAAAAATAAAAAGAACAATACAATAAAAAAAATTAAGATAGAATTAAATTCATATTATCAAGCAAACTTGTATTATTAATTAAAAAATTATTATTAAATATAATTTAACTATTTAGTGGAAAGAAGTTGGAGAAAGAGATGGAGATGAATCTTCGTCGGAACCAGGAGGGCGACAAGGAGGGCACAAGTACTAGTTAGGGTGCCAACAGTTGCTCTATGACATTCAATTTATCCCTTAGTTAACATAAGTTGGGTTGTCGCAACTTGAACATATTCTCGTACAATCGACTAGATAGTCGAAGATTGCTGGCTTGATACTGATTGCAAAGTCTCAACGATCGAGACACTACGACCTACTAGTATATTCTTCGCTATATTGTTAGAGATATCGTAAACCCAATTTTTATCGAGTCCACCAGTAGATCCAACCTCCAACTATAAATCTGGATCGAGTTCCAGATGGGTCAAAGGATCATCCCTCTATATTTCTCATACATTTAGGTGTTATATGTCTCTTAGAAAAAAAAAAAAACAAGTTGGCAAATATAAAAAAAAAACAATAACTTAAAAACTATTGAAATCCAACTTACTATGAACCTATAGGCTCGGTTATCCACAAGTTTTGGCACCCTTTTCTAATGGTCCTCGTTGCGTATATGGGTTTAAAAAAAATACTCCATCGATTTTGGAACGCGGCCAAACATCATAGCCTGCAAAAGAAAGCTATTGTTGATTAAATATTTTCATGTAATACAATAGTTTTTAAAAGATTGCCATATAAAACATAATCTTACCACTCGTTTTGCATGCAAAATGAACGGAATGGATCTGCTAGTGTAAATGGTTATGAAACCATAAATCTTTTTAGTTCAGTTCTCTAAACCGGCTTATAACCGCCGCAAAAAACACTTAGACATCATGTGTTAGATATAAGTATCCTATGTACTCTTAGAGACATGCGAAGGTCTAAAATCCCTGATGTGCCTTAGTTTCTTAACCCAAACAAACTAGTGATCTGATATGAAGATGAAGGAAGGTAGGTTTGGTTATATAGTTTTTTTTTCTTATGGTGTTTAGGTTGAAAATTACATGATCTGTAATGAAAATGAGGGATAAAGTCTAAATGAAACTCTTTGATAAGTCGGAGATACTATAAAGGAATTTCAATCAGGATAAAGATGCCACGCTCTTTATGATTAAGAGTGATAAGTCTAATTTGTTCTTTAATCAATTCTAGAAATGAAAAAACAAGAAAAGTCTCTAAAGGAGAACCTGAAAAGTCTTATATTGTTTAAAAAGGCTCTATTACTTGGTCTGAAATATCATTATATACTTGGAACAACTCTCAAAATCTAAGAAATATCATAATGACATAATTGAGAACCAAATAAATAACTTTTTTTTTTCCAAAAAACTAGATAAATAATAAAAAGCACACATTTTTTACTTATAGAACACACACACAAACACATAAAATTAAAACAACCATAACTTTTTGTACAAAACACTAATGCATGCATGGTTGGACAAATTGGAAATATGATATTTTGAACTTGAAAACCATGTAAAATAGGCTTATTTTCCAACGCAATAAAGTGATGAAAATTTAAGCTCAGATTGGCCCATAGGCTGACAGCAAATTCAAACTCTCCAAAACTCTCTAATCATGATCCAAGCCTTATTTGAAAAAAAAAACTTATTTGAACCATTTCCATTCAGTTTTACAAGCCTCCAAACTCATTGAAGTTTCAATCACGCTAATTTAACTATTAAGGCACTTTATAGTTATTTTGATTTAACTCTCGTAATTAGACCATCTAAATGCCCATACACATTAGAATTAGCCTTTTTCCATGATAGAATCATGATACATATCATTACCCTTGGGTTGAAAGTGATTTGTCCTCAAATCAGAATCGTCAACATCTTCCAAGTAAGGTGACAAATCTTTTACATTAAAAGTAGTTGAAACATTGTACTCACCAGGAAGGTCAACCTTGTAAGCATTATCATTCACTCTTTTGATAACCCAAAATGGTCCATTAACTCTCAGCATCAATTTGGACTTTGTATGCTTGGAAATATACATTTGCTAAGATGAGCCTAGATAAGATCTCTTAACTTAGATTTGACCATTTTTTGCCTTTTATTAGCATGTTTGGCATACTTTTGTTGTCTTCTCCTCAATATGATATCGAACCTGTTCATGGCTTTTTTTTTTCATCATTTCTGTCTTTTTAACCCCATCCATATAAGTCCTCTCATCAATTGGAATAAAAATTAGATCAATAGGAACACAAGGGTTAAAACCATACACTAAGATAAGAATCAATGACAAATAAGAAGTTCATAAATCAAAAGGAACCAAATAACAAAACTCGTAAAATAGCTTCAGGTCTATGTTGTGTTGCTTTATTAGACTCTGATTGATTTGAAACTTTAACCCAATTTTTAACAATATATTTGGAAACACTAGGTAAATCTTTAGTCTGATTCAACGGTTGGATTAAGAGTTACATATGTTTATATAAAACTAGATAATTGGGAATATTATACCATAAAACATTAGGAGCTTTAACCTAATGTTTAATAATATGTCTGAAAACTGATTGTTTTTTTGTTGCCTGGATCATATCATTCCCTTTTTCTTCAAGATGATTCATCCTTGAATCACGACCATGTATAATTGATATGTCATTATCTTTACAAAATCGTTCATGTATTCTTCAACCTAATCAATAAATCATGGGGCTGAAATTAGTTCTACACTGTGAGGAATCAAATCATTATTGATTGAATCCTCTACTAAAATTTTAGATTCTAAACTCTCTATTTTAGTAGCTAAAGTTGAAGTAATCACTTCATTAGCCTTTTATTTAAATCTTAAGAGCTCTTTTCTCGCCAACAATCATCTCCAAAGACATTGTATAAAAGTAATAGTTGATAATAATTTCAAATAAGCATGTGTTGCGATGTAGCAGTCACACAAATTATTTATCTTAGCTTAAATAAACAAGATAGTACAGAGCAAGCAAGAAATCGATTCCACGAGGAAGGTTTAGTTTGGTTTTTATACTAGATGATATGAAATTAGGAGGGGGGAGGGTTAAAGTTATTTAGGCTATGTTATGGTAAACAGAATGGAAAAATCAAGCTAACTTAAAGAAATCTGAAATTTATCAAGAGAACAAACCTTGGTCTCAAGAAGACATCCACCTATGGAAATTAGAACTAATCATTGAAACAAAATGTTAATTTATATTCTGAATATTTATCTTTTTTAAATACTAGTTAGTTAATCGATCCATAGTATAACTAACTCTAACCATTAAACAACCACAATGTTCGTACTAATAATTTAATTTAATGGCAGCCTTAAGAACTAGATAACTTAACTGTCTACAGTCTATGTTTTATTTGATCGAATATTTTTCCTAAGATTAATAATATAGATCTACCACAATTATTAAACGCAATTGCTTCACAAGTTTATATATCACAACTCCAGTTTTGATAGCAAACTTAGCAATGGATTGATTAGAATAATAACTTAGAGTCCACTCTAACAATCAAACTAAACAGTCATAGGAAATAAGCATAAGAAAACAAACATACGCATACTCATCATATAAATAGAAATGACAATGTAAAATAGATCTTATAATTCTTGAAATTCAAAGGTTTCAGTGTCCTTGCAACCAAGAAAAAAAACTTAGCCTTACATATCTATTGAGAAATTAATCAAAAGAAAAGATGAATACATGATTTCAGGTATAGGATGAAAGAGTGGATTTTTTTCTTCTCTTCTGGCCGCCCCTCTCTTCTTTTCTCTCTTTTTTTTTTATTTGATAACAAACTCTAATCACTATTTCTCTAAAAATATAGTCATTTTCTAAGTAGACAATTTATATTTAAGTAATGCAATAACTATTTTCCTACAAAAAGAAGGAATAGTCTTGCATAAAATTTTCAAGCTTTGACTTTGGACTTAGAGGAGTTAAATTGCCCAAATAGGGACTTGGATGTTGGTTTGGATACTTGGGAAGTAAATTGGACTTGTTTCTTCACAAAACTTGTCTGTTGACAGAATTTATAAGTCGTCTTAGAAAACTAATATCTCTCTTATATGAGCTCTTTTTCTGTTGAAATATTGTAGGCTGATAGGTCTTCGAGTTAGGAATCCAACACAATTGAGTTTGCATCAAATGGATCTCTTTAACTAAAGATATTCAAGTCGGAATGACCGAAGGTCAACACTAGCAAAATGCAAGATTTATCTTTAAAGGCTATGATTTCCATGCTCTTTCTCTTTTTATTTTTCTTGTCATATATGTATAGAAAGGTATGGATGTTAGCTTTTTAATTCCACTGGAATCACTTCATTTCGACCTCTAGAGCTCAAGCTCTGCACAAAACATCGATCGGAGGTCAAATCTGCCTTCAAAACATAAAACAAAAAATATCAAGACATTTTATATATAAAACATATACAAAATACTAGGTAAATGTGGTTAAAACTATCGAATATTATGATTGCATTGGCACGCCTTGTCATCCACTTGCGTATATATTTTTAAATGATAACAATTGTTGCTCTCTTTTGTTTTTCATTTGTTTCGTTGTAAACCTTTGCAATTCACTCAGCCTTACGCTCCTCATTTGGCTCCAATTAAGCCTCTACAACAACATTTTATTGCTCCCTACAAGCTTGCCTTTGTTAGAGTTGCAAATTGTTCCTTTATATAATTTGTATGAGGGCATCTATCTGATCATGAATTCTCGTCATTTCTTCATAAATCTCTTCATAAGATCGTTGCAACCTAATAAGTTGTGTTTGTTTCAAAATAATTCTTTTTGAAACTTCATCTCTTTCTCTAGCTATAGTATATCAATTTCCCATAATTTACACACAAATCCAAAAAACAACGTTTTTCAACTTAGATCATAAATTCAATAAAAAATACAAACAACCACCACCATTAGTAAGGGAAAACTCATTCATATCCAAATCCAAGTAAGAAAAAAAAACAATATGTTTTAGTCTAAAATCCTTGATATTTCTGATCCCAAGTCTACCACATACAAAGTCCCTAATCAGTTATGAAACCTTTGCTCTAATACCAAGATGATATGCCTTAGATTTATAACCCAAACAAACTAGCAATCTGATATGAAGATGAAGGAAGGTAGGTTTAGTTATATGATTTTTTTTCTTATGGTGTTTAGGCTGAAAATTACATGATTTTTAATGGAAATAAGGGATAAAGTCTGAATGAAACTCTTTGATATGTCAAAAACGCCATAAAAAATTCCAATCAGGATAAAGACGACACACTCTTTGCGATTAAAAGTGATAAGTGTCATTTGTTCTTCAACCAATTCTGAAAATGAAAGAATAATGAAGAAAACTCTTTAAATGAGAAGTTGAAAAGTCTTATATTGTTTCAAAAGTATCTATTGCTTGGTTTGAAACATCATTATATACTTGGAACAACCCTCCAAGTCTAGGAAATATCAAAATGATATAATTGGGACCCAAATAAATAACTTTGTTTAGAAAACTAGATAAAAAAAAATAAATAGCACATGTTTTTGCTTATAGAACTCTCACACACACATAAAAATTAAAACAACCATAACTTTTCATACAAAATAACAAATCATGCATGGTTGAACAACTAGAAAGATGACATCTTGAACTTGAAAACCATGTAGAATAGGCTTATTTTCCAAAGCAATAAAGTGGTGAAAATTCAAGATCAAATTGGCCTATGGGCTGACAGCAAATCCAAACTCTCAAAAACTCTTCTATCATGATTTAATCCTTATTTGAAAACAAACAAACATATTTGAACCATTTTCATTCAGTTTTACAAGCCTTTCAACTCATCGAAGCTTCAGTCACGCTAATTTAACTTATTAAGACACTTTGTAGTTGTTTCACCTGAGCTTTCATCATTCGCCTGAGCTCTCGTCTACGATAGAATCATGATGCATATCAATCCCTCTACATGGCCACATATTCCCAACCTAGAAGACCTTTATCTTTTGTATATTTCTTTGATTTGTTTTGGCCTCATACCAGAAACCACATAATGATGTTGGGTCTGACAGCTTACCATACTCACATGTACATAGATCTAGTGTGTAGCTGAGCCTAAAAATATTGTGTCAGATAAGTCGTCATACCCCTATATATTTGAGCTCAACATGTAGTTAAGCCCAAAAATGTTGAATTACCACTCTATCTTTGTCCCTTTTAAACATGAACCTAATATTATATTATACTTTAAAAGGTATGGGAAAAACACTGTGCATGTACTGTGAACATATACTTATTGCACTATGGACCACACTGTAGACATAATGTGTTTGCACTATGGATGACACTATAACGCCATGGAGGGCGTTATCTTTTCTATGTTTAGTAAAAAATTGTTATTTAGGTCTAGTTGGGTGTGGTTGGGCAGCCAAACCCAGTGCTATTGGGAGGCGTTGTTTTTTATGTGTTTAGTAAAAAATTATTGACCCAATAACATTAGGTTTGGCTCCGCAACCAGATTCAAAGCATTAGGTCTCGCTTGGCAGCGAAACCCACTGCTGCCTAGAGACCCCTCTTTTATTTTAAAAATGAACTCGGGTGACCCGGAAAAAATCTCGTATAGACCTTTTTTTTTTCAAATGTGTTTTTTTTCCTATCCAAAAACTTCTTTTTTTTTTCATATTTTTCAATTGATTACTAACTCATTTCAAAGTTCACCATATAAATACTTGAGAAATGTTTTATTTTTTCAATGTGGGATTTAAAGTTCTTTAGTATATATATTCTATGTTCACAAGAAAAAAATTATATTTTTTTAATGTGGGATAATAAATATTTTTTGTTTAAATACTTCGACTTAGAAGAATAAGATAATATCTTTCTAATATGGGATAAAAAAACCTTTTGAAATAATCTTTTAAACTTAATTATTTACAACATATATAACATATATCCACATAGATTATTTCTTAATTTTTTCATATAAAATATTAAAACATCAAATATTTTTTTAATTTTTCTGGGTGACTCGGGGTCTTGGTCGAGTCTGTTTCATTCAAAATTCAGACGTGCAATCAGCCCGGGGTAAAACGTTCGACCCACCGAGTAGAGGCCCTTTTTTTTTCAAATGTGTTTTTCTTTCTACTTAGAGACACCTCTTTTTTCATATTTTTCAGTTGGTTACTAACTCATTTCAAAGTTCACTATATAAATACTTGAAGAATGTTTTATTTTTTCAATGTGGGATTTGAAGCCCTTTAGTATATATAATCTATGTTCACAAGAAAATAGTTATGTTTTTTCAATATGGGATAAAAAATCTTTTTGATTTAAATACTTCAATTTAGAAGAATAAGATAGTATCTTTCCAATATGGGATAAAAAAAACTTTTTAAAATAATCTTTTAAACTTAATTGTTTACAACATGTATAGCCTATATCCATATGAATTGTTTCTTAAATTTTTTATATAAAATATTAAAACCTCAAATATTTTTTTCTAATTTTTTTGAGTTAACCCGAGTCAACCCATGTAATCCGGGACCCGACCCCTTGGTCGAGTCAACCCCCAGGCAGAGTTTTATAACTGTGGTTGCCATAAAAATATAACTTTAAAGAATGCAATTAAAAAGAAATAAAGTGACGTGACCGGTTAAAAAACTAAAAAATAAAAAAATAGACAAAACCTCCTCTTTTTTATTTTGTTCAGGGGCCTTTTTAAAAAAATATTGATTTTTTTGTTAGGTGTTTAATTTTTGGAGTGGTTTTTTTGGTTCATCTATGGTTTTGTTTTTATCTTTTATATAGATAAACTATGTTTTTGAAAATAAAAATATTTATTTTTAAATGATATTCTTAATATGTGTAGCCTTTCATGTTATTTTTTTTCTTTTTATTTATTCAATCAATTTAATGTTCTATTTTTCAAAATTCGATATCTTAATCTACATTTGTCTCTCGGTTTTTCAAGTTTTGTTTTTAGGTGTCATTAATGATTTTTTATTGATTTATTAATGCAGATAATTCTTAGTTTATTTGATTACATGTGTGCATAAATGTTTTGATTTGTTATATTTTTTGAACTACCAAGCTGCTATGAAAAAACTTGCATAGATGATGTTTTATGAAAAAATAAAAATATTTTACCTGCGGCAAAGTGCGAGTCACATAGCTATTGGGTCCGGCTTTCAGCTAGACCCAAATATGTCCAATTTTATTTTTTTGGCTCTTTAGATTTTTTTATGTTCTCTTATTTAATTTTTTTTTCATACGGTAAAGAGAAAATAAATTGATGAGATTTTTTTATATTATACAAAAGTTGGGTGATGATAATTTTTTTTTCATTTGAGGTTGAGCTGGTTGAATTTCTTTTTTCTTAGCGTTAAGTTCTGCTGCCACCAGGACCCAATAGAGTTGAGCCCTGCTGGGCAGCAGAACCTAATAGCATTGGGTTGCCGTCAGACTCATGACACTTAATATATTCTCTATACTTCATGTTTTTTTAACATTTAAAAAACATATTATTGACCCGTTGCGAAGTGCGGGTCAATATGCTAGTGTATATATATATATATATATATATATATAGAGAGAGAGAGAGAGAGAGAGAGAGAGAGAGAGAGAGACAACACGTTAATCTATTATCATTTACCAAAAGGTGATTTTGTGTCTCCAGCAGGACTTAATAGCGTTGAACCTTTACTGCATGTTTTTTTCACTTTTGTCTTTTTTTTTTCCTTCAAGATTCTTTTAGTTATAATTAAAATGGTTCAATCTTGAGAGTTGTTTTAGTTGAATTACAGATAATGAAGGTTTCTCATTTAGATTTTAGCTCATGTTGATATTTGTTTCTTTATATATATATATATATATTGTATTGCAAAGTAGTGTAATTACATGTTCAATCACAACCATTGATCGATCCCACATCAAGAGTCACATAGAGCATGTTATACCACCATCAAATCAAATCAGATTACGCTTTAGATGGTGATTAATCATGTCATGCATTGGAATGTAAATGCAAACGAACAAGGAAGAGAAAACACCCCTTTAGATAATTCCAATCAGCATTGTATATATTCCATGTAACTATCGTGCTGAGAAAAAGAAATACAGATGCAAATCACAACCTTGGACCCCCACAATCCACCCTCCAAAGCCTACTGTATCGTATGATTAATGATGCAGGTAAAGCACACACTAGTACGAAGCTTCCTCAAATGTACGGCCCGCCTTAACGACCAGACAAACCGCCCCAAACTAATTTAAAAAAAAAAAAAAAAACCTCCTGTTCTTTTTCTCCTTATTCTCTCCTTTTCTTACACAACTTTTACCTAAGTACCAAAATTGTCTCTCTCAACGGTAAAAAGACAATTAATCACACCCTGCCACGTGGCAAAAGCGCCAATTGGCATAATAGCACTAGTGTGATTGATGGTGATTTTGATGACCTGACAGGCCTCTATCGAGTGGCGCCAACAGCCATGGCCGGGACAGAGATTGGCTCCATCTTGATTGATTCTGATGGTATAATGGGAGATGCATAATTTTTGTCACAAAGAAACTGGTTCACAATCATGGTGCTTGGTCCTGCCACAAGTTTGTCCCAAAGATTGTCAACCTCCTTTCCACCCGTTAGGAAAACTGGGGTGGCATCGATTCGGTGCACGTTCCAATTCCATATGCTATGAAGACGATGGATTTTTTGTAATTGTCGAGAAGCTAGCATACAAGTATTTTCTTTAATTTTATCAATGGCCTCATCAAGAAGCTTTCTACGAGTTTTAGCATCCACAATCGCCTCATTTCGTAAAAAATGATCCAATTCAGGAACCCCAATTGCCCGTTTGATTCCTTGTGAATAATCATCAAATTTATTAGGATCGAAAATATCTCTCACCTCATCAATCAAGCCTGCTTCTACCATTCGATCGACCCGCTCTGATACGAATGAATAAAGTATTGGGAGTGACACGTCCACCCAAAGAAAACAACATTCATACCTTAATCGAAATTCAGGATCATCATTTGCTAAAGCCTCGATGTAGGAATTTGATCCACCGGCGATGATCGGTAGCCGATCATGTGTCACGATTGATTCGACAACAAGTGATGCATGGTGCCTGAAGTCATCGGAAGTGAAATTTGCATTAGGGTCTGCTATACCAAGTAAATGATGAGGCACACCGCGACACTCCTCTTCAGTGACCTTGTTTGTAACTATATCGAGGCCTTTATAAACTTGCATTTTGTCACAATTGACAACCTCGGCTGGGAAACGGGTTGCCAGGTCAATAGCCAGCCTTGATTTGCCTGTGCCAGTCGGTCCAACAACGAACACAACCTTATCTTTTCGACGAAAGAAAGGTTTCATGTTTAGCCCCCCTTGGAAATTCTCACGAGGCTGTACTTGTTTGTAGGCGGTCAAAGAAAGCCTCATGGTCACTGTTGAATTTGCTGAGACGTTGTCGTTGAGAAAATTAAGAAGGAAAAAAAATCCAGTACCGCTCTCTCTATATTTTTACCTGTCAAGATGTGTTGAAATTTTAAGTTAAATCATTTCAACGGCAAAACGAAAAGGAAAAAAAGAGTAGCAGCCCCCCTCCCCAAAACAAATAGTGAACAGAAACCCTGTATATGCACTCAATTAGCACACGCCGTACAAAAAATGAATTACCCTTCAAATATTTAATCTCACGGACCACCATACCTTTATATCATCAAGTATGGGGCGAGCCGTGGAGGAGAATGGGCAGTCCAACCTCTAGCAGGGAGGAGGAGGAGCAGAGTGGAGAGAGAGAGAGAGATGTGAAAAAAAGGTGAGGAAGGAATTGGTGTTAGTAATGGGTGCGCGCGCGCGCGCGCGTTTATGAAGGGTGGAGAAATGTCTGAGCAAAGCTATAGCTATTAGGAGTAGGCTGGCTGTGCTGAGCACCACATAAGCTCTGCAAGTGTTTATCTACTATACACTCTCACACACACACACACACACACACACACACACACA
>Ga0325404_1000223_pt1 | contig 54481 bp, 57 predicted proteins | sample PopdelMetagenome_18_FD_205664 | JGI IMG/M metagenome (GOLD analysis project Ga0325404, IMG submission 205664) | Populus deltoides microbial communities from Bellville, Georgia, United States - Xylem-Control-R1 | ecosystem: Host-associated > Plants > Phyllosphere > Stem > Wood/Secondary xylem...
GTTATGGTCCATCGCTGAATCTACAAGAAAAGTTGGAAAGATTTAACTTCATGAAACAAGAACCTGAAGGTTGTAATTATTTTCCACTCCTGGGTCTTCCTGTAAGTGATTTTCGCTTCCCCCCCCCTTTTTTTCACTGGGTAATTTCTTTTTATCTAATTCGATGTTATGAGAACTGGGGTTTGTTTCTTGTGATTTTCTCACGTGGGATTGGATTTAAATGTCTGATATTTGGTTTAATTTCGATTTTCGTGTTGTGTCGTGCGTTGTTGAGAAAATGTTTGACTGGAAGCTGTTTAGTGGGAAAATCATGGGATGTTTAATTTCTCAATTAAGAATGAGCTGTAATATGCAATTCAATGCAGAGAAAACATGAACAGTGGTGAAATAAGCATTAAATGTGACGAGGAAGTTCTTAACTTGAAGCAGAGAAAGTGGAAATCAACTGAAGAAATAATCTTCAATGGTCAAAGAATGTGTTAGAGAACTATTTGATATTGTTGTACTAGTATACCCTTTTCATTTGAATTCTTTGTTTCTCCACTCTGAGTGGCAGTTGCATTTGTAATTTGTGACAAAAGCAGTAATGAACTGCCACTGGGCTTTGACAAGATGCATGGATTCTCCATGGTTGATGGCTTTGCGGAGATAACTGAAAGCTTGGCCGAGATGATCAAATATGTGGCGAACGAACCCTCGGTAGGGCTTTTCTATATTCAGCAGCATACTCAGAATGCAGTTCCGAATGTCATTAGGCTCATGAATAATGTTGTGGAGAAGTCACGTGAAACAAATTTGCACACTGAAGACTTGGAGGATTCTATCACCGTGGTGAAGTCAATGAAAGAATGTGGTTTCCCTGTTGCTGATGAGATGAGTAGAGACATCAGGACATCTTTAGCAATATTGTCAGCTAAACAACCAAGAAGAGGATTAATCAATAGCCCAGTTTCAGGTTTCCAGATGGGAAGAACCAGCTCATGGGGACCAGGCACTTGGGGTCGTAATGGAGATGATGCCAAGAAGGATGGCAAAAGAACGAGCAATTACTTTTCAACTAAATTTAAATCTGCCAAAGAAAGGGCAAGCAATTTCAAGTGGCCACCACGGGATTCAAAAGAATCAACCACAAACCAGGCAGAAAAACCGTTGTCTTATCCCAATCCATCACAATTGGTCGGTATCTCTAGTTCATCTTTGCCTGCTGCAGAACTTGATGAACTGCCCTTGTCCAGTCTAACTGCTGACGAGCAAGAATTAGATAAAGAAAAGGATCAGGTTGGTCCACCTCATAATATATTGTTGGTAACAGAAAACCACAATGACTTCCAGGCTGATAAGGAAGCCAAGCTAGAGGAGTGGTTGCGAAAGACTGCTGACAACCAAGGTAAAGTGCAATGGAGCAAATGATGCAGGTGGCTTTTCCTTCTTCTTCATCGAACATGTCCAATGCCATTGCTTCTCAAAAAACCTTCTGCTTGTATATCTGTTGTTTGTGCCTAGTGAGCTTAGAAGTTATGTTACACGGTTCATCAAAATACTTGTCTCGTTTTGGTTGGTTTCACGTAGCTTTAGCGTCTCAGGTTTCTTTTATTAACTTTTTTCTGTTTTCTTATGTAATTAAATGTAACAAGAGAGATCTTCTGAATGATTGCCGCACAAGGTAAACTCTGGCAATAGTACGCCCAAAAGTAAAATCATTATTTGTGAAGCAGGATTTATGCGTATACGCTTGCTTCCAGCAACACTCCTGGTACAAGCTAAACATTTCCAATGTATTTTTTGGAACTTATCCCGCAGGAAAACTCCAGCTCCCATTTATTACGAATACGATCTTGGTTGTTGCTCAAGCCTGGCACATCTGCAAACACCCTTGAGATGTTGATGTTCACCTTTGTTGTCCAGATTTGTCTCTTCAGTAGTGTTAGGCAAGATACCTTGAGTCCTAAGTTCGCAAACATTTCGTGCAAAACTGAAGCTGCTTGTCACCCGGGGGGGGGGGGGGGTGGTGTTGGGGATCTTGGCAGGTTCTTCCCGGCTGTGTAATACGCTTGAATCAATACTTAGTTCTCCCTATTTATCTGATCTTGAAAGCAAGATCGAATAATAATCAGCCGACTCCAGCTGGCATAAATAGATAAGATAAACCATCGCAAAATATGCAAATATGAACAAAGTAACAGTGGAGGTTGATCATGTCAGCAAGACCAGTTGATGATATTCTGACGATAGTTGAGTCTTCTCTGGTGATAAACTTGTACAGTGAGATCGATCATCATTTGGTTATGTTTTTGCACGAAGAGATTTTATCATCTTCTAGGAGTCTTGAACTTCATTAGCAGAGAGCTCTGCGAGGATAAGCACCCTTTCTATGGTGGGATCCGTCCTGAAGTATACGAGGATTGAATCCTAACCACACACAATTTTGTACACAGTTGTGAATATTCACGAAGACTTCTAGCTTGGATTATTCAGAAACTGCAAGAGAGATTTTCTTAACTATATGGACTTATGACACCAATGAAATTCTTGATACTCTAATCTTACTACGATCGAATTTCTTGCTGAATGCATTAACTCGTTAAAAAAAAAAAAGAGAAGGAAAAGAAAGGAAAGGAAATAAATAAATAAATGGGACCAATCAAATGAATTTTTATAAAGCAAATAATTTTATTTTTAACATCAAAAACTTATTCCACTATTTATATATAAATATATAATCTTGATACATGTTATTATCATAGATGGGTTATGTTGAAGACCAGAAACATCGAAGTGATTAATGGTTCAATCACTCCATTAGAGAATCAAGTGTATTAGGTCAAGCAGCTTTATAAGGTTATTCTCAAGCTTTTTCATGGGATGCAGAGGGTACAGCTTCATCTGCTTGCCGTTTTGTTTCTTGGGTTCTTCCTCCTCGTGATTGGTGGAAGCTTAATGTGGATGGCAGTGTTTTTGGGGCTTCGGCCGATGCTGGTGTTGAAGGGTTAATTCGTGACCATGCTGGCAAATGGATTATGAGTTTCTCGGGTTATAGTGGTTGCACAACTATCATGGCTGCTGAACTTGGAGCTCTGCAAAGTGATTTAGAGTAGGCGCTCTCCATAGGATGTGCTCATTTGGAGGTGGAGTCAGATAGTCTGGAAACTACGCAGTTTATTTCTTCGTCTCCAGCTGGTTACCACCCTCGCTCTCACCTGATTAGTGATGCGAGGCTACTTCTCTCGGCATTCCTCAATTCAGGGTCTTGCATACGCTACATGAGGGTAATCGGTGTGCTGATTTCCTTTATAGCAAGCTTGCTTTGGATCAAACTTGGGCTTCTCCGCTTGCCGATCTTGGTGGATGCTCTTCAAGCTGATTTAGCTGGTGCTATTTTATACCAGGAGATAGTTTTCTTGTCTTGCTATAGTTATTTTATGTACCCAAGGGGGAAAAAACTCTATCTCAGGACATTTTGTGCAGGCACGGACAAGGACACAACATCGGTAGCCTTGCAGTGGGTCATGGCAGAGCTAATCAACAACCCAGGGATATTCAAGAATCTTAGAGATGAGACCAATACAGTTTAACAGGCTAGTCAAAGAATCCGACGTCCCAAAACTCTCTTACCTAAGGGCAATCTAAGACTTCACCCTTCAGCACCCTAAATCACACGAGAGAATGTGCTGAATATTGCAAGGTCAACGGTTTCTGATATCAGAGCCAAGACACGAGTTGTAACTGATGTCTACGCTATCTTGAGGGATTCGAATTCATCGGATAATTCGAATGAATCCATGCCTGCAAGATTCATGGTGTGTTTAGAGGGAAAAATTGTGTCCTGGTGCATCGCTTGCTACGATGGTAATAGGGGCTTTAGTGTATTGTTTTAAACCCAAGTTCAATGGGTTGGCCTGGAACCTGTGTAGACCGGTCCAAATTATAGAAAAAATAAATAACTCAGTTGGTAGGACATGATTAATCTAAGCTTGACATCAACCCATTGATTTTTTTTTTGAGTTTTTTTTTCAAAAAGATGTTTTTATTTTTTCCAAACCCATGACAAGGAATTTGCCCCAGGTCAGCTTTAAAGCTATGCTTTGGAGAGTGCTTTGTTTGGAAAATCAAGGACTGGGAGAAGATTGATTCTCTGCCAATTGTGTTGCCCAATGAAATACATGAATTCATTTTTAAGAGCTACCATTGAATTTCAGACAAGTTCAAGATCAAATTGTTCTTTAGGTCTATCACAAAGTCTGTCCGGTGGACTTTCGCTCTGGAGAACCAAGCATGTAATCCCTTGAAATTTAATATATTGATCCGTTTGCCCCCAATTCCAATATCCTTACATTGCCTTTGCAAAATAATAACATACAGGCTAATTTGATCAATTTTCTGGCCATGACCACAGCTATAACCAGTCAGCTCGAGTTGGGACGGGATGAACGAGTCAAACCACCCCAAATACACTTCGACCTACTATACAAAGTACAGGCGGAACCCAAGATGAAACTGGATGGACTAAAACCTTTAACCAGAGGATCACTACCTTTGCATGCATGTAAAAGCACAATTGCAACCGAAGCTCGGTTTTCTTCGCCTGTATTCTGTTTGCCAACAAGCTGTCCATCCTGTAACTGAAAAGGCAAAGTTGAATCAGTTTTTTTCCCTTTATTTTTACAAACCATTACACGGCCATCTTATCTTCAACGTCAGAGAACATTTGACATTGACGATACAGAGTATAGTACCTGATCTGAATCTGGCCACGAGTCTGCACTGACAACCAAATTTAGTACACAGGCCTTTACTGGCAGTCTTCATCATAATTTTTTTTTTGACGTTGATTAAGGTCTGGCATCAATGATCATATCTTGTGCTTTTGTGATAGAGGAAGTTGAAGTCAGATTTCAACGTGACTAGCGCTTGCATCATAAAATCTTCTCTCCATCATGTCACAATACAGTTGTGCTGTTTAAAATAATGATGAATTGAACTTGGAAACTATAAATAAAAACATAACCAATTTACCTGGATTCATAAAACCTCCTCCATAAGGACACATTCTCCACACCACAGTTGGCTTGGGGACAAGCTTCATAGAAAGTGGGTAGTTCAGGGGCACTGCCTCTCTCCAAGGCATGACCAAACTGTTGGCCTTTGTCATAAAGCTCCAATTCATTATGCAGTCTTTGAGAAATGACTGCAGTGATGAAGAATGAGGAGTCATTGATGACATCTTGTTTGATTAGATACTGCCATTTTCACTTCTCATTGCAGACACCATCCATTACTCCTAGTGCTTTTGCACATGGAACATGCATCTTCAACAGTTGGGAATAGCACGTACAGAATTCTCCAGCGTCCCCAGTTGACTACTTTAGAAGAAAGAAGGAACAAATTCTGCAACACATCAGAGAAAAGCATTCAAAATGGAGAGCGAGTTCCCCACCAAACAGGGATAGAAATATCAAATCCACAGACAAGGTATTGATACATGTTTGATACACATTTCAATTTTATCATAAAAGAGAGAGAACAAGTAGCATCAATTGAAATAAAATTCAGAAACATGTATCACTAAAATGCATTCAACCTAGTAATCATCAAGAAAAATGAGTGCTCATTTGCCATGCACCAAGTGACGTGATGAAAAACAATATCAGAAACCATAAAGTTAACTTGCACAAGGAATTCTCAAAATAACCTTGGTGGTAGAAGATAGTTCACCATCCTAGATACTCATCAGGGAGGTGCTGTCTGATCATTCTTCAACATGTATACTTGACTTTGTCCTAACAAAATTGAAGCATTTATTTTAGATTTCCATGATGAGAATAGTTAGAGAAAACAATACTAATGAATGAATATGGACAGAAAAAAAAAGCATCAGTTTACAACCCTTTCTATGGAGTGTAAAAAAGTGTATTTTTCCATAGCTCCTTCTGTGGTTCTAGTGAATATATGTCACTTCTCTCAATGGAAGTGCAAGAACTAAAGTCATCGTATTATATAGGAAATGGATGGATTATATTGATGTTAGTATGAAGTGATAAAAGAGCATTTACATTAACTTGACATAACAAGAGAAGAAGAGGCTCAATATGCATGTAAAGAGTAAACAGAAAAGGAATGATTCACTTCCACCTTGAATCCAAATATACCAAAACTAACAGATTTATTATAAAACTAAAAGGATTTGATATTTACCTGCACTATTCATTTCAGGAGGTGCCTGATTTGTTGTCCGAATTTCTTCGGATGCCTTAGCATTAACCATGTTAGAATTGGGCAGAGGAGCAGGCTTATTGCTGCTGCGCACTATTTTAGCCCTCCTGCAAGATTTTAGTAATAAGAGTTAACAGGGAAAATTCTTAGTCAAATGGTACAAGAAAAATTTTAGAAGATCAAAAGAAACAATAATGATAAATCATCTTCAATCAACACAAACCTGATTAATTTTCGCTTCAAAGTTCCCTTTTGTAGTTTTGACATCCCTTTCCAAAAAAGAAGTAAAATGTTATTTCAAGTTCCACATAACAGACTAACCTAATAATTCGGAGAAAAGAGGAAGTAAACAAATAATGTTTCATCATTTTCACCTGATTTTAGACCTAAAGAAGTAGCAGAAGCTTTGCGACCACCTCTCTCGGCTTTAATAGAAGCAATAAGTGAATCAGCAGTGGGCCCCAAACCCTTTCTCCCAATCAATTTCACTCCTAGCTTCTCGCAGAGATAATTCATCCTCATTTCATCACCCCCTCTCACCTCTCTCAGCTCAAGCACCTGTTGCTTTGATAATAAAGTGTACACATGAAGCGGCTGTTGCTGATTGAAATGTGACTGAAGTTGCTGAAAAAGGAGCTTATTGGAATGGTGTTGATCTGGCCTAGAACTTTCCTGACTCTTTTTCCGTGGTTCATTAAATGTAACCCTTAAAATTGCTGTTGACTTCAAGTCTGGATTATTTCTGCCAAAAATAACAGAAAAACTCCCAAACTCTATATCTGGCTCCCTAAATAAATCTGCAAGAAGGGAAGCACAAGCGTGGGCATTATTTGATGGGCTCGGATTAACCTTCACCCTTAAGGCTCGAGCGCCAGCATACTGAGCTATGTTTGCAGCTTCTCTTAACCCACTGAGAAAAGCTCCATGCATGGTCGCCGGATACCGCCTCATTGTGGCCTCCCCAGCAAAGAAAAGTCTCCCATCTCCCACACTTTCTGCTAATATATCATAGTCATCTCCTGATGCTCCAACTGCAACATTAGAGTAAGAACCAAGAGTAAATGGATCACTACCCCATCTTGTGCAGATAGTTTGGATAGGCTCAGGGACAGTTATTCCTTGCGGTTCATAAATACCTGCATGCATTCAAACTTGAGTCGCATATAAATATTATTTAATCATCTACTCAATATTCAGATTTGCTTTTTATCTTGAAACAGACAATTACAGTGGGCAATGCTACCAGACATGGAAGGAAAGCCAATTTAAATGACCACGCATAATGATGTAACTACTCCAAATGTTTGCAACTAACACACAAATGTGGTATTCTAGAAATTGCAGAGATTTATAAGAAAGAAAAGAGAAAGCTACATAAACAATATTTTCAAACAAAAAGTTGAATATATTACCCTTGAGGATCTGAATAACCTGGGTCACCGCATCTGTAGGCGGCATACTCTCAAATGTATGTGCAGCTTCCCCTGCTACTAAAGCAATCAAGACCGGACCACCAGCAACAGTTGCATAGCTATAAAACAAGAAGAATTCCCCTCGAGAGCTTGTATTGTCAGTCAAATGACCAAATGTGTCAAGATCAGTTTCCCAAAACACGCAAGGAAAAAGCATTGCCACCTTATTCAGCAGTCCATATCCTAACCTTTTTATCCCATCAAGCTTCCTCTGTGGCAACTCAGGAATAAACTTGATCGACCCACTCTTCAACACCCCAAGTGGAACTGTACACAGCACCATATCCCCCTCAAAGACTTGACTCCCTGCAATAACCCGCACCCCATCACTCCCATACCTAACAGTATGCACAGTCTTCTCATACAAAATCGGTACATTCTCAGCTAAAGCCTGAACCAACCGCCCATTCCCTCCAGGCAAAAAACAATGATCCCCTCCCATGTCATACGGATCATCCTGGTCCCAAAATGCCAATGATAACTTTGACAACAAACCTGCATTCGCATATTCCAAATTAGCACAATGCCAATTAAACAAATTGATCTCCTCCTTATTCACTGCATCCTCATAAACCTGCCTAAATGTCTCCAATGCAGCCCCCAGTGATACATCCACCGAGACATCCCCCATCAACTGCCTGAGCCTACTCGCTTTATCCAACAACCTATTAAATGCCGTCTCAACCTTCATATCCATATCCAAATCAACTGGTTTCCCATCCACACTATAAAGCGGACACTTATCCCTCACCTTATGCATTGAATACCCCAACTGCCTCGCCAAAATCCCCAACGGGTTCCCCAATGTCCCCGTCAACACACTCCCTCCTAAATCCACCGACGCACTCACCCTATTCCCGGCTCCTCCTTCCATTCTCTTCGTGTAAACTCTCCCACCAGCACGCTTCCTCCCTTCCAAAACCGTAACCTTAAATCCCAACCTCATTAACTGCCTCGCCGCACTCAACCCTGCCAATCCTGCCCCAACAACAATCACATTTGATTTCGTATCCTCCTGGGGAAATTGCTCTTTTATCGACTGCGAAACTCCAAAATTAATATACCCACGCGAAACTAAATAATTATAAGCAGATTCTAATAACCCATGACAATGTTTCGGCACGGAATTAAGAAACATTTCTTTAGTCACCCAAACATTAACATTCTCACGCCATTTCGCAATTATATGATTCCTAATTAAAATGTAATTAACCTGTTCGATTCCGCCGATATTGGTGACCACACGGGCATCTATTTCCTCTTCAGTTAAGGAATCAGCAGGGAATCCAGCAGAGAGACCGATCACGGCTTCGTTTGTTGGATCTTTGTTGATTACTATGATTTCTTCGGAGATATCGGGGATTGGTTGTTTTTGGTGTTGGTTTTGTGAGAAAAATTGGGGGAAGTGAAAGGAGGTTTGGGCCTTTTGGGGTCTGCCGCGGCGGCGTTTCTTGGGAATAGGGAAGGAGAGGAAGGCGTTGGGATCAGGAAGCGCAGGCGCTGGTGCGGGTTGGTTTTGGGTTGGACTAGGGGTCGTCTGGGAAGGGAGAGGAAGGAAGGGGATGAATTCGAGAGGGAGGGAGGAGAATTCTTCGGGCGTTGGTATTGGTGGGTTCATGATTGTACGATTTTAGTTGTTGGTGGTTGTGGAGAGAGTGAATGAGGTTAGTGTGGCGGTGGCGATGGTTAAGCAGCTGATAGCGTGGTGGATGACGATGTGTAATAGTTAATTTCTTGAAACGAACTGGATTGCTTTGTGAACGACGTTTCGTTGATAGTGATCTGAGGCTAGATACAGATGTGCTTGGGATAGAGGTGAGGGGAGATATAATTTACTCTTTTTTCTATGAGGAAAAAAAAATAAAAAAAGCATATAAAATTTGCTCTTATGGTGGCCTTTTGTTTTATACAGTGGAAATAATAACAGAACAACAGCCTATGATGAGTACTACCCATCGTATCAGCCTGAATCAAATGGCCCCTACCAGGCGGGGGGCTTTCCCAAATATGAATACGCTCTACCCTTTTAGCCCCAGGTTTAGCTAAAAAGTCTGCACAGGAATTCCCCTCCCTGCGCGTGTGATGAAGATCAATCACCCATGGTCTCTGCATCAGCTCCTTAATGTCAGCTAAAATTTATGGAACCCTATACTGTCTTCTCCAATGAGTCGAATAGCATCATGAAGTCAAGAGTAACACAGAATCTTAGTAAAGCCCTGGTCCCAAGAGAGTTGAAGACCATGTTTGATAGCTTGCAGTTCTGGCAAGAGATTTGTGCCGACCCCAGCAAAGCCTGAGAAACTCATTAACCAAGAACCTGCCTCATTTCTAAGGAGACCACCAAAACCCAACCTGCCTGGATTGCTACACGAACTGCCATCTACATCCAGCTTAAACTTGTGGTGGTTTTTTTTTTTTTTTTCATTAAATAGATTGTACATTAATTTTCTTTTATCGTATCTGGTCAAAACCCTCCCGAACAACCTTAACTCCTTAAGTATTGAGCCTGGAACCACTTTATTTATTATTTATTTTCTGTACTTCATTTTTTTTCTTTTTTTTTGGTAACAAATACACTCGAGAGGACTTGAATTGAATGTTGAGGCCATTTAATTTAGGTACCGTTTCACTTTGCAGATTTAAAAAAAAATTAATTTTTTTAGTTTTAAATTATGTTTTTGGTGTTATTATATAGTTTTGATGTGTTAATATTAAAAATAAATTTTAAAAAATAAAAAATATATCATTTTAATATATTTGTAAGCAAAAATTAATTTGAAAAATAACTTTTATTATATTTTTAAATAAATAAATCTTTATACATGTTTTATCTTGTTAGTAACTTTGTTTTGATGGTACAATATATTCTTAAAATATTTTTAAAATTATATTTTGTTTGAAAAAATATTAAATTATATTTTTTTATATACTTTTCAATAGTTTTAATTTGATGATGAAAAAAAATTATTTAATGTATTTTTAATTAAAAATTATTTTTCACTGCATTAACAAATACATGCCTTAAACACAGGGACAAAATTCAGCCATTAATAATAACCTAGTGTCATAGTCACATAATTTCAAAATCCAGGGACTGATATGAAACAATATCTAAACTTTCAATATCTAACTCGTAGTTATTCCAAATGAAAAAAATCCATATTTATAATTGGAGCTCCATCCTTTTTCCTAGAAATAGAAGGTTAAATTATTACAGAGCCAGCCAAGAGCAGGAAATACCTCCAAAAGCCAAATACAGCGTTCTTTCATTTTCGACTACGTTCTCCGTCCTTGTCCGTCTCCCTCTCTGTATCAACAACAGTAACAAACCGATCATCCTTTTCACTACCTCCTAAACCGGCGATTCGTCCCGATATTTCGGTCTCGCCAATGTGCTATCAGCATCCATCCTTCGCCGATTCATAGGAACACCTCCATGTCCGCGTTCCACTTTGCTCTTATTCAACCGTCAATCATCCGAACGCGACGTCGTTTTCTTCTTTCGAATTGAAAAGCACAAATCTGATCAGCTATTTCGAGTTTGTTATCATCTACTGTTCGTGAATTGTTTTGAATCTGTTTTAGTAAATTATCTGCTTTTGTTAATTTCTTTAATATTCAGCTTAATTAGAGTTTTTATTGTTGTATTTTGTGAAAATGATGAGATATTAGTGTTCACCGTGTTGGATCTGGCATTTGCTTCTTTTTATCTGTTTGGTTGCTGAGAAAATGCTGCACACTTCTCTTTCTCTATCGATCTTTTGTTTCTTAAATTATTTTTAGGACGGCTGTTTCTGAATGAAGTAGAAAAAATTGTTAATAGATTTTTTATAATAAAAATCAGCAATTAGGTTGCGATGACCTTTGGAGTAGAACTTTCTTAGAAAAGATTACTTTTATTGGTTATGTTTCAACAGCTAATAAGAGTCAAATTATGCATTCGGAGAGCATTCAACTTTGACTTCTTACACACTATTCCTTAGAAACTAAGAAATATTAATTAAAAAATGCAATATATTTATATCTCAACTTAATTATATATTATTGTTTTTGTAACTTTTATTGGGTATCTGAAGGAGACTAGTTGAACATTGTATTTATGGGTTATGAAATAATGAGAATATTTCATTTTGACTGTGTTGGAGAAAATTGCCGGATGTTGGACTGATTTTGTCATTTCATTTTATTGAATTTTATATGTTTTAGAGACTGAATCATCAAGAGCCAAAAGAAAAATGAAGGGCCTTGTTGGGATGAGCTGGGTGTAAAACTGCAGTTGAGGTGAAAGGATTAAGATGGGGATTTTTGATGGGTTGCCTGTTCCTCCTGACAAAGCAGTGAGTCATTTATTTGTTTATTTTGGGGTGTTTTTGTAGAAGTTTAATGCAATATTTATTTTATAATGTGCATCGACAACTGTTGTTTAGCCAGAGTTTTGGTTTGGGCAGTAGATTTCAGATTTTAATTCACCATCTTGACTAGAATTATTAGATTGGAAGTTGAAAGTGTTATTTTGGCATGAAACTGCCATCTGGTTATAAATTTACATGATAAGAGCCTATGATGAATCATAAATGTGTGTGTTGCCACAATATGTATATCTTTCTTGCAGTAGTAGATGGTGCTGCATCTTGCGAAAACAATTTAAGGGTTGTCAAGCATCTTTAAGTGTTAATGTGGAAAGATACTGTATTTAATTTCATTATGGTCTTTCTATGATTGATTTCATGTCAAGTGACAGCAACTCCATATCAAATTCTTAATCATGTAATCATATAGATCATTCAGTAATGTTATGTAGTTTATTGTCATCTTCCTTTTTATTATCCTGTTGTTGTTTTTCTCATTCCCTTGGTTTGCTCCTTTGGTACAAAACAGTATTTAAGAGAAGAGCTTTCAAGAATAGATGAGAGTTGGGCTGCTGCACGTTTTGACTCATTGCCTCATGTTGTCCATATTTTAACCTCAAAAGATCGCGAAGCCGAAGCCCAAGTTTTGAAGGAGCAAAGTGATGTTGTTGAGGATGTCGTCGATGAAGTTGTGCAATCTTATCATAGTGGCTTCAATAAAGCAATTCAAAATTATTCTCAGGTTCCTTAAATATTTTTCTATATGCTGATCTAAACATGCTATTTCTAATTTTTATCAATTTTCTTGCTTCTGTGTATCCAAGATAGCGAAAGATAGATTGTTTTCCTTTCTTTTTTCTTCCTTTTTTTTTCAAATTCCTTAGATCAGTTTCATATAAAATATCAATGTTTCCCACTCATAATTCAGATTGTAGAATGTTATGATTTGAAAGACAAAGATCATACTATAAAATATCAATGTTGTCCCCTTCTAATGCAAATTGTTCTTTGAAAGTTAGGGATCATACTAAAGAAATTGCAACAATTTTTTAATGGTATTATTCTAAAAACACCACATATTTAAGTATACACTATTTTACAGATTGGAGCCATGTCAATGACCAAGGATTATTTTTTGCAACCCTGATGTAAACTAAAACAATACAATAGAAGTCTGCTAAAAAGCAACTTCCTTTCTCTTATTTTCAGATTGGATGTAGATGTAAAATCTATAGAGTGTGTAGTTTGTGTTACCTTCTGACTACATATGATACAATTTGACTGCATTGATTTGCCAGAATCTCGAGTTCATTCCCAAACAATTTTATTTCACTTTGGGTTCTAGTATAAACCTCCTAAGCTCCCTCCCGACCATGGTTCAGTTATTCAACTGTATGTTTTAGGTAAATTTAGTAAATTTTTGTTGATTTCAGTAGATGTTTAAATAAAATTTATATCAGTAGCTTTCTCACTGTTGAAGCTGTTGATTTTCAAAGTTTATAATCCAAAAATAACAATTATCTAGCCAAACATGTTTCCAGACTGTTTCCCACAGATGAAGATTGTGATCTAGCTGCCCCTTGTTATAATGGCCACTCAGTTGCTTTAGATTACATATTTTTATATGTTTTGACCTATTTCTATATCAAGAAATTCCTAACTTCATTCATTTTTTTCTTCTAAATTGTTGCTTGTATTATTCCTAAAATTTCCCTTTTATGATGTAAAAGCCTGATCAAATGCTTCTTCATAAAAAAAAGTGATAAATGATTGGTTGATAAAGAATTGAGGGTGATCGTCCATAGGGGAGTGAGTGAAATTGTATGCTAGATTGTGATGATTTCATCACAAGTTCTGTGGGACTAGATTTACTCATAACCTCATAAAGGATTATCATATATCTCACTTCTCTGGAATTTGACAAAAAAGAGCTGGTGCCTATTCTTGATTATCATTTTTAAAATTTTTCTTCCAGATCTTGCGGTTATTCAGTGAATCTGCTGAAAGTATCACTGCATTAAAGATTGATTTGGCTGAAGCAAAGAAACGTCTTGGTAACCGGAATAAGCAATTGCATCAGTTGTGGTATCGGTCTGTTACACTACGACACATAATCTCTCTTTTAGATCAAATTGAAGGCATTGCTAAGGTTGGTCTAAATTTGCCAGCAGATTTTGTAAATGATTTGCATAATGAAAGGATTTGCTCTACTACCACGCTACAATTCATTAGCATAACAGTGTTCATGGCAGAACTATTTCCATGTCACATATATTGATGTTCTGGAACCAATCTCTACTGCTGCTTTTTTTTGGCTTAGGTTCCGGCTCGTATTGAGAAACTCATTGCTGAAAAGCAATTTTATGCAGCAGTTCAATTGCATGCTCACTCATCATTGATGCTTGAGCGAGAAAGTCTTCAAACGGTGGGTTGTCAAACTTCCTGTAATTAGCTCATGAGAATGGTCCATGTCCTTATTGTTTGTTTGGTTTAAGTTAAAGTTCTGTTTTATCTCATATTGCTTCCAATTCCTAGATTTGATGGTGGTGACTTAGGACATCATAGGTTGTTGGTGATTATTTACTGGCTCTACACTGCTTATTATGGATGTCCAACAAATGTTTTTTTTATCTCACACCATTCTTGTTATAATTGTCAAAATCTAGCTTTGAGATTTGATTGACTTGTAATACAATACTTTTGGAGGTATGGAAGCAATATCCTTTCTATGAAGGTCAAATTTCACTTAACACTGGTTCAGGATTTCAACATGGGGTTTTTGTACATGTTTTTGATTATTTTATTTTTTTTGCTGACTTGACCCTAATATGTCATGTAATTGGTATTTTGGGAACTTCGAATTTAATATGATTATTTTCTCTCAGGTTGGTGCTCTTCAAGATGTGCGATCTGAGCTGACAAAGCTGCGAGGAGTTCTCTTCTATAAAGTTTTAGAGGATTTGCATGCACATCTTTACAACAAGGGAGAACATGGGTAAATAGAATTTTGATGGCATTTTGTGCTTTATTTTTATTTGCCTTTTGTTTGCCAATTTATACCCTCTCCTATATTGCGTGTGGAGAGTGATGCTCGTTCTTGCTGATATCACATAGATCATGTGTTTTATACTGGGAGCTTCTCTTTTATAATGTTAAAGAAAAGTGATGACATTTTTAAGAAAGCTTCTCTCTCTGTTGTGATTCTTAAGTTTGCTGGAACTGTTGATCTTTTGAATGTTAATGCAAGCTATAATTTGAGACCTTTTTTTTCTGCAATTGAATTTCCTTATATTAGTTTGATTATTTTCTGCAGCTCAGTTGCCTCAAGCATGCATGAGAGATATGATGAATTGCCGACTACTGTAGCTGTTACTTTTCCTATGAGCAATTCACAATCTCTATCTCGAAGAACGAAGTTGATGAAAGGTGACAATCATAGCTTTGCTGATGGATCATACAGGCCAAGCTCTATTGATGGAAGGCAAGAATAACTTTCTTCATAATTCAGTGTTATTCTCCCTTTGCTTTGTACTTCCCCAGCTCATTAATTCTCTCTTACTCTTGACATTCCATTTTTCATGTCTATGAAATGATTCCTAAGTTTAGAAATAGATTGTTTGTGCTTGTTTCTCCTTTGAACAATCATATGCTTTCCTGATCTCTTAAATGCTCGCTCACATCATCAAGTCAAATTGTTTTGACCCCATATGCCATTCGATGTTCTAGTTAAGTTTTCAGGTTTTCAATTGGTTACTTTTAGATTGAGTAATTCATAGCTTTATCATGGCCACTTTGTTTCCTGCTTATTAATTGTCACTTATGAAGTCAATATCCTTTAGGCAAAATTTTCCAGTTCATTTCAGCTATTTCCATTCCATCACTTTGGGGGGTGTTTTCAAATTGGTTATATTTTCAATAGAAGTGCAAATTGTGAAGATTTTCAAGATTCAGCATTCATGGATATGTATAAGATTTTTTTTAAGTGTTTATTTTGTAGTGATCAGCTGTTATTTGTTATTATTTTCTGACCATTCATGTCTATCTTCCTTCACAGTTCATTTGATGGTCCTGATGAGGATCTTGATATATCTGATGAGGCAATGCCCGATGGGCACATTGGATCAATGAGAGCAAATGGTGGCAATGGGAACATGAAGGACATTAAAATTGTTTCTCATCAAATACCAAGTTGGCTTTCAAATTCTACTCCAGATGAATTTATTGTATGAACATTATACTTAAAAACCACACTCGTGTTGAATTTGTGGTGGTTATTTTCATTTTATCTGGGATGAAGTGCTGGTTTTTACATTTGCATGCAGGAAATTATTCAAAAGAGTGATGCTCCACTTCATGTGAAGTATTTGCAGACCATGGTTGAGTGCCTCTGCATGCTGGGCAAAGTTGCAGCTGCTGGTGCAATATTATGGTTGGTTATCTGGCTGGTGCACTTCATGTATTATGTGAAAAAATCGAATTTCTGTGGTCTTCATATCTGCAACTATACTAAATTAGTAATGATCACCCATGTGTATGGCATGAATTTGTTATGCTATTTATTTTATTTTCCTCCTTTGCCCTTTAATGACCGGATCTGTATTTGAACAACATTTATCAAGGGAAGTTCCGTCTCTTGTTCAGTTTTCTTGTATACATTATTGGCATGGTTATGTTCCTTGTCTAGTTATACAAAACCAAAAGAAGCATTATCTTATTGAATGTTTAAGTCATCTTACAATTCTATTCATGCTCATATAGAACTAGTTAGTGCTTGGAGAGAGTATATGACATTATTTGCCCCCTTTTTTTTTTCTCAACAGCCAAAGGCTGCGTCCTACAATTCATGACATCATCACTTCCAAGATAAAAGCTCATTCAGAACTTGTCAACTCTTCAAGGTCTAGCAATGACCAAACTGCCCAAACCAGAGGTCTTCATTCTGTGAAAGGACAACTAGAAAGCTACCAGTTGTCAAAACAGAAGCGTCAGAATGGGATGTCATTGTCACGGACACTATTGGCAGTAAGCCCTGTCTCACCAGTGATGGCTCCCACAGGGAAAGCACAGGCTGCTGCAAAAGAGCTTCTTGATTCAATTTTGGACATTGTTGTTCGAATATTTGGTAGGCTACTGGCTGCCATCTTTGTTAATATGATTTGAAAAAATACATTTACCCTTGACACCTTTGTTGTTCTAGAGAATCATGTCATTGTTGGAGAGCTTCTGGAAGTAAAAACTGCTCAGAATGGTGACATGAACACACCAAGGTCGTTGACAGCAGATGCAAATTGGAGCCCAGATTCTGAAGCATCTCAAATTACTGGAGGTTACAGTATTGGCCTTTCCTTGACAGTTTTACAGGTACTTGATGAATGAAGTCAGTGCATTTGAATGTCTGTTTTCTGGTAGTAAACCTTTGCTCATTTTTATCTATTGTTTTCCTTATATGATTGTGTGAAAGAGTGAATGCCAACAACTCATATGTGAAATTCTGCGAGCTACTCCTGAAGCTGCATCTGCAGATGCTTCCGTACAAACTGCTAGACTGGCGAGCAAGGTCCCTTCCAAGGGAAAAAAGTGGGTAACATTAATTCTTACAGTGTTCCTTGCTTCTTTATGGTACATTTTCTTTTGGATCTATAAGGGGGTTTCTTTAGGTCACTTTCAACCAGTCAGAAAAGCTCCTTTTTTTGTAATTTTCTAGTCTTGTGTCATGTAATCGTGTTTCATTCTCTTTGAATGAAATATTCTTCTTTTCTTTTCTTTTTTTTTTAATATAAAAAAAAACTGAACAGTTTTGTTTTATCAGAAAGATTGTATAGTAATGCCCTGCCAATTCTAATGTGTTACAGGGATGGTTCAGAAGATGGGCTCGCCTTTGCTTTTCGCTTCACGGATGCAACTATATCTATTCCTAACCAAGGTAGCTGGTATTCATTCTTTTGTAATGCTGTTGTTTCTGCTTTGTTACAATCTTGAATAGTTTGAAATTAGGCCCGTTGAAAATTTATTAGAATTTACTGAAACCATGCTTTAGATGACAATCTTATAGTAGTAGGGATTCTCCTCTCATCTTGATTTAGAAGAAAACAGTCACTGGTGACTTCATGTTTTTTGCCCCAATGATGCAATGGCCGCATCCCCAATTATGCTTCAGTTTTCATCTGTGTTAACTTTTTTTCAATCATTTTCTTTGTTAGATTTGTTTTTCATAGGCTATGGGCTCCTGTCTGATTAATCCATAAGTTTCATGGTTCCCCATGTTATCAATTATTCAGGTGTTGATCTCATTCGTCAAGGATGGAACAGGAAGGGTCCAAATGTGTTACAAGAAGGCTATGGGTCTGCTGCTGTCTTGCCTGAGCAAGGCATATATCTAGCAGCATCTGTATACCGTCCTGTTCTTCAGGTTAGTGACTGACATTGACCCAGAGTGTCAAACTTGAAACGTATTACGTGTTCAAGGCTTATCTTGTTGGGCTTGTCTAAAGTGATTTTTTTTCTGCAGTTTACAGATAAGGTTGCTTCAATGCTGCCGAAAAAGTATTCCCAGCTTGGGTAAGCTTGAAAACCACTGTACTTCTTGTTGGGTGACGTGCATATGCAATCAAAGGTCCCATTGCATGATCCACACTATGCATATTTGAGTGTAGATATTGGGCCAAAAATTTTCTTTAGATTTTTCTGTGTTCCAACTTCCTTTTTTATTCATCACTTGGCTGAATTCAAACATTGCACTAAATGAAAGTAACGTGCGAAAGTCAAATAGTGGAGGCAGGGAAGATGCCTGACCACCTTCCAACCAAAATTTTACTCTTTGTATGGTCTGTCCAAATTCTCATTCCATAATCAACTACAGAACAGAATCACTGTATTTGATACCATTTCTGTTAAGGGGCAGAGGGGTTGTTGGCATTCAAATTAGCCAAAGTGAGCTAACATGACCCGAGTATGGTCTCGTTACATCATTACCTAGGTAGTTCAATTTTTTTTACATTTGCTTAGAGGTGATCACAATGAGTGGGTATCTGTGGTGTTTATTTGTTTTGAACTATGAAGAGATGGAACTTTTCATGCTGCTTGCACTCCTGGTTGTTTAGAGCTTGACCATAGTATATTAAGCTCAATCAAATGTTTGATTTCAAAGATTGCTGCACAGTTATTTTATGTGTTTCTTGTTATTTGTATTTTTTTGTCTAAGAGACTCTCTGGGGATCCTGATGTGATTTTTGTACTCTTTGCTTAAAAAACTGCAGGAAAGATGGATTGCTAGCTTTTGTGGAGAACTTTGTGAAAGATCATTTTTTACCAACTATGTTTGTGGATTACCGGAAGGGAGTACAGCAGGCTATATCAAGCAAGTTCTTCTATATGCTCCAAAATTTAGTTTCACTGTGTTGATTGTTTAATAATCCATGATATACCTTTTCATAAATTAATTAAGTTCATCATACACTTGTTAATATTCCCTTGAGTAGTTTCTCTTGTTTAAGTTAATATACCATCAGCAGACATATTTGTTTGAAGATGCAACAGTGTCAGTAGATTGTAAGACAATAGGTTGAGTGCCGAAATCACATGGACAATTGGAAGAACTTTATTTTTTACTAGCATTTTGAAAAAAATAAAAATAAAATAAACTGTTCCTCCCAATGAAGAGCTTCAAATCGCTTATGGAGGTCTCCTCTCTCTAAAGCAAACAAACAGGGGGGGGGGGGGGGGGGCACTGATTTCAAGGGTTTCCCTTGTCGAGTCAGCTTTCGAGGCCTTTTCCAAGGAAAATCCTGAATTGGATCCCAAATTTTTATTTTTTTATGCTCAAGGACATGGAATACAAATAAGCTACATGATAATCTAAGTAACTTGACCAATTTTAATGATGCTGAGAGAAATTGCTGTTAGAATCTACTGCACATGCATGCTCAATAAGAGATCGTTGAAACTCATTTGCTCTGTTGTTGAACTCTTTTTTATTGTTTACACTGTTTAAAATCTAATTCTGGAAGTACTATCACAGGTCCAGCTGCATTTCGTCCAAGGGCCCATACTGTTGCTCCATATACACAATCAATTGAGAATGGTCGACCTGTCTTGCAGGGACTTTTGGCTATTGATTTCTTGGCAAAAGAGGCAAGCATATCTTATCTTTCCATTTTGCCATTCCTTGAATAAGTGCAATTTTTGTTGGGTTTGAGAAGATCTTGACTGTGATGCTTTTATGTGTTACGGAATGCTTTTTGACATTTCCTGTCAGTTAGTTTTAGTCTGATGTATTGGATTTTGTGACGTCTAATGAACACTTATCCTTAACTCCAGGTGCTTGGTTGGGCTCAAGCAATGCCTAAATTTGCTGGTGACCTTGTGAAATATGTACAAACTTTCCTCGAGCGAACATATGAAAGATGTCGGACATCATATATGGAGGCATTTTCCCCTTTTCTTTTCCTATTAACCATAAGAATCATTAGTGCTGTTTGCTTAATCTGTCTTTTACAATAACATCTAATTTTATGTTTCTCGAAAGCATTAAGTTCTTGCTTTGTTGTTACTATTCCTGAACATTGAAAAGAGATGATTTCTGCATGTGCCTATAAGCCTATTTTTGTATTGTGTAGTCACCATGTAGCATCCATCAGCTAAATTTGTTGGTAATCTTTCAGGCAGTTCTTGAGAAGCAGAGTTATATGCTGATCGGAAGGCACGATATTGAGAAATTGATGCGATTTGACCCATCAAGTGCATATTTACCAAATTCAGTTGGTGAATCAAACATGGTAAACAGTGCTTCAGATGCTGAATCTTTAGAGATTGAATCAGAATTGAATGAATTATTATTCAATCTGCGACCTATCAAACAGGTATGTGTAATTATATCAGCTAGTTGTATTTTTTATTACAGGGATTTATTTTGGTCCCTTTTGTTGTCACAAAGTATTGCTCTCTCTTAGGGGTGGGGATGTGGCAGGGGCAGGTAATATTACTAGAATTCTATTGTACTTAAATGGTTGAGGTGCTTGTTTTGGAGACAGTTCCTTCATTACTAACTGGTAGAGTGGACATTGTAATTGAACTTTATTGAGTCTTGTTGATGAGTTTATCTTCCCTGCTTTGGACTCTCTCTAAAATTTGTATCACAGATGCAAATTGGTTTTCTTTTCCTTTCATGTCTCATTTGCAGGAAAATCTAATTCATGATGATAACAAGCTTATTTTGCTGGCTTCCCTTAGTGATTCACTTGAGTATGTTGCAGACTCAATTGAAAGGCAAGTTCATCTTATTAGAGCAATAAATGTGTGCTTTAGTATTCTTTTTGTTTGTTGCATGAATAAGCAATAGGAGGAAATGAGGAAGTCAATTAAGAAACATCAATCTTCTATTGTCCAAAACTAGCCCTTTGTTCTTGGCTTGATGACACCATGATGCTTTCCTTTTCTGCAATTCATTATCTGAGCTGCTATAGTATGCTTGGTGGCTATATACAAGTTCTGTATTGAAGTATTAGGTGCCTTCTACATTAAGGGTGAACCTTTGTTGGAACTTATGGTCATCAGGACATGAATACCTATTTGGAATAGACATGAAGATAAGGGTGTTCTATTGGTTGTGAACTTTCAATCGGTGCCAACCATTTTGTGGCATATCCTGGGCCTCAAAAATAAATGACAACTAAAATCCCATGGAATACTCCTTGATTGACTATGTCCTCATGTTTGCACTCTGTGGGATCAGGCTATGTGAACCTTCCAACTAGCAAGGGTCTGACTAACCCCTATCGAAGGCACTTGAATGTTTGGAGAACCCTTCTCAAAGCTCATTATCTTTCCTATTTAGAGGATGATAATTGCGAATAGATGAGCTCTACTCTTGATTTACCCCTTCAAGACACTTGGTAAACATTGTTGTTACCTTTTATCTCCATGATAATATCTCCATATATTTTGGGCGTGCCACTTGCTATGGTAGTATTTAATTTAATACTTTAGTTTGTTTTTGTCACCTATAAAGAGCAACTGTAGAAGGGACTAGTTCACATCTTCTATCTTCTCTGGGATCAATTTTTTATGCAATTCTGATAAATAGAAAATTGTTGTTTTTCAAAACTTCATTCATTAGAAAATACCAGGCATTAACTTATGTGAGATTTTGTTTAATTTATAGGCTTGGGAAAATAACCTCACGATCACCAAATCAAGTAGCAGATAAGGGCAAGACACTAGCATCATTTGCTGATGATTATAGAAAATTGGCTATTGACTGCCTAAAGGTTTTGCGTGTAGAGATGCAGTTGGAGACAATATTCCATATGCAGGTTTGAGAAACACGTGTATTCCAAGAATTTAATCCCTAAATTGGAAGTGATATCTTTCAAATTAACTCTTCTGAGGGAATACCTTCAAACAGGAAATGACCAACAGGGTGTACTTGGAGGACCAGGATGCAGAAGAGCCAGATGACTTTATTATTTCACTCACTGCACAGGTCAGTTTCAATGATGTATGGTTGGCATATTGGTATTAAACAGTAGATGTCCATTCCAATCTTCTCGTACAGCTTGTGTGGACAATTTTTTTAGATGAAACATTGTTGCATGGAGCATATTTTGGCGAATTTTACCTATCTTGCTCAGTGTCTTTTAATGCTATTGTCATCAAATTTTATATAATTTCTTCAGTTTTCCTGTATGTTCTTGGAATCAAATGTTACATCTCTTTCCCTTACTGTAGATAACACGTAGAGATGAGGAAATGGCACCCTTTGTTGCGGGAGTGAAGCAGAATTACATATTTGGTGGAATTTGTAGCGTCGCAGCAAGTGCATCTATCAAGGTTTGAATCTCTACTCTTGAAAATTTGGCTGACTCTGATGTTGTTTTACTTTCTTTTTTTTTCCTTGCCCTCTAAAATGCTAGGTACCTGTTATCTTCCTTTTTCACGCTACTAATTGGAAACACAATGTCTTATCAGGCGCTGGCTGACATGAAGTCCATTAACCTTTTTGGAGTTCAACAAATATGCCGAAATTCAATTGCGCTGGAACAGGTAAACTTTAATACATAATAATTTTGTAATTTGTGGAATCTGGCATCCTTCTATTAACCTGATGAAACGCACCTTGCCATTAGATTGTATGAAAAAAAATGTGGTATAATTATTTTTATTGGCGTTTTACAGGCCCTTGCAGCTATTCCATCAATTGATAGTGAAGCTGTACAGCAGAGATTAGATCATGTCCGAACATATTATGAACTGCTAAACATGCCATATGAGGCAAGTGACTGGAAACATAGTTTATTTTTGTTAGTAAGTCCCTATACTGCCATACTAAGATCGCTGTCATCTCCTGAATTTTCAGGCCTTGCTTGCTTTCATCACAGAACATCAGGGCTTGTTTACAGCTGCAGAGTCAGTTTCTATGACCCTTTTTCTCTTGTGTCACTGGTAAGAACTTATTTAATATTTAATCAAATAAAACATTACATTGATTTTGCAGGTATATCAATCTTTTAAAGGTCAACGTCTCAGGGAGAGAAACCCCCCCAGATGCACAAGATCGAGTATTGTACATTTTATCTCATTAACTCTTTCATTGGTGGGAGGAGGATTATTTTGTTGTGTGAAAATCCAAGCGGTTCATTATTAATGTTGCTTCACAAATGTATAGAACCGATAATTGACTTGTTTCAAGTTTGTGGATACGGCAAGATGCAGAAAGCCAGTTTCATGGATATCACCTTCCAAGTATGCAGAAAGCCACTTTGTGTTGAATTTTTGGGGTATATTGCAGAGGTAAGGGGCTTGTCAATGCTTTTGTTATTGTAGCGTCTTGTGTAGTAATATTATTTTTGTATCCGTCTTTCCCTGGGTTTGAGAGAAAAGGACCAGGGTTGAGTACTAGCTAGAAAAATAATTGATGTATTTTTCTTTTTACTTTGTAAATCATTCGTGTTATTATTTTCCCCAGATCCTCTTAGCACTGAAAGTCTAGTTATTATTTTTAATAAAATAAAATAGATGCTAGGCATCGAACTTGTTTATGCTCTGTATAAGAGGTGGTCAAAGTTGACCGCAAAGATTTTGACAATACATGCAAGCACATTTCATACTGGATTAGCTTACACCTTACTATGTTATATTTGGTGACTTGGTGCCATTCGATCTCTGTTGATTTACCGTTGAAAGATTTGGTAGTAATCTAAGTTCCTCGGGGCTCTTGCTGGAAAAGAAACTATGGCTGGTCCACTGGGCCTTTTAACTATCCTTGAATTCTTATTTTAGCTGACTGACCAGGACCATTATGATTGACATGGCGTCGTGTTGAAGCTGAAGTCGTGTTAGAATTGACAACCAACCATCCTGTGCCAAATGACAGAGTAATCTCAACTGGTAATGGTGTAACTGGAATGATTCAACTCTTTTTTTTCTTTATCATGGTTTTGGTTTTTCAGTCAAGCTCAAAAAAATATGTAGTCTAGTCTAGAACCGAATTTTCATGTGATAATTATTCCAGTTTGATATTTACTGTTCTTAGACCTATAAAATGATATTTACTCGAAACAAGACGCTCACAATTGGCTTGAGTTCATTATGAAAGCGGGAGCTAAAGCAGTCAGCAGTCTAGAATTCAAAATCATCATGGCAAGTCCAAGTAAACTTGCTAAGTTTATTACAAGTTGAGTCATCCTTGGATGATAGATGCCCAAAGACAGTATTTGTTGGATAACACAAGTATAAATAGTCGTCAAATATGTTTTAAATGTATACCCACACTGATCACCAAAAAAAGAAAAAAGAAAAGAAAAGAAAGGGCTGAGGCCCACAAGCTATAAATTGATCGTGGAAGAGGGACAAACCTGGCTACTTGTTAAGCTAAGCTCTAGCTGAGAAATTGTCACATGTTAAATCATTACAACCTTTTTGAGACCAATTCATTTGCGATGTCTTGCATCTCCAACCCTCGACGAATATTTTCCTGCTGTAGAAACTGGAAGCCAATAGAAGATATTAGCTAGGAAATTATAAGATACATTGAAATGAACACTTACATGCAGCAGCAATCACTGCATAAACGGTACATAAGCTGGTTGATCATATCAAGAGAAACTAAAGACACCCTAGGCATTACTTCAGAAACAAAAATGATACACAATCACAGGAGAGACAACTACCTCAGACCTTGTGACTAGATTCTTTTCTGCTTCAGAAAAAGAAACTTGACATTGTTTAAGCTGTTTCTCCAAGTCAAATTTTTCACACTCTCTCAATTTCTTTTCCCTTTCTATTTCTACAGTAAGATGGTCCACTTGAGTCTCAAGCTTCCGACATAAACTTTCATAGTCAAATTCTTCTTTAAGTTTCACCATGTTCACTATTCACAAGAGAATTCTAGAATACTCAATTTGATTCTTTATAGGACTCACCCGTTGCCCAAACATGATTGTGCTAGTGGTCTGCATGATGTCGTCCAGATGGCCCAATCGTTATTATTAGTGAAGTCCTTGCAGAGCTTGTTTAATTGAAAGTGATTATGAATTTCCATAAGAAATTTATCAAAAAAAAACAAAAAAGAATACTAGCAAAATGTGGTAGATGCACTTGAGCATCAGTACGAATTCAAAAAAAAATAACAGGACCGATGTGTCACAACACATAAAGGAGAATTCTAAAATAAATTTCAGAAATAAGTTCTCCTTAGGTAAGGAAAGAATATAGCAAGGCAATGCTCAGCCTCTTTCTACTAATATTTGACCTGGGAAAACGTTATAACACCACGCGTTGATATGTCAAAATAAGGGAAACTAGAAACTGTTGCTGTAATCTCGTAAAATTTAATTTGGAAGGAGAACAAAGGGATTATGTGAAAAGGAGCAGAAAATAAAGACTGTTGGGGCAAACCTCCAAATGAATCACGCAACAATCTGGTTAACTTAGAATCCCTTGGGGGTATATGTGGACTGTTTTCTGCCAGTGCATTTATACATTTGCCAAGGGAAGTAAGAGAGAGATTGATAAACTTAGCCTCTTCGAGCAAGTGACCTACACTGCCTACACAACAAATATACAGGACAAGGCTTGTTACACCCTAAAATGCATGCTTGACAGAAATTCCAATGAAGGCCCAGCCAAACAAAACAGAAGTACAGATATCAGCTCTGACTTGTATAATATCACCAACATACCAGATTTGTCTAATCTTTCAGATCCAACAAGATCCACAATCAGCAACTTGCTTTTCCGTACTCTAGGTAACCCATTGCCACCAACTAAATTACTTTTCACATCTTTCTCTTGAGAAACGGTTTCATCTCCTGCCTTTTGATTTATGGATCTCCGTGCACGAACCTGTAAGACCAAAAAGGTTCGGATGCTAAAAATTCAGATTGTCACCACTGGTCAAGAAACACCATGAATCCTCTGCAAACTTGAAATTACATGAACAAGGAAATCTAGTATCCAACAAAATGCTCACCATTAGAATTGCATGACTTCGGGAAGATTCAGTATTCTGCTTTGTATTAGCAGCATGACGGTTTGCTTCGCCAATTTGTAGCAGTTCTGAAAAATGATCGAGATCTTGAACCTTAACTACTGAGACATCAGGCAATGATACTTCCCCAGTCCTTGCATCCTCATTAATAGGGATACTAGTCTTTTCTGGTGCAAGCAAGTCTTGTATAGATTCCATATACAACTGGAGCAGCAACATGAAGTGAGAATCTAAAACAGAAAACATCCATCTTAAAACTAGCATGAATATCTTCACACAGAAATTGTTTGATAACAAAGTAAGAGCGGGAAAAAAACGCTGTTTTTAGTTATAATAATCAATTATAAGAGTCATTTTCATTGCAGACAATCAAATGATACACAGTGTTCCCATCCAGGGAGGGGCCACGCCATTGCAGTACTTCTTCAATTGAATTAAAAACACAGGTTTCCACATGCTACCGTCTCACAATCACAAACTTATATATAACAACACATGAAAATGTGCCCCATATACTCATTTCTTCATTTCACGTGAAATGGCACCCACATCAATACCTGCAAATAGGAGACCTCCACAACATCAGAACCAGGCATCGTACTAGCAAGTACATCCTCAAGAGCTCTGACCATAATACCACGCTCCGCCGCATCATCTTTGCCCAGTTTCCCAACCGTATAAGTTTTTCCGGTACCTGTTTGACCGTAAGCCATAACCGTCCCGTTATACCCGCTCAACACACTGCAAAAAAGTACATCAAAAATTTCCAGTCTATGATCAACATATTGCATCCAAACCATACAATCAATTCGATTTCTTTCATAATCAATTATGAATTAACATAAATATATTAATCATATACTCAATCGCACATTACATTCTAATAAATATGAATTAGTTACCTCAACAACAACAGACTTCACAACAGCTTCGTAAAGGCGCTTTTGAGAAGCAGTTTCAGTAAAAACCTTGTCGAATCTATAAGATTCAGAACTCCAATTGTTTTTCTTCAATTTCAACCTCTTCAACTGCATATCAAGAAACAGCATGAATTGTTATTTACAAAAAATATATATGTGAATAAATAAAATAAAAACATTTTTAATCATAGACTTTTCAGCACATAAAACAAACAAGAAAAAAATATAATAATAACCTCAGGTAGTAATTCCACACAATCATTAAAATCGGCATCTAAAATGAGTTCTTCTGCATTCCTTGGCCGTAACCTTGCAGCTACTCTCACTCTTCCACTGTCTGTCATTAACACAATAAATAAAAATAATTAAATATTTTAGAATTCAAAAAAAAAAAACACTCCTCTCCGGTTTTCGAAATTTTTTTTCTTCCGAAATAGCAAGAAAGCAGAGAGAGACCGTTGTCGAAGTCGAGAGAGTGAGAGCGGGAAGAAGTAGGAGTAACAGAGCGTCTGGAAGGAGGAGGAGGAGCCTTAGAGCGAACAGAATGGTTGCCGTTACTATAATTTTGTCGTGAATCTCCATTTCTCGAATTCGAAGAGGAAGATGAAGAAGATCCATGGAGAGGAGTAATTTGACTTTGTTGCTGTTGCCTCTCTACTCTGCATGACACTCTCACGGTTGAATTGCGAGCCATTGTTGGAATTTCAAAGCCAGAGCGTTTCCATTTTTTTTAATAATAAAAAAAAAAGAGTGAAGGAAACCGTTTTCTTCGTTTTAGGAAATTTGTTTCTTCTATTCTTTTCCTTTCTAGAGGAGATAAAAGTTCGAGGCCGGCACGATGGGAGAGGGGGGACGCAGCGTGTGTTTTTGCGTGTGTGAAATGGTTTTTTCCCGCGCGTTGAGGTGGTGTTATGGACGACATGACGTTGGTGTCAGTGTTGTTTAGCAACGGCAGGCTGGTTGTTGGGTTAGGTTACGTGTTGCCGTTTTGGGATTAGTGGGCCTAATGAAAGGGCTAAAATTAGCCCTGAGACCGAGAGAGGAGAGATTTTGAATTTGGAACACCAAGTGTGTTTTTAGTGATGGAGTGTATTGTTTTTTTTTTTTTAAATATATATATATATATATATATATTAAATATTTTTTAAATATTAATATATTAAAATTATTGAAAAATACTAAAAATATAATCTAATTTTTTTCCATGTAAAACACACTAAAAAAAAAAAGAGTCACTTAAATAGAATTTCAATTTTTTGTGATTGTGGCTGCACTGTTCGTTAATGGAGTTTTGGCTTGTGTTGCTCGATGAATGCTGCATCAATTATCTGCAATCTTTTTGTGAAAACGATGGATATATAGGAATTTGTTTTTTCCACGGACCAGGTTCTCTAAAATCATGGCTTCTAAAATCAGGTTATCTGCAATCTTTAAAAAAAAAAAAAAAAAAAAAAACTAGTGTGGAACTGCTACAAGATTACAGTATTATCATGATGATATTAAAATCTCATCATCGTATAATTAATGTCAGTTCTATATAATTAATGTTACTGCTTCCTAGTACTTCGCTAGCTACAAGCCTCCAAACCCACAGCCACGGGCCTGTTCTGCTTTGTCATGTTCTGAGAATCTGAACATTCCTAGGCATCCGAGCTTTCAAGAAAGTGCCGCCCCAATTACTAATGCACGTACATCATCGTTTATTCAAGTTGATCACTCCGAGAGAATTATCTTTGTTACTAAAATTTACAAATATTGAATACTCTTCTTAGTAGTAATAAATTCCTCTTATAAAATGAAGAGGACCATATTTTCGGATATATCATGTTATTAGAGGTTATATTTTTTAATATTTATGAGTTCATATCAGTAATATTTGGTTATTTTTTTGAAATGTAAAAAACAAAGATATTAAAAATAGAAAGAATATATCTCCCTTTCCCTTTCATTTTGATAAATAAAAAATTGCCCTGGAATTATTATAAAGCACGTCAAGAACTTTAACAAGGACAGCTATATCAAAACAACTCTTTAAGAACTTATTTGTAGGTAATTACACATTGTTTTATTTAATGTGTTTTTCTTATCCTAATTGCAGTGCATTTATCTCGCATTGTCATCATATAATTATTCTGGCAGGGTTCAGCTTGCTTTTCTATGCTGATTAAATCACTACTACTTCATACTCCAAATGTTAAAGCCAGCTATCTTGAAAGATCAAATAGCAGTGTCAAACTAAATGAATTCACAGTTTCTATTATTACTTTCCTGTCTGTTTTGTTTTATCCATTATGGCCGGCATAAGAAAGTTTGATTCCAGGAGCATGCTGGATACAGAAGTGTGAAGCAACCTTTTCAAATTCGTAAATCGTTTGTGGGATTCAACAAATATAGAAACGCGAGTATGAAAATCCAGACTTTTTGAGTTTTTTAGCATTGCTGTAAGACCTTAGTTGATTTTCAAAGTGTTTTTTAATTTAAAATACATTAAAATAATTTTTTTAAAAAAATTTATTATCTACTAAAAAATGAATATGGTGGTAACAATGTTAGTTCAAGTAATCAAAATAGGTCATGAAATCTCCATACCTTTGATCTCTACGACAAGTTAATATTTTTTGATTCCATGAAAAACCACATGTAGGCTCTTCACACGCATTTGCATTTACATTTCCATTGTATGCATACAGATCCTCCTTGCAACCAAGATATTTGCAGATTCAATAGATGGATTTACATTTTGATACTCGTAATGCAAGCTTCCCCGACATAGTTTGCCTTCTTCTCATGCAGTGGTATAGATCAATCCCTTCAATTTAAAGGCCAGTCCGATTCATAAATACTTGTGCCATCCAACAATGCAATAGCGTGCAAAAAGCATAGGCACCTCTCGTAAATTAGAACCTTGAAGCTGTGTTCCATCTGATTTTGAAAGTTGCTTCCAGGTAGAGAATGTAAAACTCCAGCTATTTTGCAGCGACTGCTTTTAACATTTCCATCCCAGAGTCTTCAGATCAGTTTGTTTTAGCTCAACATGCTTCCCAAGCCTGAGAATAAAATAAAACAAAACTTAGAGCTTTCAGATCAACTGATCACAAAAGAGTTGGATTCTAAAAAATATAGCATCGCCAGCGAAAGGCAGCCTCCTTTAGAAAATGCACGCTCCATCAACAACTACAAGCAACAACAGAGAGCCCTTTCCCTAAAGGGACGAGAGTAAATTTGGGCCTGGCACCCACCATTTGTCCCAAAACATCTATCTCATGATGTATCAAATGTTTTAACTTCTTTCTTGCACTTTTGCAAAATGAAAATTTTGATTCAAGTGAAAAGGATGAGAGAGAGGAACTCAAAGAATGTTCTCAAAAACAGAAAAATGTCAGAGACAATCACCCGAGGTCTGATGGGAGTCTGAAACCACCAATGCGGACACGTTTCAATGAATGAATCTGAAAAATAAAAAACATAAAAATAAAAAAAGGAGAAATATCTGATGTAAACACATTGAGCAATAATCAGATCATAAACAAGACAAGAATGGAGTTGCTATTAGTAGTCAACATAGGAAGAGTGCCACTAAAACTGGTAATGGCCATTATCTGTGTTGAATTTTTTAAGATAAAAGCATGCAAGTAAAAGGACAAAAATGTTTATCATCTCAAGCCACACTTAAGATTAAGAAGCAATCAATATATCACTGTACTTCCCCTATACAACCTCTTAGTAAGGATATAATTGATCGAGGATACATATAACAATGCTGATGATACTGCTAGTTTCCTTCTTTTTTTTCCACTGTAACAAGGGTCTCATAAAAAACTAAAACCAACCTCGAGCCCAGCATTTTTTACTAGTTCTCGGACCTCATGGTTCCTCCCTTCATGAACCTGCAACAACAGTAAAAAGTCTTTAGCATTTATGCGTGTTAATCAGCTGAGATGAGACATTGAACAAAGCAAAACCTCAAAACCAGAAAGAAACGCACAGCGTTACACAAATTGAAAAGGAAAATGATCATTGAGCAACAACACTTGAGGTTACATAGCAATTATAAGAATCCCATCCATCACACTGGTGTAAACAGCTCTCTTGCCCCACTTGTTTTTCCTTCTTCTCGGTGAATATAAAAGAAAAGAACATGATTTTTTATCAACTCCATCTCATTGAAATCCAAAAGTAATATCATTTAAGCACTTTATAGAAAAGCATGAAACTGTTTCACTGTGTTAGAATTTGGAACATGCTGAAAATCTACCTTTGAAGTCGGAACACAGTGAGGAAGGTCAAATTCAAATGCAAGATTTGAAATATATGATAAAACAAGTAGATCCACGAGAGGAAAGGTTGTGATGGATAAATGATTCGTCTTTATGGATGCAATACTATGCAATATTAAAATAATTCTTGCTGGCTGAAACATGAGAAAAATACCACAATACGAAGACGAGGTCTTGGTCTATCTGGTTGTTGTGGTAACAACTCCACAGAGTCTGGGACGCAACGGACACCTTCAATGACTGTTCCTTCGCTGATGGCAAACAAATGTCGCTTGCTTACTACACCATCAACTGTTGCAATATATCTGCAATCACACATACAGTTACTAAAATGCAGAGGATGTTCCCGTGTCTAACCAATCGCAGCAAGTTATATCCAGTCCTTTGTCACCAAAAATTAGAAAGCAATTTCAGTCATGATTCAATCTATTCTGCAGGAAAATTAAGCTTAACAGTTTGTAGTTTGAATAAAGGACAAATTGCATGAAAACTTACTCCTTTGATAAATTTGACGATGGATGTGCAATTTGTTGGGCAAAGTCTCCTGGAGAAGAAAGACATTAGTTATTATCAATCCATTGAATTTTGAAAAAAAAAAAAAAAACTCAGAGAATCCCAATTCAATATATTCACAAATCATAATGTTATCATCACACCATCATTGGTCACGATAATCAACCCAGTTGTGGCAACATCAAGTCGTCCGACAGTAAATAGCCGTGGCTTAGGTAATCCTGGATTTCTTTTATCCTACAAAACACAAACAATTATAACAAACTTCCAAAAGCAAGTAGATAAAAAAAATAACATAAACACCTTACCCAACTCTGAAAATAATCATCCAATAAGCACATTACAGACTTAGACTCTTTCTCCCCCAACGAGCAAATGTACCTGCCATAATTCGCGGATCACATCAGTATCCACCGCACATACTGCATAACCATCAAGAATACTTAAAAACAAACCAAACATAAGTGCTAACCTACCCTTTTGGCTTATTGAGAGCAATATAAATTTTCGGGGGCAGTTTCTTGGGAAGCCGATTTCCATTAACATAAATAGCATCCCTCCCGGGATCAACTCGAGTCTAAACATCATTAATACAAGTTAACAAAGCCATAAATTCCAAATTCCAACAGAAATACTAGTTTTATTAATAGAGAAATCATATATTTATTGTTATTATTATTACCTGTGGAGTATTGCACACAGAACCATTAACAGTCACTTTGCCTTCAAAAATCAACGCTTCACTGCTCCTCCTCGACGCCACTAATTACAGAATTAATAACAGATTAATACATTCCATATACGCATGTACATGTGTATATACGTATGCAAAAAACGAATACGTAGAGTATTTTACAGTGATTTACCTCCGGCAGCGGCTAGAACTTTACTCAACCGCTGCGCTTGGTCTCTAAAATTCTCATTATAGAACCTACGCGCCGCCTTAGACCGCGTAGGCTCCGCTTCCAACTTGGCCTTCACATTTCCACCACTCTCTTTCTTCACCTTGTCTTTCTTTTTCTTTGGTTGTGTTTTGGCGTCGGCGATAGCGTGGATGAGACGCGCGGGAGGGTTAGATTGGAGCTTGAGGTTTCCATCTTCTCCGCGGACTATCCAGGGAATGAAGAGCTGGCCTGGAGGTAGAGAGAGGGATGCGGCGTCGGTTTGGAGGTTGGCAGGGAGTTTGGGTTTGGGTTTAGGAGGGGCGAAGGTGATGTTGAATTCTAGAGAAGCGGTGATGCGTGTGGGACGGATGGACTTGTTGAGGAGGGAGAGTGAGGGTTTTCTGAAGAAGGTGAGTTGGTGGTGAAGATGGAGAGTGGATAGCGATGCTGCCATTTCAGGGAGGAGGATTGAGATTGGTCTGCGGGAGGTTAAGCTTAGCCGTTAAGTTGATATTTTGTACTTGGATTGGGTCTCCTTTTCTAATGGCCTGGGCTTTTCCCTCTATTTTACTCCCGTGCTCAGTTTCTTTTAAATGTAACTTTTTTTTTCCTTTCTTCTCCTTTTCTTTTCTTTTTTTCTTTTTGTAAGACTATCGTTTTTTCTCTCTTCTTTTTCAAGGTTGGAAATGTGATGTAAATTATATTTTTAAATTTTATTTTTTAAATAATATTTTAATATATTTTTGAATAAAAAATATTTTAAAAAACAATTTAATTACACTTTCAAGTACCTTTTAAAACTCTTCAACCAACTTTCCTTGAACCTCAAATTGACGAACCCATAACACGCAAAATTATTCTTGTGGCTGTGCGCATCGAATCCCTTCGAAGACAACTTGGAAAATCACATTAAAAAAATATTTTGGTAATAGGAAATCTTCCCTTAAAGTCTGATTTCGAGCGTGGAGAATAGTGTGTGCAAAAATAATTCAATCATGACATCATAGAAAAATAGGTTTTTGGTTTTTATACAAAAAAAAAGTACCATTCAACTTTAAAAACTTTGTCAGATGAGCTTGTAATCAACTGTAACTAGAGGAAATATAACATATTTTCTTAACCAACTATATGATCTCGCATTATTAAAATATACTAGGGTTTTTTATTTTTTTTGGATTCGAGGAAATCTCATTTTCTGAAAAATACACTTTGTGGGTCCAGGTGAGGGAGTAAAATCCTGGCTGTCTCAGACTCTTACAAGAAGTGCACGTCCTGACTCGAACTCAAGACCTACTGTGCAGATCTCAAACCTTTTACCATCATGCTACGTCCCTTGAAAAGACCAGAATCTCTTTGTTTAAAGGTAACGGTGGAGAAGAAATTAATAATACAGAATTTCATAATTTTAAAATATTTTTTAGTAAATAATTAAAATTTAAAACTTAATCGTAAGATATTTTTTATTAATTATTTTTTCTATCAAATATTTTATAAAAAAACAAACACAAAAAATAAATATTTTAAAAAATAATAATAAAAGAATTTAAAAATATTTTCACAAAATAAACCAGCTTAGGATATTCGATGCATCTAATCTCCCGGATACAAGCCCCTAGTTTAACTGGACACTAAATTCGGGCACATTACGAGGCGCAACAAATACTTCCCTAATTCAGGCCTATGTAATAGCCCAAGCCCAGAAACAATGTCCAAGCTCTCTTTCAAGCCAGTTCAAAAAATAAAAAAGCTAAGCCCATAATGACGTCATCATCTCCTTCTCGATTCTCCTTTCCTCCTCCGTCTCCCTCCCTGTCGCAGACACAGAACAGAAGCCGAAGAGAAAGATTTCACTCTATCGAGCTCTCGAATTCATAGCAAAAATGGCTCAAATCCCTAACTTAGACAACTCTCCTCTCAATCTTAAATCCTTCAGGTCTGCAATAATCACCATTTACTTAACTACTCTTAACCACGATCACTAATCTACTAATTTTTAACTTTTCAGGGAACAATCTCAGAAAGATCTCGTTGACATCCTCAAGAACGTAAGTTCGTTGTCTGTTTACCGAGAAAATGCAAATTCTCAAGTTTCTTGCAGATCCGTTGCTTTAGTTTAACGGAATTCTTTGTACAATGTAGATTAGCGGTGTTCATATTCCAGCTAGGTTTCTTGAATTTTGAGAAATTTGATGTTTCATTGAATTTCAATATTGATTTTGATTGTAAATTTAATAGATTCGAGGAAAGAAGTGTTTAGTGATTGATCCAAAGCTTAGTGGATCAATTTCGCTGATCATCCAGACAACAATTCTTAGGGTAAAAAGTTTCTCTATTCTGTCATGCTTTAGTGTGTTTTATTAGCTTGATGAATTTGAATGGTGTAATTTAATTGCTGATTTTAGAAATTCTGTTGTGTTAATTGGTAATAAACAGGAAAATGGTGCTGAATTGCGGCATCTTTCAGCGGAACCAGTTCAGACTGATTGTACTAAAATGGTTTACCTTGTTCGTTCAGAGTTCAGTCTGATGAGATTCATATGTTCCAATATTCATCATGACACGTCACAAGGACTCCAGAGGGAGTACTATGTTTATTTTGTGCCTCGTCGTGAGGTTGTTTGTGAGAAGGTATGGTTTTAGTGGTAGTTCATTTGCACATTTGAATTCTCATGTATTGATCATGTCTAGGGTTGTAAGGTGTTTACTTGGTTGTGCAGGTCCTTGAGGAGGAAAATGTTCATAACTTGGTGACAATCGGGGAGTACCCATTATACATGGTTCCATTGGATGAGGATGTACTATCATTTGAACTTGACTTAGCTAACAAAGTATGGCTGCTGTTTTTGTTCTCTCCAAAAGACCTTTTGGATATTCTTTTTGTTTATCCTCATCTATATTATCTTCCTTTTCTTTTCTTTTTTCCACTGAGTGTGGCAGGAATGCCTAGTTGATGGTAATACAAGTTCACTCTGGCATATTGCAAAGGCCATTCACAAGCTTGAGGTTAGATGATTTGATGGATCCAAAAAATTTACTTTTAAACAATATAGTATTGAGAATGTTTCCTGATAAGTATGCTTCTCATGATTATACTTTATGGAAAATTATGCCTGCAGTCTTCTTTTGGAGTGATACCAAATGTGAGAGCAAAAGGTAAAGCATCAGTACGCATTGCTGACATTCTCAATCGTATGCAAGCAGAAGAACCAGTTAACTCATCCGATGTAATTGTGGTTACTTTAAGTATGCTTTTAAGTTTTAACCAATGTGCCAGTTAGACACTTCTTTGTATATTTACAATTGATTTGTTGCATGTGACTGATTACTTGCTCATCATTTCAGATGGTTATGCCAGAAATAAATACTCTCATTCTTATAGACAGGGAGGTGAACTATCTCTCTTCCTTTCCTTCTTAGCATAATCAATTGTATCTAACTTTTGCAAGGAGATGTGATGCAAGTTACTCATGTACATGTGCACTGGCATGCATAAATTTCCCATCATTGTCTTAAGAACGTGACTGCACTTTTGAATAGGACGAGCATGTGAAAATTTTAAGAAAACTGAAAATTAGAAAGTGACTGCACATCTCAAAACATGATATTGGATATTATGTGTAAGGATTGGTCACAATCCTAGATAACGAGATGGAAATTGCTTTATATATACTGCTCCTGGGAAAACTTTGTAAACACCCTCTTTCATGAAAAAAAATTATATAAACTAAAAGTTCTCTCTATTTGTTCTTCTAGAGTCCAAGTACTGTTTCCATGGTATCTGCCAATTGAAATTCCAAACTGTAGTTGCAATGATTGTAAGTTGTGCTGACATTGGGTTTTTAATAGCCGGCCCAACCTGCTATATATTATCCGCCTTGGGCCTTACCGCCCTCGCGGTTTTATTCTTGGTGACGCGAGCCCTTCTGGCCTAACGCCCCAAAACGCGTATGACAAGTTAGCACCAGCACTACTAATAAGGCCAGCAACTAACTCCTCACTCGCTGATGTGGGATCTTACAATTCACCCCCCTTAAGGAGTCTGACGACCCTGTCGACACCACCAGAGAGCCAATGAGGTCGGCTCTGATATCAAATGTAACTGTCCGGCCCAACCTGCCATATATTGTCTGCTTTGGGCCTTACCGCCCTCACGGTTTTGTTCCTGGTGACGCAAGCTCACTTCTGAGCCTGACGCCCCAAAACACATATAACAAGTTGGCAACCAGCACTCTTAATAAGGCCAGCTACCACTTCCTCACTCGCCAATGTGGGATATTACAGGGTTAAACTCCACCTATGGTCATGAAATTAAGACATTTAGATTCTGTAGCTAATTTAGGAGTTAGTTGTAGGGCTTTGCAGGGGTGTGCATATCAATGAGTTAGTTGTAGGGCTTTGTAGGAGTGTGCATGTCAAGTCAGTCAGCAAAGAAATTGATTGAAGTTTCTGTTTTTGAGCTAAGCTGATACCTGGGCCAAGCTAGAATTAAAGCATAAACTTGTAGTATGAATTGTAAAGCTGATATCTCTTGGACTTCGCATATTATGATCTTGATGTATAAATAAATACTCTTGCTATTTAAAAATTTATCCGCTTGCTGCAGGTGGACATGGTTACTCCTATGTGCTCTCAATTAACATATGAAGGACTTCTGGACGAGGTAATTTGACACTCAAGTTTAAACCAAGATTCTTTAGCTATTTTGACTGCTTTTTGGTGACTATATGTGCTAATTTTGTTACTAAATATGATTACTGATGAAAAATGTGTTTGTGTCCGTGTCTGTAATTCTATAGTTTCTGCCTTAAATTAAGTATTACTTCGACACAAAAATATTTGATCTCTCCTAGCATGAGCATCAGAAAATTTTAGTTTCTATTATTTGGATGCTGAATATTCGAAGTGTTTCTGAATGAACAACAATGACAATACTTATCTATGGTTAGTTGGATATGTTATTAGCCAATCTCTAATTAGATTTAGTGCAGTTTCTGCACATCAACAATGGTGCCATGGAGCTTGATTCATCTATCATGGGTGTTCAACAAGAAGGAAAAAAGATGAAAGTTCCACTTAATTCAAGGTATGCTATGTGATATATGGGTATTTCCCCCCCTCTTATCTGTTCCATAGAAAAGGGAAAAAGAGATGATACAATGGGTTTAGATGGATGTTGGCGAGGAAGTGTTATCCTTGATTGAAATCCTAACTCATATAAGTGCATGTTGCATAGGTGCAGTTGGATTAAGATTTAAACCCCATGTTTCACTGAGCTATCAGAACCTTCAACCTTCTCTCTTGCTCTCTACCCCTGCCTTTTCTTATGTCTTGGCAATTAATTCACTGTACATGGCTGAACCTTTTTTCAGTGACAAGCTGTTCAAGGAAATTCGAGATCTCAACTTTGAAGTTGTTGTCCAGGTTGCTCCATTTTTCTGGAAGTTTATTGTAATTTCCACATTAATTCAAGATTCTCCTTTTCAACTGTTATCAGTTCTTTGTATGCTCTTCAGTTTCTATTTCCTTAGTGGGCATCTGCAGTATGATTACAGGTCCTTCGTCAAAAAGCAACATCTATGAAGCAGGACTACACAGATATGACGACTACTGTACGTGAATTGTCATGACCTGAACTTTCATGTTTGTTTTTTCATAATTAACGAATAACTGTTGCCAACTCACTACCTGCATAAGTAGCTGCCTTGTATTTGTTTGTTCTTCTTTCTGCTTTATGAGAGAGCTTCCCAAGTCGAGAGTTGCAGCTACAGTTTATACCAATAATCAGATTACTATTGCATGCAAGCTTAATCTCTTGAATGCTTTACTTTTGGATACTTGAAGAGTTATGTGCATATTCTAATCAGGTGTCATTTAATTGATACAGCACCAGACAGTTTCTGAGTTAAAGGATTTTGTTAAAAAGCTGAATTCATTGCCGGAGATGACTGTAAGTCACTCTAATTCAATGCTCACCTATCATGCCCTCTATCAGTGTTGTTCCAGTGATGCTAGGTTTTGATTTGCTGCTTCTAATGGCTTCAGAGACACATAAATCTTGCTCAGCATCTGTCAACATTCACATCAAAGCATTCATTTCAGTCACGACTTGACATGGAGCAGACACTTGTTGAGGCTCAGAGTTATGACATGTAAGTTGATTTGAATTCTTACATCCTTGCTTTGAGAGCTTTATATGCTCTGTTCTTTTCTGCATATTGATTAATAGGTTAATAGGCCAACATTTGCATTTGTTCTATGTCATTCAGTTACCAACCTTTTTCTGCATGTTGACGCTCGTAGAAGATGCTGGATGTGATATTTTTATATTGTGTGCAAAAAAATAGTTTATTTGATTTCCTTTAAAAATTTAGGGTGTGTTTGATGAGTAGATGGATTGGTCTAAGGAGACTACATGGGACGAACTTGTGCAGTAGGGGATGTTGGACAGAAATCTGGGCACGTGGCAAGATAGAAACTGCCAATGTTTCAAACAATAGTATAAGAGTTGTCCTGTCTAGTCATATTAATCAAACTTATTTTCTGTGTGCTTTGATAAAACTTTCCTGTACACAATATTGGAAATGCTTCCTCAATTCAAAATGTTTGTATATGCATTTGGAATAATGTAATTGACTAAGATTGTTTTGTCAGATGCTATGATTACATTGAAGAATTAATCCATAAGCAGGAGCCTCTAGTTACTGTCGTGCGTCTTCTGATCTTATTTTCCATCACAAATTCAGGGCTTCCTAAAAAGAATTTTGATCATTTGAGGTAAGAATAGCTTGGTTCACCTTTTTTTTAATTTTAATTCCTCATGCTCTTGACTTTCACAGCTGTTTTATCCTTTCTATTATGTAATTATATTCCAGTTATTCTGCATTATGGTTATTCAATACTTCTGTATTCCTCATTTAGGAGGGAGCTGCTTCATAGCTATGGATTTGAGCACATAGCAATGTTGAATAATTTAGAGAAGGCTGGATTGCTTAAAAAGCAGGTTTAGTATGATTTTTCCTTCATAGCAACGCATTTTGTTTGCATTACATTGTAATTTAATAGTTAAGGTAAACGGCATCTTTCGAATTCCCAAATTCATTGTACATCATTCTAGTCTTGCAGGAAAGTAAAGGCAACTGGCTGACAATCAAACGTAATCTCCAGCTTGTAACTGAGGATACTGACACTACCAAGTATGCAACCTCTTGATCATGCAATCTGTTTTTTTTATAATAAAATTATTTAAAGAATGTTTAATACATTGTCCATTTAGCTCTGCTAATCTTTTGTTCCAAAGCTGAAGATGCCCAGGGATAATGAACTGGAATGTATTATGGGGCCTGATTTCCTGTGGCTCAGAATTATTATTTTTATCTGTTTCTGAAGTTGAAAATTACAGAGTCTGCTAAAACATGTTTTAGATTGTTTTCTAAAAACACATTTTCTTAAATTCTCCTGAAACTGCATCCATGAGCATCTGTAGTATGCTTTCAATTTGTTTTTCCTAATTTATCTCTAAAAAGTTGAAATCATCTTAAATTGAAATTCTCCAAATCTATTACTGTTTGAAAAATTCATTCTTGAAAAATGAAATGGAATGTCATGAAAAAATGAAGCACACTTTTCTGCATTTATAAATTTATGCCGTTTTGATTTATTTTGCAAGTTTGCCTTTTCTAACAATCCCTTTCTTTCATAACTTGTAAAACTATTTCTTATGCAACAGCCCCAACGACATTGCGTATGTCTTTTCTGGATATGCACCACTTAGCATCCGCCTTGTCCAGCATGCTGTTCGATCTGGATGGTGGGGTCTATTTTGAATTCTGCTTTGAGCTTTTGTACTTCTTCAGCAGTGGATCCTGCATGTTTACTGGTTATCTATATTCATTTTTGTGAACTACCTTGAAGATTAATGCATCTGTGCCTTTTCTGGTCTTACTTAAAGATAAAGCCCCTTAAGCATTATAGGTTGAATTGAAGCAAGTTTAATGTGATCGAGGCCAACTGATGCACAATTATTTAGAGTTGATTTATCACCTTGTTTGTGATTCCAAGAAGCTTAAGTTCATGTGTTCTTTGGTACATTTAATTGGATATATAACCATCTTTGCACTATAAATGTGAACTTTACAAGTGACCTTATCTTAGTGAAACATGATGGCTTGACCTTTCAGGCGTCCCATGGAAGAAACTTTGAAGCTGTTGCCAGGACCTCATTCAGAAATGAAGAGAGTCAGTACACTTCTCTCTTTCCTCCCTTCCTCTTGTTTTGCTGTTGCTTCTAATATTTTTGTTTTACTGATAGTATGCTTCTAGTTTTTTACGTATATGCATGCCATAGAATTTTGATATCTTTACCACAAAAGCTTTCATACTACTTGTGCAGGGTGGATTCTCAAGCAGTTCTTCGTTTGACACTTTGCATGGGGCTTCAGCAGCTGTTGACAGGCATGTTCAAACTCATCCTGGTTTCTTGTATTTTGCTCAAGCTGTTGTTTCTAGTCAATTGATATTTACATTGCTTTGATGGCATCATGCCATCATTGATGACCGTGAGGTTATCTACATTTTCTGATTGATATAATCTAAAGAGCATTGCCTGTGATCAAGGATCATAAAACTTTTTATGTGCATCTCTTTGTATCACTTTTACCAAATACTTAATAGTACAAAAAGTTTTTGTGAATGACTGATCACGGAACTGGTTGGATTAATCATGCACTCCAAGTGTTTAGAGTAGATTCATTTTCAACTTGTATCGTGCAACATCTTGATCTTCGTTGAATTGTAACACTAGTTTACATGTTTCAGAGTTGCTGATGGAAGACGCGCCCTGGCACTTGTTGTTTTCATTGGAGGGGTAACATTTGCAGAAATTTCTGCACTTCGATTTCTCAGTGCTCAGGTTTGTTAAATACTTTGCGAGTCTGAATCTGAAGTGGGCAATTGTAATATGCGGATCTTGATTAGGCAGTCGATTATCAAAGTTGCATGTGGGTGAGACCTTGGTTTTTCTCCCATATTAATGAAAGCATTTAGACTTACATTTCAAAATGAATGAAGGACGGTGCATCCCTTTGGATGATTTTACTGGATCTTTTTTTCCAGTTTAGTTTTTGTTAGTGAAAAGCTCCATAACATGACTTCTGAAAAGAAAATAATGTCAAGTGTTTGGATTCTGACAAGATTGTATTTGAATGGTTGTTATGTTGGGTGTAGTTTTTTTAATATATATAAATATTCATCTATTCTTCAGGAAGCGATGGCATATGATATGATTATTGGGACAACAAAAATCGTCAACGGTAACACCTTGACCCAGACATACATGGAAAACTTGGGTTAATTTGTAAAGAATTGTATTTTACACCGACTTCTTAAGCGAAGACTTGGAAATTTTTTGGCTTACTAAGCCGAGAATGAGACGGCTCACGGAAAACGCGCAGAAAGCGCCAAGGTATATACGTTGGTACTTTGATTATTTTATTTTCCCTGGCCAGAATTGTTTGTGTATATACGTTGTGTTGACATTTCTAGAGAGTTCTTGTAAATTGTTTATTTGGGTTGAATGAAAGAGGGGTTTTTTCAATCAATAAATGCTACTGTCTGTCAATACATGCCTTCTTCAGATGAAAATAGCTAAAAAGATTGTCTTCAAGTCTATAAATATCTTTCGATCCAACTCTGCACAACTCATTGCAATGAAATTTTGTTTCACGCCATCTTAGGCTGACTACAGTTACCCCTTCTAACTAACAATCATGGATGAAAAGGGATCAGATGACACCTGAAAATGTTTCTAAAATATAGCCATTATAAGTCAATTCCAACCTCTTAACATATTACATAACATCTGGTGAGGAAATGTGGATGCCCCAATCACTTCTAAACGTTCACTGAAAGAACACATCACCTTGAATGCGATGCTTCAAGGCTGACATCACCCCATCAAATCGCTGTAGTGTTGTTGCTTTCATCTTCTACCAAACTCCTCCATCTCATTAAGATAATAATTTCCTAAAATCAGCAGCAGCAGCTCATAGAACGAGACCAAGTCCCACCAGAGCCGGCACAGTTTTAAATGGGGGGCCACTGACCTTTCCTGCCTGTTGGTGAAAGCTGACCGTTGTTTTTACCTTTATCTTAACTGGGGGATACGCACCAGTCTTGTATGCCTAAGCCGCCGAGATCCATATCTACCCTTTTGTAAAGAGATACCTATTCAAAACTGAATAACTATTCAAACATACATGCTTTTGGTTTGCAATTTTCTGAAGTAGTGCAGCGTGATTCAGAATCAGCTTTGATTAACCACAGTATCAACTTGTTGAAGGAGCTCTAATATGCTTCCAGCCTTTCTCTTGGCCCTGTCAGTACCGCTCTCCGAGAGCTCCTTTAGTGCCTCTTCAGCACCAAACTGCTTAGCTAAGATCAACTGCTGTGAATCACCAGTGCAAAGCGACCACAAGATTGCTACAGCATTCTCTCGGTTGCGTTGAGATCCAGTCCTGATGACCTCTATCAGAACAGGAATCGGGTCAACCTGACCAATTGCTACCTTCCCTTCTTGATGACCTGCAAGGATGGCAAGAATTGCCAGTGCTTCATCCACCATTCCTCCCCCAGCATCCCTCAGCAACCTCATCAGGGGTGGCACAATACCAGCCTTTACAGCCCTAGCCTTGTTTCCCTGATAAATTGAAAGATTAAAGATAGCAGTAGCAGCATCCTTCTTTCCTCTTGGAGTCCCATCACATAGCAACTTTATAAGAGCTGGGATTGCCCCAGCTGCTCCTATTGCCACCTTATTCTCATCTATCACAGACAAACTGAAAAGAGTTGCGGCTGCATTTTCCCTGGCCTCCATGCTTCCATTTTTTAAAACATCAACTATATCAGGAATGGCTCCCGCATTAACAATGGTTCCCTTGTTAAGGTCATTTATGGAAAGGTTGAGAAGCGCTGTAACAGCATGCTCTTGGGTTCGAGGATCTGTTGAGGATAATAGCTCCACAAGGAGTGGAACTGCTCCTGCTTCAGCAATGCAGACTCTGTTATCCGCATTCCTCTTTGCTAATAAACGAAGCTCTCCAGCAGCTGATCTTTGTTGTTCCAGACTACCATTGCCCAATTTGTCTAATAAGGTAGTGACTGCAGCTCGGTCGCAATCTGACATGCTGCTTCCTACTTTTTTGCTTCTACAAGCCCCTGGCTGTTTAGGAAGCTCTACTCCATTGCTCTCACACCATAACGCAATCAAACTCTTCAAAACATAGTTCGGTGTAAGCGCAGTATGCAAAAGGGTCTGCTGCGTTTTTGGACATGTCTTATGGCCTGCATCTAGCCATTTTTGGATGCAGGATCTTTCATATGTCTGGACAAGGAAATAAACGATTAATGAATAATGACTACTAACAAAGATGCAAAGCTGTAAACTATAAGAAAACTTGTAGAAAACCTGTCCGGTAGAGACAATAACAGGATCTTTCATCAGTTCAAGAGATATTGGGCACCGAAAATCATCTGGGATAACAGGAGATCTGTGTTTAATCATACCCTTTCCAGCCTCAGCGGAATCAATTTCAGGGTTTTCTGTTTGAACATAGTCCTTTAACTTCTTAAAGAGGGATGCCATCTTCTTGAACCAGTCTCCTGGATCTCCACCACTTGCAATAACCAGTTCATGGAAAGCAAGGGATTCTTTCTTTAGATCATCGATAGTCTGGAGATGCAACTTTTCTGAAAGTCTTTTTAGTACTGCACGGTCAGGATCCTTTTCTCTCTGTGCTATGGCCAAATCAACTTCCAGTTGATGATCTTGGAGTTCTTGCCTTCCCTTTGCTCTTCTGAATTGGGCGTGCACAAGTTCAATCTGGAAAAAAGCGGTGGATATAACATCAACTGACAGCACTAAAATTAAGCAATCCATTGACTGATTTGAGTCATCATCTTGTGCCAAAATCATTCTTCGGAATATCTCATGATGTGCATAAATAAAATGGAAAAGGAGGTTCTTGTAAATATGCTAAAAAAAATCAATTTGGTCATAAGATTACCTGTTCTTGAACTTCCTCTGATAAATTGAGTTTGTCATAAGGAATCTCACCCAGTGCTGCTTCAATTTTTTCTGTAATCTGGTTGATCTTATCTGCTATGACGTCCCTTTGCAAGGTCTGCATTCCAAACATGGCTTCATTTAAATTTGGAAGCTTGGATCTAAATAATCATGTTTGCAAATAAAAAAACCGCTAAATTTGATACCAACACCTTAATTTACAGACTTGCGAATATCAAATCATTCAACCTCAAAAACTGAATGATCAAGTTCTAAAACTATCAATGAAAAGAAAAAACCAAAGTATTTGTTGCAGAACACCAGAAGCATAGCATAGCATGGGAAGATGATGGGTATAATCAGAATTCCAAGAAATCATGCAATCCCGCCGCGAACTAAGGATGCTGATTGCAATATCCTAACCGTGGGACGAAAAACACAAAAATATGGGACGTGGTCACAAAATTCAGTGGCAGACATTAGCAATTGCACGACTCGACCTGTATTAGGACACCTTTGTATTTCCAGGTCTGTTCTTTCAATTCATCGAGAATTTTACAGATGATTCTTATGTTTTCAGACACGCACAGCTATGCATTCAGTTACTGATAAAACTAATAATCAGGAAGTTCATAATCAAAGTCCTTAGCTTTCGTTCTATTCTAAATCAATAATATCTCCATGCATCAAATGTAAGAAAAAAGAAAAACTCAAAACACAACTTCCATCCATTTTCTCAGAAACCAAACAGAAAATTGAGGTAAATAAACAACTAAATGAAATCTTCCTCATAAAAATTATCCAATAGACAATATAATTTATCCTTGAACAGAGAATAATTAAACCATAGTTCCAACTCATAGCTAACAAAGAAGAAAAAACAAAGAGCTTAATGCTTTCATTTTTCTTGTTCCTTGTAACCAAACAGAAAGGACAAAAAACAGTACCTGATACACCTTGCTTCCTTCAACAACCGATTTGAGAAGTTCCTTAGCAGAATCTAAAACGGTTCTCAATAATTCAAATCCTTTAGTCTCTTCTTCACTTAGCTCTTCATTATTATCCTTCAATTCCTCAAACATAGGGCTCAATAGCTTAATCCTACGTACCAAATCGCCATGCGTCTTTTTAAAAACATTTCTACACTCCGGTAACCCAGAAATCTCTTTCACTGAGTCAGCGAGTCGACTCAGCAACTCAGAACTCGGATCTCCCGTTAACGACATGAGTATACGACTGAATTGTGCAAAAATAGCCTTAAAGTGAGGATTTTGAGAGAAATAAAAAAGACCCGGATGACAAAACCGAGTGAAGTTACATGGGTTTCTTCCAATAAATATATGGAGTCTTTTATAACTAAAGTTAAGCCAAAAACCAAGGTCAAGATACAAACTTTAGGCCAAAAGCTGAGGAATTTGAGGGAAATAGGAGAGACCCAGATGAGAAAGTTGAGGGAATGAAACTGGGTTTTAATGAATTGATAAAACAAAAAATGAATGGACAGTGCTTTAAAAGGAACGTTAATCAAAGAGAAGCGTTAAACACCATGGAAGTGAAGAGGTTTTTATGTGAAAGCATGAGAGTCTTTGATTTTCGGCAGAGAGAGAGATGGACAGTTGGGAGCTGAGCAGAAAGTTCTATTTTTGCTTCGGCTTAGAAAGAAAGGTAAGAATAAATAAATAAATAAATAATTGTGGGATTTAATTTTTTTCTCGTAAAAAATAGAAGTGGGGGTGATAAGGGAATTGCAGTATCGGTTTAATTCCTGTTGAGACTTGGAAAAAAAAAAAGACACTGAGGGAATGATGAGATCATTACTGACCAAATTTATGGTGCGATTTGTGACAAAATTGTCCTTGAGAATGTAATGTATGATTGTACCGATATTTTATTTCGTGTTTTTGGCAATAATATAGAATGGACTCCCGTTGATTAAAATTATTTAATATCTCTCCCTGCAGCACATATCTTTTTACTTGGTCTGGAGAAATAATTACGCGTGCACTAGAAATTTGGAAGTGATTTTAGAGTTAGGATATCTTTTGATAAAACAATTAAATGATTCATGGTGTTTAGAAATATGATAGTTTTTTCTTAATTTAAAAAAATATTAAATTAATTTTTTTTATAGTTTTGATGTACAAATATCAAAATAAAAAAATTATTTTAATATATTTTAAAATATAAATTATTTTTTAAAAATAATTTATATTATAATATCAAACACACACAAAGTCAAAGTATTAAATTGACTTTGCAATCTATTAAATTAGAATATATTAAAAAAATAGAATAGAGAAGACTTATTCCCGTCCAAACTAAGCCTCCAAGTAAAAGTATAAATATATATTTTTTTAAAAAATAAATAAATAGATATTCAATTAGTTGTCTCTAGACAAAGTCTTATCCTTCATTTTATTAATGGATAATTTGTTAAATATTCCATAATGTTTCTAGATTGCTATAGAAAATAACTATTAAAATAGCTTTTTAATTATAAATTTTGAGTTTATGAGGAGATAGCTGTATGGGATGTTAAATTTTTTTTTTTTGTTGTCAGATGAAAAGCTATTTATATATTTTTTTGAGAAAAAAGATAAAATAAAAGAGAATTTTTAACTGCTTTTTAAAAAAACTTTCTATAAAATAACTCATTAAAATGGTTTTTTCCATTGAATATCACATGAAATAAATAAATAAAAGCTAAATAATATTACTCAAAATACTATAGTAATTATTTGACTCTTTCATATGATTTTTGTTACTAGAGATGCCCCTAGCCATAAAGGTATTTTAATAAACCCAGGGCATGCAGGAAAATAAAAAAAAAAAAAAATGAAGGGCATTTCTGCCTCTAGGGGAAACCAGTTGGCAGGCCCAACAGCCTGTCCAGTGGCGCGTCATCGTCACTGCTGGTTTCTCTTCCCGCGCAGAAATGTCAATGGACGGTCAGATATAACCTCAAACCTACCCCCAGAGCCTCGGCTTGGCTTGGCTATTGAGTCGCTAACCCAAAAATTCAAAGAGAAGACAACAAATTTCTGCACAGACCATACAAGTTATAAATAATATCGAAGTCATTTTTTTTAATAATTTTAAATATATATCACCTAGTATATGAAAAAAGTTAAATATATATTTAAATAAAAAAATCTAAATATAAAAAACATTTCTTTAACCATCAGGCTTGCATCTTGGAATTATACGTAGTTTATTGTCAAGTTAACCTCGATGAATCAATAATTTAGAGTCCAAATTAATTTTAAAATCGAGGTAAGTTCTTTAAATTAAAGTTGTTCGAAACTGAATGTTGACTAGTATAAATGTTTAAATCAAAGTTAAATATATGTTTATAGTTCATAATTTATTTATTTTTTTTATAGCGAGAAGCGGAGCAAGCCCATGAATTCAGACTCCTTCCCTAAGATGAACCCAGGAATGGAGACTCCTCCCCTAAATCAATCCTATAGAATCGTGTGATCCCTCTGAAGAAGGGAGATGATGGATTGGGGTTCTTCTTTTAAAGTAGTTGAATGATTTTTTTTCAGGAGTTTATACCAATTAAATTTAAGTTTATCAGTTTGTTTGCAAAATGATGCGAAGATGCATTCTCCTGAAATTTTCTTCCTCTGCTTCCGAATAAAATCATTCTTTATATTAAAAAGTCTGCATTGCAATTAAATTAAAATAGTACATGTTCATGCAATGAATTTGGTGAAGTTTAGGCAAATAATAATCTTGCATTGATGCGAAAACGAATTTGGTAAATTTCAGGCAAAAAATTTATTAGCAACACCTAGGGGTGTTCAAAAAACCCGAAAAACTGATTAAACCAAGAAAACCGGAAAAAAAATAACCGAAAAAACCGAACCGTGAAAAAAAACATATTAAAATTTTGAAAAAACCGACCGGTTCGGTTTGGTTTCGGTTATTTAAGCCTGGAATTGGAAAAACTAAACCAAACCGAATCAAAAAACCGAGCCAAAACCGAGCCAAACCGAAAAACCAAGCCAAAACCGAGCCAAACCGGTTTTGGTTTCATAAATTTCAGTGTTTGGTTACAAACGAAAGTAAAAAGAATAGAAATAAAAGATATAAGAGTAAATACATCATTTGGAAATGCTTACACTTTTTGGCTACAATCGGATGCACTTAAGATTTTGAGAGAGAAAATGAAGTTTTTGAAATGTTTTTTAAATTCTCTAACCCAAATTAATTTTTTTATTCTTTGAATTATATTCTATAAAATTAAAAAAAATAAATCTTTTATTTTTCCAATGCATTATATTTCTTTTCCAACAAAGTAACAAATTACTTGTATATTTATAAATTTTAAAAGTCATTCTAGGTATTTCAAATTTTCAAAAATTTGAACCCTAACCTGATTTTCTTTGAACATTATTATGGAGAAGCACTCAAATTTTTTATTCCAATGAACCTAAATTTAACCTAAAAAAACCTTTATTTGGCTCAGTTAAAAGGAAGATACACCTCCATTGAATTTGGTTATGGAAAGGACTCATCCTCTCACTCCTTTTACACTCACTAGATGTATAAAAGTTTTTCAAGAATTCATTATATTTCCATCAGTGTTAATATTACATAAGAGATAGTGTATAAACGTCATTTAAAGACCTATCATATTTCTATATATATTAATACATATATTAGGGATATTTTCCATCAATATTAATACATGTGTTAGGAATATTTTTTTTCCCTATTTAATACTATTAGGGTAATATTACATTTTAACATCTTCTTTTCATAAAAAGACTTGTGAGCTATAAATATATATATCATTTAAATAAAAGGTTCAGAATCTTTATTTTTTATTGCATATTTATTCTTAGAGTATCTATATTTACTATTATTGTATTTTCTCTAAAAAAATCATCGATTTAATCATTAGAGAGTCCTTAAATTTACTAAAAACAATCTTTTTGCAACTATTAGGCATTGTCCATCAGCTACATTGGCTAGGGAGAATAAAATAGATTTTCACAACAAAAAAACTAACTAATTATCCAAGATATAAGTCTCATTTCCAAGCTACTGAATTTTTTTCGATATCATCACATTCTTTGATTTTTTTTTAAAAATATTTTACCCAGATTAGTTTAGAAAATTAGGCAATTCAAATTTTCTTGAATAGTATTCACCCCTAAGTAGACTGACATTTTCCCCTGAGTCTACCAGACCATATATGAAAGAATAATTACATATATAATTAAAAAAAAAAAGTGTCCTCGACATGAAATCATTCAATACCAAATTATCAATCAGCAAATGGTTGAAACTCTGTGCAATCATGCAATTAAACTGCAGGATTGTGTCTGCTACACTAATCGCACGACAAACTTACTACTCTACTACCTCTCCTTCGTGATTAATGTTTGCTTCTTCGTGATCGAATCGCACATATCCGACTCATCAAGTCTTATTATTACTGGACAGCTTAATTTCTCTCTGGTCCAGTGTTAGGTGTCTGTTCATCCACCTAAAAAAATTAGTGTATTTATGATTTTTTCCCCCATAATTTCATTACAACATGGATATTCATTTGCAGAAGAGGCATTGCTCGCCATGAAGTCAGCATCACTTCATTTGTACTTGTCGAGCTTTAAATGAATTTGATAATCAACGAAACTTCTTGACGGATGTTTCTAGGCCATGTCTTGTTCGCATACACCGCAGCGAAGAAAAGGACATCCGCCATAAAGGGATGCAAGTAATAAATTTGACTTAATTTTAAGAAAAATAGGAAGTGAGGCTTAGATTTAATCTTAGTTGGCTCAATTTGTGATTTGGTATCCAAAAAATCTTTTATAGTAATTCTTGTTAATGATATATTTTTTTTATTATTAATATGATTGTCCGAATTATTTTGCATCTACTTTAACTAATTCTATAAATTCTAAAGTTAATGACCATATAAGTTTTCAGTAACCCTAAAATTTATAAGACTTAAATTAATGATTTTTAGGGAACAAACCTATAATCTGATCAGTTGAGCTATACCCCTTAAAAATACAATACAATTTTAATTTTATATCTCCATGCTATACATGTAGACATTCCATTAAGTTAATGGAAGGGGACTAGGATTCAAATCCATACGAGTTTGAAATTCATTTTAGTACTTCCTTCAAAGCTTGTAAAAGGGACAAAACCTTAGCCACTTACAAGATTATAATCATAACCCTTCTCTCTCTCGTATAAACATTATTACTATTATTATTTATAATTAATTACACTATTATTATTTATAATTAATTACGGCATGAAATGACATAATCCTGTAATAACATTGTAATACTTAGCTATGATATTGATCCAATCAAGCAAGCTTATCGTGTGCCTTCCATCTTGAAAGTCTCCATCCACTAGTTGCTCGTTTAAAAGAAAAGGGAATAAGTATTTAAAGTTATTTCCTTTATTTTTTAAAAAATAGTAAAATAATAAAATCATTATTTGATAAGAAATATTGTGTCTTTCACATCTAAATACAGGATAGAGGATTCCCACTTACTTTTATATATAAACTAAATGCATATTCTTATCTTAGATACTGTATTTATACTCGAATTGTTTGTATTCACGAGATTGTTTTTAAGTAGAGTGTTAGACATGATATTTACCACAAAATATGGGACCAATTTGTAATTTGGACAAAACACTTCGACAGATATGAGAAACACGTTGCACCATAAGCAAGCAATCCAAGTCGAATAAAAGAAACCTTAACAAAAAGCAAGTGTAACAGCCATTAACGACCTTGCAATCAGCTAAAAGAGAGGAAAAAGAATCAATCCTGGTAAAACCCCAATTACTCATTCTACATTTACAGTGTTAATTACACCTTACAGTATCTCAACAAGAAGGTCATGGGTTGCTCCTCTTCTCTTCCAGGCAAATCCCTAAATTTTTTCTTTGTGGGTCTTTCAATTCTATTGAAAGCCATAAGTTCCAACTCTTGGGTTATGATTTTATTTTGATATTATTGTAAATTAAGTGGATCAAAATGCAATTTTGATGTTTGATCGCTTTGATTTGGTTAATTTATTGAGTTGGAAGGGAATTTGGGGATTAATGTGTGATCGGGGAAATGGGTTTTTGGTAAATAGGGTTTGAGAAAGCTTTTTGTTGATAAAATAGTTTAGTATACTGACCTTTTTGAGGATTTTTGCTAAATTTTCTGTAAAGGTAGAAATTTTGGTCTTCTAGTTTCGGTGGCTGTTTATTCTGGGTTTTGGTTGTTAAGCAAGTATTTGATATATTTATTTTATTTGATAATTGTGGCTAATTTTGGGTGTTTCTGTTGGGGAAAATGTATGTAGATAGAAGTACTGGGAGGTTGGGCGGACTTAACAATTCCGAGAGTGGTGGAGTGGTTGATGCCAAAAACCTACGTGTGAAGGTAAATTTATGGGCTTCAGATTTTAGACTGGTTGTTGTTTTTATTTTTTCTGTGTGCGATTTGGTTGGACAGTCTTAAAATGCATGCGGGTAAGGTAGCAAGTATTGAAGTGGGATTAGGCTAGCAGCTGATACTATTTGAATTTTTCATAATTTTTTGGGGGGCTGACTTGATCAGGATTGCTCTAATTCCAAGCCGTTTGAGGTTTTTGGCAGCTGTTGATGAAAATGTGCATTGGCATCTTCTTTTTCAGACCGAGGCATTGTGTTTGAAGCTGTGACTAGTGGACTTTTGATCCAAATAGGAGAGATGGTTGCTATTTTATCATGTTGGCCGTTCTTTTCTTTATTTTGGTTGGGCTTGGGGGAGTTAATGGTGGTGCTTTTGACCACTTTGTTTTTATCTTTTGTTGTGGTGTGGTGCTATGTGCTCTGTTTGAATTCTTGAATTAAGTTTTTACTTTTGGGAAAAAAGTTGTTCTTAGCCATGTATACAATCTCGAACATTTCTCAGGTTGTTTCTGTGAATCATTCTGCTAACTTCTGTAGTCATATATTGACCAACTTTGTTACAGTTAGCTGATGATATAATATACTGCAGTTTGCTCTAAATTTAAGTCTCTCTAGGTTTGCATAGAATCTGATCCAGAAAGATGGTTTAAAAGGTCAAATCATATGTCTGCATGTCATGCATGGTGCAACCATACGTTTTATATGTAACTTTGGACCATCAAAATACTCATGTTTGAATATACATTGTAGGAGGAGCATTTGAACCATCTCTTGATTTTAATGTGTCTATGAAAAATCAAATACAAACTACTTGTGTTTTCAAGAACAATGATAAAGCATACCACACTTTTCAAAGTGAATACAGCTGACTTTTCATTCCAATGCTGTGTACAGTTGGTTTTGTTAGGGGATTCTGGTGTTGGTAAAAGCTGTATTGTTCTTCGTTTTGTTCGTGGTCAGTTTGATCCAACATCCAAGGTAAGGAATCCATCATTCTTTGCCATTCATTATTTGAGCCTCTCCGCCTCTTCCTCCTCTCTCCCTCCCTCTCTCACATGCACACGCACATACATAGACAGAGGCTCTAGAAGGCTAGAACTACTCTTTGAAAAATTTATTTAGATTTGTTGGTTTTAATTTCCAGGTAACTATTGGAGCTTCATTTTTGTCACAAACGATAGCATTACAAGATTCTACAACAGTTAAGTTTGAGATATGGGATACTGCAGGACAGGAAAGGTATTATTGGGCCAAGTGTTTATTCTGTTCATCACCCGCACACGTGTGCACAGATAGAAGCAAACAAATCCACTTTTGAAATTCTTTGGAAAAGTTTGTCTTCTAATATTTTTTTTCTCCTGGATGACCCTCCTCTTCACCGTTTCCTTCATGAATACCAAAGCTCTGATTGATTTTTGTTTCTTGCTCAGGTATGCTGCCCTGGCACCACTATATTATAGGGGTGCTGCAGTTGCAGTTATTGTTTATGATATAACAAGCCCAGAGACGTTCAACAAAGCACAATATTGGGTGAAGGTAGTCTGCTTGGATCCCGATTTCATCCTCTCTCTCTCCCTCTCTCTCACACACATGCTGACACATCTATGTGGGTGATGAATTTGGCTTATTTAATTTAAACATTTGCTATATTGCTTTCAAACACCATATATATATATATATATATATAAAAAAAATCTTTATGCAAAATAAGTTTTCCCATTCTGAGACGTGAGCCTAACATTTTGAAAATTGAAACAATTATTCAACGGCTTGAATTCAGGATACAGAACAAAATTTCCTTAAAACATAAACCAGAGGCCACCAAAATCTGTTAGATGATTAGGAGTGTTTTAGGGAACGTATGGTACTGCATTTGTACCTG